>Ga0310916_10001155_pt1 | contig 15450 bp, 14 predicted proteins | sample GREbulkMGLF176_FD_203444 | JGI IMG/M metagenome (GOLD analysis project Ga0310916, IMG submission 203444) | Lab enrichment of tropical soil microbial communities from Luquillo Experimental Forest, Puerto Rico - GRE.bulkMG.LF176 | ecosystem: Environmental > Terrestrial > Soil > Tropical forest >...
GTGCCAAAGGTCGTACCGCCGGCATCGGCGACCTCCTCGCCACCGCCGTTCACCGTGGTGCCGATGGCTGTGCCGCCCACATCCACCCCGCCGCCACCGGCCACCACCGTGCCGCTGGCGATGCCGTCTTCCCCTATATCCTGCAGCCCCGGGGCCCCGCTGATCGTCGTGGCAATAGCCGTGCCAATGACGTCCTGCCCCCCGCCCAACAAAATCGTGCCGATCGCGGTGCCGCCGGCGAAGACGGTCTCTGCGCCCAAGAACGTGACCACTGTGCCGCTGGCCATACCGCCTGACATCACAAGCTCTGCAGCGGACGCGCCCTCTACCGTCGTGGCGAAGGCCTTGCCGCCTGAGGAGATGATCTCGCTGGAGCTCTGGTTGACTGCCGTGGCGCTCGCCACGCCGCCGGAGAAGATGACCTCCTGGGCGTCGATAAACTCGACCGTCGTCCCGATGGCCGTTCCCCCGGCCAAGACATTGAGGGTTCCTTCTACAATGAGGCCACTGCTCGTCTCACCGGAGATATTCAGTGTGCCACTGATAATCGTTGGCATGGCGGCGCTCCTCTAATAACCGCGCGATTATGGTGCGAATAGATTCGCGAGCCGCCGCCAGATGGAGTGGTACGAGCGCTACGCCACTGACCTGGAGGCAGCCGCATGAAGGCGAAACGCCGGTCGCCGGCTTCTTGCAAGCCGTCGGCGTGGCAATCGCTGCAAATTTCCCCACCAACCTCCTGCCGTGCCCATATGGCAGGAATAGTCCGATTTGTTTGTTCCAAAAAGGTAGTGTTGCTTACGTTTATGGGAGCTTTACAGAAAGGACGATGATACCACCGCTGGTCTGATCAAAGGAGACGTAGGACGGCCGCACGCGATATCGCCAGCCTCCATCCTTCGAGACGGCGCTGCGCGCCCTCCTTCAGGAGGAGGTTGTTGGGTTCAGTTTGCTCGATTTATGGAATCGCCGATCTGGTGCGTCGAACCTCGCAGTAGGTTACGCCCGCGCCAAGCAGATCGGCACATAATTTCTGCGCGCTGGCACGGTCGTCAGCCCCCACGCGCACGTGCGCCCAACCCATGGTGCCGCGCCCCAGTCCATGGTGAACGACGTAGGTCTGGCGACCGCCCAGCATGGACGCGTGCTTCTGCTCCAGTCGCCGATAGGCGGCAAGGGCAGTCTCGTCAGTCGGGCCTCCCACCAATTCTACGCCCCAAGTAGGTGTCGGCCTGCTTGCGGGCGGGGGCGTGCGGGCCGCCAGCGCGGCAAATTCCCGGCATGGGACCGGCATTTGCGACTGCATCTCGCCGATGCCTGGCCCCGCGCCGGTCCATTGCCCCGGTGAGTAGCCGGTGACGATGCGCACATAAGCGCTTGTCTCAGCCGGGAGCGCGCCCCGGCCGGCGAGCCAGTCGTGCACGCGCCCGGAGCCGGCATTGTAGGCGGCGGCTGCCAGCCCGAGATTTCCGAACTCGCGACGCAGATCGCGCAAGAGCCTTGCGGATTCGGCGATAGCTTCGAGCGGGTCAAAGGGATTGGAAAGACCGCGCCGGCTCGCGGTCGCAGGCATGAACTGCGCCACGCCCTGCGCCCCGGCTCGGCTTACGGCCAACGGATCGAACCGGCTCTCCTGCCAGATGAGCCGGGCGAAGAAATCAGTCGGCAGATCGTTTTGCGCTGCGGCCGCCGCGAGCGCGCTGCAGAGAGTATCGGTCGATACCGGCTGCGATGGTGTCTGGCTGCCTTACGTCGCGCCGCTCTCGTCAGGTTCCGCGGTACTCGCCTGCTCTGTCAGGCCGACAGCACTCAGGAGTGGAACCAACAGGGCCAGAGCGCGTGCAGATTCGGCAAGGCTGCGCATGTTCCCACCCGATTGGGCGCGCCACTAGCCCATCGATTCCATGAACCTTGTCATTCCGGGGCGTCGCGAAAGCGGCGAACCCGGAATCCAGTAAGCGACGCCAGTGATTACTAGATTCCGGGCTCTCGGCCCTTTCGGGCCTCGACCCGGAATGACGCTTGAAATATCGAGAACTCCGGCAACCCGCTCCGGTTCAAATAGTCCGCGCCTAAAGGAACCTTTTCGCACTCCTTGGGGCGTAATGCGCGACTGGTAATGGCGGAAACCTGGAGCCGGTCGTGTCGACATTTCACCTCATTTCTCGACTGAATTTTAACCCATCGGGAATCATCGTTCTGGGATGGGGACTGCATTCTCTCGACCGGATTGCGCGGGCGCGATGCCGGCGCCCAATGCAGAGATTGCGCGCACGTCGGATTGCGCAGGACGTTTCCGCGAGCGTGGTCGATAGGGGCGACACCGGATGATTGCACAGGCGGATGCCGTTTCGCAAAGCGTCGCTGAGGGCAGCGCAGAGGCGTCAGCGCAGCTGGGCGGTTCCGCGCCGGTCCGTCAAGCGCCGCCTCGTAACAGCGGCGCCGCGGCACAAACGGTTGGCCGTACTCTGCTTATACTGGCCGGCCTTGCGATGGCCTGCTGCATGCTTCTTGCCCTGATTGGATTGTACGCCAACTCTTCCAGCGAACCGAAGGGCATGGCGGTCGAAGCCGAGCACGCAAATCACGCGGTTCGTTTTGAGCAGCTCGCGCCGGCCCGGGGTTTCCAGCAGGGGCAAAAGCTGGTCGGCGCTGGCGCGGTGGGCAGCAGCAATCAAGGGATGTCGGTTGCACTGTCTGCCGACGGCCATACCGCGATCGTGGGGGGACCTGGTCCTAATAATGCGGATCACGATCGGTCGCCCTCCGCCGGACCTGCCGGGTCGGCATGGATATTCACCCGCAGCGGCGGTGCCTGGACACAGCAGGGCAGCAAGCTGGTCGGCCGCACGAGCGAGCATGGAGGTGGATTGTGGTCGCAGGGAGCGTCCGTTGCTCTCTCCGCCGACGGCGACACGGCTCTGGTGGGCGGGCCCAGCGACGACAGGACGATGGGAGCGGCATGGGTGTTCATTCGCAGCGGCAGTGCCTGGACGCAGCAAGGCAGCAAGCTGGTCGGCAGCGGTGCCAATCGCACGGGCGAACCGCCATTATCGGTCGGCCAGGGTACGTCCGTGGCGCTGTCCGCCGACGGCAACACCGCCATCGTGGGCGGGTGGCGGGCCGAGGCGGCGTGGGTTTTCACCCGCAGCGGCGGCGTCTGGACGCAGCAGGGCGAGAAGCTGGTCGGCACCGGCGCCGTGGGGAGCGCGCGCCAGGGAATGTCCGTTGCGCTGTCCGCCGATGGCAACACTGCCATTGTGGGTGGGTGGTCCGACAACGGCAAAACCGGCGCGGCATGGGTTTTCAGCCGCAGCGACGGTGTCTGGAGGCAGCAAGGCAGGAAGCTGGTGGGAAGCGGTGCTGTGGGAAGCGCCTGCCAGGGCATTTCCGTCGCGCTGTCCGCCGACGGCAACACCGCCATCGTGGGCGGGCCTGACGACAACCAGTGGGATCGATCTGCGCCGTTCGGTCTCGGCGCGGCCGGGGCGGCGTGGGTGTTTACCCGAACTGCAGGTGTCTGGACGCAGCAAGGCAACAAGCTGGCAGGCAAGGACTCCATGGGCAGCGCGCGCCAGGGAATGTCCGTTGCGCTGTCAGCAGACGGCAATACCGCCATTGTAGGCGGCCTGGCGGACGACAGGGGTGTCGGCGCGGCATCGGTGTTCGCCCGCAGCGGCGATCACTGGACGCAGGACGAACGGCTGGCTGGCACCGGCGCCATGGCCGTATCCTCGGTGGCGCTATCCGGCGACGGCAGCATCGTCATGGTTGGCGGCCCTGACGTGGGCGGGGGCGTAGGCGCGACGTGGGTGTTTGCACGCGGCGACAACGCTTCTGTCAGATGATCCCGGTGTCGAGCTGCAAAAGAGTCGGGAATGGGCGACTGCGGACAAGGGCAGTCGTCGTGATCGGCTTGGCGATTTTTTTGAGCAGTCGACCGGTTGCTGCGGCCGACAGAGAAGTGACGCAGGCATATTCCACCTGCATTGCCCAATCGAATGGGGTTACGGCGCAGATGATCAATTGCATGCTTGCTGAAACAGGACGTCAGGATGCCCGGCTGAATGAGAATTACAAGAGGCTGCTCTCGAAGCTGGGGACCGAGCGAAAAAACGCATTGATTGAAGCGCAGCGCGCCTGGATAAGATTTCGGGATGCGAATTGCGGCTTTTACGCTGATCCGGAAGGCGGGTCCGCCGCAGCAATGGCTGCCAACGAATGCTTTCTGAACGCAACGGCCGATCGTGCCAAAGAGCTGCAGCTGCTGACCAGCGATTAAAGCGGGGTCCGCTGACGTTGAGGCACTCGCGGTTTTACCTCTCCCCTGCGAGGAGAGGTGTCGCAAGCTGCAAGATCGCGTGATAATCGAACGTCATCGAGATCTGCGGTAAGTACTCCGCATGCACCGCAGTCGTTGGCTATCTCGGTCCGGGTACGTTACAGCAGCCAAACCTCTCCGGGCCGCAACGTACGGAAGCGCTCGGGTGAAATGCCGGCATCGCTGAGCGCGTGCGCAAGCGCGATGAGCGGCGCATCAATCGCCTCGTCGGTGAGCTGGAACGTCCCATAGTGGTGGCCGAGCGCAAGCTCCGCACCGCAATCGATGAACGCCCGCACCGACTCCGCCGGATTCATGTGCGCATCGCGCATGAACCAGCGCGGCTCGTAGGCTCCGATCGGCAGAATGGCGAGTCCGAATGATCCGTGGCGCTCGCGCGCGCGGCGGAAATGCCGGCCGTCACCGTAGCCGGAGTCGGCGACGAGATAGATGCGCGTGTACGGCGTCTCGATCACGAACGAGGTCCACAGCGTCATGTTTCGGTCGGACAGGTTTCGCGCCGACCAGTGCCGCGCGGGCACCAGCGCGACGACGGCTCCGGCGCCAACATTGACCCGATCCTCCCAGTCGTAGGCCTCCGCCGCAATTGCCTGATCATGATTTCTCATGATGGTGTCGTTGCCGAGCGGCGTGATGAAGCGCGGACGGTGCGCGGCGGCGAGCCGCGACAGGGTTGCGAGATCAAGATGATCGTAGTGTGCATGTGACACCAGCACGACATCGATCGGGGGCAGGTCGGCAAATGCGATGCCCGGATCGTTGACCCGTTTGGGTCCCACAAAGCGGAACGGCGACACGCGCTTCGACCATACCGGATCAAGCAGAATATTGACGCCTGCGGTCTGGATCAGGATGCTGGCGTGGCCGACATAGGAAATGCGCAAGGCCGCCCCTTCAACCCGCGCCGGCGGGCGGTCGGCGTAACGGGAGGGCGCCCATGTTGGCCACTTCGCCTTGCCATCGCGCCGTCGGCGGTCTACGTGCCAACGCAGGAGATCACGCCTGCTTCTCGGCGGCTCGCCGTGCGGGTCGAAGAAACGCTCGCCGTCGAAATGATCGGATTTGGGGCCGTTGTAGTACCGCGACATGCGGGCCGTCATACATCGCCGCGCGCATCACGCAAAAGATCAGGTCGGGCTCCTCTTCACCTCTCCCCATCCGAACTCGGGCTTGCCCGAGTTCGGCACTATAGGTGGCCCAAGTCGGATATGTCCGACTTGGGCTGGAGAGGTGACGCTAACTGAGAGTCCGCGTGAGTTATTCAACGTTTTCGTAAGAACGCGCCTGTCGGGGTTAACCATCCACGGACGTAGCCGCGAAGATTTGAGACTCATTAGGGATTGCGGCCCTACCCTGATCGCGTCGGGGGGCTGCTCCGTGCCCCCTCCAACGGGGAACGGCGCACCTGGCCGGTCCAGCCCACCGGCCGGGGCGCCGTCTTCTCTCCGAGACATCAGGGACGTCCGCGCATGCACCAGACCCTTATGCTGCTTACGCCGTTCGTCTCGGTCTCGGCCGGAATTGCGCTCGTTCTCGCCTGCGGCGACAGCGTGCCGGCGCCGGACCATGGAAGCCCGCCGGAGCGCCTGCGCGGCCGGGACAGGAGACGCGCCGACCGGCGCAAGCGCGCGGGTGCAGATACGCCGGAAGGCGAGGGCAGCTCGTAAAGCGGAGCAAGCCTCAGGCGCGCATCGCGTCCCGTCATGGATCTGTCACATGAGGCTGCGGGCTACCTCTCATATGCATCGCATGCGTGCCTGCATTGCTTGCGCGATGGCTGGACAAGGCCTGCGTCGAAGAGCGATAAAACAGCAAGGCTCGCCCACCCCTCACAATTCAGGGCTTGAGCCTCCTTTAGCCCCGGCCCACGCAGGAGCCGGGGCTCTTTTCTTGAAGCTGCCTTCCCGATCGGCTCACCGCGCGTGTCGCTCCCGCGAAGCGCACGTCAACGCAGGCAGGCGGCTGGCCGCGGCGCCGCACGCGCAGCAGGCGACGCTGCGCGTCTGCAAGGTCGCGCGCAGATCTCTGTAACAGAAAGCTCGGGTTGATCGCGTCCCGGGTTTCGCTGCGCTCAACCCGGGCTACGCCCTGCACCGTAGCCCGGATTGATGCGCGCCGCTTGGCGCGCGAAATCCGGGGAAGGCCCCGGCACCTTTGTTGAAGACCATGAAACCGAAGCAACGTCGAAGAAGGCTCGACGTCATGGCCGGGCTTGTCAACGCAAGTCGAGTTTACTCGACTTGCGTCACTCAATGGTGCGGACCTCGGGCAAGCCCGAGGTCCGATGCCATCCACGTCTTGTGTGCGGCAAGTCAGACGTGGATGCCCGGAACAAGTCCAGGCATGACGATGTAGTTTTTGTTCAACTTGGCGAGCTGCAAGGGAAAACGGCGTCCCGGCGGTGGGCTGGCTCGCCGGGATCGCCGTCCCCTCGTCGAGCGGGGAATGCAGGCTCGACGTGACGGACTTTAGCCATGCAGCATCTAAACGAATTTCAACTTTGCCGAAAAATGTTCGACTGATGGTTAAGGCGCGCGCCGGCGGCGGTGCATTGGTACGGTGTGTTGTTGATAAAAAACGCGACGCTGGTTTCATCGCACCAAACAGCGCCGGTAGTGCATCGATTTCGAACTCGAATCATATGCCGCGTCATTCCGGGTCGAGGCCCGAAGGGCCGAGAGCCCGGAATCTAGTAATTAATGGCATAGGTTACTGGATTCCGGGCTCGCCGCTACGCGGCGCCCCGCGGAATGACAAGTTTCACGGCATCGATCAACTAGGCCGCCGCTCGACTGCATTCTGGCGAGCGTCATATGAGAGAAGCGCGCCTCGAGCTGCGAAGAAGGTGGTGGAGGCCCAGCCTGGAATCGAACCAGGATTGATGGCCGGTTCCCCGGCCATCGCGTTTAGCCATTTCGCCACCGGGCCATTTTGGAGCGGGCGGGAGGGATCGAACCCCCTCAGCTTTTGATCGCTGCGCTCTGCCATCTGAGCTACACCCGCATGATCGTCGAGAATAGCGTCTCGCTGTCCGCTGCCAACGCCTCCGCGATCTTAACGTAAACTGCGCTCTCGCCTGTGCGCGCGAGCGCCGTCAGATCAAGGCGTCCGAGCGATTTGCCGCGAACGCGGGATTAAGGCTGCGAAGCGTCTGCTCGCAGAGGCGGTCAAGCTCGGTGCACGTCCAGCGGTTGGCAAAAACCTTCGGCACCTTCGGAAGCCCTCGGGCCAGCAGCGCCGCCTGTATCGATCGGAAGCCGCGATGCTTGCCCGATCGCGCGAGCCTGCGCGCCTCGGTCTCGATCTGCGCGATCTGATGCGATGTCTTTGCCGTCATTGCAGGGTCCTCCTTGATGCCGCATGGGGGGCTGATCCGGGCCCCTGCAAAATCGCTGCCCACAAGGCCGGTCCATTTCGGGACAGCTTCCGCCGGTGGCGGCGTCCAAGGTGAACTCCGATTCGACGAAATTTCCGTTGCTGTACTGCCCCTTGGTCGCCGTCGGCACCGACGGTATCCTGTTCCGCGGCAACCTGAGCGGCGATACCTGGTTCAAGGCACTCGGCAACAACACTTTCACCGGCTGACATCAGGTCCCGGCGGGTCGGATCCGGTTCAAAAGCGGTCTGCGCGTATCAGGACGCCAAGAGTCCGAATTCATTGTGCTTCAAACGGCAGGGAATAGACCGATATGCTGTTGGGCACGTCGTCTACCGCCGCAAAATTGAAGCTGGGCTGGCCGGCGAGCACCGTGCCGATGCCGAATGCTCCGCCCTGGCTGGCATCAACGTTGAACTCTCTTACGAATTTGCCTGACTTGGTGAATTCAACGATTTCGCTGGGGTGGGTGGGATCGGCGTTGACGGCGTCGCCATTGGCGGTCAGCAGATTCCCGTTGGGCGCAAACACCAACGCCAGGGGACCGCGCAAGTTCGGACTCGCAAAGATTGGGGTGCCCTTCGTCACGAAAGAAACCGTTTTCCCGGCATTTGGCACTGCAAAGATTTCGTTGTCGGCTGTTGATGCCACATAGAGAGTGTCGGTGGCTTTGTCGTAGGCAAGCCCCGTTGGACCGAGAATCAGCGCATTGGGGTCGGGCCGACCGGCATTTCCCATCGCAATTTCGGTCTTTTTCAAAACGGTGACATCAGACGCTCCTACCGCAAGATCGAGGCGCGACACCGTGCGACTCTTCACGTTCGATACGAACACCTGAGCCTGATCGCCGTTGTCATTAATCGTCAGATCCCATGGGGTGTCGAGGAAGGCGCTGTCGTTCAAGGGCCTGACCAGAGTGCCGTTGCGATTGATGATCTGCAAAGAGCCTTGTGATATCGTACCGACTGTGCCGTTTGTCGTGGGCACATTACCGACAAGGACAAACCCTTTTCGCAATACACCGAGCGCCGTGGTCAGACCCGTGGGCGTGCTCGTAAAGAACGTGAAAGCGTTACCGCTGCTGCCGGGCGGAGCCGGGGCCGGCGCAATGGTTCCACTGGGGGTCAGCTTTATGATGGTGGTGCCGGTTCCCTGGACATTGTTGCTATTGTTAAAGTTGGAAACGAGTACGTCACCGGGCGCGATCAATCCGCCTCCAGGAAAGCCCTGAGGGACGAAAGCCACGCCGTAGGGATTGAGGTCGCCATTTTGCGGAATTGTGGACGACACCACAAGGCGGGGGAGAAACGCTCCGTCGCCGTCCGTGGCATGCGCCGCGGCGATGGACAACGATGCAATGCCCGCAATCGACAGCATTCGACAGGCGATTGGCGTGACAAGCCGCTTCCCTTGCATGACTATGCTCCCTGGTTTCGTTGCTTTGCGCTCTCCTGTTGTGACGCGAAGCCGGCGAGACAGGCCGATTGCCTTCTGGCGCCTAGGAATTGAGTTGATCGAGGTAAAAGTTGAGAACGAATAGGCGAATGGCCGACGATAAATTTCCGTTTTGTCGTTCGGAATCGATTGTGGCAACCATGGCCGATAGGCCCATGTTTCGGCCAATGCCGATCTCTTTCAGGGCCTTCCAGAACGTCTCTTCGAGACTCACACTCGTCTTGTGGCCAGCAATAACGACTGACCGTTTCGAGATAAGAGATTTCATGCACACGCCCCGTGCGCATAGTTAAGAATGGAAGCTCCAGTATAATAGCCTTGGATTGCTGCGGGGAGTGGTTGTAGTTCTAAATGTAGCATTCAGCGTAGCAAACCCATGCTGTGTAACCCCCAAACTTTGGAAATTTTTGCTTTTGAGAGCCTATGCCTTGCACGCGCGGCGAGTCATCGGGTGCGATCAAAATCCAGGCGCCGCTTTCAGAGGTTTTGATCCATGGAGCCGGTCATCGATCCTCGCCGCGGCGACATCGAGGATGATGCGTCCAGTCCAAAGAGCAAGTCGCTGCTGTGGCTCGCCGGCAGCATGCTTTCCGAAATCAGCCTGCCCAAGCTGATCACCGCCTGGATGCTGATGCTGGTGCTCCCCTGCCTCCTGCTCGGGCTCTCTCCGATCATTGCATCCGCCTGGGTCGCGCGGGTCTCCGGCCGCATCGCGTCGCCCTATGCCGGGCTGTGGCCGATCCTCGCGCTCGCGCTTCTGCTCGCGCTGGGCTGGTTCGGCGGAAGGCAGCTGTTCCGTCTCGCGGAACGCAGCTTCTGGACGTTGAACTCGCTCATTGTCGAGCCTTGCTATGTCGCCGCGCGCGAAGGCCTTCGCCAGCTCGTCGACCAGCTTCTCCCGGAACGCACCACCAGGACCCGCCGCAGCCGGCTGCGCGCCGCCACCGCGCTCGCGGCGGGCGTGCTCATCTGCGCGCTCGCGCTGCTTGCGCTCATCATGGCGTGGCCGCGCTCGCGCTGGCTGGGCGATGTCTCCGATCTCGCGGCGCCGCTGCACCTTGCTCCGGTGGCGTTCGCCAACAGCGTCGTTCTGCTCGCGGCCTATCTTGCGATCGCCGCGCTGGTTGCGGCAATCGCCGACGCGGTCATGTCACAGCCGCGCGATCTCCATGCGCCGCACGGCGCGCCGCACGCGGGACGCCGATGGCGCGTGGCGCATCTTTCGGATCTCCACGTGGTGGGCGAGCGCTACGGATTTCGCATCGAGAGCGGTCGCGCGGGGCCGCGCGGCAACGAGCGTCTCAAGGAGCTCTTGCGCGAGCTCGATGCCCTGCACGCCAGGAGCCCGCTCGACACCATCCTCATCACCGGGGACATGACGGATGCCGGCCGCTCGCCGGAATGGGCCGAGTTCCTCGACGCCGTGGCGCGCCATCCCGCTCTCGGCGAGCTCATCCTCGTCCTTCCCGGCAATCACGACCTCAATGTCGTCGATCGCGCCAATCCGGCGCGTCTCGATCTCCCCACCAGTCCCAGCAAGCGGCTGCGGCAGCTGCGTACCCTGTCCGCCATGGACACGCTGCAAGGAGGGCGCGTGCGGGTGGTGGATCATGGCGCGGAACGCCTGGGCGCGACGCTTGCGGACGTGCTCGAGCCGCAGCGCGCGCGCATCGCCGAGTTCGCCGATGCCGGGGGGCTGCTGCGCTCCATGACGCTCGCCGACCTGTGGCACAGGATCTTTCCGCTGGTGGTGGCGCCGCAGGCGGATGACGGTCTCGGCATCATTCTTTTGAACTCGAATGCGGAAACGCACTTTTCCTTCACCAATGCGCTGGGTTTGATCTCGGCCGAGCAGGTCAAGGGAATCGATATCGTCGTGGAGCAATACCCGCGCGCCTGCTGGCTGATCGCGCTCCACCATCATCCGGTCGAATATCCGGGTCCGGCCAAGGGGCTGTCGGAGCGCATCGGCACCGCGCTCATCAACGGCAGCTGGTTCATCCGCCGCCTGCGGCCGCTCAAGGGCCGCATCGTGCTGATGCACGGTCATCGCCACATCGACTGGGTCGGAGAGTGCGCGGGGCTTCCCATCATCTCGGCGCCGTCGCCGGTGATGGGGGCCGCCGACGACCTCGCATCCTATTTCTATGTGCAGACATTTTCCGTCGGAGCGCGCGGGCGCCTCGAGCTGCTCGCGCCGGAGCGCATCACGGTGAAGGGTCAGCCTTCCGCCGCGGCTTAATGTCGATTCCTTGAAAATTGTCATTCCGGGGCGCCGCGAAGCGGCGAGCCCGGAATCAAGTAACCGACGCCATTGATTACTAGATTCCGGGCTCTCGGCCCTTCGGGCCTCGACCCGGAATGACGCGGCATATGATTCGAATTTCGAAATCGATGCGCTGCTCTAACCCGCAGGCTTGGTCGAATCCGAGAGCAGCACCGAAATCCAGCGGCTGGCCGCGTGCTGCTCGCAGATGGTGAGCATCGCAATGGTGACCGGCACGCCGATGAACGCGCCGGGAATGCCCCACAGGAAGCTCCAGAAGAATACGGCAAACAGCACGAGGAATGGTGAGATCGCGAGCGTTGCGCCCGCCAGCAGCGGCTCGATGTAGCTCCCGATCGAGAACTGGATGACGCTGAGCCCGGCGAGCACGATCAGCGCCATCTGCACCGATTCGAACTGTGCGGCGGCAAACAGCGTGGCAAGCACGACCGCCGCCAGCGGGCCGAGGAACGGAATATAATTGAGCACAAAGGTGATCACGCCCCAGGCGGGGGCCCGATCGAGCCCGACCAGAAGCGCAAAGCAGAACGTCACGAGGCCCGTGAGCAGGCTCGCAACGCTGCGGATGAGAATGTATTTCCGGAACGCTCCGGCAATGCGCTCGGCGGCCTGCGACAGTTTCAGATCGGGATGCCGGCTCTCGAGCTTTGCCATTCGCGTGCCGACCTCACCCACTTCCATGAGCCCGAGAATGGTGAACGCAAAAATGAGAAGGGCAAAGCCGCTCATGCCGTTGAGCCTCGCCGCGACCTGCTGGGCGAAGCCCACCAGCCAGGACACGTCGAACCGCTCTGCCAGGAGCGCGGATGCAAAGATGCCGTGTCCCTCCAGCCATTCGTTCATCTTCGTGTAGATGAACTGAAAGCGGTCGAGATTGCTCAGCAGCCATTGGCCGATCTGGCTCGTCCCCCAGGCAATGGCGAGCGCGAGCGCGCCAAGCACAATGAGCGTGAGAACGAGCGTGCAAAGGAGCGCCACGAGCTTCGGCATCCTCGCCTGCAGCGCCCGCTGGAAGGGCCAGACGATGGCCATGGCGAAAAGCGCAAACGCAACCGGCGTGAAAATCGAGCGGGCGAGATAGAGCGCGGCAGCGACGAGAATGGCGGTGCAGAGCGCGAGCATGCCGCGAACAGCGTTGTCTTCCGTCATGGCGCACCGTCAAAGCTGCAACGCCGGGGCTTGCTTTTCTTCGCGGATCATAATCCCGTCTCAACATCCGTCTACACGTGGATGAAGGTGTGCTCCCCAATCTGACCGCTCTCCCCGGGCCGGAGAGGGAGCGAAGAGGATGAGGCCGGATGTCAGAAGCTCCCTCTTCCGATGCCGCGGCAGGCCATGCCCACGATCCGATCCTGATCGACCTCGCGCTGCAGGGCGGCGGAGCGCACGGTGCGTTCACCTGGGGCGTGCTGGATCGTCTGCTGGAAGAGCCGCGGCTTCGGATCGAGGGCATCTCGGGCACCTCCGCCGGCGCGATGAATGCGGCAGTGCTGGCGCACGGCCATGCGGCCGGCGGCGCGCACGGCGCGCGGGCCGCGCTCGAGGATTTCTGGCATCGCGTGTCGCGTGCCGCCCTGCTGAGCCCGTTCCGGCGAACTCCGCTCGACATGATCATGGGTCGCTGGACGCTCGACACATCGCCCGTCTTCCTCGCGCTTGATCTTGCCGCGCGCATGTTCTCGCCATACGACCTCAACCCGCGCGGCGCCAACCCCATGCGCGACATTCTCAACGCATGCGTCGACTTTGCGCGGCTTGCGCAATCGCCGATCCGGCTGTTCGTGACCGCCACCAATGTGCGCACCGGCCGCGGCCGCGTGTTCCGCAATGCCGAGCTCACCCCGGACGCGCTGCTTGCCTCCGCCTGCCTGCCCACGCTGTTCCAGGCGATCGAGATCGACGGCGAGCCCTATTGGGACGGCGGTTACGTGGGCAACCCGACCATCACGCCATTGGTGCGGGAATGCACGTCTAGCGACACCATCCTGGTGCAGGTCAATCCGGTCGAGCGGCCGGGCACGCCGCGCACGGCACGCGAGATTCTCGATCGCCTCAACGAGGTGTCCTTCAACTCGCCCCTGATGAAGGAGCTGCGGCTGATCGCGGTCCTGCGGCAGGTCGCCAATCCCGGCGACTGCGAGGGCGCGCGCTGGGCGGGAATGCGCATCCATCGCATTGCCAGCGCCATGATGACGGAGCTCGGCTACTCATCCAAGCTCAACGCGGAATGGGCGTTCTTCTGCATGCTGCGCGACGAAGGCCGCCGCTGCGCGCAGAGCTTCCTCAATGACCATCTCGAGGATTTGGGCCGCCGCTCGACCCTCGACCTCGATGGGCTCCTGGAAAATGTCTGACCCGATCGGCCTGCTCGGCATAGTGCTCGCGCTGGGGCTTCTCATCTGGCTCGCCTACAAGGGCTGGAGCGTGCTGCTGCTCGCTCCCGCGGCGGCTCTGGTTGCGGCGGCCGTTGCGCGCGAGCCGCTGCTTGCCCATTGGACACAGACCTTCATGGGCAGCGCGGCGCAGTTCGTCGCGCAGTTCTTTCCGCTCTTCCTGCTCGGCGCGCTGTTCGGCAAGCTTATGGACGACAGCGGATCCGTGACCGCGATCGCGCGCACCATGAGCGAGCGACTGGGACCGCGCCGGGCGGTGCTCGCAGTGGTGCTGGCCGGCGCGCTCGTCACCTACGGCGGGGTGAGCCTGTTTGTTGCCTTCTTCGTGCTCGCGCCCATGGCGCAGGCGCTGTTCCGCTCTGCCGACATCCCGCGCCGGCTGATGCCGGCGGCGATTGCGCTCGGCACCTCCACCTTCACCATGTCGGCGCTGCCGGGCACGCCCGCCATCCAGAACGCCATTCCCATGCCGTTCTTCGGCACCACGCCCTTTGCTGCGCCGGGCCTCGGCATCCTGGCATCGATCATCATGCTGGGCTTCGGCTTGTGGTGGCTCGGCCGCGCCGAGGCCGCCGCCCGCAGGGCCGGCGAGGGCTATGGCGGCTCGGCAGAAGCCGCGGTCGGGGTGGCTGCCGACGACCAGTTCATCCGCGAGCGTGCCACTGCCGCGCGCGAGTTCGATCCCGCCGAGATTCCCCATGGCCACCACAGCGATGCCGAGCCTGCGATCTTCGCGGCGGTGCTGCCGCTGATCGTGGTCGTGGGCGTCAATCTCCTGATGTCGCTTTTCATTCTGCCGCGGCTCGACTTCTCTTTTCTGGACGAGGACCGCTGGGGCGATGCCTCGCTCTCCTCGGTTGCCGGCGTGTGGGCGGTGGCGGTTGCGCTTGCGGTTGCGACGGCAACGCTGGTCGCCATCAACTACCGCCGGCTGCCCGCATTGCGCGCGAGCATGGATGCCGGCGCCAACGCTTCCGTGCTCCCCGTTCTGAGCGTGGCGAGCCTCGTCGGCTTCGGCGCCGTGGTGGCCGCGCTGCCCGCCTTTGCGATGGTGCGCGACTGGGTGCTCTCGATCGGAGGCGGCCCGCTGGTTTCGCTGGCGACCGCCACCAACGTGCTCGCAGCTCTCACCGGCTCGGCGTCAGGCGGGCTGACCATCGCGCTCGATGCGTTGGGCGGCACCTACATGACCATCGCCGCGGACCGCGGCATCGATCCCGCGCTCATGCATCGCGTCGCCGTGATCGGCGCGGGAACGCTCGACAGCCTGCCGCACAACGGAGCCGTGGTGACGCTCCTTGCGGTGTGCGGATCGACGCATCGCGAGAGCTATGGCGACATTGTCGTCGTCGGGATCGCCGGCGCGCTCATCGCCCTTGCCGCGGTGATTGCGCTCGGCTCGGCGCTGGGATCGTTCTGAACTCTTATGCGCAGATCTCGATCATGTTGAGGCAGTCGCGGTTCACCTCTCCCCGCAGGGGAGAGGTCGGAATGTGCGCGCCGCGCGCGCACATTCCGGGTGAGGGGGTCACAAACCTTCATGGAGCCGGGGGGCCCCCCCCCCCGCCCGGCCCCGCGCGCCCCCCCCACCCCCACC
>Ga0310916_10001174_pt1 | contig 15361 bp, 23 predicted proteins | sample GREbulkMGLF176_FD_203444 | JGI IMG/M metagenome (GOLD analysis project Ga0310916, IMG submission 203444) | Lab enrichment of tropical soil microbial communities from Luquillo Experimental Forest, Puerto Rico - GRE.bulkMG.LF176 | ecosystem: Environmental > Terrestrial > Soil > Tropical forest >...
AACTATTTTGGGGCACTGGCACGCAGTCGACTGAGTGCTGCCGCAACCCGATATGGCCAAAAGCGCGGCCAAGGCCACGACCCCGATCCTCACCCTCGCATCCATTCAAATGCTCCTGCCGCCCCACGGCACGATGACCAGAGCCGGCCACGCGATCAAGTAAGAAGCGCGCGAGCTCAGTTATTTCTCATCAGTTGTGGGGCTGCAACTGGCGTCCGAGCTGGATCCGCACATCGTTCAATATGTCGGTCACGCGAGAGATCGCCGAACGCATCTCACCCTGGAATTCGCGCACCTCTTTGCGCTGATCTTCGCTTGCGTGCTCCATCGTGGCGAGTCGTACCTCATGCTCGCTGACCTTGACCGTCAAATCGGCACGCACTTGCTGGATATCCGAGCGAAGGCTTAAATAGCTCGTGATCGCACCCCCGCCTATGGTCACCAAGATGACGGCGGCCTGAAGCAGGTGCCCGAAATTGATCTCCGGACTGAACCTTGGCCACAGTCGCTTGTCGTCGGTCATCTTGCCCGCCCGACGATTCTGATCCCGCCGGGGCCGAAGCTCAACGTCTTGGTCTCGCCACCGACGTGCAGGCTGCACTCACCGGTCGTCTCGTCCGCGGTGACGATTTCTCCTGGGACATCGGTGTAGGTGTCGGTACGCACGATCTTCCAACGGCGCTTGTCTTCGCTGCTATGCCATGATTCGAGCTTCAAGAAAGCCTCTCTCTGATGGGTGGTTGTTGTTTCAGACGAAGGCGTCGCTCACTGCGAACCGACGAGAGTCCAGGCGAAGTTTTCCAATGTCGCGTCGGGCGACGCCGGCGCCACAACGGTCAAAATGTCGCCGTCCATGAAGGTTGTCGTCGAAGCCATTGTAAAGGCGGCAGTCGTCAAACCGGCAGCGAACGTCATGGTTCCGACATTAGAGCCGTTCTTCTGGATGCTGTAGGTCGCGCTCGCCGTAGCGGCAATGCCAGCCGTCCCCTGGCTGCCGGTCAGCCCGGCCGGGAACATGACGGTGCCGGCAAAGACATAGCGCTGGACGACGAGGTTGGCAGTCGTCGGGCCGGTGAAGGAACCACTAACCGTCGTTGAGGCCGACGCCTTGCCCGAACCTATAACCGTGTAGGTATAGGCCGGCACTGAAGCGAGGCTCTGGGCACCACCGCCGACGACATTGGTAGACGGAAATTTTAGAAAGATGGTCTGGCCGATCAGAGTCGAGGGATACGGGAAGCGGCCGATCGACTGGTCGATCCGCGCGAATTGCGTCCGGACCGGATGACTCGCCGCAGTCGTGCCATAGGCACCGCGGTAGAGCGGCGAAAGATTGTAGTGATAGGCGCTCGTCAGGGTCGCGGACTGATAGGAAAAGAGCTCACCGCCTACGTAGCACAGGATGACGAGGTTTGCCGCGTCGGTGGCGGAGACCGAGAACAGCTGACCGCGGCTCTCGGTCAAATCGACCAAACAGATGTCGGTGATATCCGGACTGCCGCCGCTGTTGCCGATCGTCGCGGCCAAAACACCCTGCACCGCCGGGCCAGAAACTACGCCTGCAAAGGCATAAGAACTACCGTCGCTCGAGATCCAGACCTGCGCGCCGCCCCAATTTGGACCGCCTGACAGTGCGATCCAGATTTCGAGATCGCCCGACAATAACCCCGCCGGTGGTTCGAAAATCAGCGGCGTGTTGACATTGCCGGGCGGAGCGCTCCAGTTCGGCACGAACCCGCCGACCGCGCTGCCACTCGCCTGCTTCACGGCTGGAGCCACAGTGCCGCCGCCCACCCCGAGGATCGAGGGCGAGGTGGGCGGCGAATAATTGGCCGGCGGGTAAAGCACGGTCGGCGAATAGGCGCCAAAGAAATCTTCGGCAGTGATCGACAGCATGCCTTCGTCGTCTTCTTCGACGGCGGTGATCCGCACTGTCAAGGCGCTCGCGCTAAGCCGCGAATCAGTGATCTGCACCAGGTCCATCGGCTCCAACAAAATGTATGTATTTCCAGCCAAGCTTGAAGGTATAGGTGTTGCGGTAGAGAAGCTGGCGCTGCAACAGCAGCTGGGCGACTATGCCACCCACATAGAGCGGGTCAGTGATCAAGCGCGCCTTGATACTCGTATCGCGCCGCACCCCGTAGACGTCGATTGAACCTTGGTCGAATGCCTCGGTGACCGCTGTGTTGTAGTTATTCTGTCGATCGAGACACTCGACCTCAATCATATTGTTGGCATCGGCCGGGGTCGACCGCAGGATGTGCAGCGGATCGTCGGTGAAGCCGCCGGTTATCGGCGTCGCACCGGAACGCAACGCTGGTCCGCCAGGTGTGACACCGAGATTGATCCCGACACTCGATTCCTGAACGATGTAGTCGTCCTCGCCGAGGGTGTAGACCGGCGTTGTGTTCGGCGTGAAAGTGTTGGTCATCGTCGCGCCGATCCCGCCGGCAGAGATCCCGCCGCCGCCGATTGGCCGATCTTCGTGTTGCCTGTTGGATTTGACTGGATGACCATAACGCCGGAGGGGCCGACGCCGGACGCGAGGATGTCAAACCGGACGAGGTTGGGGTCGGCGTTAACGGCTTGAGCGAGCCCGCCCATCGCCCCTGGCATCTGTAGATTCGGCAAGGTCGTGTAGGTGACCGTATAGGGAACGCCGCCTTGTGATGCCGGGTCAGTAAAAGTCAGGCTGATCGTGTCGCCGCCCCCTTGCGTCGGCGCCCCGGTAAAGCTCGCCAGGGTGAAGGCGTTGGTGACCGTATGATCGCCGTAAGGGATGATCTTCAACAGTGCGCCGGACCACACGATCGCGCTGTTGGTCACCTTCGTGATGTCGGCAAGTGACTGCTGCGCCTCCTGCTGCTGGTCGAGCAGCGGTGACAGGAACAAGCCGAGTGCTGCGCAATAGCTCGCATAGGACGAAGCAATCCCCGACGTCATTGCCGGGTCAAGATTGACCGACGGGAAATTCGCCTCATAGCGTGCATTCGTCAAGAAATCGCTGACGATCTGAGCTGGGTTGGCGTCATGGCCGTTGGGCGAGGCACCCGATGCACCAGCGCCGACGCCAATCACTTCGAAATTGAAATTCGGGAGGGTCGCAGTATTGCCGAGCTGATAATTAGCGAAGACGATGTTTGCGGTGCCGGAATAGCCGATCGCCTTCGCGGAATGGGCGCTCGCCCAATAGGGGTCGATCGCCTGCTCGTCGGTACCGAGACTGATGCTCGAAATGCTCTGAAGTTCGGCGACGGTCCCGATGTTCTTGTCCCACCAGGCCATCCCGAAGCCGGCGATTGGCCCTTGGCATATCCCAACGATAAATGACGCGGAATATATATATTGCTGGCCGCCGCCCTTGCCGCCCCCGCCGCCTTTGCCTCCGGCTTGCTTACTCGGCGTCGCGGCAAAATCGTCATAGTCGAGAAGGTTGGGGCTGACTTTGGTTGTCCCGTAGATCAGCGGGATCACGCTGCCGGCCTGAGAGGTCTGGAACTGCAGAGAGCCGACAGCGCGCTGCTGCTTGGCGTTGGAGCCGCCGCCAAGAATTCCGCCCATCAGACAAACGGGTCAAAAAAGCGCACGGAGCGCCCCGCTAGCTGGGGCTGCTTCGCCTCGGCATAGAGCACCCCGGCACTGTGCCAGGCGTGGATCAGGCAAGGCCACTCTATGACGATCGCGCCATGCGCAAAGCAACGGCCGAATTTAAACAGTGCTACGTCACCCGGCTCCGGTCGCGCGTACCGCATCATACCATAGAGATAGCGCTCGGCGTCGCGATGCAGATGCCAGTCGGGTGGATAAAAGGTGACTTCAATGTGAGGGACGATGCCGGCCGCCTCATAGACCTCGGCGAGCATCATCAGGCAATCCGTGCCAGCGCCCTTGACCCGGCCCATGTGATGATAGGGTGTGCCCAACCAGGTCTCAGCCTCGCGAGTAACCGCCACACGCTTGCACGCTATGGCGCCCGCCTCGGTATCGTGTAGGTGCTCAAACGGGCATTCGTAACCGTCGTCCATAAAACTGCTGTCTCCGGGAGTGGAATAAACGGGAAGCCGCCAAACCGCCCGGTGCTCTGGCCGAGCTGCTGGTTATGAAGACGTTGATGCACGTCGTCATCGTGCGATCACATCCCGCAGGATCTGGAATTGATCGCCAGGCTGGATCGGCGATAGGAACGCGAGTACGACCGAAACGGTCTGGCCGCTCGTGAATCTGTCAATGGTCCGGCTCGCGCCAGCGTTCCCGCCCGTCAGGCCGGTGATGGTGCCGAGCCTAAAGGGCCAGGTCGAGGTCGGTGCGCCCTGGATTACGAACCCGGTTGATCCGACGCCGGCACCGAACGTGATGGCGCGAGGCAGCAACGTAACGGTGTCGTCTTGCGTATCACTGCCGATCGAATTGGTGCCCGCCACGCGGCTGTATCCCGGCGACGCGGGTCGTGCCATAGACGAGCGGTATGCAACCGCCGCGCTGCGCAGATGAGAATTGCAGCGCCCCGCAGCAGTCGGCTGCTTCGCGCCGCTGCCAAAACCGAAAAATGCCACCCACGGTTTTTTATTTGTCGTCGGTAAGCGTATCGACCCTGCGGTCGATCTGCAGGAATTCAAACATACTGAGAGCATCGGCAACGGACGGACAGTGGCCGTGGGGCGGTTTGGCAATCGGAGACACGACTGGGTAATAGACTTTTACCTCATATGCTCAGGAATCTTCTCAGTGATGACGGTCGGAACCTCCTTGATAACGGTCACGATCTCTGGCGGTTTGCCTTTGCCGATCTCATACCCAGCAGCCGCGGTCGCGGCAACGAGGGCCGACAATGATATAGACACCATCACAAGCACAGCGCTTCGCTGCGGCTGTGTCGCGGTTTTTTTGGCGGTCATTTTGGTTCCACAAAGATGCTAAGGAATGGATTAAAAAACACGGTTCGCGGCTGGCTAGCTTTGGCTGCGTGGCGTCTCCATAGATCATCCCCATGGTAACCCGCGCGTGAATGATCCGCGGCCATTCGACCACGATCGCCCCATGGGTGTGGCAGCGGCTGAAGCGAAAAACCGCGACGTCGCCTGGCGGTGGCGGCCCCGAAATTTCGATCGCGTACTGCATCACGCGGTCGAGGTACCGTTCCGAGTCGCCAATCCGCTGGATAGAATGGGATCTCCAGATACGGGATGACGCCACAGGCCGCATAGACCTCAGCGTGCATCATCAGGCAAATCCGTGTCAGCGCCCTTGACCTGGCCCATCTGGTGATAGGGCGTGCCTAATCACCTTCGGGACTCCTCGAGGATGGCGAGTCGCCGCGGATCCGTTTCAAGGCGGGTCATACCGCGGTCTCTGGAGTCGGGATGTACGGAAAGCCGCCAAAATGGAGGGCGTTATTGAAGACGTTGGTACAGGTCGCGAGCGTGCGGTCACAACCCGGCAACAACTGGAATTGATCGCCGACGGCGACAGACGACAGAAAGGCAAGCTTGACCGTTACGGTGCCGCCGCTGACAAAGGACGATATCGTGCGACTGTAGCCCGCATTGCCGCCAGTGATGCCGATGATCGTCCCTTGCGCGTAGGGCGTAGCCGTCGTTGGTGCCCCCTGGATGACGGTCGTCGTTGATCCGTTGGCGGCCGAGAACATTGCAGCGAGACTCGACCGGTTGAATAGGCACATCGCGTCGCCGAAGACATGCGTGCAGCTCGACTGCCACAGTCGCCGCGGCATCTGGATGTTGAGCAGTTCCAGGTGAGAGCGACATTTCATCTCGACGCCGGTGCGGCTGCAATCGATGTCGGAGATCCGCCCCGAAAAGAGGATTACTGTTCCGGCGCTGGTGTCGCCATAGCCGCCTGCGTCAGCACCCATAAAGGCGCGTTCCAACTGCACCAGTCCGCCGTCAAATTGTCCTTGCCACGCGGCCTCGAGGAACGGCGTCGAGCCGACGACGTCGGTCGCCTCCGGGTAGATCTTGATGTCGAACTCGTCGACCTGCGTGCCAATCACGACCTTAGTCTTCGAGCGTTCGAATTTCGGCCCGACCGCGAAGAGGTACCCATTAGCGACAATGGGCGTCGGCGCCGCCGAATAACGTAGAATAGTTGCGCCGCCGACCAGGGTGAAGGTGTAAAGGTCGGCCATTATGAATTGTTCGCCGCTGTTCAGCAGCGCAATCAGGGCGGCTGAAGCAGACTTCACGGCCGCACCGAAATAAAGGTGAGCTTTTTCAGCTGCCAAAGTCGAAACATGAAATTCTCGAAAGCGTAGCTGTCGTCAACGAACCGGCACCGAAAGTAATAGCTGTAGTCGGCGGTGATAATAAGCCCGCTGCCCGGCGCCGTACTGAATGTGACCAATCCGGTGTTCGGATCTACGCTGTAGTTTCCCGGGCTTTGCGTGATGCCATGGAGGTAAGCAGCACTGAGAATGTTAGGAGCCACGACGGGTTCCAAAAAACCGCCCCCCGGTAGCGTCGCACCGATCGCCCGCTGCAATTGGAAGACAGTCGTACTGGCGTCGCCGACGCCGATCTGCTGACCCGTGACCTGATCATCGCTCGGATCCCGAGACAAGAACGTGCCGAAGGCGCCCCGGCAGAGCAGAAAGAACCCCATCAAGGTTCGCAGCTCGTCGTAGCCGGCTGTTGGGTTGTCACGCAAGAAATCAAAGACCAGCGTGAATTGCCACAGCGGATAGGGATAATCGAGCGCTCGCAGTTCCCGCCCGGACACCGCTCGCTGGATGCGGGTCTGAAAGGTTGGCGTCTTGGTGACGCTCCAGGCGAGACCGGGCAGCGACGGGAAAACTCCTATGTCCGCCATCAGCTCGTCCGCAGCATCGATCCGTTGCGCATAGCGTTGTTGATCGCCGTAACAAGCGCACTGCCGTTGCTGCGAAAAAACCGCGCCACATCCTGGCTATCCATTGCTGAAACGCCAAAGTTGACGACAACGGGGGCACCGCCGCCACTCGCATTGGCGCCGTTTGGTGCGGCAATCAAGTTCTGCAAACCTTGAGAGATATTCGCAGGCAACACCATCTCATTGCTGTGCAACTGGGCGAGCACCCCGCCCGGCCCCAGGCTCGGTACTGCCCACCCGCCCTGCGCGCTCGGCACGATGCCTCCATGCTCAAAGCCAAACAAAGTGCCGATCCCCTTGAAGAGGCTGCCGAGGATACCCCCCGAGCCAGACAGGCTGAGGCCCGTGCCTCCGACAAGGCCGCCGCCCGCGACCTCCTCACCGGTGTCGGTGAGACCCCCCGAGAAGTCCTGATCTCCACCGCCGCCTGCGAGGATACTGGCGCCGAAGAAATTGCCAATTTGGCCGAAGACGCCCTTGACCGCCGAGTTGACGAATTCTGCGATAATCGACTGAGCAAGGTTCGCCAGCGCCTTCTGCACCGTCGTCGTGCCCAGGAGATGCCAGTCACAGAAGTATCGATCGCCCGTTCGACCGGGGCAACCAAATCGTCCCACGCTTTCTTGTTTGCTTCTGCCAGTTTGGTGTCAAGCGCTTGGACCTCGCCGACGTACTTCTCGTAGGCGAGCTCCTGCTCCTCTATTATTTTTTGCTGGGTCCGGACATCATTCTGCGCCGCATCGAGCTTCTTCTCGTAATAGGCCTGGTCGTAAGACCATTTGAGGTCGAGGAGATCTTGTTCCTGCCGGACCTGCTCCGTAGCCGAAATTTGGCCAAGCGCGGCCTCGTCAGCGATCGCCGCCTTGTAGTTGGCGAATTTCGCATCCGCGACCTTCTGATCGGCCTTGAGTTGGTCGAGCTGATCGCGTTCGGCTTGCACGGCAAGCTGCTTTTCCAGCTCGTAAATGTTGCGTTCGACCCGCCAAGCGGGCATTCGATCCGGCTTCAGTCAGCGCTAGCTTGTCCTGCCAAAACGCGAGTTCTTCGGCCTTTGATTGACCGAAGAAGCTTTGCTCGGCCAACAGCTGTTCCTGCAGCTCCGCGCGCCATGCTGACAGGCTGTCGGAACCGGCCCCGCCGCGAGCAGGAGCGGTGGCGTTCGATCGCGCTACTCCCTGGCCGGAATTGCGGCTGTCCGCATCGCCACTATTTGGCGTTAGGCTATCGCCTATCTGTCCCCCGAGGCCCGAAGCCTTCGACTGGAGCGCGCCGATGCTCGACCCGACCTGCGCTGCAGCGGTGTTGATCTGTGAATTTGCCTGCTGAGCGGCGGCCCCCAGCCCCGCGAACTGGACCCGCATCGCATCCGTGGCCACCTGAACGGAATTTGACGCAGCCTCCATTCCTGATTGGAGGTCGTCGGTTTGGGCGCTGATGACGACGCTGGTTTCAATGTCAGCCATGGCAGCCCCTTAATGACGTGGGCACATGAGTGTGCTCAATTCTAATCCCTTGCGGCGCTCTGCGAGCTTCAGTCGCTACTTCTCACTCGCCGCTTTAGCTCGGAAAAATCGAGCACCACCCCGGGCAGTCCGGCATGAACGTCGCCCGCCCCAAATCCGTGGCCGAGCTCGGCTAGGATCGTTGGGAGATCCGAGTTCGGCGCGCGGCCCGGACGGGAACCGGCAGGTCGTACTGGATTGCGCTGATGTTTACCGACGCCGAGATACGCCCCGACCAAGATGTGAACCGGTGGATGCTCAACCCAGTATGCCGTGAGCTCTTGGAAATCGAAGAGCGTCATTTCGTCGATTACCGGATAGCTATAGCCGCAGGCGGTGGCGACAAGCCCGTAGATATATCCCCAGCCGTCTGCGCCTCCCGGACCAATTCCGATGGTAGTCCCGCGGTTTTCGAGCCTGCCCCCGGGCTGCCCCCGGGGGCCGACGCTTCCCCCAGGCGGTCATCGCGCAGCTTCAACCCTGAGCCGGTAAGCACCGCATTCAGCACGGCACTGGCATTGCCAAGATCGAGCAGGTTGTCGACCATGTCCGCCGTTGCCTCAGGATAATTGCGTTGCAGTGCCGCAGCGACAATTTCGACAAGCACGCCGATCTGCGTCTCACCCATTGATGCACCGATCCCGGTTAACTGCCGCACCTTGGGCATCAGCCGCCGAAGCTGGCCGAGAGTCAGCGGCGGGACAATCCAATCCTGGCCGCCCATCGCAATCGTCACTCCGGGAAACATTACTCCACCGTACTCAAATAGCCGATCGTCCCGGAAGCATCAGCGAAAGCCGAGAAATCGAGCTCCTGAATCATCCAGTCGTCTATCTTGGTTGGCAGTGACAATTTATCGGCCATGCAGGCGTAAAGACGCAAGGCCGTCCCGCTGCCGGCGTAGTTGGTATAGAACGTCGCTTTGAAAGTCGGCGTCGTTCCCATCACCTGGTTCGTGATCGTGAGCTTACTACCCGACGTCGCTAGGTTGTAGGTATACGAGATCAAAACGGCGGCACTCGCATCAGCGGACGAAAAAGTATAGATGCCTGTGGCAAAGTTTACGGAGTACTGACCGGCCCCAGAAGGGGTCGCCACTCGATTGAAACGCTTGCCGCTGGCAGCGTAGACGACGCCAAGGTCGTCGTTGTAATTGGTTGCATTGGCGACAGTCACTGTGTAAGGCGTCACAGCCGGGATACTGGCAGCCTCGAGCTGGGATACCGCAAATTGGCCGGTAGCCGGGGTAAGGCCAAAAAAGATGTCGGAATACAGCAATCCGAGAATTTGGGCGAACTTCGCCTTACCAGTGATCTTGCCCTGTCCGCGCGCTATCGCCACTGGGAACTGAAGCTGGCCGTACAGCGGCTTGTCGGTCCAATCGAAATCAATCTGGATATCCTGGAGCACGCCGAACTGGCGCGGGCCAATCCCGGACCCGGTCACGTCGGTGCGTTCGCCCCAGACCGCACCCGAGCCGAAGCTCAATTGCATCTCAGATACTCCCTTTCAAAACTCTGTTCTGGGCTTGAACCAGGAGCCGCTTAAGTATTTCCTTGGCGGCATGGGCGACATTCCAGGCCTGGGTATCGCGGGCGATCGCCGAGCCTGGGAAATGGTCCTGCCACCAACGCTCGATCAGCTGGTCGATCGAAAGAGCCCCGCTTCTCGGCGCAACTGGGCTTTGTTCGATCTCCTCTGGAAGAGGCGTGCTTACCTGAGAATCTTCCACGGCCATCGCGATACTCCTACGAGTAGGGTTCATTACAGAGGTGAGAGAAACCGCTATTTCGTGTGTTTCTCGTTGCTCTCACGCGGTGTCCTCAAGAGGCATCGTCAGACGCATAGGATCTCGACCGGAACGATCGCGATCGCCTGATCGCCGAGCACGCCTTCGTCGGTCTCTACCTTGCCAGAGATGTAGGCGTGCTGCACCATCGCCGGCAATCCGAGGTTCTGAATGCCTGTCACAGGCGATGGTGCCAGCGCAGCTTCGAGCGCGTCCAGTAGTGGATTCAGAAGCGTTGCCGGCGCCAAGTAGGGATCGCTGGAATGGACGTATAAGTAGAAATCCGCGTAAAGCGTCCAAGCGATCGGCGCCCCAAGCGCCTTGGTCACAGCGCGTCCGCCCTTTTCGCTCATGAACAGCGCGGGCTGCTCAGCCGGGGCCACGTCGGCCCAATGTCGCAGCCGCCGGTTCGTGCTGGCGAAGCTCGCCGCACCGGCCCCGAGCGTCCAGAGCGCGGCAAAGATCGACTCACGCACGACCATCGGCCGCTCTCCACCGCGAGAGACCTGTGTCCCACGCAATCATTGTGATACCGCCTCCGCAAGTGCGGCTCTTACCTCGTCACGGATGACCGGTGCCATGTCCTCGAGCGCTGAGCGCAGGAACGAGCGTTCGGGGAGATCTATGCGGCGATCGTAGGCCCGCACGCTGATCGTCTTCTCGGCGATCGGCCGACCAAACGCGTCCCTGATCCGCCGAAGGCTGGCCCTGACACTGATCGTTCCTGTAAAACCCTATTCCTGTGCGCTGGCGTATCGGCTGTCGGTAAAGACGCTCGCGGTGACTGCCGCCGGGGCCTGAACCGGGGGGATCCCAGGGTCATAGATAACATAACCGCCATTGTGGAGCAGCGGTACGGCGACCTCACGTGGTACCCGTACGACCCCGTTGAGGTCGTGCGGGTACCGCTCCGTGCCGTGCCCAGTGGCATCCCACACCGGGAAAACGGCCCGTAATGCGACCAGATCAGACACGGAGCATCCCCTTTCAACCCATCAGAGGCCGTTACGAGTGTAGGTCAGCCATTGGCAATGTTGCAGATGACACCCATTGCGAACGGAGCGTAAACGGCCAGAACTTCCTCGGAATAGACACCGACTTGGCGCTGGCGTGTGACCATCGGCCAGTCGATCTGACAGTAATCTTGCCGGGTCTTGATCTCGGCGACGTTTGGTACCTCGTTCGACTGGTACTGGATCGGCAGATTCTCGGCCCAGCCGATAACCGTGCCCGGCGGGACGCCCGGTTGGATCTTGATCGGGATCCGAAGGCCGCCATCGATCGCAAAAGGATTATAGTAGAACTGCACTTCCCCGGATGCTGTCACATTATACTCGCCTTGGCTCCCGTCCGTCGGCGAGTCATAGCGCAGCAAGGGCCCCGATGCATTCGACAGTACCTTGCTGGTGATGTTCTTCAGCTCTTGAGAGTTGACGTAGAGTACTGTCGGAGACAGCTCGAAACCGTCCCACATCTTCTGGAACATCCTGTCGATTTCTACGACCGAGCCGCGGCCCGAGGCAGTCAGCGGAGTCCCTGTTCCAGCTGCGCCGGTTGGCATGGTGTTGACATAGGCGTTCGACCCGGGTTTGAGCGCAGTGGTCAACAGCGGTGGCGCCGGCTCCATCTGCGGCGCCGTGTGCTCGATGTTGCCCGCCGCGTGGAGGCTCGAAGTCTCCGACGGAGCGGCGCCGGCCTCGCAAAGATGGTCGCAAGCCTTGGCCATGTGCGCCTTCTCCTCGACCGACAGGCCGGCGATTTTCAGGCATCTGTCGCAAGCGCAGAGAGCCATGTCCACGAGCGCTTGGTCACCTTGCGAGTGCTTAGCCTTGGCGAGAAGAGCGGCGACGAGCTTCTGCATGTGCGGGTTCCCTGTCTTTATGAGAGCGTCAATGCCCGCGGCTCCGGGCGCGCTAGCGGTTATCGCAGTCAATTCAGCAGCGCGCTGCGGGAGACACTCGTCATCGATTTGCGCGTAGCCTGGAAGCTCACCCGTTTCTTCGGCCACCAGCGCATTCAGAAGGCCGCCCAATTCGCTGATGATCGACTGAAGTCGGGGCGGCTGCGGCGAGTCATCGCCCTCGATCGCTGCCTCAACCGCGAGTGCGTCCTGAAGCCAGTCGAGGTCGTGAATTATTGAGCCACGTGACCGACATCACAAAGCGCCTTGGTTAGCGGTACAGACGATGCCTTTTCGCCACCCGCGGCCGAGGGCGGTCCCTCTATATCGATCCTCTCTTTCCAGGCAGCGATGATGGCCGCTCTGATCCGGCCGACTTGATCGGCAGTGTATCGCTGAGCGTTGCCGGGCCGGTTGATGTAATTCAACGCCCGCGCGAATGTGACGCTCTGTGTCGATCGGGTAGCGACGCTTTCCGTCCGACTGGTATCCGGGATCAGCGTAATTCAGCTCTTTGTGGCCCTCGAGGAAACTGCCGGACGTGCCGCTATTCTCACGGTCATCAGCCTTAGCGAGCGCCCCTTCAGCCGTCTCAATTGCCCTTTTCGCCGCATCGATCGCGGCTTCGGTTTTGGCAGCACGATCGGCTTCTAGTGGATAAAATCAAACAGAAGATACCGCCGTGACCCGAGGGTTTTCACGAGTTTGCCCCCTTTCCACAGGGGACCAAATGTCAGATTTGTACCACTAGGTTGTTCACCGGCGGTGAAGTCAGAGTCGTTTGCGGTGACGCCGGCAAGTGAACTTTTGTTACGCCGAGTGCCCGCCCTTCAAGACATTTGACGGCTTCGCCTTTGGCGCGATGATGATGGTCCGCCACCCCACAAGCCCAGATTTGAATCGGGGGGTTGAACGGCTCTCGCGTAGGCGCCGGCGACACGTCGGCGGCAGACGCGATTCGGGTCGGGAACGACTCGCATCGGAAACGGCGGAAGCTTTCCAGCAGTCGAATATCGCTTCCGGGTTCGCCGGACGATCGACCAGCGAGATTTCGTTGAGAACCAGGCCGGTGATAACTTTGGGATTGCCAGCCTCGCGCCGCGTGACTCGGCCGCCGATTGAAAAGCCGCGATAAATCTGGTTTCTGACTTTAGTGATCGCGATCGGGTCGACGACATGGGCGACGATCCGCGTCGCCCCATCGTCGCCGACCTCGGCTTCCAGCGTTGTTCCAGCGGCTGAGAGCTGATGCATCTCGCGCAGTGCCGGAAAACGCATGTATTCTGGGACCGCCGCGCGCATCGCGTCAGCCCGAACGATCTCACCCTGGTCGTCCACCACTTCCGACGACGCGATCCCGTGCACTCGCACGGTTCCATCGTCCTGAGGCTCGACCTTCTGGATTGCGCCATAGAGTCGCATGATCAACATCCCGCCAGTGAGCCGTGCGAGTGCGGCCGGTCGCCGGTCATTTTTTCGACGGCTCCTGAAGAAGCGATGCCGCATCAGATCCCCGATTGCCGGCGGCGACGGGCGCTGGCTGTGAAAGTGTCGGGAGCGGCCGGCCTACTGTCTGTGCCAGTATCTTAATCGCTCCGAACACCTGATCCGCCGCCGCAGAATTGTCCGGAACGAGAATTTTGACGGCCGCGGCGGTGAGGCCCGCCCAGACTGGGTTTCCCGTAACGAAATAGCAGACGGAGCCGGCGAGAATGCCAAAGCCAACGACAGTGCTAGGCTGCGGCGGCCACCGAAAGGCTGTGATCTGGAACATATGTCTGTGATCCAATCAATTCATCGCGTTGACTTCAAACCAGGTGGCAACCACGTCGTTGGCTGCCCCGGTCGTATAGGACGAGCCCGTCAGGACAATGACAAGAGCGGCCGGCTCGACCGCTGTCGGAAATACCGGCAAGCCGATCCCGAAATGGATGCCGCCGAGTATCACCGTACTCTGTGCATACTGCGAGTTCGAGCCGGCAACACCGTATTTGAAGACGTTGGCCATTAGCTGCCAGCCGACGTTATTGTTCGGCGTCGTCCCGTTGACCCATGGACCGGGGATTGAACGAGACGTCCTGCGAATGCGCCACACCCGAAGCAAGCGGGGCGACCAAGATGACGAGTATACTTGCTGCGAGGATCCTACGCATAACTCACCAGCGAGTGCTTGGCGTAGAAATTCGCCGCCGTGAGATCGAATGCCGAGCCTGATTGATTGTAAACTAGGATCGACCAATAGGTCGGCATGAAGCCGAGCAGCGAATAAACCGAAAATTCCGGAAAATAATAGAGGGTGGCGTTGGCTGCCACCCTCACCACCGGCGTCAGGGACGCTAAGCTCCCTATTAGCGAAGACTGGTCCGAAGTCGAGTTCGGATTTATTCCATTCGTCCAGCTGGTGCCGTCCTCGCTGCAGACCAGAAACAGCGAGGCAATGCCTGATCCGTTGACTGAGTTCCCCGACTTGATCAGGATTGGCGCCACTATGTCATCGTAATATTGCACCAAGGTCGTGCCGAGGGCCCCGAGCCCTTTCGCTTGACCATCAGGCAGCGCAGTCAGGTTGTCGGTCGACTGGCCCGGCCGAGTGGGAACGTCGCCAATGAGGCGACGCTGAGAGGATTGCTCATGACATAGTCGCCCTTATTTTCAGGTCGTCGTCCCTTGGATCCGGAAATCGGCCTAGCCCTTGTAGGCCATGGTGCCGGCCGGCAAGGTCAGCCGCAGCCACACACCCTGCGCGCCGGCCGCATTCGGCGCGGGACCGAGCGGCAGGTTGCCCGGGCTCGGCACGCTCAGGAGGGCCGGCTGCCTCATGAAGCCCCCGACACCCGAGGAAGGCGCGGTCTGACGGTTGGCGACCGAACCGGTGTCGTTCAGCTCCGTCGTCAGGGCCAAGTCCAAAAGGGCACCCGAAGGCGGGGTTGGCGTCTCGTTCGCCACCTCGATCTGCGCGCCGGTCAGTGCCGTCGCGGTGTTGTTGTTTATAACGAAAACTTTTTCGTAATAGGTACGCTGTGACCCGGTCAGCACATCCGCCGCACTGGTCGAGAACGTGCGAATCACGGCCGTCACTGGGTTCGGCAAGATCTCGAATAGCAACCCCTGTAGGATCTTATACGTCGTCGTGTTGTCCGGTACAGTACCCCAGTCTCGGTTGACAGCGATAATATCTGTGCCGTAGCCCACAGTAGCGACGATCTGCCGCAACTGATTCGCACCGGTGCCGCTCTTGGTCCAAATGATCTGGCCGGCGGAGACCAGGGCTCCGTCGCCCGATTGCAGTGTCAACAATGCCGGCGT
>Ga0310916_10001175_pt1 | contig 15357 bp, 15 predicted proteins | sample GREbulkMGLF176_FD_203444 | JGI IMG/M metagenome (GOLD analysis project Ga0310916, IMG submission 203444) | Lab enrichment of tropical soil microbial communities from Luquillo Experimental Forest, Puerto Rico - GRE.bulkMG.LF176 | ecosystem: Environmental > Terrestrial > Soil > Tropical forest >...
CAATTCCGACCATCAAATGGGGATATTGGCGCAGAGGGCGGATTAGGACTGGGTCACTTACCGATCAGGTTTGCTGAAGGGTCCTTGCGTCGCCGCCTTGGGCGACTTACGAGGAAATACTTTAAAATGTACTCGCCCTCGGTCGAGGCCAGCGGCTGACGGCACACCTTGCAGTGCAGGGACGGGTGAGACGCTCCAAGCTCCACCGTCATCAGGACGACCTTATAGCGGGCTTGGCATTGGGGGCAGACGAAATCCTTGGGATGGTCAGGGTTCATGTTCTTTCCGTTGGCTAACGACAAAAAGGCCCCAGCCACTCCGAGACGGCTCTCCGTCGGGAGGGGAATGGCTGAGGCCAAGTTCGCAGAGCGGCATGGAGCAGCAAGTTCGGCCCTATCCACTCTGCATGAAGCGGTAGTACGTCAGGGCCGAACCGTTAATCATAGCCGCGCCAATAATCTGATGCTTGCGGAAATGACCGCTTTGGACACATTAGTAATAATTAACCTTGGGGCGTTAAACTGGGCTAATTCCGCACTGGGAGTTCGGGGAAATGCCAGAGACTTGGCTGGACACCTTATTGCTGGACAGTCTTGCCATCCTGCTTGCAGGCGTTGCCTTCGTGAGCTCTATAGAAGGATGGCGGCGCTACGCGGAGTATCGTCGGCTGCGCAAGCATTTTCGGCGTTGAACGGCGTGGGCGCTCGACGAATAAGCCCAACGAAAGAGGCCCCAGCCATTGAGCGACGGGGATAGCTGGGGCCAGTTAGTAGAGCGGGGGGAGCGCTCCACATTGGTTATGATCGGAGGCTAAGTCGGTTCGCGGCCATACAGTGATGGGCATCACGGTTTTGCTGTTTTCTTCAACGCAAGTAACGCAAGCAACGGCAACCATCAGGCGAACGAAAGAGGCCCCAGCCAATCCGCGACGGCTGCACCGCTACATCCGGCAGGGGAATGACCGGGGCAAGTTCGCAGAGGCGCGCGCGTGATCTGCAAGTCGAAGGAGGACCGAGCGTCGGCGAGATAGCTCGCCACGCTCGTCGCATGTGCGGGAGTGTTATCCAGAGCAGTGGGCCACTGCGCTACGCCATCGTTGATGGCCTAAATGTGCGCGACAGCCGGGTGCATAACTACCCGCCACGGTGGAACGCCGCGCCGAGCCAGGAGCTACTGGTCATCCGGCGTAATCACAAGACCGGAGATGTCTCGCTCGACCCGTTGCGTTGGGGCCTCATTCCCTACTGGTGCAAGGACCCGACAGGCGGGCGCAAGCCGATCAATGCCAAATGCGAGACCGTAGCCACCCTGCCCACATTCCGGGATGCATACCACTTGCGCCGCTGCATCCTGCCGGTGGATGGCTTTTACGAGTGGAAGGCGATCAAGGGGCAGAGAGCGAAGCAGCCCTACGCGATTGCCATGCAGGATGGCGCGCCTTTCGGGATTGCGGGTCTATGGGAGAATTGGAAGGACCCGGCGTCTGGTGAGTGGATCAGAACATTTGCGGTTATCACAACCGACACGAATGAGTTGGTGGCCGAAATCCATGACCGTATGCCCGCGATCCTCGCGCCCGGTGACTATACGCGGTGGCTCAGTGACGGGCCTGATCCACGCGACCTGATGCGCCCATTCCCGGCGGGCCTGATGCGGATTTGGCCTATCTCAACGCGCGTCAACAAGCCCGAGAACGATGATCCCACGATCATAGAGCCATCGAATTGGCGAGCAATGCAGCGTAGATGCGGCACTGCATCGGACTTGAAAGGACCGTGTAGAAGCGCCGCGACCTGCCGTACCGCAGTGGTCTCGTGAGAGGCTGGATCACGGCTTAATCTTGGCTTGCGGTGTTCGTCTGGCTTTGGCACGAGGGCGGCAAAAGATCGCCTAACAGCGACCGTGCTACCTCAACTAAAAGAGCCTGAGCAGGATTTTTTCAGGTGTAACTAGCGATCACAATAACAAACGCCACTATAACAACTGCTCTAATAATCCAATGGCTAGGCGCTCGGCTTTGGATAGCGTTGACCAAGGGCATTCATTGCTGCTGTAGTCGGGGTCGTAGGCTCCAGCATGGCAGATATCTTCATTAGCTATGCCAAAGCGGATCGGCCCCTTGCATTGAAGCTTGTTGCGATGCTGGAGGCTGAAGGCTGGAAGGTCTGGTGGGACACAAGTCTCGCCATCGGCGACGATTTCCGTAACGAGATAATGACCCAACTGGGCCGTGCTCGCGCGGTTATCGTCATATGGACTGACGCATCGATCAAATCTGACTGGGTTCGTTCGGAGGCTGGTCGGGCTCAAGCAGATCGCAAGCTGATCCCCATCAAGCTTGCGCATCTGACCTATAAAGACCTTCCCCCACCGTTCGATATCTTGCACACCGAGAACGTCAGCGAGGACGACAAAATTCGTGCGGCGGTGGTTGCACAGTTGGCAAAGCCAGCGGTTGAGCCATCGGCCATGGCTTTGCTGACGAAGGGGTTCAAATACGAGCTATTGACGTGGTGGGGCATAATCGGTGGAGCATTGACGCTATTTGGCGCCATCAGCTCCGTCTTGAAGCTTGCTCCCTGGGCTCACATTCTTATTGATAATTGGAAGCAGTGGACACACGCATTCTGGGTATGGGCGTTTGGTTGGTTGGGAATTCATTTGCACCCCAAATGGCCGCCAGTCTTGTCTTTTCTGTTGTTTGGATCGTTGCTGACCATTGGCCAAGCCGTCAAATTTAAAAGCACAATTAAAAACCAACCAATTGTAGATGAGTATCACGGTAAATCATTTCGGCTGATGTCATGGCGTACATCGCTCTTTGTAGTTTGTCTGTTGATTAGCGGATTTATTTCGCAGATTGTGGCTATATTTCTTGATGTGCTTATCCAGGTGCCTTGGTTCTGGTTTAATCAATATGTTATGCGGCCTGGGACAGTTTTCATCCCTCTAATAATACTCGTGATGATTTTTGCAAAACAAGACAGAATACATGCAACCGTAGCGACAGTTTTAACGATGATATTCTACACGATCATTGTGTTTAATCAACTCATATCCATTCCGACCCCTGAAGGCGATGAAGGGGGCAACCTCCTACTGGTAGCTTTGGCTGCAGGACTTTTGCTCCCGCTGATCCTCCTGTCAGTTGCGCCCGCCAGAGTCATAAGTCGCCGCCTCATCTTTCTCGCTATCGGTCTTGTGTTACTAATTGCCCTCAACGAACTTTCGAAGTTCGGCCTTGATGTATCTGCGCCCAAACAAGGCTGATTGCCTGTAAAGCGCAATCGGAATGTTTTATGGGTTGTGCATTTCAGCAAATATGGATGCCAATGACCCGGGATGGGTCGTCGGGACCCTCGCGCCACCATTCGTCCTTCGAGGGGCCTGAAGGGCTGGGGCAATGGAGTGAGGTAGTGCCGCTGTGGGCGGCAATTGCGTTATCGCCTTTCGCGGCTGGCCTCTGCCGTGCGCATCTCTCGGCGTTCAAGAAATAACAAAAACCACGCTCACGTGGCGATCAGCGGCGCAACGAGCGAAGGCGGCAAGCAATGTGAGCCAGTCGCGCAGGTCCGGCGCGGCGGTGACCGCCTCCGCCTCCACCACGGCAATCATGGCATTGACGTGTGCGGCGTCGAACCAGAACTGCTCTTCGCGGTCGATCTGCCCCTCCGTCAGCTCCGACAGGTGCTTGGAAAGGCATTGTTGGAACGGCTCCCAGAGCGCGAGCGGAACCGGCAAGCTCTCAAAACGCGCCTGGTCATCGTCCGTCGGCACCGTGCCGTCGTGCTCGCGGTTGAGGGCAATAAATACGTGACCGATGGTGGCCATGGATTTGATGGTCAATGACTTTTATTTCCGGCCCGGGGCGGCACCGACTTTATCAGCCGTCTTGTCGCCAAGCATCTTGCGGATCGTCTTGGCCAGCAGGTGTTCGTGGAGGACCAGTCCGAAATCTCAAGTGATTGATCTCGCTTTGAAATCCCAAAGGGAGATTGGTCGTAGCTACCCGGCAGCTACCAATCGCACATTATTATGTTGGGCCCCCTCCGACATACGCCCTCCGGGCTCTCAAGGCCATCTACGCCCACAAGGGCCAAGGCGAAACGCAAAAAATGTGACGGCCATCACAGCTATTGGCAGAGAGCCGATTTAGCCTCCAATCCCTAACCACAGGAGGCTCCCATGCGCAAATTCGTGTTCCTCGCTTCCGCTTTGATCCTGGCTGGCTTTGCAGGATGGAATGCCGCGACTAATCAGGCGAGCGTTGCCGCTCCAACGAAAAATCCCCGGATGGATGTAATGCAAATGATGTCGGCTGCAAAGAATTTGCCGACACAGCAGTTTATCGACCATTCCCTCGTGCATGCGGGAGAATAGTCCTGCCCACGCGTATCTCTTTGCCCAAGCGATAGAGCCGGTCTACTGAGCGGCTCCGCGTAATTCCCCAGCCCTCTACCAATCTGGCATCGCTGGGCTGGGGTTTAGAGCCGGATGAGTGGAAGCATTGGGCACTCATCCGGCTCGTCCTCCACGGACGCTCCTAGCCCGCCGTTGTGTGAAGCAGTTCACACTGACGTATTGCCCCAACTGATAGCCTCTTGAGCGTTCGGCCAAATCGTCCGCAGATGCAGAGTGGAAAAGGGCCGAACTGGGTATTCTCGCCGCTCTGTGAACTGGCCCCGGCAAAAAGCTGGGGCCCTCTTTCGTTTTGAGCGCGAGTGTCGGCTACCGAACCTACAACGTCATCACAGGACGTTATGATTTCCCGCCCAATGCGGAGCGGAACCGACACCCGCTCTGCGGCTCCAGTCATCCCCGACAAGTTAGTGCTACCGCAAAGTCGCGGAATGGCTGGGGCTTTGCGCACCAACAGTAATGCCGCCCTGATAACTTAAAAAAAGAGCCCCGGCCATTGCTTGTTGGTTTACCGGGGCTCGCAAGTTAAGGACCGCCCAATGTCGGAAAAGTCGGGAGGACGGTCCGGCTCAGACAACTCCGCCGGCCGCCAGTTGTTCCGGAGTGACCGGGCTGGGTGGGGTGGGGGCCAAAAGTCGGTTGCCCGGCCTGGGAGCGCATCTCCACTTGTGCCAGAGCAAGCTTTGCGTCATGCGCCGCCGCTACCCCAGCCTCATCGGTGTAGTTACCCCAGCCTCACAACGATCCCCGCCGACAAACGACGCAATAAGCGGCTCCGCCGAAACCGCAAAAACGTGACAACCATCACAGCCATTGGCTGCGAGCCGACTTAGCCTCGCATTCTAGCCCTACCGCATAGGGCTGGGGGCCGGGTAAGTGCGGGCACTCATCCGGTTCACTCTTCACTCGCCCCCGGTCGTCATGGCCGGGGGCTTTTTTTATCGTTATCATCCACATCCAACCAAAGTGTCCAAAGCGGTCATTTCCGCAAGCGCCAGATTATTGGCGCGGCTATGATTAAGGGTTCGGCCCCGCATTGTGCAGAGTGGAATGGCCGGATGGGTATTCTCAGCCGCTCTGCGAACTTAGCCCCAGTCATCCCTGCGACGTAAGTATGCTGTCGTCGCGGAGTGGCTGGGGCCTTTTTCGTTGGGCTTATTCGTCTAGCGCCTGTCGGCTTCGCCGTATGCTAATGCCGAAAATGCTTGCGCAGCCGTCGATACTCCGTTCATCGCCGCCAACCCTCGACGGCGAAGAGGAAGCCAACGCCGCATACGAGCACGACCACCGCGCCAAACAATATCGTGTCGAAGTCTGGCATCGGCCCAACGCTTGCGCGTTTTGTGGCGGAAATGCGGTCCGGTGTCCGGAACGGACCCAGAAGAAGGGGATAGGTAGCGGCTGCGCCGATCATGGTCCGATTTGACCATTTCGGACAGTTTGCCGGATTGACCCCGCCCTGGAATTGGGATGTGGATGTCTCACCCCTTTTGGTTCCTCAGCCAAGGTTGCCCCAGCGCCTACAAGCCTGGGGCTCTTTTTTATGCACATGCGGTCATCGCGGATTGGTAATCTCGCGCCGTGGGTCGCGGTGATTGTCGCGATGTTTGTGATCCTTATCTTGGCTTTGTCTCAGTAAGCGCAGGGGACTAACCACCGGTTTATTGGCTATGATGCATCCATCAATCACCAAGGACCGCATCCTTGATGCAGTCGAGAAGCAAACGACCTCCTACAATCCGGGTTTCTGCCTCGCCTGCGGCGAGGAGGCCGAAGGCGTGCAGCCTGATGCTCGCCGCTACAAGTGCGAGGCTTGCGGCGAGAAACCGGTCTACGGTGCGGAGGAGTTGCTGCTTATGATTGCCTAAGCCGGGCGCGACAATGATGCAGAGGACGGGCGCGAGTGGTCGGGCACCGAACCGACAAATGTCATCACTGGACGTTATTATCGAGCGTCAGGCTCGGGGAAGCGGGGGAAGCGCCGACGGCCCCAGTCATCCCCGCTGACGACGACCGCTCCGTCGTGGAATGGCTGGGGCTTGCCTTCGGCCGATAACCGCTAGCGTCGTCTCGCAGCCCCGGCTAGTAGATCAAAAGTTCCACGCGTGGAACTCCGACAAGTCATTAATGGCCCCTGCGGGGCCTCGTCCCAAGTTCCCGACAATCATTATTTCGCCTGTTTATTTGAGACATTCCCTATCAGCGCTGGTCGAGGGGCCAAGCCATGAATGCAGCATGTTTGGTTGGCATAGGGCTATTCATGGCGCTGCTAGGCCAGCTTCTCGGCGATAGCCTCTTAGATGGCTTGTTTCTTGTCGTGCTGATCTATCTGCCTGTAGCTTGGATTACCGCAGGCTGCCGCGAGCTGTGGTGGCTGTGGCAACGGATAGCGCCCGACTTGTTCAAGGCGGTGCGTCCGATGGAGCCACCCTGCTCGGAAGTCCCGATAATCATCGCATCGATCCTATTGGAAGTCCCGACAATCAGTTGATCGACATTACTCTGATTGTCGGCCTCATCTTCCCTCATTGCTGCAGCTCGACGCGAAGGGGGTCGCGGTGCTCGGGCCAGTTCCGGCTGGGCTGCCGCAGCTGCACTGGCCCACGGTGCCGTTGGAAGATGTTGCTTCCCTGGCAGCGGCCGCGGCGGGTCTTGCGCTGGTCGTATTCACGAGTGGAACTTTGACCGCACGTAGCTTCGCGGCGAAGGGTGGCTACCGGATCGACGTCGACCGCGAGTTTGCCGCCTTCGGGGTAGCCAACATCACCTCTGCTCTATCACAGGGCTTTGTTGTAACGGGCGCGGACTCACGCACGGCAGTTGGCGTCGCCGCCGGCGGACGCACGCAGGTGACCGGGGCTGGTCGCAGCGACAGCCATCGCCGCAGTGCTCCTGTTCTTTACCGAACCGCTGCGATATGTGCCGGTCGCTGCGCTGGGGGCAGTGCTGGTTTTCGCGGCATTCTCGCTGTTCGATGTGGGCACGCTGCGCGAAATCTGGAAGTATGATCGTCTTGAGGTTGGATTGTCGTTGATCACCACGCTGGGTGTGGTGGCTGTGGGGGCGATCAATGGGATTCTGATTGCGGTGGCGCTTGCGCTTGCGCGCTTCGTCAGACAGGCCGCCCGGCCTCGCGACGAGGTGCTGGGCAAGGTGGACGGCCTGCCTGGCTTTCATTCGATAGAACGGCATGGGCCTGCCGCAAAAACCTTTCCGGGGCTAGTGCTGTTCCGGTTCAATGGACCGCTAACATTCTTCAACAGCGATTATTTTAAGCAACGCGCGTTGGCCGCAGCCGATGCTGCCGGAAAAGGCGTACGTTGGTTTGTCATCGACGCGATTCCGATCAGCGATATCGATATGAACGGGCCTATGCGCTACGTGACTTGAATGTGGAGCTCGAAGCTCGCGGCACCACCCTGATCTTCGCGGGGCGGCGAACCGAATTTCTGATCTGGCTGCGGCAAATTGGTCTTTACCAGATGGAGTTGGACAATCGACTATTTCCAACCTTGACCCAAGCGCTTAAGGCCTATCGTCTGGAAACAACACGGGCCGAATTGCCGCCGACAAAGGCCTAGCCGTTGTAGCATTGCTTACATTTTCTGTCCGGCTCGGGATCGTGTGCTCGCAGTCCTACACTTGTCCGCAGCGTTCATCATCGATTTGTTCAAGTCGCGGCGCCGGCCTTAGGACTCACTCGCCGCCGGCGCATACGACTGCCCGACTAAGTAACCCGGGAAATCGGCGATCGCGCGGCCGGCGATCAATGCGGTATAGTTCGCCGTCGCCGGACGCACAGCCAGTAGATCGCGCTCTTGAACAAGATGGGCCGAATCATCGGCCCGCTATCGAAACGGCACATAAAGGGCAGGTTGTCGGTCACCAGAACCGTGTATTGACTGAACTTCGCGCTCATCCGAGGCCAAGCTCACGCTTTTCCAACCAGCAGCGCCGCTACCGTTGCGGTGAAAAAGCCGATGTAATCGATGCCATGCTCCTCGAGGATCAGGTACTTGGTCCATAAAATCAGGTTGAAGCCGAGGAAGAAGAAGATTGTCGGTGGCACTGCATGCTTTACCTGTGCAAGCCACCAGCCGAAGACCCTACGCAGGAACGGCGTCGGCGCGGAGGTGGCAATAGCAGGCTGACTCATATCGACCGAATAGAGCCAGCACCGGGCTACAACCGAAGCCCAGCATCACCCTTGGGGAGTAGCATAATGCCGCAATAATTCATCGCGGCATTAGGGGCGGCGCAATGTCGCCGCCTCCGAACCTGCAACCGAAAAGATACACACCTCAATGTGGCAGGAGACTGCTACGTTGCAGGATTTCAGTCCCGCTTATCAATTTCCAACCGTGCCTTGGCTCTGACTAGATCCATGGTATCAAAGCCCTCGCTGAAAGATCCGTAAATCTCCCTGAGTTGCGGGCGAAAGCTGTCGGCGTTTTGTCTCACTTCGTACAAGTCGTAAATACTCACGCAAAGCTTGAGTTCCAGCGATTTGGCTTTCTGTTCACGCGCGACCTCAATGCCCCTGCAAAAATAACGCTCCGCTTGATCCAGATCTCGCTGAGATCGCAAGTATGTGTCTCCGAGCAAGCGATGTATTTCAGCCGCGTAAAAGCGTTCGGAGCCCTCCTCATTTAACCTAGATTGCGCCTGGTCCAAAAAGTCGAGCGCTTGCCCATAACGTTCATTCGTTATGCAAGCATCCGCCAGTAACCCCAGGGTATACGACTCAAACAATAAGCCACCTGTGGTCCGTTCCTTTTCCAAACCTTCCTGAATCTCGGCAATGCCTTTGTCAAATTCGCCCTGCTGGGCACTTGCCCATCCACGCAAAATCAAGGCCATGGCTCGATAGTGTGCAAACTCATGCTCTTCGCCGAAAGCGATCGCCGCATTAGCCTGAGTCGCGACCTCGGCTGCCTCACCGCGAAGCTGATACACCCGAAGGCTTATCGTTCGTGCCATTGCCTCGCTGAAGGGATGTTGAGATGCATCGGCATAACGATGGGCCTCAGCGCACATCCGCAACGCCTGATCGGGATAGCCGAGGAACCACAGTGCCATGCCGTCGTACAGCCTTACATGCACGCGCGGATCTTGCGCCGACCGGTCAATATACGTCACGGCCTTGCTATCTTCACACATGCCAATGCTGCGTTCTAGCGCCGAGTGGGCAGCGGCAAATTTCCCGTGTGCAAATAACGTAAACCCCAGAGCTTCGTGGGCTAGAACCTTGTAAACCGAGTCATCGGTACTCTCAGCTATATCCACCAAATGCTCGGCAAGGTTTTGAGCTTCGCCAAGCGACGCACGAACAAAATTCCAGGTCCACAAACCGAACACCGCAGGCAAGGTATGGTCGTCTAACCCACTCTCTTTGCACAGCTGGAGTGCTCGCGTATACGCATGCTTCACACTATCAAAGCTCCAGCCTTTAGTTGCTCGGAGACAGTTGCCGAGCGATGTTTGAAGCAGCAACTCCAACTTGTTGCGCAAAATCTGGTCGTCGATATTGGAAAGGAGCTCCAAACCACGAACAAGATGGTTTAGTGCCTCGGCATTGGCCGAGCGTCGCGCTGCCTGCTGTCCAGCCTTGAGCCAGTAATTGATGGCAGCTTCAACAAGGCCGGCTTCCGTGAAGTGGTGTGCCACGATTTCCGGCTGGCTCGTCACGATGTCGGCAAACCTCTCCTCGAGTGTGCGCGCAATCTGGCCGTGTAATTGCTGGCGGCGACTTTTGAGGAGGCTCTCATAGGCCGCATCCCGCACCAGGGCGTGCTTGAAGCTGTAAAGCGCTTCCGGTGGCTCGCCACGGCGGAACACCAGCCCGGACTGCTCGAGTTGAGCGAGTGCAGTCTTCAACGCGGTCTCATCGCGTCCAACCAACACGCGCAGCAAGGAATAGGAAAACTCGCGTCCGATCACGGCACCGACTTGGCCGATCTCCCTCACCGGCGCCAGACGGTCGAGCCGCGCCATCAAAGAGTCTTGAAGTGTTGCCGGAATGGCAAGCGGTGGCAGGGGCCCAACTAATTGATAGCCCTGAGCGTTCTCGATGAGGATGCCCGCTTCCAACACCGCCTTGGTGAGTTCCTCGACGAACAGCGGATTTCCATCAGTTTTCTCGACAATTTGTTTCATCACCTCGGGGGGCGGCACGCGGCCGCCAGTCACCCGCGCGACCATGCTTTCAACGTCGCCGCGGTCGAGGCGACCGAGCGCCAAGGTGCCGACATTGGGCAGACCAATCCAGGGCGGCTCGTGCTCCGGCCGGAAGGTGAACAGTGCAAGGATCGGTAGTTGGTGGATCCGCTCGACAGTCAGATCGAGTAGCTCGAGGGAGGTGGCATCCGCCCAGTGCGCGTCCTCGAATAAGAGCAGGATCGGCTGCTGACGAGCGAGATTCTCGAATTGATCGAGCAGTGCCGCGAGCGTCCGGCGGCGCTGCTGCATGGGGCTGAGCGTCAGCGGCGCATAACGCTCGCCAAACGGAATCGACAGCAGCGCAGCAAAAAGCGGCGCTATCGTTTCAATCCGCGATGCACCCACGGTCAGAATCGCTTCCAACTTGACGAGGCGTTGCTCGGCCGTATCGTCTGCCTTGAACCCTGCCGCTCGCTCCAGCTGGGCAATGAACGGATGAAGTGCGCTATTGTTGTGGTAAGGCGAACATTGGTAACGCAAACGCGTATGCGGCTCGCCAGCGATGCGCTCGGCGAGAGACTGTGCAAGGCGCGACTTGCCGATCCCCGGCTCGCCCGAGATCAGCACAATCTGCCCTTCGCCTTTCCAGGCGAGGCGTTGGCGCTCCAGCAGGAAATCGAGCTCGGCCTCGCGGCCAATGAGATCGGTCAGACCCGCCGCGCGGACCGACTCGAAGCGGCTCTCAGAAGCCGCGACCCCCTCGACCGCCCACGCCGCGACCGGTTCGGCAACACCCTTGACCTCATGCCGGCCCAGGTCGCGCAGGCGGAAAAGATCGCCGAGCAGCCGACGAGTGGAGGTGGCGAGAACGATCGTCCCCGGCTCGGCCAAGGTCTGAAGGCGGGCTGCAAGGTTCGGCGTATCCCCGACCAGGGCATGCTCCCGCAGCGCACCCCCGCCGCTGACGTCGCCGACCACGACCAAGCCGGTCGCTATGCCAATGCGGACTGCGAGCGGTTCCGTGGCGCGCGTCTCGAGCCGCGCAACGGCGGCAATGATATCGAGCCCGGCCCGCACGGTTCGCTCCGCGTCGTCTTCGTGCGCGCGGGGATAGCCGAAATAGGCCAATATCCCGTCGCCCCGGAACTCAGCGAGAAAACCGTCGTAGGTTCGCGTGATCCGGGCGCAGGCGGCGTGATAGGCATCAATTACGGCGCGCATATCCTCCGGATCGAGTCGGGCCGATAGGGCAGTCGAGCCCACGAGATCGCAGATCATCACGGTAAGGTGGCGGCGCTCAGCGGTGTCTTGGGGCTTTGGCCCAATCAAAACAGGCTGCAACGACGGCAGGCCAGCTGCGACCGCTGCCAAGATTTTTCGCCGATGCCCAAGCGAGACGCCAAGCTCTTTGAGGTCCTGATCGGTTACATGGGGAAGTACCGAGACATCGATGTCGTTTTCGACAAAGCGCTGGGCGTACTCGGACAAGCCGAGCTTTTCGAGCCAGTCCGCGATCTGCTGCATCGCGACGCCTCTCCCAAATTTAGCGCGGCTTAAAAGCGCTTCTGGACGAGGACGATAGTTATCGTCCCACCCATAGTATACCGCTGGATGCGTTTCGCGTGACGGATTGGCGTAGCTGCGTAAGACAATTCGTACCGACAAAGCAGACTCATGCACCGCAGCATTAGCTGCGACGCGAACGAGCACACGGGGAACGTGCGTTAAGCAAGGCCGGGATTGAGCACGTGGCGTAGACCCAGATCCCCGTGCCAGAGCGGCAAATCCGGCGCCTTGGTCAATGCGCCCAGGAAGCAATCGCCCCAGGATTTGAGGTCATTCTCGGAAATCAAACGAAACATGGCTTGATGTCGCGCCCGTCGCTCGTCGAGCGACATCGAGAGCGCATGTGCAATGGAGGTCGCGACTGCTTCCGGATCATATGGGTTGACGAGAAGCGCCGCTGTCAATTCCGCTGCGGCTCCCGCAAAGCGCGATAGGATAAGGACTCCGGGATCATCCGGATCCTGCGCAGCGATGTATTCCTTGGCGACGAGGTTCATGCCGTCGCGCAACGGCGTGACCAGGGCTGCCCGCGCGGACCGGTAAAGGCCCGCAAGGACGCTGCGGCTGTAGAAGCGGTTGACGTAGCGAATCGGCGTCCATGCAACTTCGCCATAGGTGCCGTTGAGGCGGCCGGCGGCTTCACTGATGGTGCGCTCCATCTCCCCAGATTCCTGGGTCTCGGAGCGGCTTTTGGGTGTGATCTGCAGATAGGTCACCTTGCCGCGCCAATCAGGATAGACCGCAAGGAAACGTTCGAAGGCGTCCATGCGTTGCACGAGCCCCTTGGAATAGTCCAGCCGGTCAACCCCGATCATCATGGCGCGTCCGGCCAGGCTGTCGAGCACGTTCTGAACGAGCGGCGAGTGCGCCGAGCGACGCGCGACCCGGTGGAACGCGTTGGTCTCGATCCCAATAGGAAATACTCCGATATGCACCATCCGCTCGCCGGCTTGAAAGGTGTAGGCGCCCCTTTTTTGCAGCCGGCACTCGCCTTCGAGATAACGCGCGAAATTAATCGCGTCGCTCTCAGTCTGAAAGCCGACTAGGTCGTATGCGGCTAGCTGCGGGATAAGCCATTCGTGGTTGGGCAGCGCCGTGAGTATCTCCGGTGGGGGAAATGGGACATGCAGGAAGAACCCGATACGGTTGCGATGGCCGCGGTCGCGCAGCATCTTGGCGAGCGGAATGAAATGATAGTTGTGCACCCAGACTACATCGTCGGGACGCAACCAATCGGCGATTTGATTGGCAAAATGAACATTGACGCGCCGATAGCCGCTCAAATCGCGCCGGGAGAATTCTGCGAAGTCGAGACGGTAGTGGAGGATCGGCCATAACACCCGGTTGGCGAAGCCGTTATGGTATTCGTGATAATCTGCGGCCGCGAGATCGGTGACGACGTACGAAAACCCGCCCTGCTGGATGGTCCGGGAAGTGACCTTTTCGTCAACCGGGACGGTCCCGCTCCAACCGAACCAGATTCCGGGGTTGCGCTTGAGCAACGAGCGCACGGCGACCGCAAGGCCTCCGGCATAATTCGGGTTGCCGCGGCTCGGCACCGCAACGCGATTCGACACCATTATCAACCGCGCCAATATCGGTCCTCCCAGCTGCGCGACAGCAAAAGCTCCTAGTGATGTTTCTGTGCTGCCTCTCCCGTATGACCCAAAGCAGCCACCGGAACATCCACAATTCTCGGCAACCGGATCGTAAAGGTCGAGCCGCGGCCGGGCTCGCTCTCGACCGTGATGTCGCCGCCCATCATTTGGCAAAAGCGTTTGCTGATCGCGAGCCCAAGCCCGGTGCCGCCGTATTTGCGCATCGTCGAAGCATCGGCCTGGGAGAATTCCTGGAACAGCTTGCCCATCTGCTCCGGCGTCATTCCGATGCCCGTATCGGCGACCGCGATGGTAATCCAGTCGCGGCCGTTTTCTTGTCCTTGCCGAGCGGCGATGGTGATGGTGCCTTTCTCGGTGAACTTGTTGGCGTTGCTCATCAGATTCAGCAGGGCTTGCCGTAGCCGCATCTGGTCCGCATGAAGCGTCCCAATCGCCGCGTCACAATGGACCGCGACCTGATTGCCGTTCTTGGCTGCAAGCGGCTCGATGGTCTTGACCACGTTATCGATGAGCGGCGTCAGTGCGAAGTGTTCGAGCTGCAGCTCCATGCGCCCGGCCTCGATCTTGGATAGATCGAGGATGTCGTTGATCAGGGCGAGCAGGTGGCGGCCGGCACCCAGCACGCGGTCAAGCGGCTCAAGGTCCTGCTTTGCTGCCTCCGCATCCTCCCGCAGCATCTCGCTGACGCCGATGATGGCGTTGAGCGGCGTGCGCAGCTCGTGGCTCATATTGGCCAGGAACTGTGATTTATGCTGGCTCGCCATCTGGAGCTGACGACTTTTCTCGTCGATTTCGCTGAACATTCGGGCGTTCTGGATCGCGAGCGCCGATTGGGCTGCGAAAGTCTGGAGCAGCTCGACGATATTGGTGGTGAACTCGCCCGGCGCCTTACGGCGCACGACAAGCGCGCCGACAACGTCGCCGAACCGCATGAACGGCACCACCAGCCGCGCCCGGTAACCGGCGCGCAGGATCGTGTCGTTGACCGGGCTGGATGGCAGATCGCGCAGATCGGCCTGCTGACTGGGCTCGTGCGTCTCGGTCAAGAGGCCGACCGCTTCAGAGATTTCGGAATGCATGTTGCGCACGGCGGCGATCAATTCCTCGCTCATGCCATAGGTCGCGCGCAACTGGAATTCTTTTTGGCGCTCGTCGAGCACGTAGATCGCACCCGCTTCGGTCCCGGACATCTGCGTCGCCTTGGCCACAATGGTGTCGAGCACGACCGGCAGATCGAGGGTCGAGTTGACTGCCTGGGAAACCGCACCTAGCGCGCGCAGCTCCTCGACCGAGCGAGCGAGATCGTCCGTGCGCACCTGCACTTCATCGAACAATCGCACGTTCTCGATCGCGATCACCGCCTGGTCGGCAAAAGTCACTACCAACTCAATTTGCCTGTCGCTGAATGGCCGCACCGAGTTCCGTGCCAAAGTGATAACGCCTATTGGTGCTCCCTCCCGCAGCATTGGAACGCCAAGCACGGTACGAAACCGACGTTGGTCGCTGAGCTGGTGCGCATAGGTGTATTCTGGATCAGCCAGAACGTCGGGAACGTGAACAATTCTTCGTTCGAGCAAAACGAGTCCCGAAACCG
>Ga0310916_10001179_pt1 | contig 15335 bp, 18 predicted proteins | sample GREbulkMGLF176_FD_203444 | JGI IMG/M metagenome (GOLD analysis project Ga0310916, IMG submission 203444) | Lab enrichment of tropical soil microbial communities from Luquillo Experimental Forest, Puerto Rico - GRE.bulkMG.LF176 | ecosystem: Environmental > Terrestrial > Soil > Tropical forest >...
GCTTCCTTCTCGATGATCCCGCCCTTGACGTTTTTCGAAGGGTTGGGACGCGTGTGGCGCTTGATGATGCCCACATGCTCCACGACCACGGTATTCTTCTGGCTGTTAACCCAGAGAACTCGCCCGCTCTTCCCGGCGTCCTTGCCGGCGATCACTTTGACGTTGTCGCCCTTGCGGACTTGCATGCGGTGCCGCTCAGCTCTTCCGTGTGCGAGGGCCATGGCTTACCACACCTCCGGCGCCAGCGAAACGATCTTGGTAAATTTCTTGTCGCGCAGTTCGCGCGCCACCGGGCCGAACACGCGCGTGCCGATGGGTTCCAACGCGTCGTTAATCAGAACCGCCGCGTTGTCGTCGAACCGGATGTAGGTGCCGTCCCTGCGCCGCTGTTCTTTACGCATGCGCACAATCACGCATTTCACCACTTTGCCTTCCTTGATCTGGCTTTCCGGCGTCGCTTCCTTAACCGACGCGGTGACGATATCTCCCAGCCCCGCTTTCAATCCGGCATCGCCGCCCACGGGCAAAATGCACATGAGCTTGCGCGCGCCGGAATTGTCCGCCACCGTCAGCCAGGTTCGCATCTGAATCATTGGCCTGCTCCCCTGCCTCTCTTACTTCGCCGACGCACTCGACGCCAGCACTTCTTTCAGCCGCCACCGCTTCAGCTTTGAAACTGGCCGCGACGCGACGATGCGCACGGTGTCGCCGGGCTTGGCCTGGCGCTTTTCATCATGCGCATAAAACTTCTTGGCGATGCGCACCACCCGGCGGTATTTCGGATGCTGCACCAGGCGGATGATTTCGACGACGATGGTCTTTTCCATCTTTGCGCTGGTGACCTTGCCGGTCAGCACCGTGCGCTCGCCGCGCGTGTCCGCCGTTGCGGCTTTTGTCTCGGTTGCCATTTATGCGTTCCTCAGTTCCTGGACGCGCAGCAGGGTCTTCACCCGCGCCAAATCCTTTTTCGCCTCGCGCAGCCGCTTCAGGGCTTCCGCCTGCCCGGTGGTCAACTGAAAACGCAGCCGGAAAATCAGCTCGGTCAACTCCTTCTGCTGCGCTTCGAGCTCTTCCCTGCCCGCCTCACGGATTTTCTCAATGCGCCGCGGCATGCTTAAAATCCTCCCGAACGGGCGACGAATCGCGTGGGGATGGGCAGCTTGTGCGCGGCCAATTCCAGCGCTTCCCGTGCCGTCGCTTCGTCGATTCCAGCCATTTCGAACAGGATGCGTCCCGGCTTTACCACCGACACCCAGCGTTCCGGGGCACCTTTACCTTTGCCCATGCGGGTTTCCGCAGGCTTCTTGGTGAAGGGTTTATCGGGAAAAATGCGGATCCACAATTTGCCGCCTCGCTTGATGAAGCGCGTAATGGCGACGCGGGAAGCCTCGATCTGCCGGTCGGTGATCCAGGCGTTTTCCAGTGCCTTCAAGCCGTATTCGCCAAACGACAAATCGCCGCCGCGCCAGGCCTTGCCTTTGCGGCGGCCGCGCATCTGCTTGCGGTATTTCACTTTTTTCGGCATCAACATCGTTCTCGTCTCGCTTCCCGGATTCCGCCTTGTTCGTTGACGATTTACGCCGCCGTGGATTCGCGCGGTTCCTGCATCTTCGAACCCCGCCGCGGGATATTCTCGCCTTGATAGATCCAGCACTTCACGCCGATCACGCCGTAAGTCGTGTAAGCCTGCGCAAAGCCGAAATCAATTTCCGCGCGCAGCGTTTGCAGCGGCAGCCGCCCCTGGAGGTACCACTCCTTGCGTGCGATCTCCGCGCCGTTCAACCGGCCGGCCACGCGCACCTTGATGCCCTTGCAGCCGAAGCGCAGCGCCGAATCCACGGCTTTGCGCATTGCGCGGCGGAAGGCCACGCGCTTTTCGAGTTGCAGCGCAATCGATTCCGCCACGAGTTGCGCATCCAATTCGGGGCGGTGAACTTCCTGGATGTCGATGTGCACTTCGCGTTTCGTGCGCTTCTGCACGTCTTGCTTGAGCTTGTCGATCTCCGCGCCCTTGCGACCGATGATGATTCCAGGACGGGCAGTGTAAATGCGCACGACCAGCTTGTTGGCGGCGCGCTCGATATCGATCGAGCTGATGCCCGCACTTTTCAGCTTGTCTTTCAGCTCCGTGCGCAGCTTTACATCTTCGTGTAGCAAGTCGGCGTATTCCTTGTCGGCGTACCAGCGCGACTTGAACGGCTTGTTGTAGCCGAGCCGGAATCCGTACGGATGCGTTTTCTGTCCCATTGCGTTTCCTTCAAGCGGCCCCCGCGGGCCGACTACTTCTTTCCCTTCTTTGGCGGCGCTTGCTTGCCGGTCAAGGCTTTGCGGACGCGGCGCGCCGTGCCGCGCACGCCCTTTTGTGCTTCTGCTTCCGCAACGTTCGCGGCCACGCGCTCTGCCGCGGCCGCATGATGCTCGGCCACGCCCACCCACAGATGCGCCGTGCGCTTTTGGTAGCGGAACGCGCGGCCCATGGGTGCCGGACGCAGCCGCTTCCAGCGCGGGCCTTCGTTCACAAAACAGTTCGAAACGTACAATTGATCCTCATCGAGCGGCGCTCCGGCTTCATCAGCCTTTTGCCGCGCGTTGGCAATGGCGCTGCGCAGCACCTTCTCAATGTGCTTGGCGGCGCGCTTCTCGGTGTACTTCAAAGTCTGCAGCGCCGCAGGCGCTTTCTGCCCGCGAATCAGATCCATCACCAGCCGCGCCTTCTGCGGCGACATGCGCACGTGCCGCGCGAGGGCGTGGGCTTCGATCGATCCCAGAACGATTTGCGCTTCAGCCATGGCTTATGCCTTCGGCGCCGGAGCGGATGCTGCCGCCCCTGGTGCGCCGCCTCCTGCGGGCGCCACGCCCGCGGCCTTTTCGAGGGCCGCTCTCACGCCGTGGCCCTTGAACGAGCGCGTTGGCGAAAACTCGCCCAGCTTGTGCCCGATCATCTGCTCGGTTACGTACACCGGAATAAATTTCTTGCCGTTGTGCACGGCGATGGTGTGACCGATCATTTCCGGCACGATCGTCGAACGTCGCGACCAGGTCTTCACCACTTTCTTTTCGTTGCGCGTGTTCAGCGCTTCCACCTTTTCGCGCAGGTGGCCGTCGACGAAAGGCCCTTTTTTCAATGAGCGTGCCATTGCTTCCTTATTCCTCCACTCGCCGCAAGCGGCTCCACTGGGCGCGCCGCACCTTCTTGAAGCCGCGCACGGGTCCAGGTACGCGGTGCGACTTCGGACAGAAGGGGCAAACAAACCGCGTGCCCTGCGCATTGGGAATGCGCTCCACGATCACCGCCCAGCCCGGCTTGCATAGCTTGTAAAGCACCGGCTCCGGAGGTGCCGCGGTAACGCGTACCGGGCGCACCGGCTTGTTTAGTTTTGCCATGCGGCGCTTTGCCGCGCGCTTGATGGGCCGGCTGCGCCGTCCCGCTGTTCGTGTTCTTGTCGCTCGCATCGTCTCTGCCCCGCCGGGCTGCTCTTCCTTCACTGCCCGGCCCACGCCCTTGGTCTATTGCTGTCGAATACTGCTGTCCTCTTACTTCCGGCGCTCGACAATAAATTTGTCGGTGCGCTTGTTGTGCCGCGTCTTCTTGCCGAGCGTCGGGAACGCCCATGGCGTCTGCGGATGATTGCCCTTGACGCGCCCTTCGCCGCCGCCGTGCGGATGATCCACGGGGTTCATCGCTACGCCGCGAACCGTAGGACGGATGCCGCGCCAACGCGTGCGCCCGGCCTTTCCGTAGTTTTCATTCTCGTGGTCGAGGTTGCCCACCTGGCCAATCGTGGCCATGCAGTCCACCGAGAATTTGCGGACTTCGCCGGAAGGCAGCTTCACGAGAGCAACTTCCCCCTCCTTGCTCAGCAACTGCGCCGAACTGCCGGCCGAGCGGACCACTTGCCCGCCACGCCCGGGATACAGCTCGAGGTTGTGCACCATCGTCCCTGGCGGAATGTGCTTGAATTGCAGCGCATTGCCGGGAAGAATGTCCGCGCCTTCGCCCGTGGAAACCGTGGCGCCAACCTCCAACCCGATGGGATGAATGATGTAGCGCTTCTCGCCATCGGCGTAGTGCAACAGCGCCAGGTTCGCGCTGCGATTCGGGTCGTACTCGATGGCCGCCACTTTCGCCGGCACGCCGATTTTGTCGCGCCGGAAGTCCACCTTGCGGTACTGTTTCTTGTGACCGCCGCCGCGGTGCCAGATCACCACTTCACCCTGATTGTTGCGCCCGCCCGAACGCTTCTTCGGTTCGAGCAGCGCCTTCTCCGGCTGCTGCTTGGTGACGTGGCTCTTTTCGACGACGGTGATAAACCGCCGTGACGCCGTGTATGGATTAAAGCTCTTAAGTCCCATCGCCGCCTCTTGCCTTCTAAATCCTTTTCTCTCCCGTTGTCTCCGTCCTACAGGTTCTCCGCGTACTCGATCATCTTCTCGCCCTCGGCGAGCTTTACGTAAGCCTTCTTCCAATCGCGCCGGTAGCCTTCGTTCTGGCCGCGCCGGCGCATCTTTCCAACAAAGTTCGCCGTGCGCACGTTGTCGACTTTCACCTTAAAAATCTGCTGCACCGCTTCCTTGATTTCCGTCTTGGTGGCCGCCGAAGAAACTTCAAAAACCACGGTATGCTGCGTCTCTTTCACGCCGAGGCCTTTTTCCGTGATGATCGGCCGCCGGATGATTTGATAATGAGGGGTCGCCATGGCTTATCCCTTCCCCTTCTTGGTTTTCGGCTTCGCCGCTTTTTTGGTCGTCAGTTTCCTGGCCGCCGATTTTGCCGCAGCCTCTTTCTTTGCCGGCTTGGCCGCCGGCGCAATCGTGGCCACGTCCGGCACGACCACCGGTTTTTTCTCCGGATCGAGCGAATGGTTCAAACGCGCCGCGGCGTCCTTTGAGAGCAGCACCAGGTCATGCTTCAGCACGTCGTAGGGCTCGAGCATATTGTGCGCGGCGAGCTTGACACCTTCGAGGTTGCGGCTGGCCAGCTCCAGATTGCGATTTTCGCCGTGGGAAACGAGCAACGCCGACTTCGTGCGATTCAGTTTTTCGAGCGCCGAAACGAGGTTGTGCGTCTTGTGCGACTCGAGCGTCCAGCCATCCACCACCGTCAGTTTCGCTTCTGCGAGTTTTGCCGAGAGCGCCGAACGCAGAGCCCCGAGCAACATCTTCCTTGGCAGCGCGTAGCGGTAGTCCCGCGGCTCCGGTCCGTGGACCGTGCCCCCGTGCCGCCAAAGCGGCGAGCGAATCGAGCCGACACGCGCGCGGCCGGTGCCCTTTTGTCGCCAGAGCTTGCGGCCCGCGCCGCTGACCTCGCTCTTGTCTTTGGTCTTGTGTGTGCCCGCCCGCAGCCCTCGCAGGTACCACCGCGAAGCTTCGTGCAGCAGGTGCGGGTTCACCTTCGCGCCAAAAACCGCTTCCGCGAGTTCCACCTGGCCGACTTTCTTGCCATCCAGATTGACGACGTCCACTACCGGCATATCTCTTAATCCTTCTCGCGATCTCCGAACCGTCTACTTCGCGCTCTTGGCTTTGCGGATGAAAATGTACCGCCCGCTCGGCCCGGGCACCGATCCCTTCACCAAAAGCAGGTTTTCGTCCGTGTCCACCTTCACGACTTTCAAGTTCTTGGCGGTCACTCTTTCGTGTCCCATGTGGCCCGGGAAATGCTGATTTGGCCACACGCGCGACGGGAACGAACTACCGCCGATGCCGCCCGGCGCACGGTGAAACATCGACCCGTGCGTGTTGTCGCCGCCCGCATAGTGCCACCGCTTCACGCCGCCCTGAAAACCCTTGCCCTTGCTCACGCCGCTCACGTCCACCAGTTCGCCGGCCTTGAAGTTTTCCACCAGCACGCGGTCGCCGACTTTGGTTTCATGCTGCGATTCCGGCAGGCGCACTTCATGCAGCACCTTCATTGGCGCGACGCTGGCCTTCTTGAAATGCCCGGTCATCGCTTTGTTCACGCGCTGCGGCTTGACGAACTCGACCAGCCCGAGCTGCGCCGCCTCGTAGCCGTCCTTGTCTTTCGTGCGGCGCTGCACCACGACGCACGGCCCCGCCTGCAATACCGTGCAGCCTACGAGGCTGCCGTCTTCGGCGAAGACCTGTGTCATGCCGAGCTTGATTCCGATGATTCCGTTGACTGCCATCGCTCTCGTCTCTCTTTTTCGCAGCATGCCAGGAGCGGGTATTGGCTGCGCCTTAGACCAGTCTTAAGCTCTATCTTTCTTAAGTCCTAAGCCAATCCGAAAGCGGCCCAAAGCAAAACAACTCCTCGACGCGACCCACAACTTCCCGCGCTTGCTTTGGCCTGTTTTTCTTGCCTTTCCTTTACCCTGTTCCCCGGCTTGGCTCGTTACGACTCGCAACTCAAGACTCAGCAAGGCCTCACTTCGCGGCGTGCCCGAAGGCCTTGATTTCCACGTCCACGCCCGGCGGCAAATCCAGCTTCATCAGCGCGTCCACCGTATCCGGTGTGGGCTCGAGGATGTCGATCAGCCGTTTGTGCGTGCGCATCTCAAACTGCTCGCGCGATTTCTTGTCGACGTGCGGCGAGCGCAGCACCGTCCAGCGGTTGATCGAGGTGGGCAGCGGAATCGGCCCGGCCACGTCCGCGCCCGTGCGCTTGGCGGTCTCCACGATTTCTCGGGTGGACTGATCGAGGATGCGGTGGTCGTAAGCCTTCAATCGAATGCGAATTTTGTCGCCTTGTCTCATTGAATGTTCCAAGCCTACTCGAGGACTTCCGTGACCGCGCCGGCGCCGACGGTGTGGCCGCCTTCGCGAATCGCGAAGCGCAAGCCTTTCTCGAGAGCCACCGGCGTGATCAAGCTGACTTCGCAGCTCACGTTGTCGCCCGGCATCACCATCTCCACGCCTTGCGGCAGCTTTACGTCCCCGGTCACGTCCGTCGTCCGGAAGTAAAACTGCGGCCGGTAGCCCGTGAAAAACGGCGTGTGCCGCCCGCCCTCTTCTTTCGTCAACACATACGCTTCCGCCTTGAACTTCGTGTGCGGCGTTATGCTTGCCGGCTTGCACACCACCTGCCCGCGCTCCACGTCATCCTTTTCCGTGCCGCGCAGCAGCAATCCCACGTTGTCCCCCGCGATCCCTTCGTCCAACAACTTGCGGAACATCTCCACGCCCGTCACCACTTTCTTCTGCGTCGCGCGAAACCCCACAATCTCCACTTCCTCCCCCACCTTCACCTTGCCGCGCTCCACCCGCCCGGTCACCACCGTGCCCCGCCCGCTGATCGAAAAAATATCTTCGATCGGCATGGCAAACGGCTTGTCCACGTCGCGCACCGGCAACGGCACGTTCTTATCCACCGCGTCCATCAATTCGTCGATGGTCTTCTCCCACTTGGCGTCGCCGTTCAAGGCCTGCAGCGCCGAACCCTTGATCACCGGTATCTTGTCTCCCGGAAATTGATAGCTCTTCAAAAGCTCGCGCACTTCCAATTCCACCAGTTCCAGTAGCTCCGCGTCCTCCACCATGTCGCACTTGTTCAGAAACACCACGATCGCCGGCACCCCCACCTGCCGTGCCAGCAGAATGTGCTCGCGCGTCTGCGGCATCGGCCCGTCGGTCGCCGCCACCACCAGTATCGCCCCGTCCATCTGCGCCGCACCGGTGATCATGTTCTTGATGTAGTCCGCGTGCCCCGGGCAGTCCATGTGCGCGTAGTGCCGGTTGGCCGTCTCGTACTCCACGTGCGACACCGCGATGGTGATCCCGCGCTCGCGCTCTTCCGGCGCGTTGTCAATGGTGTCAAACGCCCGGAACTGCACCTTGGGGTTGTGCTTACTGAGCACTTTCGTGATCGCCGCCGTCAACGTGGTCTTGCCATGATCGATGTGCCCGATCGTCCCGATGTTCACGTGCGGCTTGCTGCGCTCGAATTTCTCCTTGGCCATTTCCTTTCGCCTTCTGCGCCTGCCTCTAAGCCGAGGCGGCGCTACCCTGCAAACTTCTTGGAGCGGGGGACGGGATTTGAACCCGCAACCATCACCTTGGAAGAGTGAGACTCTACCGTTGAGTTACCCCCGCTTAAGCCCCTCACCGTTTCCCGGCGTCCGACACCGCCAAGCTCTGGAGCCTGGGACCGGGATTGAACCGGTGACCTCGTCCTTACCAAGGACGCGCTCTACCAACTGAGCTACCCAGGCCGAACCCGTTTCCCGCTGTTTTCGCCTGTTTCACCCTCGATACGTCAAACGTGTTTGCGCGACGCACGCTTTAGCGACCGGCACGTCTACCCCTGCATCAGACCGCCAGCGAACATCGCTTGCATGCGATTGCCCTGCGGCTCCTGCTAGCCCACGACGAGAGCCTGGTGGACGGGGAAGGATTCGAACCTTCGTAGCCCGCAAGGAGCGGCAGATTTACAGTCTGCTGGTTTTAGCCACTCACCCACCCGTCCTCTAAAACTTTTCGGACGCGAACTACGGGTTCCGAACTTTGTTCCTCAAGGAGTTCCGAACGTTTCACACAAAAACACAAATAGGACTCGTGTCAAGAGACACCAGCCCTGTTGCTTTTGCCGCCAGATTTCGTTCCGCCTCGCTCCCCAGAAAATTTCCGGTGGAGCTGGCGGAGGGAATTGAACCCCCGACCCTCTGATTACAAATCAGATGCTCTACCAGCTGAGCTACGCCAGCGCCGCTCAAACCGAACAAGTTTACCAGAAGAGGTATTAGGATTGCAAGGGCCCGCTTTGAAATGCAAGCACGCCAGTGACCAGTATTGTGAAAATCCTCTCCATCCATGTCCGGCCGGGCAAGGTCTATCTTCTTTTGAATCTATTACTTAGCATACAGTCTCCAAGAAAGCGAGCGCCGCGTCCTTGGCTCGCAAGATTTTCAAGCTGCCCTTGCGCCCACCGCGACAGGATTGTTGCGGGCGCCGACTCATGGGAGAATCGCGAGCACGGAAGCAAGTTCGGGCAAATGAGACTCAGCAAGCGAGAATGGGCGGCCTTGGCGGCTGGTTTGCTTTTCGGGACCGCCGCGGCCTTGTACACCTACCAGCGATACGGTCAGCGCGAGTTCTCCGGGCGCGGTGATTTACTGGACATGATGCCGGCCGACTCGAGCGCGATCCTCTTCGCCGACCTTACGCAACTGCGCTCGGCTCCCTTCCTGATGCAACTCTACACCTGGGCGCCACCTCCGCAACCCGATGAGGATTACACGAAATTTTTGAACGAGACGGGTTTCGACTACGAGCGCGATCTCGACCGCCTCGCTATGGCCTTTCAGAAAACCGACCAGGATTCCACGTTCTTCGCCGTGGCGGAGGGAAGATTCGATCAGCAGAAAATCTCCGCACTGGCCCGCAAGTCCGGCACCGCGGAGAGACGCGGCGGGCGAGAGATTTTTGCCGTTCCGGAGAGCGGCGGCGCAAAAAAAATAACTTTTGTCTTCCTCAGCGAAAATCGCATCGCCCTCACCGATCGTCCGAATCTCGGCCAAATTCTGAGCGCCAAGAAACGGAGTGAGGACATCGCGGAATGGCGGGCGCGTTTTGAACGCCTTGCGGGCTCACCCGTCTTCGCCGTGATTCGCCAGGAGGCGGCGGCCGGGGAGGCCCTTTCCTCACAAACTCCCGGCGGCTTGGGCTCGCCCGAACTCTCCGGCATGTTGGATCGGCTCGAGTGGATCACCGTTGCCGGAAAACCGGAGGCCGATGGCCTGCGCGTTGTGGCCGAGGGAGAAAGTACGTCGGAGGAAACCACGAGCCGACTCGCCGATCTGTTGCATGGCATTCTGTCCCTGGCGCAAGCCGGGCTGAATGACGCCAAAACCCGGCAGCAGCTGAACCCGGCGTTGCGCGAGGCTTACCTTGCGCTTCTGAAAGGTGCGGACGTCTCGAAACTGGACCGCGGGGACACCAAGTCGGTCCGGCTCGCGTTTGAAATCACGCGAGCATTTCTCGAATCAGCAAGGCGTTCCGCCGCCGGTTCGGGGAGCGCTGTTCCCGCCAAGCCCGCTCCGGCGGATGCCGCTCGCGCCAAGAAAGGCGGTCATACCTAGGACGCGAGGCGCCAGCGGGCCAAAAAATGGCAATGGATTTCAAGTCTTTCCAAGGAAGGCTTAAAACAAAAAAGCGGGCTAAAGCCTGCATGCACTTCTTGCTTTGTTTCGAATCCTTAGTCGCCCGCCGGACCTGACTTCATGTACCGCCACGGGTTAACCGGAGCATTGTTCATTCTCACTTCGTAGTGCACGTGAGGTCCGGTCGATCGCCCGCTGATGCCGGTGTAGCCGACGACCTCGGCCCGCTTCACCCGGGCCCCCACGACCGCCGAAAACGCCGAAAGATGTCCGTACCAGGTGGTGATACCAAATCCATGATCGAGCACTACCAGCCGGCCGTAGCCCGGGTGATTATCCGCGTAGGTCACAACCCCATCCGCGGTCGCATACACCGGTGCGCCGTAGTCGGAGGAGACGTCGACGCCGGTGTGGAACGCGCCTTCTCCGCTGAACGGGTCGAGCCGCTCGCCGAAGCTGCTCGTGATGTGCCCCATCACCGGCCAAATCGAGGGAGTGTAGGCGGAATCCTTAAAGCTTTGAGCCGAGAGCAAATGCAAGCCGCCGCTCGCCACGGCGATCATCCCCGCGTTGCGCTTCAGAAAGGTGTACTGCGCGATAGAGCGGTCAAACGCATCCTGCGAGTCCACCGGGATGTCGCTCTGATCGAACGCCGCCGGGTGATACCGCAGCACACCATAGGTCATGGCTACTTCGGTTGCGAGGGATTGCAGTGAATCGAGGCGCTGGTTGGCGTCATTGACGGTGGCTTGCAACTGCCGATACTGCTGGGTTCTAGCTTCTAATTCGTGGCGAACGGCGTTGTAATTTCCGACTTTCCAAAGCATCCGGGAGTAGGACGCCACGGCTGCCGTTACGCTAATGGCGCCAATCAACGCGAGAATAGCGACGCCGTGTATTAGGTAGGCTGGTACCACTACCTTACGGAGCTTTCCCGGCGTGGACGCTATAAAAAATGTATAGCTCTTGCCTCTCATGCTCACCTAGAGGCCCCTGGGGCCTTTTGTACTCGCCACTTGCGGGCGACTCACCCTAAAACCCGCAGAACCGATCTGAACCGAGGGGGCTGGCTCGCGACCAGGCCCATACTAGTTTCTGGGGAAGGGTTCGTCAACCCTGATTTTAGTACCAGCCCGGACAGGCTATACGAACTAGTTTCCTGTCCCCAAGTACAGGTGCCCCGGTTCGCGCATTCTTCGTTCGACGTGACGGCTGAAGCCGATTGGCCGCCAAAAAACGACAATAGTACGCTATAAGGCTATGTCCTTAGTAAGGCAAGGCAGAACGCGGAGTAAAGCAGGGAAAAAAGGAAGCATTTTCGCTTCTAAGTTTTGGTCGTAACCGTGCGCGAAAGCGAACTGATTGACAAGATTGCCAGGGCGTTCAGGTACCGCGCCGAGGTCTCGGAGGAAGTTCGCCTCGGCATTGGAGACGATGCCGCCCTGTTTCTCCCTCGGTCACGCCACGAGATGATTTTCACGTGCGACTGGTTTCTGGAAGGGACCCATTTTCTCCGGGAAAAGCATCCTCCTGATTCTCTGGGCTGGAAGTGCCTGGCGCGGGCGGTCAGCGACGTTGCCGCAATGGGTGGGGTTCCCCGCTGCTTCCTCCTAAGCCTCGCGCTACCGGACACCGACACGGGTCGCTGGCTTGACGAGTTTTTGGCCGGCCTCCGACGCGCTTCGAGGAAGTTCGGATGTGTTTTGGCTGGGGGAGACACCACTTGCCGCAGGGAGATTTCCATAAATGTTACCGCCGTAGGCGAGGTGCAAGCCGGCCGCGCCGTGGTTCGCTCGGGAGCTGGCCCGGGCGAACTGATCTATGTAAGCGGACGCTTGGGCGAAGCAGAACTAGGTCTTGAAGTCCTGCGACAGAGTCGCGGGCTCGGCAATCCGAAAAATCCCCTTACAAAGAAGCACCTTTATCCGGAGCCGCGGCTGGCCCTGGGGCAGTGGGTTCGAGCGAAACGGCTGGCGAGTGCGATGATGGACCTTTCCGATGGCCTCTCGAGCGATCTATCGCGCCTTTGCGCGGCGAGTGGGGTGGGGGCCTGCCTTGAGAGGGGAAGAATCCCATGCTTGGGAAATCCGGACCTTGCCCGCAAGCGCGGTCTAGATCCTTTGAGACTCGCTTTGCACGGCGGAGACGACTATGAATTGCTCTTTACCGTTTCGCCCCGCAAGAACAAGCTGCTGCCGCGCGCCTTCCGAGGCCTACCTCTTACGCCGATCGGGACAATCACAAAACAATCGACGCTGGTCTTGCGCGATGAAAATGGCCGGGAGCAGCTGCTCACAGCCGGCGGATGGGATCCCTTTCGAAAAAGCGGTTAAAGCCGTGTCCGGCTCGCCGAAAGCCGCGGAACTCCGGCGCTCCCCTCGTGTCGCAAGCACTCGGGCGCGAGCGCCGCGCTCGGGAGGAATCCCGGGACGACGACTGCGGCTCGTGGGGCGTCATGACCATTCCTGATCCTTCCCCGCCGAGCACCATGCGAATTCCAGGGTTCTGTCGTGCACGCGAGTACGCTCCCAAGACGCCGATGGTGGCCAACACCGGTCGGATCCCCACAAAAATGATCACGACGACAGGCCAACCGCGGCCCGGCAAAAGAAAATAGGGGATAAAGTTCCGGTCCGTTTAAGACGGCGGGGCCGCGCCAGTTGCGCCCGCCGTTCCCGTCTTGGTAGTTGGAACTACCGGCTTTACCTTCGGCTGGGCCGGTTCGTCTTCGGTGGGGGCGGTATCGGGAGTATCCACCTGGAGCTGATGCTCGCCCGCGAGCTGTTCGAGCGGAACCACATTCGGGAAATCCTTAACGGGAGTTCCCGCGAGGACGCCTTGCATAAATTCCAGCCAAATCGGCAGCGCCGCGCGCGCGCCGGTCTCGCGCTTGCCGAGGGAAATTTGTTTGTCGTCGAAGCCCACCCACACGCCGGCGGTCATCTGCGGCGTGTATCCGATGAACCAGGCATCGGTGTAATCCTGCGTGGTGCCGGTCTTTCCCGCGGCAGGCCGCCCCAGCGCTTTCCCGGCCACGCCGGTGCCAAACTTAATGACGTCTTCGAGCATGGCGGTCATGGTGCGCGCGACTTCCGGCGAGACGACATCATGTACTTCCGGATGCGCTTCTTCCAGCAGCGCGCCGTCGTAGCTCGTCACCCGTCGGATCATGTACGGATCAATGCGGATGCCATCGTCGGGAAACACCGCGAAAGCGGCGACGTGCTCGCTCAATTTCATGTCCGCCGCTCCCAGGGCCAGCGGCAAATAAGGCGGCAGCGGCGTGGTAATGCCGAAACGCCGCGCCATGTCCACGACGGAGTTGACGCCCAGTTTTTCCGCCAACTTCACGGCGGGAACGTTGCGCGAGCCGGCCAGGGCACGCCGCAGCGTGATGGTGCCCTCGAATTTTTCATCGTAATTGTGGGGTGTGTAAGGCTGTCCGCCGCTAATGGTGGTGTACGGCAGATCCACAATCGTGTCGAACGGCGACGCGCCCTTTTCCAGAGCGTCCGCATACACATAAATCTTGAAAGAGCTGCCGACCTGTCGCAGCGCCTGGGTTGCGCGGTTGAATTTGGAATCTTCAAAACTATAACCACCAACCATGGCTTTGACTTCGCCGGTGGCGTTGTCGATCGACAACAGCGCGCCCTGCGGCCCAGGTTGCTGTTCCAGTTGCACGCGCGCCGTGGTAGAGCGCAGTTCCTGAATCGAGAATTGCCCCAGGTCGCCCACCTTCAGCAATTCGGAAGGCTTCCTGCGGCCGGTCCAGGCAAAATCGCTCGCCGAAAGAATGGCGCGGTAGGGCCCGATTTTGATGACCGCATCGCGATCGCCGACGCTCAGCACGAGTCCTGTAACGTAACTCCCTTTTTCAATGGCGTGGCGCCAATCCTCGTCTTCAAAAGCGTCGAGCCTACCCAGATTGTCGCGCAGGACATTCGGCAGATTCCCCTTCCACCCGTGGCGCCGCTCGTAAGCGTGCAGCCCATCGCGCACCGCCTGATTGGCGACCTGCTGCATGTGGACGTTCAGCGTGGTGTAGATGCGCAGGCCGCGCTCGTGAACCGCCGCGGTTCCATACGTGGCTTCGAGATATTTCCGAATCTCTTCGAAAAAATAGGGGGCCAGATCGTTGCGCGGATACTGGACGTGTAAGCCGAGCCGCGATTTCACTGCCGCGGCTTCCTCTGCAGGAGTGATTTTTCCTTCTTCTTCCATGCGATGCAGCACGAGGTTGCGCCGGGCAATTGCGCCCTCCGGATTCAGCAACGGGGAATATTTCGGGCCGTTGATCATGCCCGCAAGCAACGCCGCCTCCGCAAGCGTCAGATCGGTGACCGGTCTGCCGAAGTAAAACTGCGAGGCGGCAGCGAATCCGTAGTTGCCGTGCGCCAGGTACACCTGGTTCGCGTACATGGTGAAGATCTGCGGTTTGCTATAGCGACGCTCGATCTGCAGCGCGAGGAGCGTTTCCTCCGCTTTGCGGCGCAAGCTGACGTCGCTGCGGTCCAGAAATAGATTGCCGGCAAGCTGCATGGTGATGGTGCTGGCGCCGCCGGCGCGGCGGCCGCGGGTGAGGTGGCGCAGCGCCGCGGTGAAGATGCGCGGGAAGTCGATGCCCCAGTGCTGCTCAAAGTGCTGGTCTTCAATGGCCGTGACCGCGTTGTAGAGGACTTTGGGACACTGCTCGTAAGTCATCAGGATGCGGCGCTGCAGCGCGAAACTGCCCACCAGCTGGCCGTCATCCGCGTACATTTCCGTGACCACATTGGGGCGGTAGGTTTCGAGCGCGCGAATCTCCGGCAAATCGCCGACGTAAACGAAAAGCAGTCCGCAAGCGGTGCCAAACAAAATCGCGCAGAGAAGCAGAAAGGCCAGCGCGACGCGGTCGATCAGCTTGAAACTGCGCAGCCGCAGGGTGATCGGGGGGAGGTTTAGCATGAAAGAATGATTCTAACGCAGAACCGCAGCTCGAGAACGCTTCTCCGCATGCGTCGCGTGGGGCTTCGCGAGAAGCTTGTGTTCTGGAAACATACCCGAGATTTTCCGGTTGGGGGCGCAGGGCTGTTGGAACAATAATTAACTGACGAAAGATGGAACCCTGGAGTTCCCCCGATGTTCATTGCTTTGTTTGCCGCTTCCTTCCTGCTTGCCCTGGTTTTGTCCGCTACGATCGCCTGGCTTTCGCGAGAAGCCATGGACACCATCTTGCGGCGCTTTGTCGTTGACCCGGTAGTCCGTCGGGGTTTTGAAAAATACATCCGCTTCGCGATC
>Ga0310916_10001181_pt1 | contig 15324 bp, 10 predicted proteins | sample GREbulkMGLF176_FD_203444 | JGI IMG/M metagenome (GOLD analysis project Ga0310916, IMG submission 203444) | Lab enrichment of tropical soil microbial communities from Luquillo Experimental Forest, Puerto Rico - GRE.bulkMG.LF176 | ecosystem: Environmental > Terrestrial > Soil > Tropical forest >...
ATGTCGTCGTCACGCCCTTCGCGGCCTGCTCGATGAGAGCTGCGACCGCGTCGGGCCTCGAAACATATATCGCGTGGCTTCCCTTGACCTCGACAACCGTTGATCCCGCGCGCTTGGACATCGAGCGCTGAGCCTCGGGCGGAATCATCTTGTCGTCGGTTGCAACCAGGTACCAACTCGGCTTGGTTCGCCACGCCGGTTGAGTCACCGCGCCGTTGAGAGCCTCGAGACTCCACGGTACCTGGGACTGCGCCATGAAGTCGGCCTTGTCCTTCGGCACGTCGGCGGCAAAAGAAGCCGCGAACTTGCTCGCGTCGAGGAACAGGAATCCAGCCTGCGGCGGCAGGATCGGCGGAATGGGCGCGCCTGGCGGAGGATCCTTGATCAGGGAGGCGACGGACTCGCCCTTGTCCGGAGCAAACGCGGCAATGTAGACGAGCCCGGCGACCTTCGGGTCGTTGCCGGCTTCAGTGATCACTGCACCGCCGTAGGAGTGACCCACCAATACAACGGGTTTGCCTTGCGCGGCGATCGTACGCCGGGTGACTGCCACGTCGTCAGCGAGCGACAGCGTCGGATTCTGAACGATACCTACCGCGTAGCCGTCCTTCTTGAGGATCTTGTAGACGTCTTCCCAACCGGATCCGTCCACGAAGCCGCCATGGACAAGGACGATTGCGGGCAATTCGCTCATGAGGGGTTCTCCCGATTGCCGTATACGGAATTCTGCAAGGTATGTTTTGGATTATACAATGTAGTTTGCGCGGGCGCCCCGTAGCGGCAGCCCTGCCGCGGCCTTTTCCTTCTCGAGTGGCGCTGCTGCGGACCGGACGGGACGAAGCCGGCTCGCTTTCGCGTGCTACGCAGGAGCGGCCGAGAAAGTGCTGGTAAGCCGCGCGAGTGTGACTCGCTCTCTATGGTGCGTCAGGGCTCTGTTGTTCCAGGCGCACCTGCACGGCCTCCACAAAAGAACTGACTGTGCGGTGGGCGTTGCCGACGTGCAGCGCGGGCTCGGGTTGGATCGACAGTCCCGGAAGGAACACTGCCACGACCCGAGCGTCCGGGAGAATCTCCCGGAGCCGGCCGATGGCTTGCTCGGAGTGCTCGCGGTCCGCGCTCGGGTAGGCACTGACGAGATAGACAATGGCTATAGCAGCCGGATTCGCATCGGGCGGCCGCGCGCCTTCATCGAGATCGTCCATCGAAACATGGCGCGCATCCAGTGCCTGTTCGCGCAGCGCGCGTACCAGCAGTTCGGCGGCAATTGTGTCGGCGCGCGAGCCCAGCCCCAGACACAGCAGGATCGACCCCGGCGGTACCGCTACCGGTCCCTGCCATCTTCCGGTCAGTTGTTCACGGTGCTGACGCAGGATGAGCCCGGCGTTCCGATCATCCAGGACGGAAGTATGGTGCCGGCGCAAGCGTCTCGGTTCGCCGCTGAGAGCGGACACGACCGCCACGACCACGTCGCGCATCTTCATCTGCTGATCATGGCTGATCGCACCGGCTTCGACATCAATAAACGCGAGGTGCAGCGCGGGCATCACGACGACATCGCAATACGTGGCAAACGAATTTCGTTTGAGGAAGGCGCGAGCGACCGCGAGGATCTCGTCGGCGTCCCCGGAGAGCGCACGCTGATAGAGATTTTGGGGCAGTGTCAGGGCCCGGGTGTCTCCCAGCAGAAGGTCCAGGAACCTCAACGCCTGGGTGTGACGACCTATCACGAGGAGGCACAAGGTCAACGGCGTCGACAGCACCAGGCCTATCGGACCCCAGAGTGCGCTCCAGAAGATTGCTGCCACCACGACCGAGAGCGGTGACAGGCCGGTCGTGTGACCATAGAGATTTGGCTCGACAATTTGCCCGGCAATCAGCTCGACGAGTACGAAGAGCCCCAGCGTGCTGATGGCGAGCGACCATCCCGGAACGACGGCGATTGCCAGTGCGGTTGCGAGGAATGCCGCGACCCACACCCCCACGTAGGGAACAAACCGCAGCAGCGTGGCGAGAGCGCCCCAAAGGGCCGCCTGTGGAAGCCCCAGGGCGGCGAGGCCAAGTGCGATGGCCGTGCCAACGCCCAGGTTCACAGCGAACTGCGATACGAAAAACCTCGAAAGTCGCTCCCCGGCATCGCTGAGCGCAAGGGTCGTCACCCGTATGTTGGTTCCGCCGAAAACCCGGATGAATCGATCGCGCAGCGCTTCCTGCTCGAGGAGCACGAACACCAGTACCACCAGCACAATTCCGGTGGACTCGACGGGCGGCCAGACCGATGCCATCACCCTTGCAATGACCTGCAAAGGCGAGGGCCGGGGTTGGTGCAACTCGACGGGGAGCGGGGCCGCAGCCGCAGTGAGGTCGCCGTTCGCGGCGGGAAGGGTGGATCCACCGCTCACGGGGTGACTCTCGACGAGCCGACTGGCCTCGCTGGTCAGAGCGTTGAGCCGACCCACAGTCATTTCATCCAGCTTTTGCAGTTTCTGCTGAATCGTTTTTTCGTACTGCGGCAGGCTCGCGGCCATGCGCAAGGCCTGGGTGCCCAGTACTGTGGCTGCTGCCGCGACCACGAGAGCCAGCGCGAGGACTGCCACGAGCACTGAAGCCGTTTGGCCTAACCCGATGTGCCTGAATCTGTGGACCAACGGCGCAATCAGCAGGCTGAGCATCAGTGCGACGGTAAAAGGAACGAGTACATCGCGGCCGACATAGAGCAGGGCGATCACCGTTCCGAAAGCGATGATGGCTATGGCGCGGTCGCGTAGCGGCGCGACCCCAGAGGGGTCAGTTATGTCTCCGCGGAGCGAATGCCGATGGTCTCTTTCCATAAGGGCGTACAGCCCGGATGAGCTCTCACTCTCTGCAGAGGTTAGCCCTCATGCAGCAGCGAGCGCCAGTTACGCGGAACGCGCCCCTCCGGGCCGGGCACGGGTTGATCCTCCGGATGCCAGCGTGGCGGCGCTAACTCAACGCCGTCAAGGGTGACTTCCTTCTCGTAGTCGTAGAACCAGTCCTCACCGGGCTCAAAACTCGCAATCACCGGATGCCGGCTGAGATGAAAATGCCTGGTTGCATGCTGGCTCGGCGAATTGTCGCAACAGCCTATGTGCCCACATTCGGCGCAGCGCCGCAGGTGCAGCCACCATCCGCCGCTCGCCAGGCACTCCACGCAGCCAGTGCCGCTCGGTTCTACGGTTGGATTGATTCCCCGAACCCCTCGGTGTTGTTCCTTCATGCGCCTCTCCCACTCGACTCATCATTGCAGTATCCGGTCGGAGGTCTGGCCAGCCTGTACCGGCTTGATTAGCGCGAGGCAGTTCCTGATCCGCCGATTTCACCCCACTGCCACAAGCACTCGAAATTAGGGATCGGTCGCAGGAAGGTCGCCCCCTTGGCTCCGAAGCGATTGCCAAGATCCAGCATCGGTTGAAAGCGCGACATCTGCTCCGCGTGCTCAAGCGAGTCCCACACGCTGACGTTGGTGAGCTGAGAACGGGCCCGATCGACACCGGCGAAATAGGCGCGCAGCCCGGGGAGCTTCTGGATCCCGTCGAGCTCGTGCTCGGCCCTGCGCATCGCCTCTGCGGCCTCATCGATGCCATCCTCCGGAATCGTCAGGATGGACACGCGTACAACTGAACTCATCGTGAGCGCTCCTCTGGTGCATGTCTCTGTTAGCGACTGGCAGCGGCTGGATGCGACGGTCAGTCTAGTCGAGCAGAGGCTCCATTTCGCGAACTGCAACGATCAGCCAGCGACCCAACACGTCGGCGATTGCCGTGCTCGCGCCGTATCCTCCCGCGAATACCCCTTAGTAAAAACTCTCGATCTGGTTTCGGCCCCTCAGCAGACTTCCATCGGGAACAATGATGTCACCGTCGGCTTGCCAAAGCTCTGAAAGACCCTGTGCGCTAGCGCGCTCCCAGCACGCCACCAAGCGATCAACAAGGCCGTAAATCGCGTCACGATCCGGGTCACGGTTATCGGCGTTCGCGCTTCGACTGCATATGTTCATCGATACGTTCGAGATGTCGGCTCACTGCCCCTGCGGTTACGTCAAAAAACTTCAGGACGGCCTTGAGCTCATCTTCCGTGAAGTCCTGCAAGGCCCTGTCCATGTCCTGCGACAGGGGCCCCATGATCCTTTCGATTTTCTGAGCGCCGCCACGTAGCACCTTCACGATCACCTTGCGCCGATCATCGACAACGCGCTCGCGGCGGATGAAGCGCGCCTTCTCCAATCGGTCCAGGAGGCCGGTGATAGTGCCGGTCGTCAGACCGGTGATCTTTGCCAAATGGCCCGCGGTGGGCTCTTCGGCTTCACTGGCCAGACGCAGGCAGCGAAGGTCGATAATGTTCAGCCCGAGCCTCTCGGCCACAGCCTGGTGAAGCAGGATGAAGCGGGCGCCATAGCCACTTCCAGCCTGTTGCACCGCCTTCAGCAGGCCCTGTTTTTCCATTTGCTCGCTTGACATGGCATTTACCTTGGTCTATTAATTATCTCGGATCAGGAGATAATTGTCTACTGTAATGCTCAGATATCAAGATTATAGATCTGATTTTCCCAACGTATCCGGACGGTTGGAATATCCCATGCTGCGGGCTTTGCGATCGATGCGCTGAACGTGGGCGCAGATTACGGCTTTTGACGGAACCGGTTTGCAACGAGGGATCGACATGCTCATCACGCCACAGGAAGTACTCGACACCTCAGTCGCGCAGCTCGAGACGCTCGCAGCTTTTCTACGTGAGCAGCTCGACGAATCCATTGACGACCCCGGATGCGTTACAGAGGAGACCCGCGCATGCAAGGAGATACTTGGGTCCCTCAGGGTATTGATTCTGAGAATCCGCCCGAGTGAGCGGTGCTGAACAGAGGTTGATGCGTCCCGTGCCAGGTCCCATTGGCCTGGTGCCCATGCCAATCAGGCGATTAGGATACCTGCGTGGACAGAAGCATCACGGGATTTCACCAGGACGATGAGGGTCACTGGGTCGCAGAGCTCGAGTGCGGCCATCAGCAGCACGTACGTCACAACCCACCATGGGTGAATCGGCTGTGGGTCACCACCGCGGCGGGGCGGACGGCTGCGCTCGGTGCTGCGCTCGACTGCAGGAAATGCGACTCTCCCGGAGCTGAAGAAATACAGGCATGACTTTCGAAAGGACGACAGCGTGCGACTAGCGACAACAGCGACATGGGCGTGCATGGCGCTCATGACCGTATCGAGCGGTCATGCAGAGCCCGCGGATCACGAGCGAGCCGATGCTCAAGCGCTTGATCTGGCAAAACGCGCCATCGCGCTGCGCTCAGTGCGGGGCCCCGACAATCAAGTGCCGCAGGTGGCGGCGCTGTTCAAAACTGTTTTGGTGGCCGGCGGGTTCAGCGACGCGGACGTGACAATCACGCCGGTCGATGACACGGCCTTTTTGATCGCTCGCTGGAGAGGCCAGGACCCCAAGCTCAAGCCGCTCGTCATCTCGGGACATATGGATGTGGTCGAGGCCAGGCCATCGGACTGGCAGCGCGATCCCTTCACGCCGGTAATCGAGAACGGGCTCCTGTACGGCCGAGGGTCCAGCGACATGAAGCTGGACGACGCGTTGGCGGTCGCCGCGCTCGTCGAGCTCAAGCGCGAGGGGTACAAGCCGCGGCGTGACATCGTCCTCGCATTTTCCGGCGATGAAGAGACCACCATGAAGACGACCCGGATGCTTGCCAGGGAGCTCTCGAACGCCGAGATGGTCCTGAATGTCGACGGCACGGGCGGGCAGCTGGACCCGCAGGGAAAGCCGCAATACTTCACCTGGTCCGGTGCAGAGAAAACCTACGGAGATTTCGAGCTCGCGGTGACCTCGCCCGGAGGTCACAGCTCGCGGCCGTACGATCCCAATGCCATCAATCAACTCTCCGCAGCGCTGGTACGCATCGGTCAATACAAGTTCAAGCCGGAGCTGAGTGAATTGACGCGCGCTTATTTCACGGCTGCGGCGCGCTACGAGAGCCCCGAGATCGCTGCGGCAATGCGTGCCTTTGCGGCCGACCCGACCGATTCCCAGGCGATTGCCGTCTTACGGGCGAATCCGGCGACCGTCGGCAGGATCGGCACCACCTGCGTCGTGACCACGGTGAGCGGTGGCCATGCGCGCAACGCACTTCCACAGCGCGCCACCGCGAACATCAATTGCCGCATATTTCCAGGTCACCCGCGTGCGCAGATCATGGAGGAACTGCAGGGCGTCGCAGCGGACCCCGCGGTTCAGTTCAAGGACGTATCCGAGGGCAGCGTTGCAACCGACGCCTCGCCCATCCGTCCGGATGTCGTTGACGCGATCACGAGAGCGATCCACCTCGGCTATCCAGGGGTGCCGGTGTTCCCAACGATGTCGGCCGGCGCGAGCGACAGCATGTGGTTTCGCAATGAGCACATCCCCAGCTACGGAGTGAGCCCGCTTTTCATAAAAGACAGCGATCGATTCGCGCACGGGCTCAACGAACGTATACCGGTGGATGGTATCCGGCCCGCCATGGCTTACATGTTGTCGCTGTTCACTGATCTGTCGAAGTAACACAGCCCGCACCGCGGTGCGGACGACCGCAGCGGAGACGGTGACGGCGGACTCGCGTCAGATTCCTCGAGGGGGCGAGGGCGATGCGGACTGCGGCTGATTCGTGTGCCAGTCCGCGAGCGCCATAGTGATTGCGCGTGCATTGACGATCAGGGCGCCGATGAGGGAGGCCGCGGCGGCGGCCAGCGCACCGTAGCTCGCCACTCCGAGCGCGCAGAGCAACACGACCGCCACGGCGCCCGATCCCAGGGCGATGCCGATCCGCCGCGCATCCCACTCGACTACCGCGTGTCGCACCGCGGGCCGGCCGACCCCGTTGGCCCACTGCACGCCGAGCAGAAGCGCGTACACGGTCAACTGTTTATCGTAGGGTGCTCCAAAAAGCCTCAGCGTCTCTGGCGCCAGGAGCAAGAGCGGCAGGACCAGCGCCGTGCTGTAGGCCAGCGCCCGCACGAGCTGTCCGACGAGCAGCTGTCGGGACGCGCACACGGGCTGCGTAGCCACGAGCGTCTCGCGACAGCCGCTCACGTTCAACGCCGGCAGGAAGAAGTCGACGATCAGCGCCGTGCGCGCAGCGACCGCATATTGAGCCAACTGCACTGCCGGCGCCCAGACGGACAGAATGGTAAGCGGTCCCCACAGCAGCACGCCGCGGGCAAGGCCAATGTATTCCCGCGAGTCCACCGCCTGCAGCGCTTCGCGCGAAATCGGCTCCCGGGAGCTCTCGGCTCGCGTAGCCGGGAAAGCACGCCGGGCGAGCACCACCGCGATGGCCGCAGCGATCACGCTGCCGAGGAAGAACGCCCACGAGTAAAGGGCGAGCGAGGCATCGGGGGGCGCAAGTGCCACCGCCACGAGTATGGAGACGTTTACGGCATAGGCGGTCACGACGATGCCGAGGGTGCGGTTGGCGGCACGCAGCGCCTCGCCGAGGAAGCTCGACAGGCTGACGAAGGGGAGGGACAGCACGAACGGCAGGTAAGTCTGCAATACCGTCTGCAGCTGCGGCGCCTGGATGTCGAGGTCCGCCGTGACCACCAGCAGGATTCCGCACAGCAGGCTCGCCCGCAGCAGCATGCGCCGCGCCAGCTGCATCAGCAGTACTCCATCGGCAACGCCGGTGGCAGCGGCGCGCCGGCCGATGATGTACTGCGCCATGTACATTTCGTACTTGGCCCGCATCAGCGTGCTGAGTCCCAGGGCGATGACGAATCCGCGGAAGTACACGCCGGCCTCATCCGGCGTAAGCGCTCGAATGATCGCGAGCGTCGCCGCGATCTGCAGCGCCGCGCCCAACAGGCGCAACAGCAGCTCCCCGACCCACGAATGCCCCAGAGTTGTGGGTCGTTGTGCGCCGGTTGTTGCCGGTTCCGTCAGGGCACTGCGCGCCTGCATGGCTTCAACATACACCTCCCCGGACCTGATTCGAAGCGGGCCGCAAGCAATGCCTCGGTTGCCGTGGCCGCGGGGACGCCAGTGCCAGGGCAGGCCATCTCAGCTCGCCGCGTTCGGCTGCGGGGACTGGGGCGGCGGTTCCTCCCGAGTCCGGCGTCCGCGGAACACCGAGCGCACGCTGATGAAGAACACCGGTACCAGGAACACGGCAAGGAGCGTCGCGGTGATCATCCCGCCGATCACACCCGTGCCGATTGCGACGCGTCCGCCGGCGCCCGCCCCGGTGGCGATGGCCAGGGGTGCCACCCCGAGGATGAAAGCCATCGAGGTCATGAGGATCGGTCGCAGGCGCTGGCGCGCCGCGGCGATAGTCGCGGGGATCAGCTCCATGCCGCTGTCGACGTTTTCGATGGCGAACTCCACGATCAGAATCGCGTTCTTCGCCGACAGGCCGACCGTGGTGAGGAGGCCCACCTGAAAGAAGACGTCGTTGGCGAGCCCGCGCAGGAGCGTGGCGCTGATCGTGCCGATGATACCGAGTGGCACTACCAGCATCACCGCGAACGGAATCGACCAGCTCTCGTAGAGCGCCGCCAGGCACAGAAAGACGACCGTCAGCGAGATAGCATAGAGAGCGGGCGCCTGCGCGCCCGAGCGCACCTCCTCGAACGAGAGGCCCGTCCACTCGTAGCTCAGGCCCTGCGGGAGCTTCGCGACCGCCGCCTCCATCGCGGCGATCGCGTCACCGGTGCTTCTGCCGGGGGCGGGCGCGCCCAGGAACTCGAGCGACGGCCTGCCGTTGTAGCGTTCGAGCTTCGGCGAGCCGTAGGTCCAGTAGCCCGTAGCGAACGTCGAGAAGGGCACCATCTGGCCGGCGCCGTTGCGCACGTACCAGCGACCGAGGTCCTGCGGCAGCATGCGCGAGACCGCATCGCCCTGAAGGAAGACGCGCTTGACGCGGTTGCGATCGATGAACTGGTTGACGAACGCCGAGCCCCAGCCGGTGCCGAGGGTATCGTTGATGTTGCTGATCCCGAGACCGAGCGCGCTCGCTTTCTCCCAGTCGATGTCGAGCTTGTACTGCGGCTCATCGTCCAGCCCGTTCGGCCGGACCAGGCCGATCCTCGGGTCTTTGCTGGCGATCCCGAGCAGCTGACCGCGCGCCTTCATCAGTACCTCGTGGCCGACATTGCCGCGGTCCAACAGCTCGAAATCGAATCCCGTCGCATTGCCCAGCTCGAGTGCGGGCGGCGGCGCGAACGCGATCACGAACGCACCCCGCAGCGTGTGGAAGTACTGGTTGGCACGCCCCACGAGCGCAAACACCGAGTTCTTTTTCCCGGGGCGATCCGACCAGGGCTTGAGGCGCACGAATATCAGGCCGGCATTTTGTCCGTGGCCGCCGAAGCTGAAGCCGTTGACGGTGAACACACCGCTGACGAGATTGCTCTCCTGCTTGAGGAAGTAGTCGCGCGCCTGGTCCAGCGCCCGCTGAGTCAGCTCACTGGCGGTACCCGGCGGCGCTGACACCTGGATGAAGAAAAACCCCTGGTCCTCGTCCGGCAGGAAGGATCTGGGCACGCGCACGAACAACACGCCCATGGCCGCGACGATCGCCAGATACACCAGCAGGTAGCGGCCGCGGCGCGCCGTGACCCGTCCGAGTGCGTGCTCGTAGCCGCGGTTCATGCGGGCGTAACCCCGGTTGAACCACCCGAAGAAGCCGCGCTCGCGCTCGTGCGCCTCCGCGACCCGCGGCCGCAGGAGCGTCGCACACAATGAAGGCGTGAAGAGAAGGGCCACCATCACCGACAGGGTCATGGCCGACACGATGGTGATGGAGAACTGGCGATAAATCACACCCGTGGAGCCGCTGAAGAAGGCCATCGGCAGGAAAACCGCCGACAGCACCAGCCAGATACCGACCAGCGCGCCGGTGATCTGGGTCATCGACTTGCGCGCCGCCTCCCTGGGTGAAAGGTTCTCCTCCTCCATGACGCGCTCGACGTTTTCCACGACGACGATTGCATCGTCAACGAGCAGGCCGATCGCCAGCACCATGCCGAACATGGTCAGCGTGTTGATCGAGAATCCGGCGGCGGCGAGCACCCCGAACGTGCCGAGGAGCACCACGGGCACGGCGATCGTCGGAATCAGCGTAGCGCGGAAGTTCTGCAGGAACAGGTACATCACCAGGAACACCAGCACGATCGCCTCGAACAGCGTCTTCACGACCTCATCGATGGAGACGCGTACGAAGGGCGTGGTGTCGTAGGGATAAATGAGCGTCAGACCCGGCGGGAAGAACGGCGCCAGCTTGTCCATGGTGGCGTGTATGGCGTTTGCGGTCTCGAGAGCGTTGGCGCCCGTGGCGAGCTTGACGGCGAGGCCGGCCGCGGGGTGGCCGTTGTACTCCGTGTGGACCGCGTAGCTTTCGGCGCCGAGACCGATGCGGGCCACATCGCGCAGCCGGACCTGCGAGCCGTCTGTGTTGACCTTGAGGAGAACGCGCCCGAATTCGTCGGCATTGGTCAGGCGCCGGGGACCGATGATGTTGGCGTGCAGGCGTTGGCCCTTGACGGAGGGCAGCCCGCCCAGCTCACCGGAGGGTACCTGCAGGTTCTGCGCCTGCAGTGCGTTGTTCACATCCAGCGGCGTCAGACCAAAGTTGTTGAGCTTGTCCGGATCCAGCCAGACGCGCATGGCGTACTGGGTGCCAAAGAGCTGAAAGTCACCCACTCCAGGTGTGCGACTGATCGGATCCTGCACGTACGAGGCGATGTAGTCGCTCACGTCCTCGCTGCTCCACGAGCCACCGGTCGAGTAGAAGCCGATCACCAGCAGGAAATTGCGGGTGGCCTTGGTGACGCGCAGACCCTCCTGCTGCACTTCCACCGGCAGGAGCGGTGTGGCCAGCTGCAGCTTGTTCTGTACCTGCACCTGCGCGATGTCGGGATTGGTGCCCTGCTCGAAGTAGAGCGTGATGGTCATGCTCCCGTCGGCATCGCTTTCGGAGCCGAAATACAGGAGGTGATCGATGCCGCTCAAGTTCTGTTCGATGACCTGCGTGACGGTGCTTTGCACATCGTCAGCCGATGCGCCCGGAAAAGCCGCCGAGATGGCGATCGCCGGCGGGGCGATGGCCGGGTACTGCGCGACGGGCAGAGTCCGGATGGCGAGCGCGCCTGCCAGCATGACGACGATCGCCAGCACCCAGGCGAAGATCGGGCGGTCGATGAAGAAGTTGACCATGGCCCGAGCTTATTCAGCCGCTGTCGGAGATGTTGCGCCCGCCTGCCGCACAGTCTTTTCGGTCGGCGGTTTGTACTCCTCGGGCACGACCTTGGTGCCGGGCTTTGCCGACTGGATCCCCTCGACGATGACGCGGTCGCCAGCAATGAGTCCCGCGTTCACCACCCATTGATCGCCGATGGCGCGGTCGACCTCGAGGTTCCGCAGCTCCACGACGTTGTCCGGGCCTACGACCAGTGCGTTGGGCTCACCCTTCTGATCGTGGCTGACGCCCTGTTGCGGCGCCAGCACCGCATCCTTGCGCACGCCCTCGTCGATCTCCTCGCGCACGAACATGCCGGGCAGGAGCACACGCTGCGGATTGGGCACCAGCGCGCGGAGCGTGACGGAGCCGGTGCCCTGGTCCACCGTCACTTCGGAGAACTCGAGCGTGCCTGGGTGAGCGTAGTCAGTGCCATCTTCGAGTCGCACCCTCACCTGGGTCTTGCCCGCGGCGTTCTGTTTGAGCAGCCCCGCCTCGGCCTCGCGCCGCAGGCGCAGGAGCGTGGTGATCGGCTGAGTGACATCCACGTACACCGGCTCGAGCTGTTGGACCGTTGCGAGTGCCGTCGCCTGGTTGGCGGTCACGAGCGCGCCTTCGGTTACGAACGAGCGGCTGATGCGTCCGGTGATCGGCGACAGCACCTTGGTATACACCAGGTTGATGCGTGCCGTTTCCACCGCCGCCTGCGCCTGCAGCCAGGCGGCCTGGGCATTGTCGTAATCCTGCTTGCTGACCAGATTGGCTTCGACCAGCGACTTGTCGCGTTGTGCGAGTGCTCGGGCGGAGGCATTTCCCGCAACCGCGCTGTCGTAGGCGGCCTTGTAGGGGGCCGGATCGATCTGGTAGAGCTGCTGTCCGCTCTTGACTTCGCCGCCCTCGACGAACAACCGCCTCAGAATGATGCCATTCACCTGTGGCCGCACGTCCGCGGTGCGGTAGGCGTTCACGCGTCCGGGAAGCTCGGTGACGATGGGCACTGACTGGGTTCGCAGGGTGACGACCGAGACTTTAGGCGGGGGTGGCGCCGGCGGCGGCACATGATGGTGGCAAGCGGCGAGGAGCGCCGCGGCTCCTGCGACCAGGCGACCACCTGGAGGCCCGAGGCCGTCTCTGTATCGCAAGGTTCTGAAACCGGCCGTTGCCAAAGGCATAGGCGGCCTCCCCCCGGAGAGTGATTCCTCGGGCATTATGATACGCAGGTCTCCGGCCGGACAGTTGCTAAAGGCGAGCGCCTCGCGCGCGTGTCAGGACTTGCCCGGTCACCACCTCGACGTAGTGCCGCACCAGCGGCGCTCAGGTCAATCACTTCGACACTGATCGACCTGCTATGGCCAACGCGCGCTGGTGGCACCACGACAAGTGAGCTGGCACACAGCACTGATGCTGCTCGTCCGGCCGATCGAACCACCAGGAGGGGCTCTCTGTCTTGTATGCAAATGCGCGCTGGTGTGGCGGAGAAGCTCAAGCCTACGATTCATTCCGTCGTTCATTTGATCACTGTCCGTACGCCCCACTGACCTCTTGCCGCGGTCCGTGAAAAAAAGCGGGTCGCGGTTCTGCACGATCGTGGCAGCCCAACCGACGCACTTGGAGGTGGACGAGGATCGTCGCTGCCACTTGAAACCCGACAATCACAGCGCTCGGTGCCGCTCGAGCCGCTCTGACCGCTCTGGCGATGAGTAAAATGTCAGAATCGCGTCATGCAGGTGGACTCGGCACAATTGGTGCGGAAATCCCCAGCCCGCTTCACGGATCAGTCCGCCGGCAAATGAAATTTTGCGTATTGGCACTGGACTACGATGGGACGATTGCACGAGACGGCGTGCTATCCCCCGACGTGAAGCGGGCCATCGCCGAGGCCCGCGCCCATGGCATCGTTGTCCTGATCGTAACGGGTCGAGTGCTGTCCGACCTGCGGCGTGTCGCGGGAGGGCTCGATTTCGTCGATGGCGTGGTAGCCGAAAATGGCGCTATCGTCGCGTTTCCCAATGGCCAGACGCGAGTCGTTGGTCAGCCGCCGCCGCAACTCTTCCTCGATGAATTGCGGCGACGCGGAGTTGTATTCACGTCGGGCCAGTGCGTCGTGGAAGCGGATGCTGCAGCGGCACCCGCAATTCTCGCGACCATCAGAGACTTGCAACTGCCACTCGCAATCCTCTTCAACCGCGGCCGCCTCATGGTGCTCCCACAATCGATCAGCAAGGGCACCGGCCTGCGAAGCGCCCTGCATACACTTCGCCTCTCGCGGCACAACGCCATTGCCATAGGGGATGCGGAAAACGATCACGACCTTCTTGCCCAATGCGAGTTGGCCGTTGCCGTGGGCTGGGGCAGCACGATGCTCCAGGCCGAAGCAGATGAGGTAGTGAACGGCGATGGCCTGAGCGCCGTTGCCGCCTACATTCGCCGGGCGATAGCCCGTACGCGGCTACCCGTTGGTCGCGTCGGACGCCACCCGCTCGCGGTCGGCACCGAGCACGACGGCCGTCCAGTCACCCCTGATGTGACCGGGGCGAATGTCCTGATCGTCGGGGAATCGCAATCGGGGAAGTCCTGGATCACCGGGCTTCTTTGCGAGCAGATGATTCTGCAAGACTACAGCGTCTGCGTCATCGATCCCGAAGGGGATTATGGCGGGCTCGAGTCCCTGCCGGGCGTCGTGGTGTTGGGAGCCGCCGAGCAGCCACCCGAGTTGGCAGATGTGGCGCGCGCCATCCGGCATTTTGATCAGAGTGTTGTTGTCGATTTGTCCCGCGTACATCTTCACGAAAAAATCGAATACCTGAAGGCGCTGCTGCCGATGCTCGCATCGGTACGACGCACGACGGGCTTACCCCATCGCATCGTCGTCGACGAAGCTCATTACTTCCTGCAAGAGCCGTACATCGAGCAACTACTCGACTTCGAGCTGGGTGCATACACGATTGTTACCTATCGCCCTTCGGACTTGCACCCCGACGTTCGCGACGCAATTGATGTTGTAGTTGCGAAGCGACTCAGCGGCAGTCACGAGGTGGAGACTTTGTTGCATGTCGTGAAGAACGTGAAGCTGGAAGCGGAGGGGCGATCGATTCTGGACAGGCTGCCGGTGGATGAGGCTGTCGTTGCGACGAAGTGGGTCGAAGGACGCCTGCGGCGATTCAGGCTGCTGCCCCGGCTCACCCCTCATGTTCGACACCGTGAAAAGTATTTCGACTTTCACGTCGTCGGCGGACAGGAATTCGTATTCACAGAGAACGGCAGAGCGAGCGGCTTTCACGCCGCATCGTTAGGACAGTTCGCGGCGTTGCTGGAGGATCATTCGGCCGAATCGCTCTCCGAACATGCCCGCCGCGCAGACTTTTCCCGATGGATAGCGAACGTCTTCCACGATCATCGTCTGGCCTCCGACGTGCGCAAGGTCGAGCAGCAGTACCGGCTGAGCCATCTGGGCGACGTGCGGCAAGCCATTGCCGCACTCATCCGGGAGCAATACGGCTGATCTTCGAGGCAGCGGATATATCGCGCGGGCCGGCCCTGATGACGGTCTCGCCCAGGAAGCTCAGGGCCGGGTTTCACGCGCCGAAGTGGTTTGCCCAATTCATTGCTTTCCAGCGTGGGCGCTGGCAACGGGGTAGGGGTCCTGCATAAGGGCAGAGCCTGTCTCCAGCAGGGATTTCAGGTTGGAGATGACCTTAGGCCAGCCGCCGGACACTGCCGCGATGAATTTCGAGGGCTCGCGCTCGATGGTGTGAGTGATGGAGAGCTTGACCGCCGTTCCACTGGGTTCCAGTTCCAACGTGCATTGCGACTCACCCTCGGCTTTGAGCTCGGGCTTGAACTGGTTCTGCCAGCGGATCACCAGGCGCCGTGGCGGTTCGGCCTCCACGATCTCACCGGCGTCCATGATCTGACCATCGCCGGACACCAGCTTCCACGAGGAGCCCGCCGTCCACTCACTTTCGCAGTGCACGCCGAACCAGTACTGCTTCATGAACTCCGCGTCGGTGAGTGCTGACCACAGCCTCTCCGGCGTCGTGCGGATGTAGGTCACGTAGACAAAGGTTGATCTAGCCATTGGCTTT
>Ga0310916_10001182_pt1 | contig 15320 bp, 12 predicted proteins | sample GREbulkMGLF176_FD_203444 | JGI IMG/M metagenome (GOLD analysis project Ga0310916, IMG submission 203444) | Lab enrichment of tropical soil microbial communities from Luquillo Experimental Forest, Puerto Rico - GRE.bulkMG.LF176 | ecosystem: Environmental > Terrestrial > Soil > Tropical forest >...
CTCAGTCTATGCGGGATCTGAGGGACTCTCGGTGCTCACGCTCGACTGCCGTGCCTTTGGCGGTCAAGCCGGTGCCTCGGCGCGCATCGAAAACTATCTGGGCTTTCCGACTGGCATCAGCGGCCTGGCTCTGATGGCGCGAGCCTATCACCAGGCGCATAAGTTCGGCGTCGACACGGCGATCCCGGATGAAGTTGAAAGCTTGCAGGGCCGGACTGTTTCGGACGAGGGGCGCTTCCTGCTCACTCTCGCCAGCCATGAGCAGGTCCGCGCCCGCACCGTCGTGATCGCGAGCGGCGCCAGGTATCGCCGTCTCGATGTCGATAATCTCGCCGCCTTCGAGGGTTCATGCGTCCACTATTGGGCGTCGCCGCTCGAGGGGCGGCTGTGCACGGGACAGGAAGTAGCGCTGGTGGGCGGGGGCAATTCCGCCGGTCAGGCGGCGGTCTATCTATCCAGTCAGGTTGCCAAAGTCTGGCTGATCATTCGCAAACCCGATCTCGCAGCGAACATGTCGCGCTACCTCGTCGAGCGCATTACCGCAGCGCCGAACGTCGAAATCCTGACCGAGACGACGGTCACCGCTCTCGACGGGCAGGACGGGATTCTCGAAGCGATCCGCTGTCGCTCTCACAGATCCGGCGACGAGAGGGAGCTCGCGATCCGCCACCTCTTTTTATTCATTGGTGCGGATCCCAATACCGACTGGCTGTCTCGGTCGGGCGTCATGCTCGATGACAAAGGCTTTGTGCGTGCCGGCACAGACATCCACAAGCCGCTCGAAACCAACCTGCCAGGCGTATTCGCAATCGGTGATGTGCGCTCGGGTTCGGTCAAGCGCGTCGCCGCAGCCGTTGGAGAGGGCGCACAGGTCATAGCCGCGCTGCACGCCTTTTTAGCGGAACGCGGGGACAGCGCCGCGCTCTCCGCCGACAGCAGGAGACAATGATGGCCGACGAATGCATCCACACCGACGACATTCGTGACGTCACCCCAACCGCGCTCGGTTGCGAGGAGTGCTTGAAGATCGGTTCGCCGTGGGTCCATCTGCGTTTATGCCGGACCTGCGGCCATGTCGGCTGTTGCGACGACTCGCCGAACCGCCACGCCACCAAGCATTTCCATGCTACACGCCATCCGATCATCAAAGGCTATGACCCGCCCGAAGGCTGGGGATGGTGTTACATCGACGAAATCATGCTCGACCTCAGCGATCGCGCCACCCCGCACAACGGCCCGATCCCGCGCTTTTACTGAATTGGCGGCGTAGTGATCCCGCTGGTGCCCAGAACCCGGGCGACCTCGTCGCGCGCGTAATGCGGCTTATGCGAGCCTGGTGAAAAGATCCGATATTTTACCGCTCCTGTGCGGTGCGTTCGCCGAGACCTTCGGCGAGTAGAGTGACGGCAAGGGTGTTCAGGCTCACCCCTTCGCGCTTGGCGCGTTCGGCCAGTTGGCGATGTAGCGATTTCGGGGCGCGTAGCTGCCATTTGCCGGTGCCGACCCGAACATCATCTGCAAGGGGACAAAGGCGGTGCCGCGACTTCTTTTGTCGCGCTGTTGCCCTCGGGCTCTGCTTCTTCGAAACCGCCCATACGAGGTGAGGTTCTGCTGAGGCTTTGGTGCCGGCGGAATAGGCTATTTGGCGTCGCAAGGGGCGAGATAACGGCCGGAGATATGGCCGGGAGTATCGATCGGCTGACCGTTGGGCCCCGGGACCGGCCGTCTCTGTTCCTTCGATCTTAGTGCCGGCATAGCGCGCCGACCCCGCGGATTGGATCTCCCCGCGCGGCGAGTTGCAGGTCATTGCCCAGGTAACAAAACTGCCACCGCGGTCCACCCGGTCGACCTTGCATTGGCCCTCGTCCGGGATCGGATTGGCGGCATTAATGCAGGCGGTCCGCGTCATCGGCGCATTGCCGCCCGCTGCCTGACCGGCGGGTGCAGACTGGACCGCGCCGGGGAGCTGCATTTGCGTTGTGAACTCCCGTCTTCCGGACTTGATTTCGTTGGCCGACTGCGCCAATCCCTTCCGTGGCTCTGGTCATTGCTTCGGGCCTCCTTGATCTCCTCTAAGGCGAACCAAGATGGCCGCACTTGCATTCCAGAGGACAGCAAGACACGGCGTCACCGTGTGTTGGAGGGATGACGGGGACCGAAAGCAGATGCGATCGGCATGAGACCCACCAAGGCCGTGCGGGTTTGCATGGACGCACCACTGGAGCAAGCAGAATTCGAACCGCAAGTCACTCCTACAACCTAGGCATGAATCTGTGCAAGCACAGCCCTTCAGGTGCGCCGTTGACCCGCTTTTGCGCGGCACGCCCGATTCACCTGGGCCGGATGGTCCCGATCAGCAAGCAAGACATCCAGATAATCAGATAATCGGCCGATGGAAAAAGATCACCACGAACCGGCCATCGGTTGGCGCAGGGTTAGGGTGAGCGGCAACGCCGCTGCGCAGAGAGCCGCCATTGCCCAGAATCCGTGCGCCCCGAAGCGCTCGAAAATTGGCCCACAGGCTAGCGTAAGAAGACGCGATGCCTCAGCCGAACGATTTGAGCAGGTCCCTGGTGGCGCTGAGCAGTCGCTATACCGATGCCGACGGTACCGTAGATCGTCAGTGCTGTCGCCTCGAGGTGCCTTGGAACGCATTGTGCCAACAGCCGCATGAACGTCAGATGCAAGAGCGCGAACGTTAGGCCGTGCAAGGGCTCGATCGCCGCCACTGCTGGAAGCCACGCGGTCTCGGCCATCACTGCCCATCGCACGACACCGGCGCCGGCGGAGAGCATCGCCGCGCCCGCCGGGCCGATGCGGTCGAGCAAAGGACGGCCGATCAAGAGGAAGACGACGACCTCGGCGGCGACCGAAAGCGACCACAAGATGCCAGACGTGCCTGGGCTGATCCCGGCCCTGCTCCAACGGATCATCGCAAAGGAGTCGTGCATCGCATGACTCCCAAGAATTAACATTGCGAGCAAAACCATATTCCGATAGAGCGGCAACCGTAACAACAGTCCGACTCCGTGAGCCTGGCTCGGCGGGGCCAGCGCGTGGCCTGTCGCCAATAGTTGTGGTACGCCAGGAGCTGTGGGTGCCGCGGCAGCAAGCAGCGCGGCGTTTAGCCAGACGATTACGACGATCCCAAAATGTCCGATGACTTGGCCGGACAGTACCAAGCCCAGAGCAAAGGCGGCCGACCCGCACCCGCGCAGCCAACCGTAGTGGATGACCGCACCGCCGGACCCAGCGGGAGCCGCGGCACCGAGGGCGAGCGTGTCGCTGAGTGGCGGGAGCGGCGCCAGTGCCGCCGAGTGCAAAACGCCGACCGCAATCAGCAACCAAGCGCTTTGCGCCGGCAAATATCCTAGTCCGATCAACGCCGCCGCGGTCGTGCAAAGCGCCAGGAAGACTTTAGGAGCATCCAAACGATCGGCCAGCCGGGCTACCGCTTGAGCAGCGATCAACCGCATCGCCGTGCCAGCTGTCAGCGCCAGCGCGATCGTCTCCGGACGCAAATGGCGATTATCGAGCAGAATTGGCAGGTAAGGCGATTGAACGCCGAACCCCGCGTAGAGCAATCCGTAGAGGAGGAGAAACCGGTATAACATCGAACTCGAAGAACTAATCATCCGATCTCTCCGGCACGGCGATGCGAAGGCAGCGCATGATATGTATGACGGAAATAATGATAGAATTGCTCCTACAGAGATCGGACTCGTCTATGTCGCATTTTGAGCCAGAGTCACTGAAGATTGCGAGCTATTAAAGAAGGAGGAAGCGTTAGAGGCCACATGTCTACCGAGCATCTTGTCCAAGAATTCTACAATGAGATGTACCGCGTCCATACGCAACCCGGCAATGCATATGATGCAAGGGACCATCTGCACCATTTGACCGTGCACAAGCATCTGGATCAGGACCCACTCATCCAATTTCGCGAAGCGTTCCGGTGCGTGGACCAGTCAGGTGCCCGGCTCATCGCCGATGCCGGATGCGGCTATGGGGGTTTCGCCGTCTTCGTGGCGCGCCAAGCCCCGACTCTCGCAGTCGATGGTTATACGCTGAGCGATGTGCAACAAGCTGTTGCCCAGCAGGCATTGGCACGCCTGCAGCTGTCGAGATCACGGGTTTTGTTGCGGAGTTTTGACCGCCTCCAGCGGCAGTATGATGCGATTGTCGCCATTGAATCGCTGGCCCACTCTCCCAACGTGGCGGCAACCCTTCGCCATTGGGCCAGGCAGTTACGGCCCGGGGGCATAATAGTGATCATTGACGAACTGTTTCGACCCGATGTGCCGCCCGCGCATCCTGAGATACAACAGTTCGTGCAATCCTTGCACTTTTCCTTGTTGTTACAACGGCCGCCTGTGGAAGCCATGGTGCACGCCGCAGGCTTGTCTATCGCCGCCTGGGTGGTTCTGAGTGACTCCTACCGTGTGCATACCCGGCCAGACGAAGAGTGTGACCGCCTCGCGCATGCGTATCAGCTCCATGGTCTCCACCGGGGATATATCGGGGGGATGCTGCTGGAAAAGTTCTATAATCGAGGATGGGTCGATTATGTCCTGCTCGTGCTGACGCCGCACCGTCCTGCCAGTCGTTGATACCCGCCAAGAGCGCGTAAAGGCTCTCCATGGTAAAACATCTGGAGCGGCATGCGGTCGACGCGTGATTCTTCTCGAGCCTGTCAGCGCCTGGTAACCGAGCTGTCCAGTATGTCGATGCCCTGCCCCGTGTGTCCCAGTCATCGACGGACTCTAATTGGACAACGGCTACGGGATCGCCGGCGCGCCACTTTATTATGGCGGCATCATCTACAGAGGCAATTATCGTCCGCCGCTCAGAGACCGAAGGTTTGTAGACTTTCTGCTGGAGCAAGCAGGATTCGAACCGCCGGTCCCCGGCCACCCATGCGGCAGGCCATAGCGACTTCTCCCCGGGAGCCGATTCGTCCTCCTCCGGACGCCAGGCTCGGCAGACAAGCCGCCTCCGGCTGCAGACCAGGGGCAGTTTGATAACGGCCGAGAGCAGAGTTAATCTTAATCTGAGGAAAGTGTGGGGTACTGGCCATGGATGAGGAGAAGCACGAGCAGATCGCTAAACGTGCCTATGCTTTGTGGCAGGCTGGGGGTCAACCCGACGGCAGGCACGAGGAGCACTGGTACTGCGCGGCGCGCGAGATGGCAGCCGCGGATAGTACGAACAACGCCGTGAAGCGCCCGACGCGGCGGAAAAAGCGCAAAGCGTGAGAATGTTTGCGCCGGCCGCTCGCGACTTGTCGCGCTCGACCGGGTCGGCAGCAACCTATGTGAAGCGTTATAAACTCGACGCCAGGCAAACACAGGATGAGCGAGGGTCGATCGGTGAGGGCAGACAGAGTCGAAGCCTCGGTATTCTGCCCGCAGTAATTCAGTAGCGGCCCTTTTTATTCATCGGTGCGGATCCGAATACCGACTGGCTGTCTGGGTCGGGTGTGATGCTCGATGACAAAGGCTTTGTGCGTACCGGCACAGACATCCACAAGCCGTTCGAAACCAACCTGCCTGGCGTATACGCGATCGGCGATGTGCGCTCGGGTTCGGTCAACCGCGTTGCCGCTGCCGTCGGAGAGGGCGCACAGGTCGTAGCAGGACTGCACGCCTTTCTCGCGGAACGCGGCGACAGAGCCGCGCTCCCCGCCAACACGAGGAGACACTTATGCCCGCCAAATGCATCCATGCCGACACGATTCGCGAGGTGACGCCGAGCGCACTTGGTTGTGAGGAGTGCTTGAAGATCGGTTCGCCATGGGTCCATCTGCGCTTATGCCGGACCTGCGGCCATGTTGGCTGTTGCGACGACTCTCCGAATCGCCACGCCACCAAGCATTTTCACCTGACGCGCCATCCAATCATCGAAGGCTATGACCCACCCGAAGGCTGGGGATGGTGTTTCATTGACGAGATCCTGCTCGACCTCAGCGGTCGTACCACCCCGCATAACGGCCCGATCCCGCGCTTTTACTGAAGCGGCGGCGTAGTGATCCCACGCGTGGGCATGCGACTGGAACACCACTCGTACCCAGCCTCGACCAGCCGTTAGATCGCGGCGCCCCTCTCGTTGGTGTCGATGCCGACGCGCGAGTGGTGCACGGTGGAGCCCCCAGCTGATCAGTGCTCTCGATCAATCTCGGGTCATGTTCAAGGCAAACCAGCTGCGTGCGCGCGCGATGATGGTCTCGACGCCTTTCGCCATCAGGGCGCTGTAGCTCTCTTGCCGACTCGTGGCGTCAGGCAGTCGCAATGGCTCCGGCGAGTGAGGGCCTAAAACCTTGAGGATCTCTTCGACGAGAGCCTGGCCGGTCGGCGGGGCGCGCCAGATGCGGGCGGTGCTGTCCCGCGAGGCGGTGACGACGCGCTCCCCCTTGGGGTCGAACGAAGCGGCAACGACACTGTCGCCGTGCTGCAGCGGCTTGCCGATCGGCTCGCCGGTGCGCACATCCCAGATGCGGGCGGTCATGTCCAAAGAGGCGGTGACGACGCGCTCCCCTTTGGGGTCGAACGCCGCGGCAACGACACTGTCGCCGTGCTGCAGCGGCTTGCCGATCGGCTCGCCGGTGCGCGCATCCCAGATCCGGGCGGTCATATCCCAATCGGCGGTGACCACGCGTTCGCCGGTCGGGTCGAAGACGAAGAGCCAGACAGGGGCTATCTGTGGCAGCGGCTTGCCGATCGGCGCGCCGCTGCGAGCATCCCAGATGCGGACGTTCCTATCATAAGAGGTAGTGACGACGCGCTCGCGCTTGGGGTCGATGGCAACCGCCCTGATCGGGTCTTCATGTTGCAGCGGCGGGCCGATCGGGTCGCCGGTGCGAGCGTCCCAAATGCGGGCGGTGTTCCAAGAGGCGGTGACGACGCGCTGGCCAGTGATATCGAAGGCTGCGAAAGAGACAGCGCCTGCGTGTTGCAGCGGCTTTCCGATCGGCTTGTTGGCGCGCGCATCCCAGATGCGGGCGGTGTGATCATCGGAGGCGGTAATAGCCCGATCGCCCTTGGGGTCGAAGACCGCGGTGTTCACAGAGCCGTCATGTCGCAGCGGCGGGCCTATCGGCACTCCGGTGCGGGCGTCCCAAATGCGGGCGGTGTTGTCCGCGGAGGCAGTGATGACGCGGTCGCCCGCGGGGTCGAAGGCGGCGGTCCGGACAGCGTCTGTGTGTTGCAATGGCTTGCCAAGCGGCTCGCCGCTGCGAGCGTCCCAGAGACGGGCGGTGTTGTCCGCGGAGGCTGTGACGACGCGCTCGCCGCTCGGATCGAAGGCGGCGGCTAAGACCTTGTCTGTGTGTCGCAGCGGGTTGACGATTGGCTTTATGGGGCGAACGTCCCAGAGGCGGGCGGTGTTGTCCGTGGTTCTGGTTAGCAGGCGCTCCCCCTTTATATCGAAGGCAACGGCATAGACATTCCCTGCGTGTTGCAACGGTTGGCCGATCGCCTCGCCGGTGCGGGCGTTCCAGAGGCGAGCGGTCTTGTCCTCAGAAGCGGTGACGACGCGGTCGCCGCTGGAATCGAACGCAGCGGCGAAAACCGCGCCTTTATGTAGCAGCGGCGGGCCGATCGGCTCGCCCGTGCGAGCGTCCCAGAGGCGGGCGGTCTTGTCCTCAGAAGCGGTGACGACGCGTTCACCCTTGGGGTCGAAGACTGCACCTGCGACGGGGCCGGCGTGTTGCAGCGACTTGCCGATCTGGTCGCCCGTGCGGGCATCCCAGATCCGGGCGGTGTTATCCTTGGAGGCGGTGATGACGCGGTCGCCCCCGGGGTCGAAGGCGGCGACCCAGACAGCGTCTGTGTGTAGCAATGGCTTGCCAAGCGGTTCTCCGGTGTGAGCATCCCAGACGCGGGCAGTGTTGCCACTTCTAGTGACGACTCGCTGGCCATTGGAGTCGAAGGCGGCGTCGGAAGTCCAGTCTGCATGTTGCAGCGGTTCGACGAGCGGCTTGCCAGTGCGCGCGTCCCAGATGCGGGCGGTCTTGTCCCAAGAGGCGGTGACGACGTGCTCGCCCTTAGGGTCGAACGCGGCGGCCTCGACGCTGTCTGCGTGTTGCAGCGGGTCGCAGAGCAGTTTGCCAGTGCGGGCATCCCAGATGCGGGCGGCTTTGTCGCTAGAGGCGGTGACGACGCGGTCGCCCTTGGGGTCGAAGACCGCAGTGTTCACAGAGCCATCATGTTGCAGGGCATTCCCGATGGGCTCGCCCGTTCGTGCGTCCCAGAAGCGGGGTAGTTCCGTCCACGGAAGCGGTGACAACGCGCTCGCCTTTGGGGTCGAAGGCGGCGGCCACCACCAAGCTTGCGTGTTCCAGCGGTGGTATGAGAGGCCCGCTAGACGAATAGGCGCGCACCAGTTCGACCCAGAGTTCCGTCTGATTAAAATCGTTACTGTAATCGAATGGCCGAAACATGCCGCGCAAGGCCGCCGATGCGGCCTCAAACCGCCTTCCTCGCTCGTTCTCGAGCCCGGCGACAGAGGCTTGCGCACGCGCGGTCTGGCGGGCCGCTTCGTCGGCAGCCGCGTTGGCCGCGCGCGAGCGATCGTCGGCCTCGACCGACGCGCCAATCAGCCCAACCGCGAGTGCGGCGGTGCCGATGAACAGAGCAAGGAAGACCAAGGCGGCGATGCGGGTCACCATGGCGGCACGACGCGCCTGCTGTTGTTGCTTCAGCAGCGCGGTCTCAGACGCGTCGATGAAGTCCTGCTGATCGGGGGTGGCAGCCTGTCCCGGCCTCTCTCTCCATCGCCGCAAGAGTTCGAGTTCGGTGGCGCCCCATAGGCTTCCTTGACCGTGGCGCCAGTCATTCGCTGCCGCCGCAAGGCGCCGGCGAAAGCGTTCGTCCTCGCGCCAGTCGCGCAGCCACCCCCGCAAGGTGGGCCAGCGGGCGATCAATTGCTCATGGGTGACTTCGAGCGCGGGCTCACCGCAATCGAGAGCGAAGGTAACCAGCCGCTCGCCGGGACGGGCAAACCGGCGCAGCAGGGCGATTACATCCTCCGGGGTTTCGCCGGTCGCCACGATCTCGGAAAGCCGGGCGCGGCGGCGCGTGTCTTCGACGCCTTCGCCGAGTTGCACCATGGCCAGAAAAGCGCGCCGTACCAGGTCCTCCTTACCGACACCCCTGAGGTCGCTCAGGAGGCGGTCTGCTTCCGCGGCGAGCGCGCCGCCCACACCGCCAAGTTCGCGCAATGTCTCAGCGGGCGATGTTCCAGCCGCGAGCCCTTCCCAGATACGATTCAACGCAAATTGCAGAAGAGGCAGCGCGCCTTCCCGCCCGATGGTCTCCTGCGCCAGAAGCTCGACGGTGCCCTGGTCGAGCGGATTGGGCATCCCCGAATCCTTCGCCGCGTGGGCCGCCGGAAGCGAGATCGCCTCCTTCAGCTCGGTCTCGGTCATCGCCGGCACGAGCTCGCTGCCGGCGGCGATCACGGCGTCCAGCGCCGGATAGCGGGCGGTCGCGCTGAGGAAATCGGAGCGAAGGGTCAGCACGATCGTTATCCGACCGCCGGCCTCGCTCGCGGCGTCGAGCAGGGTTTCGATGAAGAGGGTGCATCCGGACTCCGACGCGCTGGTAAAGACCTCCTCGAACTGATCCACCAGAACGATCAGCGGATGGCGATCGGCCCCCGGCAAGACATTGGCGATGCGCCGCAGCCCGTTTGGCACGCCGGCATCGTTGACGCGCGTGATCTCGTCGGCAAACTCGCGGGTCTTTGCTGCAGGCGCGGGATCATTTGTCGCGAGGCGCGCGAGCACGGTTGCCAGAGCCTCGATCGGCTCGGTGTGCGGTATGACCACCGCGACGCGCGGATTGGCAAGCCCCGAAATGGGCCGGCGCGCGAGCTCGGGGATAAGCCCTGCGCGGGCGACCGAGGACTTGCCTGAGCCGGAAGGCCCGATGATCGCCAGAAGGCGCGCCCTCGCCGCTTGGCCGGGGAGCGGAAGTGTTTGCAGGTCACGCAGGCGGCGCCAAAGTGTGTCCACAACCGCACTGCGCCCGAAGAAGCGGTCCGCGTCCTCCTCGTAGAACGCTTCGAGCCCCTTGTACGGGCTGGGCGGGAAGGCGGTCGCCGATCGCGCGGGTTGTTCGGGCTCCGGTTCGGCCCGGCTGTACTGGTGGATGATCGTGACCGTCTGGGTCACGACGTTGCCGTCACCCGCGATCAGAATACTGCCGACGACGCCTTGCCTGACTGTAAGCCGCCGAAGGTCGGAAGCGCCGGCAGGCTCGGCCGAGACGGCGTTTATCAGCTCAGCAGGCTCGTCCATTCGCTGCCCAACCAGTCTGCGAGCTTATGGACGTGCGGCGCGAGCTTGACCGCCTCATCGCCCAAACTCGCCACTTTCCCTGCATAATCGAGCGCGCGTTTGAGCGCGCCGCCGACCTCTTTCTTGTCCGCCTCTGGCTTGGCAAGCTCCTCGCTGGCATCGTCGAGCGCTCGCCGGATCTTGCCCTGATCCGGAGTTTGCAGCTGTTCGAGGATTTTTCGTAGCTCGTCGAATTCGGCGCGGATGTCGACGGCTTCAGCGCTCGGCGGCGGCTCTTTGGCGAGCTCGACCCGAAGTCTCGCGTTGATCGTGTTGCCGCTGCCGGCGACAACGACGCTGCCGGTTATCGAGCCGGCATGGATCTCATTTCGTTGTGCCATCGGAACCCCTGCTCTCTGTCGGTAGTTTTCTATGCCTCTCCGGGTGCAGGTGGCCAAATGCACGTGTAGCGAGCGTGAGCTCGGGCACCTGGTGATGTCGAAGATCGTATAGGAGAGCCAGTCGATGCTGATTACCTTGGCGTGATTAAAGATCACTTTCCTGGAGAGCTCCGTTATTGTTCATTCTGTTATCGGAAACGGCAGTTGATCGCCTTGCCTGTCAAAGTATATATATCTGCCGCTGGAAAGCCTCTCTCGGTCAATAATTTCTGCTCTGTCCAGCTTTTCAGCGAATTTTCCTACCTTCTGAACATAGCACCCGACATCGTCTGCTATGGCGCGCGCGACCAACTGGTCTTGGGGGGTGGCTGATCTTATAGTTCCAATTATCCTGATCTCTTCTTCGGTATATTCTGCGGCTGAGGCGCTGCCTTCGATCTCCTTTAGGTCCGTCTTATCTGCAGGACAGAATGTGAGACGATGGCCGCCAACAAAAAGATCTTTCTCCAAGTAGACAGCCCCACACTTCGTGCATATTAGTTTTTTATCCTCTTCTTTGGAAAAGTATCGGTCAAATGCCTGTAACACCGTATCGTAAGCAAACCGTTGCTGGCGAATGATGTTTTTATCTTCGGAGAACTCTAAGTTATTTGCTAGGCAAATTCCGTAATCGAAGCAATATAGGCTCCGAGGCGACTTGTCTTTTTTCGTTGTTCTGCCGTCAGTTAGCAAATGAACGAGAAAAAACATACTCAAGTATTTGAGACGCTCCTGGGTTGCTGACCAGAACCATAAAATGGCTGGCGGCTCTTGACGCCCTCGACTTCTCTGCGACCGCACGCTGAATCAACGAGTTCCATATCTCGAAAACATACCTTGGAACAGCGAGGCCATCTTTGGATGCGCCTTCGAGCTGCTTGTAATAAGCCTTCGACGCCGCACGGATTCCGTGCTCAAGGTCTGTGCGAGAAATTTTCCTGCGACGGCCGCTGTTCGTAGATCTTGTCCAGGCGTGTTTAAGAACGATGCCGAGCGTCCGAGGGACGCCCATTGCGGCGCGGCCGAGTTCGCGCCAAGCATCATCCGGCTCTTCGAATATTTCCTCGGGTGTTGCATCGAGATACGCTGCAAATCTCTGCTCGATAATCCTTCGGGTAAGGTCGGCCAGACCCGTCATCGCCGCATTAAGCGATCCGCTTCGTTCGACATAGGCGTCGAGATCAAGCGGCAACTCGAACAAATCTCGCTGCAGAATGATTGAAGTGCCAAAGCTATAATTGTCCGTTATAGCGCATAACTTCACAAAAACACCATCATGATTCCCGATAATTCGTTTTAAAAGAGTCGTAAATCGCCTCTGCAGATCATTCGAAAGAGACGAAAATTCGTCGATGAAAATAATTATATGCGAGATTTTTGCCGCCTCTCGTATTGATCCAAGTAGCCTTAGGATGTCTGCGACGGTAAGTCTGTAGTGTACAAGCTCCTCGTATGCATTTTCGTACTCTGTCGCATCGCTGGCACTAGAGGATGCCTCGGCTGAAAAGCTTGGAGAGGTAGGGCTGGCAGTTAGCTTTGCGTTCGAGCCGTCGCTCCTTGAAGTCTTCTGTATCGACTTTACCTTTTGAGGGGAGGTCCGCTCAGCCAATCTTGGAATTCCGGTTGTAAGTACTCTCGCCAGGTCGCTGATCAACCTTCGAACGTCTGATACCTTGCGTGACTCTGCTGACCTAAACAGCCGAGAAAAAAAACCGGGATCCTTGCCGAGTTCCGGCCAAGAGCGATTCAATTCTTCGCGGATGACTTCGCAAAGTTCCGTGATGAAAACATGCTCGAATTCCTGAAACCCTCCGCTCGATGCCTCCGCTAACGACTGGCACTTATTTAGATCCATGTAGATTCCGAGAGTCCTGCTCTTCGCGACACAATCAGGATCCGGGGTCCACGAGCGCATGCATTCAACGAGTGCGCGGTAAAGTAACGTCGTTTTACCGGTGCCTCTGCGTCCAATAATGAGTTGATCGACTTCACCTAAGATCTGTGAGACATATCCCATGTAGTCTAGTAATATTCCCGGAGACGAGCTAACTTCTCCGTATCTTTAAGTGGGATATAATCGGTCCGAAGCATGGAGGTCAGTGCATCTTCCATGCTCGCCGCACTGATCGGCATTTCTTACCTCGTTAGATTGGAGCTAGAGGACGTCGCGTATATATGGGGCACGACGTATCTCCATTTGTACCAGTTCGGCAGCAATCTCTCCGATGCACAACCGTGACAATATAGGACCACATCGTGGCCGAGCCCATGCATTGCCTCCCAGGCTCGATCGTCTCCGACGGGGAATCGAACCGATGCTCGAGGGGGTAACCTCCCGCTAGCTTCTAAGTATAACACGCGACGGCCACCACCAATGTGATCCACCTCACACTGGAGCACATTAGCTATGTTTTTGATGTTTCGGCGCTTCTAGTCTACGCTAACGCTGGTTTCAGCCGCTGCGGTGTTAGCGGGGCGCGGCGAAGGCGCACCCCGGTGGCGTCGAAGACGGCGTTGGCGAGGGCGGCAGCGACAGGGCGGATCGAGCTTTCGCCTGCGCCGGCCGGCGGCAGTTCGGGGCGGTTGATCAGTACGATGTCAACCGCCTCGGGCGCCTCGGTGATGTCGAGGATGGGATAGCTGAGCCAGTCGGTGCTGGTGACCTTGGCGCGGTCAAAGGTCACCTCCTCCGACAAGGTGCGGCTGGTGCCCTGCACGACATTGCCTTCGATGCAGTGACGCAGCCCGTCCGGGTTGATGATCAGCCCGCAATCATGCGCGACAGTAAATTTGCGCGCCCACACTTTGCCGGTATGGCGGTCGATCTCGACCTCGGCGACAATCGCCACCACCGCCCCCGAACGCTGGGCATAGGCGATTCCGCGGCCTACCAACGTATCGCCATTGCGGTCGGGGTTTGGCGAGGGGCGTGTCTGCCACCCGGCGTGCTCGGCCGCGGCCTTTACCACGGCGATATCGCGCGGCGCCTTTAGATAACGCAGGCGAAAGGCGACCGGGTCGGCGCTGGTCGCGGCCGCGATCTCATCGATAAAGGACTCGCTGGCGAACTGGATCTGCGGGCCGACCGGGTCGCGCAGATGCGCGGTACGCAAGGGCGAGGCGCGGTCGAGCAGCGGAGGGATCGTCTCCCAAGCGAGCCGTTTGGCGGCGAAGCCGTAGGATTCGGCAGGCACGCCAAAACCCTGCAACGATTTCAGCGGCATGCCCAACAGCTGGCCGGCGAGGCTATAGACCGGGTCGCTCTCGTTGGTGTCGATGTCGACGCGCGAGAAGCCCTTGCTCTCAAACACATAGCCGACCACCGCGCTGTCCTGGTCGAGTGCGGCGCGGGCGCGATGGATCGAGGCCGGGCCCTTGGGATCCCAGCCATGCCCCTCATAACGCATGCCCTGAACGCGCACCGGCCGGCCCACAGCCTTCGACAACAGCGCTGCATCGATGCCGGCGTCGCCGGCGTCGTTGCGCCCGTAGGAGCCTGGGCCCGGGACCCAGATCCCGTGCACCTTGTCTTGCGGCAGGTTGAGAATGCGGGCCACTCCGTCGCGCGCGAAATGCGGCTTCTGCGAGCCGGTCCACAGGGTGGCGCCATCGGCGCGCGCATCGACGACGGCGCAGGCCGGGCCCATGCTGGCATGCGACTGGAACGGCCATTCGTATTCCGCCTCGACCACCCGCGCGGCGCCGGCGAAGACCGGGTCGATTTCCCCCACGGCAACCGGCACTTCGCGCTTGACGACGGGCGCTTGACGGATGTGGTCGTAGAGTGCGGAATTTCCGGGAAAGGGTGGTGCGGTCTCGGACCAGGTGACTTTGAGCCGCTCGGCCGCCTGCACCGCGTCCCATTCGCGCTCGGCGACGATGCCGAGAAACCCTTTGTCATGCACGATCCGGACACCCGGAATATCGCGCACCGAGCCTTCGTCGACTACGATTGGCACCGCACCCGCGACCGGCGGCCGGATCATGCGGCCGTGCAGCATTCCCGGCACTTTGACGTCGGTGACATAGTCGAGGTGGCCGAAGACCTTGGCGGGAACATCAAAGCGCGGCGGCGATTGGCCGACGATCTTGTACGCAGAGGGCGACTTGGGTTTCGCCGTCCCCTCGGCGACGAGGTCGTTGCCGAGCTTGCCGTTCCACTTCATCGGCAGGTCAAAATAGCGGCCGCCGATCAGCTCGCCATAGCCGACCTTACGGGCGGGGTCGCCCGGCACGGCGACGGTGCCCCCGGTAACTTCGAGCCGGTCGGCCGGAGCGCCGAGCCGCGCCGAGGCCATCTCGACCAGCACGCGGCGCGCCTCGGCCGCGGCGTTGCGCAACGCGATGCCGCCCTTCTGCACCCCGGTGCTGCCGCTGGCGCCACCCTGGTTGACGGTCAAGGCGGTGTCGCCCATCACGACACTGACCCGCGAGAGGGGCACGTCGAGCTCTTCGGCGACGATCTGGGCGATCGCGACATCGACACCCTGGCCCATATCCATCTTGCCGAAATAGGCGACGACATCGCCGTCGGCCTTGATCGCGAGCCAGCTGTCGAGCTGGTCGGGGGCGAGCGGAGGCTTGACAGCTGCGCCCGGCTGCGC
>Ga0310916_10001194_pt1 | contig 15256 bp, 15 predicted proteins | sample GREbulkMGLF176_FD_203444 | JGI IMG/M metagenome (GOLD analysis project Ga0310916, IMG submission 203444) | Lab enrichment of tropical soil microbial communities from Luquillo Experimental Forest, Puerto Rico - GRE.bulkMG.LF176 | ecosystem: Environmental > Terrestrial > Soil > Tropical forest >...
CTGCCGCCCTTTCTCGACCAAAGCAGCCGTGAAGGTCTTCGCCGATCTGTCGCCGAACGACGGCATAAAGGGCCTCGATCGAGGCAACAAGCTGTCTTACAACTCCACCGGGAAGCCCTATCCGTGCTCGCGGCGTCGGTGCTTCAAACAGTCGTGCCGCCGGGTAACCCACTGACCGTGCCCCTTTCGGTGATATTCTCCGTCAGGTGACGAGGTTTTCCTTTGAACTATGGTATTCGCCCGCACAGCCCTTCTAATGGAAGAGAAACCACGATGGAAAACGACAACAAAGCGATCCTGCGGGAAACCCTTGCCGCGATCCGTGAGGTCCTCGGACCAGAGCTCGACGGAATCACCGTCGAGCGCGCGGTGATTGGTCTGTTCTTCACCGGGGTGAAACTCAACAACGGCATCGCCGGGGCCTGCGCGACGCCGATCAAGACGATCCCCGAAGCGGTGTGCTGCCCGAGTTCGGCGATGGCAATGCCATTTCCTGGCAAGCTCAAGGGCCGTCCCGCGTTTGACTTCGCGCGCGAGGCGCTGGGAGACAACGGCATCCGGCGGGCGGCCGGCATCGCCGCGATGAATGCGCTCGCCGATACCTGCTGGCGCCGCCGCCCGCATCCCGAGACCGAACTGCGCCTCGGCATCGACGCCTTTGATGCGACCGAGATCCGCCGCGGCGACAAGGTCGTCGTGGTCGGAGCGTTCGTGCCGTTTCTGCGCGAGCTGAAGCGCCGCCATCAACCCTATCTCGTGCTCGAGCAGGACCCTGCAACGCTGAAGGCCGACGAGCTGCCGTTTTTTCGCCCGGCCGAACAGGCCGCGGCGGTAGTCCCAGAAGCCGATGTATTGCTGATCACCGGCACGACTTTGATCAACGGCACCCTCGAAGAGTTGTTGGCGTTGGCGAGGCCGACGGCGCGTGTCACGATGGTGGGGCCGACGGTGAGCCTATTGCCCGACGGGTTTCTGCGCCGCGGCGCCGATATTCTCGGCACCGTGAGGATTACCGACCCCGATGCGTTCCTCGATATTCTCGCCGAGGGCGGATCGGGCTACCATTTTCTCGGGCGCACCGCACAGAAGGTCGTGCTCGTCAGACGCCTCGCCGCCCGCGCCGCAGCAGCGTAGCCCGAGCTGCCAAAATTGAAAAACACCTACACCAGTTATCTCGCTCTCCAGCAGCTGCTGTCGGCGCAAACGCTGCAGACCAGTTCGGATGACGAACTGCTCTTCATCATCATTCACCAACAGCATGAGCTGTGGTTCAAGCTGGCAATCCACGAGCTTGACTGCGCAATCAATTCGCTGATGCGGGAGGAGGCACACGAAGCCGATTGCATCATCGCGTTCAAGCGGCTGTCACGGGTCAGTGCGATCCAGCACATCCTGATCTCGTCCTGGGATGTGCTGGCGACCCTGACACCGGATGAATTCTTTTTGTTTCGCGAGACGGTGGGACGGGACGGTGCGTCGGGTTTTCAGTCGATTCAATATCGCGCGTTGGAATACAAGCTCGGGCTCAAATACCGGTATGTCGAGTTCGAACTGCCCAGCGGCGAAACGCGAAGCTTCAACGTGTTCGAGAACGCCCAGACCAAAGCGGAGAGAGAGGCATTGAGCACTGCGCTCGCGGCGCCAGGCATTTATGACGCGGTGATCTCGTTCATGGCGCGGACACTGCCGAGCTTTGCGATCGCCGATCCGCGGTCGGCGGACTACTCGGTTAAGCATCAAAAGAACGCGGCGGTATTCAGGGCATGGAGTTACGTCTACCGAAACCGCATGAGCGCGCCGGAGTTGTATCAGCTTGGCGAGAAGCTGATCGATCTCGAGGATGCGTTCCGCAAATGGCGTTTTGCGCACCTCGCGACGGTGTCGCGGGTCATCGGCAGCAATGCCGGGACCGGGGGGTCGAGCGGGCTCCGATATCTGCAGCAGGCTGCCAACCAGCTGATCGAAAGCCCGATGTACCCGGAACTCTGGGACGTCCGCAGCGAGATGTTCGGCCGACCGCAAGAATTCGACCTCGCCGCGGCCGGGTACGATTCGGAGCAGAGCCCCTCACCCCGCCCCTCTCCCCGCGTGCGGGGAGCGGGAGGGGCCCGCGAAGCAGGAGGATGAGGGGCAACCAGCAACGCGTATTGGCGATTGCGGTGTAGCGCCAAAGCGGGTATGGTCCCGAAGATGAACCGGTTCGCGCAATCTTCGAATTGGTGGTGGCCCGTCTAGTAGAGGCGGCCACCTTGGTTTTTCGAGTGAGGCCGCCTGGGGAGCGCCGGGCGGCCTTCGCAGTTTCTAGCCGAACCTTCCCGGATCTCCCGAGCGGCCACGGCCCGGAGGAGATCCTCATGCAGCCCACGAGCTATCTCACCAAAGGCGGCATCCGCATCACGCGGGAGATCCGCGACCACGACTACCAGCCGGCCGATACCGCGCTGGCCCGCACCCTCGACGAGCGGCGCGGCGTGCTGTTTTCGTCGAGCTTCGAGTTTCCCGGCCGCTACACGCGATGGGACATGGGCTTTGTCGATCCTCCGCTGGTCTTCACCGCGCGCGGGCGCCGGTTCGCGATCGATGCCCTCAATGAACGCGGCGGTGTCTTGTTAGAGCCGGCGGCGGAGAGCCTCGCCGGCCTCGCCGCAGCGCATGTCGAACGGGTAGGTCGCGACCGCGTTGCGGGCGAGATCGAGGAATCCGATCAGCGCTTCCCGGAAGAAGACCGGAGCCGGCAGCCTTCGGTATTCTCGGTATTGCGCGCATTGGTCGATCTCTTCAGCAGCCCGAACGACCAGCATCTGGGACTCTACGGCGCGTTCGGATACGACCTGGTATTCCAGTTCGAGCCGATGCCGTTGCGCCTGCCGAGGCCCGAGGACCAGCGTGACCTCGTACTTTATCTGCCCGATGAGATCCTAGTCGTCGATCACATGCGGCAAATTGCGGCGACCCACCGCTATGAATTCGATGCGAGGGGCGTTTCGACGCATAATTTGCCGCGCCCGACCGCACTGGCTCCGTATCGCCTCGACATTACCCCGGCGCATCCGGTCGAGAGCGATCACGGGCCGGGAGAATATGCGGCGCTCGTCGAGCGGGCGCGCGCGGCTTTCATGCGCGGAGATTTGTTCGAGGTCGTGCCCGGGCAGCTCTTCACCGATCTTTGCGCCGACCCGCCGAGCGTCGTGTTCCACCGGTTGCGCCAAGCCAATCCGGCGCCCTATGGCGCATTGATCAATCTCGGCGACGGCGAGTTTCTCGTTGCGGCTTCCCCTGAGATGTATGTCCGCGTCGAAGGACGGCGGATCGAGACCTGCCCGATCAGCGGCACGATCGCGCGCGGCCGCGACCCTGTGGAGGACGCCGAGCGTATTCGCGAGCTTCTCAATTCCGTCAAGGATGAGAGCGAATTGACAATGTGCACCGATGTCGACCGCAACGACAAATCACGGGTTTGCGTGCCGGGCACCGTGCGGGTCATCGGGCGGCGTCAGATCGAGCTCTATTCGCGCCTCATCCACACCGTCGACCACGTCGAAGGCATGCTGGGCGAGGAGTTCGATGCGCTCGACGGCTTTCTGAGCCATGCCTGGGCGGTAACGGTGACCGGGGCGCCAAAGCGCTGGGCGATCCGCTTTATCGAAGAGGAGGAGCGCTCGTCGCGCCGCTGGTACGGCGGCGCCATCGGCCGCGTGACTTTTGACGGCAACATGAACACCGGTCTGACCTTGCGCACGATCCGCATGAAGGACGGCATTGCCGAGGTGCGCGCCGGGGCGACATTGCTCTACGACAGCAACCCCGAAGCAGAGGAAGCCGAAACCCGGCTGAAAGCCGCCGCCATGTTCACCGCGATCCGCGGACCGAGAGCCGTCCCCGCAACCCCGGTGATAACCACGCAAGCGGCCTGCTGGGGCCGGCGAGTGCTACTGGTCGATCACGAGGATTCCTTTGTTCATACTCTGGCCAATTACATTCGCACTACCGGTGCCGAGGTTACGACGATGCGGCCGGATCTGGCCCGTGCTGCATTGCGGCAGGCAACCGATCACGATCTCGTAGTGCTCTCGCCGGGACCGGGGCGGCCGTCAGACTTTGCGATGGCCGAGACGATGGATCTGCTCGTGCAGCGGAAATTGCCGGTGTTTGGCGTCTGCCTCGGGCTACAGGGGATTGCCGAATATTTCGGCGGTTCGCTCGGCGTGCTCGACGTGCCGGTCCACGGCAAGCCATCACTGGTCCGAGTCTGCGGTGGCCGGCTGCTGCGCGGTCTACCGAACGAGTTCACGGTCGGCCGCTATCATTCACTGCACGCGCGGCGCAGCGCCTTGCCGCCGGAACTTTTGGTTACTGCCGAAACCGAGGACGGTGTCGTAATGGCGATCGAGCACCGCCGACTGCCGATCGCTGCCGTGCAGTTTCACCCGGAATCGGTAATGACCTCGCGCGACGAAATCGGCATGCCGATCATCGCAGCGGTAATGTCGGCCCTGTCCGGCTAGCCGCCGGCGACGCCCTGGGTTTCCACATAGAGTGAATAGATCGACTGGCTCGCCGCCATGAACAGGCGGTTGCGCTTGATCCCGCCAAAGCAGACATTGGCGCAGCGCTCGGGCAGCATGATGCGGCCGATCATCTTGCCGTCGGGGGCGAGCACGGCAACGCCGTCCTCGGCCTCGCCGCCGGACCAGGCGCACCACGAATTTCCCTGGACATCCACCCGCATACCGTCGGAGCCGCCCGGCTCGGCGCTGTTGAACTCACGCCGGTTCGCGGTCTTGGTGCCGTTGTCGACGACATCGTAAAGCTGAATCGTGCGCTGCCCCGGACCGGGCGTGTCGATGACGTAGAGCAGTTTCTCGTCGGGCGAGAAGGCAAGCCCGTTGGGCCGTTTCATATCGCCGACCGCTATCGTCAGCTGGCCGGTCGACGGGTCGAGCCGATAGACCCGATACGGCAACTCCGGAGTAGCCTTGTGGCCGAGGTAATTGCCGCGAATTCCTGCGCCATTGTCGCTGAACCAGATCGAGGCGTCAGATTTGACGACGACGTCATTGGGACCGGTCAGCTTCTTTCCTTCGAAACTGTCGGCCAGCACGGTGATCGTGCCGTCGTACTCCGTCCGCGTCACGCGCTGCGTATCCATCTCGCAGGTGACGAGCCGGCCTTGGCGGTCACGGGTATTGCCGTTGGCGTAGTGCGAGGGCTTGCGGAAGACGCTGACGGCCCCCGTCTCCTCATCCCATTTCATCATCCTGTCGTTGGGGATGTCGCTCCATATCAGGCAGCGCAAATCCCCGAACCAGACCGGCCCCTCATTGAACCGGCAACCGGTGGCGATCCGCTCGACCGCGGCATTGCCGAGCACCAGCGACGAAAAGCGGGGGTCGAGGGTTTTTATCCGCTGATCCGGATAGCGTACGATTTCCGAGTCCCAAGTCGCCGCCATCGTCGCCAATCCCCCGCCGATAATGAATGACCGTCTGCCGATAACCATCCGTGTACCCGACCGGATTTAGGAGTTCGGGCCGCGCTCCATCGACACCGGCTGCCAGCGCTTGAGGTCGCTCTTGGCCAGCACCGAGGGGTTGACGCAAGACATCGGCCATCTGCCGCTCAGCACTAGGGACAATTCTTGACCGACGCGGCGCCGCCGCGCCGGGTCGAAGCGGGCGGAGGCGGAGGCGACATGCGCGGTCAGGATTACATTGTCCATCTTGAGGAGCGGATTGTTGTTGCCCGGCGGCTCCTGTTCCAGCACATCAAGCCCGGCACCGGCGATCATCCCTTCGTCGAGCGCCTTGATCAGTGCGGCTTCGTCGGTCGTCGGACCGCGCCCGGTGCTGATATAGATCGCGGTCTTTTTCATCTGCCGGAAGTGCTCTTCACGGATCAGCCGGTTGGCGCTCTCGGTCGCCGGCGCGTGCATCGAGATGATGTCGGAGCGCTGCAGCAATTCGGGCAGGCTGACCGGCTCGACCGCGTGTTCGATCGCCACCAATTCCTCGATGAACGGATCGTAGGCGATGACATGCAGGCCAAAGGTCTTTGCCCGCCGCGCGACCGCTCGCGCGACATGGCCAAATGAGATGAGCCCCAAGGTTTGGCCCATCAGGCGCGGGATCTTCGACAGCATCGGCCGGCCCTCGGCCCAGCGCCCGTCACGCACCAATTTGTCCTGCACGATCAAGCGGCGAAAGGTCGACAGAATCAACATCATCGCGTGGTCGGCGACCTCGTCGATAAAGGTGTCGGGGCAATTGGTCACCGGGATGCCCTTTTGCGTCGCCGCCTCGACATCGACCGAGTCGACCCCGACACTGCCGAGCGCGATGATCTTGCAGCGCTCGAGCCCGTCGATCATGCGTTTGGTGATGCGCCGTCCCTTGGCGTAGAGCGCGTCGGCGTTGCGCGCCGCCGCGACGAACTCGTCCTCGGAGCCCGGCCGGACCTCGAAAATCTCGGCGTCGATCGGCGTCAGCGCCTCCATCTCGTAGCCATAATCAGCGGCGGTCGTGTAGCTGGCGCCGGTCGGCGTCGCGATCCTGAATTTGGCCAAGGCTTCCTCCGTTTGCGCGGGATCGATGCTGCCGCAGATCACAACCTTGCCGAGGATGCTTGTCAATCGCGGACGACCGCAGGCGTCGCCGGCTGCGAGATCGAGATCAGCGAAAGTACAAGTGTGATAACAAACAAAAGAGAGAGCCCGGCCACCACCCCGACTAGGCTCATCACAAACGCAAACATCGCCTGCGTTCCGATGTAGCTGATCCCGGTGGTTCCGGTCTGGATTTGCGAGCAGAGCCAGACCCCGACGAGCAAGAGTACGGTCCAGATTGCGAAATCGCTGCCGACGATGGCGAGGCAGGCAAGGCCGAGCAGCGCGCCGAGCAAACAACCGATGACGCGATGCGCCGCGCGCTGCACGATAAAGCGGGTGTCGGCTTCAACGATCGCCGTCATCGGGACCGCCATGACCATGACCGCGGTGAGCCCGATCGTGACCGGACTCACCGGCGCTAGCCAGTTCGCCAGTGCCGGCAGCAGCATGACCGTAAGGGAGATGCGGCAGGCGTGGATCAGCAATGGCCGCTTGCCGTCCAGCCAATGCCGGAGCTCAATTCCCCAGCGGCGACGCCAGAACGCCAGCGGCGGCGGCCTGAGCTGGCCGGATGCAGGAACAGCCCCAGCATTGGCCGGCGCCGGCATCAGGCCGCAGACGAGCAATGATGCGGCGGTTCCGATCACTACGTCCGCGACGCGATCGACGGCGATCGTGAACGCTCCCTGCGGCTGCGTGAATGCGATCAGCATGATCAGGTTTGCGGTAACCGCACCGATCAGCCAGCCATAGCTGAAGCGGGAGATCGCGAATCCGAAATATCCGATGAATGCCACGACAAAGAGGCAAAGGCAGAACGGCAAGGGTTGGTAGACGAACAGTCTGAGGACGATCAGACCGATAGACGCGCCGACGACGCTGCCGGTGACCCGCATGACGCCACGCGACAAGGCGACTTCGAGCGACGCGCGGGTCACCTGGAAGGCGCTGATCCCCGCCCACCAGGGATTATCCGAATGCGCTGACAGCGCGGCGAGTACAGCCAACGTTACCGATAATGCAGCCTCAAGCGCTTCCAAGCCCCGCGGGCCGCGAAACGCGAGCAGGCGCAGCTCGGACGCGAGCGCGTCGGGGATCTCGCGGAGCATTACCAACTCTCAGTAGAAGATGAACGCGCGCGCATCGGAGCCCATATGGAGAACGACATCCGGACTCAGATCCTGCAGCACCAATGTCACTGGAAAGCGCCGCTCCAAACGGATCCAGTCCGTGGTCGGCTCTACATACGGGAGCAGCTTGCGTTCGATCTGCTCGCGGCTGATCCCGCGGGCGATGCCCTGGATCGTGGCTTTATGAATGTGCCAGGGATAGGCATCGAGCCACACCCAGGCGGTATGGCCGACCTTCATATGGCGGATCACGCCTTCCTTGTAATTAGCGTAGATCCGCCAGGCATGCGCATCGACGAGACCGATCAGAGGTGCATTTGCCACTCCCTGATCGCCGACCCGCAATGTCAGTTGCGTGACAGTGCCATCGGCCGGAGCGAGCAGCTTCGTCTGATCGAGCTGCCATTGAAGAGTCGCAATTTCGGCGCCGATTGACGCGACCGCAGCCTGATGCAAGGCCAGTACTTGCTGAGCTTTGGAGATTGCCACTTCGGCATCTGCCAATGCCGCTTTTGCTTCGTGCGCTTGCGCTGCCGCAGTCTCCAGCGCTTGGCGAGATACAAAACCGGCCTGCGCGACAGGAGTGGCGCGCCGCAAATTGTCGGCGGCGAGATGTTCCTTCGCCGCGGCGTCGTCGCGATGCGCCTGCGCTGCCGCAATCGTGTCGCGATCGACAGCGAGCTGCGCCTCGGCCTCGGTCTTTTTCGCCTGCTTTTCGTTCAGAGCCAGCTGGAACGGCGTCGGATCGATCGTCGCGAGCAAATCACCCTTTTTCACCGTTTGGTTGTCGACGACGCTTATGCTGACAATCCGGCCGCTGATGTAAGGCGCGACGTTGACGAAGTCGGAGGTGACATAGGCGTCGTTGGTGTAGGCGAAGAAATAACTCGAGGCCCAGTAGAGCAAAAGAGTGACAACGATGCCGGAAAGCACCAGGATTACCCGGCGGCGGTAGCGTGCTCCCTCGGATTGATGCGTTTCTTCGATGCTCGCCGGAGCCGGTACGTCAGCGTCTTTTGGCAAGGGCGCCGGCGATACGGCATCAGGCTGCGGTCGCGTCAATCGCCAAGGCCGCCGAGCATCGACCCTGCGAAAAGCAGGCGAAAAAGACCGAGGCCGAGGCGCAGCTCGCTGTCGATCGCGACACGTTCAGAGCCAGCTGGAACGGCGTCGGATCGATCGTCGCGAGCAAATCACCCTTTTTCACCGTTTGGTTGTCGACGACGCTTATGCTGACAATCCGGCCGCTGATGTAAGGCGCGACGTTGACGAAGTCGGAGGTGACATAGGCGTCGTTGGTGTTCGAGCGTCCATCGACAACGCGATTATCGTGTCCTGCTCCGCCATCTCCGGTCCTTTTTAGGGGGCTGGTTTGGGCCGCTGGTCGCTCGAATATCGCGGCAGCGGGTCGGCGGTGTCGAACCAAGCGATCCGGCGGTCGGTCCACAGGTGCAGGGCGGGCGCCACGGCATCGGGATCGTCGAGGCTGGCGATGCTAATGTCGACAAGTCGGGGGCTGTCGGCTTGGCGCCAGGTCAGCGGCGTGCCGCATCTGCTGCAAAAGTGGCGAAATGCCTTGGCCGAGGAGCGGTAGGCCACCGGGTTCCCCGCGGTGACAGCAAAGCCTTCGAGCGGGACGGTAAGCCAGGGAACAACCGGCGCGGCATGCGCCCGCTGGCACATTCGACAATGACAATAGAGCGCCTCGACGGGGGTACCGGTAATACGATAGCGTATCTCGCCACAGAGGCAGCCGCCGGTAAAAATCTCGCTCACGATTACCTCCGCCTAGGAATTCGCTCGATGACCTTCGATGTTGTCGTGATCCAACCGCTGGTCGCTCTGATCGCCGGCATCCTGATCTTACTCGTCCCGCGCCTGCTCAACTACGTCGTCGCGATTTACCTGATCGTCGTCGGCTTGATTGGCCTGTGGCCGCGCTTGTTCCACGTTCCGCATTGATTGGTAAGCGAAGATGACCGAGGTGGCTTTTCGCTCCGCGGCGGCTCTCGCCGCCGCGATCCACAGGCGCGAGATCGGGTCGCGCGAGTTGCTCGAACACTATCTGGCGCGGGCCGATCGCCATAACGCGGCGCTAAATGCGATCATCGTCACCGATCTGGAGCGGGCCCGGCGCCGCGCCAACGAGGCCGATGCCGCGCTCGCGCGCGGCGAGAATTGGGGGCCGCTCCACGGCCTGCCGATGACCATAAAGGAATCGTTCGACGTTGTCGGTATGCCGACAACCTGGGGCCTTCCAGAGCTGAAAGAAAACTTGCCGGCGGCAAACGCGCTCGCTGTTGACCGGCTGCTTGGTGCCGGGGCCGTCATCTTCGGCAAGACCAACGTCCCGGTCATGCTCGCCGATTCGCAAAGCTATAACCCGGTCTACGGGACGACGAACAATCCCTGGAACCGCTCTTTGACCCCGGGCGGGTCCTCAGGCGGCGCGGCGGCGGCCTTGGCCGCCGGGCTCACCGCGCTCGAAATCGGCAGCGACATCGGCGGCTCGATCCGCAACCCCGCCCATTACTGCGGCGTCTATGGGCACAAGCCGAGCTACGGCATTGCGCCACCACGCGGCCAGGCCTTACCGGGCAATGTCGCCGCCTCCGACATTTCGGTGATCGGGCCGCTGGCGCGCAGCGCGGCCGATCTGGCGCTGGAGCTCGACGTCATCGCCGGGCCCGACCCGATCGACGCGGCCGGTTGGCAGCTCGCGCTTGCGTCGCCTCGCGGCAACAAGCTCCCCGACTATCGCGCCGCGATCATGCTCGACGATCCCAATTGCGAGGTCGACCGCGAGGTCCAGACTATCCTCCAAAACTTGGCCGATTTTCTCGCCCGCGAGGGAGTTCGCGTCAGCGACCGGGCGCGCCCAGACATTGATTTGGCGCATTTCCATGCGGTGTATATCCAGTTGCTGCGCGCCGGGACCTCGCGACGCCTGAACCAGCAGGAGTTCGAGCAGCAGACCGAAACCGCGCGACGCCTCGATCAGGCCGACCAGAGCTATTTCGCTCGCACGCTCCGGGCCAACACATTGGCGCACCGGGATTGGCTCGCCGGCAATGAGGAGCGCCACCGCCTGCGCCTGAAATGGGCCGAGTTTTTCCGTGAATATGATTTGTTGCTGTGTCCGGTGACGGCAGGTGCGGCCTACCCGCACGACCATGCAGGCGAGCGCTGGGAACGTACGATCCTCGTCAACGGCAAACGCGTGCCGGTGACTGACGACCTGTTTTGGGCGGGGCTGTCGGGGCTTGTGTATTTGCCGACGACGGTGGCGCCTGTGGGCGCGACATCGAAGGGGCTGCCGGTCGGGGTGCAGATCATCGGGCCGCAATATGGCGACCGCAGCTGTATCGCGTTTGCCGGTCTGCTCGAAGAAGCGTTTCGCGGTTTTGTCGCACCACCCGGTTTCGGCTGAGGTGCGCATATGACCGACTTGGTCCTCAGAGGCGGCCGCGTCATTGATCCGGCGAGCGGCCGCGACGAAATCGTCGACATCGCGTTTGGCGAAGGAAAGGTGATCGAGATCGGACACGATCTCCGCGACAACGGCGCGGAGGTCGTTGATGCGCGCGGGCTCCTCGTCGTGCCTGGGCTGATCGATCTCCACACGCACGTTTATTGGGGTGGAACCTCGCTCGGTGTCGATGCGGCCAAGGTGGCGCGCCGCAGCGGGACGACGACGTTCGTCGACGCCGGCAGCGCCGGCCCCGGTAACTTCCATGGTTTTCGACGCCATGTTATCGAGCCCTCACCGCTGCGCATCATCCCGTACCTCAACGTCTCTTTTCCGGGCATCTTCGCGTTCAGCGCCGCGGTGATGTTCGGCGAGTGTGCGGAAATTCGGCTCCTCGACCCGCGCGAATGCGTCCGGGTCATCAACGCGAACCGCGACCTGATCGCCGGCGTCAAGGTGCGCGTCGGGCGGAACGCCGGCGGCGCCTCGGGGGTAGCACCCCTCGAGATCGCGCTCGAAGTCGCTGAGGAGACCGGGCTTCCGGTCATGGCGCATCTCGATAATCCGCCGCCGAGCCGGCTCGAAGTGCTCTCGCGCCTGCGTCGCGGCGACGTCCTGACGCACTGCTTCCGTCCGTTTCCAAACGCGCCGGTGCATGGCGATGGCCGGATTCGCGAAGAGGTCTTCGAAGCGCGGCGTCGCGGCGTGATCTTCGACATCGGTCATGGCGGCGGCTCGTTTGGCTTTCGCACAGCAGAGGCAATGCTCGCAGCAGGGTTTCTTCCCGACGTCATTAGCAGCGATGTCCACACCTTGAGCATTAACGGGCCGGCCTTCGACCAGCTGGTGACGATGTCGAAATTTCTGTGTCTCGGAATGCAGCTGGTCGATGTCGTCCAGGCGAGCACCGCAGCCCCCGCCGCAGCCCTCGGCCGTGCGGACATCGGAAGGTTGGAGACCGGCTCGATCGGCGATGCGGCCGTAATCGAACTCGCTGAAGGCGAGTTCGATTACCGCGATGTTCTCGGCGAATCCCGGGCGGGACGCTGGCGGCTCAAAATACGTGGACTTGTCGTCGGCGGTAGATGGTGGCACCCGAGCCAAAGCGCCGCGCCGTCGTTCACGCAAAATCAGCTCAGCGGCTAGCCGCGGGAGCTCGGCCGGTCAGAAACAGGATCTCGAAAGTCGCGGGAATGCGGTCGTCGGACCGGCCGAAACGTTCGGCGTAAAGCACTGTGGCGCGGGCGAGGGTGGCGCGGCGCAGCGGTGTACGGCGGCGCGCCGACAGCGAGTTGGTTTCCCCCATCCCGCGCAAGTCGCGCATCAGCGCGAGCGCGTCGGGATAGGTGACCGTGATCTTCTCCGCGTCGGCGACCGGCATCGCAAAACCTGTCCGCAGCAACAGGCCGGCCACATCGCCAAGCTCGGCGGCAGGCGACACGCGCGGGCTCGCCCCGCCCTCCTCGATGAGCTCGGCTTCGATGAGCACGGTGCGCAACTCTACGAGGCTCGACCCGCCGAGCATCGCCGCGAGAAACAGTCCCCCGGGTTTGAGGGCCCGGCGGATCTGAACGAGCGCGCCCGGTAGATCGCCGGCCCAGTGCAGCGTTAGGGCGCTGACTACGAGGTCGAAGCTGCGGTCGCGAAACGGAACGAAGTCGGGATCGGCCGCGACCAGCATCCCCTCGGCAAGTTTTGCCAGAAAGCCGACCGAAGGATCCGCCGCGACCACCCGTTCGACCCCGGGGCGGTGGCTGAGCGCCTGCGCCAGTGCCCCATGATGCGTGCCCAGATCGAGCACTTCCGGAAATGGTGCAGCGATATCGTCGAGCCGCTCGAGCAGACGGTCGCCGATCTCGGAGTGCAGAAATTTGACACAGCGTCGGGCGGCGCGGTCGCGGTGCAACCGCCAGGCACGGCGGTCGAAGAGCAATATCGGTTCCGAAGTCAAATTAGTGGGCCCTTCTATGCCCCTGGTTAGTGAAACATTCAGCCCCCTACAATCGCCCGTTGACGAAGGCGCCGGCAACCTGATGATGTGTACGGATGCAAGCATCGGCAAGCTTTGCCAGCCGCGCTTCTAGCCGCTTACTACGGATGGGCCGGGCAGTAATCGATGGGGTACTGCCGCCGCGCTGCCTCGGCTGCGGCGAGATCGTCAGCGAGCCCGACGGTCTGTGCGGCCGATGCTGGGCAGGCATCACCTTTTTTGCGCCACCGTGGTGCGTCCTTTGCGGCGCGCCCTTTGCGCATCCGATGGACGAGGATACGTTGTGCGCAGACTGTGCGCGCCAGCGGTGGACCTGGGATCGCGCGCGTGCGGTGCTCCGTTACGATCGGAATAGCCGACATCTGGTGCTCGGATTGAAGCACGGTGATCGCACCCATGTCGCTGGCGCGTTCGGTCGATGGATGCACCGCGCGGGAACGGATGTCCTCGCCGGCGCCGATCTTCTGGTCCCGGTGCCATTGCATTGGACCCGGCTGTTTCAGCGCCGCTACAATCAGGCGGCTCTTCTCGCCCAAGCCATCCGTGCCGCCGGAGGCCCTCAAGTTGCGGCGGATTGGGTGGTTCGCCGCCGCAGGACACCATCACAGGGCCATCTCGGCGCGGCGGCCCGCGAACGGAACGTCCGCGGCGCTTTCGCTGTTCGGCGCAGCCGCGATTTGGCGGGCAAGCGGGTCGTGATTGTCGACGATGTTATGACTACGGGAGCAACTGTCGAGGAATGCGCTCGCGTGCTGAAACGGGCAGGGGCTGCGTTCGTGGGGGTATTGACGCTGGCACGGGCGCTGCGAGTGGGGGGATAGTCCCGGGAGGGGGCCAAGGCTTGGCATTTCGGGGTTCTCCCCCTACCTGAAGGCTCGGCGTGGCTGCGCGGTGTTATCTTGGAGTTTTTACGGTGATGGCTGAGGTCGAGCTGTATACGACCATGTTTTGCCCCTATTGCGCGCGCGCCCGCGCGTTGCTGGAACGCAAAGGCGTCGACTATACCGAGTTCGACATAATCGGGGAGCCGCCGCGGCGAGACGAGATGATCCGGCGCGCCGGCGGGCGCACCTCGGTGCCGCAGATTTTCATCAACGGCGAGCATATCGGCGGTTCCGATGAGCTGGTCGCTCTCGACCGCGCCGGCGACCTCGATGCCATTCTTGGAGGCCCGAAATGAACACCGTCTTTACTGCCTCCTGCATACAGTTCACTTCGGCTCGGGATTACGAACCCAACATCCGCCTTGTCTCCGATCTCATCCGTCGCGCGCGTGACGCGGGCGCCAATCTTGTTCTGACCCCTGAAAACACGGGCCTCACCGAGCCGGTCGGTAAGTTGCGGCGCGAGAAGGCGCGCGACGAGGCCAACCATCCCGTCCTCGCTGCGTTGCGCGAGGTCGCCCGGGAGACCGGCGTGTGGCTGCTGATCGGCTCGTTGGCTATCGACCTCTCCCGCGAACCTGGTGAGATAGAAGGAGAACGCCGCCTCGCCAACCGCTCTTACCTAATCGATCCGAATGGCGCGATCGTCGCCCGCTACGACAAGGTCCACATGTTCGACGTTGATCTTGCTGGCGGTGAGAGCTACCGCGAGAGCAACGCTTTCCGACCTGGGGGCCAGTCAGTCCTGGCCGAGACACCGTGGGGGATCCTCGGCATGACGGTGTGCTACGATCTGCGGTTCCCGCATCTTTATCGGGCGCTCGCGCAGGCAGGCGCCGATTTTCTGGCAATTCCATCGGCCTTCACAGTGCCGACGGGGAAGGCCCATTGGCATGTCCTGATGCGGGCGCGCGCCATCGAGAACGGGTGCTATGTGTTTGCCCCGGCGCAATGGGGCGAGCATGCCGAGGGCAGACGGACTTACGGGCACTCGCTGATCGTCGATCCGTGGGGGGAGATAGTCGCCGACGGTGGCGAAGGTGTCGGCATCTTTAGCGCCCGCATCGACGCGGCGGCAATCGCCAAGGCGCGCCGCATGGTACCGTCTCTAAAACACGACCGTCCATTCACACAGCCGGAGCTTGTCGTTCGCCCGCCGCTAGCCGGCGAGTAACATCG
>Ga0310916_10001198_pt1 | contig 15224 bp, 16 predicted proteins | sample GREbulkMGLF176_FD_203444 | JGI IMG/M metagenome (GOLD analysis project Ga0310916, IMG submission 203444) | Lab enrichment of tropical soil microbial communities from Luquillo Experimental Forest, Puerto Rico - GRE.bulkMG.LF176 | ecosystem: Environmental > Terrestrial > Soil > Tropical forest >...
CCCGGGTGCAGACGCGGTGGCTCGGCCGCCCGCCGCTGTCGCATGAGGACCAGTTCGCGAGCCCCAACAAGCACGCTTTTGTCAACGGGCACTCGATCACGTTCCGCGACGCGGACGACAACACCCCCCGCTACGCGCACGGCGTGTCGAGCGAGACGTTCCGGCTGTTCCAGGAGTACTACGAGACGACGATGCCGGAGGTCGAGCGGCGGCTCGGCACATTGCGCGCGCACCGCGTGCAGCTCGGCAACCATTCGATCTTTCCGAATGGGATCTTGGGGCTGCGGCTCGCCCTGCCGCGCGGGCCGCTGAAGACCGAGTTCTGGCACTTCGTGCTGGTGGACCGGGATGCTCCTGAGGACATCAAGCGCGTCATCCGTATCGGCAGCCAGGCCAATAACGGCGCCGCTGGAATGTTCGAGCAGGACGACGTCGATAACTGGCGTCAGGTGACCCAAGCAGGCACTAGCCGCCTCTCGCGCCGGCATTCCCAGGATCTGTCGATGGGCTTGGGGCATGCGGGGCCGCATCCGGATTATCCGGGGCTCGTCTCCGAGCGCTACATCTCGGAAAACAACCAGCGCCTCTTCTATCGGCGCTGGGAGGAGTTCATGAATGCCGGGAGCTGGGCACAAATCCCGCTCGACCCGATCAAGGCCCGCTTCGACGGCACCGCGACTATGCACGGTTAGCGGATGATCCGATGAACACAAAACGCGCGCCGCAGGCTGCGGCCCACTCAGTGGCGCTGGCACCGCAGCAGGCGCTCTGGCTCGAGCTGATGCCATTCTACATCCGCGAGGCCTGGCTGCTCGACGAGCGTAAGCTCAACGAGTGGCTCGATCTCTTCACCGAGGATGTTCTTTACTTCATGCCCCGCCGCAAGAACGTTCCGCGCCGGGAGGCGCAGCGCGAGCTGACACCGCTCGGTGATCTGGCGATTCTTGAGGAGGATAGGCGCTATCTCGAGATGCGGGTGGCCCGGCTCGACACCGGGATGGCCTGGGCCGAGGATCCCCCGTCGCGCACCCGTCACCTGATCGGCAACCTCGAAGCAGCGCCGCTGGAGAATGGCGAGGTCGAGGCCAGGACCGCGTTTCTGGTGTACCGATCCCATCTGGAGACGGATCATCAGCTCCTCTCCGGGTGTCGCGAGGATTTGCTGCGCAAGGCGAACGGCGCATGGAAAGTGAGGAGGCGCACGATCGTGCTCGACGCCAACGTCCTGCTCGACAAGAACCTCAGCGTCTTCTTGTAGGATCAGAACCTGTCGGTTTGTTCCGGTCCAACCGTTATCCCGCCGGGGCGGTTAAAGCCCGCAGTTCGGGTAGTCCGGGTACGGGCAATAGCAGTTCGGGTAATTCGGGTAGGGGCAATACGGATACGCGGGGGCGGGGGCTGCATAGTAGTGCGGCGTGGCGACGGCGGCGCCGACTACTGCGCCCGCCGCGACACCTGCGGCAACGCCACCCCAACCCGGCCCATAATAACCGCCGCCGTAGCCGCCGCCGCTGACGTTGACGTTCCGGTTCACATTGACATTACCGGTGTTGATGTTCCCGCGGTTTATATTGGCGGTGTTGAAGTTCCCGCGGTTGACGTTGGCGCTGTTGAAGTTTCCACGGTTGACGTTGGCGCTGTTGAAATTACCGCGGTTGATGTTCCCGCGGCTGCCACCAGCGACACCGGCCCAGGAACCGCCCCCAGCGGCACCGCCGCGGTTGAAACTTCCGCGGTTAGCGCCGCCTCCGGCATACCCACCGCCGGCACGACCGCCGCCGCCACGACCACCGCCGCCACCGCCGCGAAAACAGCCGCTCCCGCGCACGAGCACTAGCGACGCATCTTTCGCTTCGGCCGTCGCGGCGATGATGTTGCGGCCGACGACGCCGCTCCAGGCGGTCGGGGCGGCGAGTGCCTGCGTAGCCATCAACCCGATCGAAGCGATCGGCGCTATGTAAAACAGACACTTAGCCATCGCTGCGGCCTCACTCGGTGTATTTGGCCCAAATCTCGTTCCAGCTCGCGACTGCTTGGGAGCCGGTGTCCGCCCCGTGAAAGCATGCCCAACGCCACAACCGATGACATCCGCAGGACCTGGAACCCACTCAATTATCGAGGGTGAACCATCTTTTGCCATTGATCTATGTCACTTAAAGTGGATCAATTCTACCATGATAATGACCGGCGCCGAAAAAAAGCTCTTAGGACGCGAGCAACGCGATGAACCGGAAAACCGCCGCTTTACTGTTGTCGGGCTTGCTGGTTGCCTGTGCGCAAACACAATCACCGGAGGCCACCGCCCAATCCGAACCGGAACTGGCCGCAGCTCCAGCGCCTGCTCCGGCCCCAGCCCCGGCAACGGCAGCGGCCGAGTCGGCGCCAGTGAACCATATCGTAAATATCGGCAGGGCAAGCTGCCAAGACCTGTTGAAGTTGTCGCCAGAGGATCTCGACGCGGCATCGATGTTCTATATCGGCTATCAGGCATCGCATTTCCGGGCCAGCACCATCGATGTGGGGCTGATCCCCAGCATCGAAGCTCAAGCTCTCACTTACTGCACAGAGAACCCTAACCGAACGGTTGCCCAGGCGTTTGCAGAGGCCTACTTGCGAACCCGCAAATAGTTGAGCGAGCCATTCAGGGGGTTGGGTTGTTTATTGGCCGCATGCAGGTTCTGTCCCCGGGGGGGAAGTTCGTCTAGAGTGATGCGGTTGTCCAGCTCGCCCGCGTCCTCGATAAACTTGAAGGCGTAAAGAAGATTTGGGTTGCCGCGGAGCATGGATAGAAAAGCCGTCGCCGGTGTCCTTCAACTGCATCGTCGGTGATCCCTAGCTCTAATTTTACTCGGGCTCGGAGCCACCGTCGTTCTCGGCCGCAAGCAGTTCGTCGAGGCGGGTACGCAGCGAGAGGAGATCGCGCCAGGCTTCACGTTTGCGCTCCGGCGTGCGCAGCAAAAAGGAGGGGTGGAACATCGGCAGTGTCGGGACCGGCTGGTCGAGACCGGGCACTGCGAGATCGAACCATCGGCCGCGCAATCGGGTGATACCTTGTCCTTGCGGCAGCAGCGCGCCCGCCGCGGTGCCGCCGGATAGAACCAGCACTTTGGGCCGCACCAGCGCGATGAGGCGGAACACGAAGGGCAAGCACGAGGCAATTTCTGCTGCGGTCGGCGTGCGATTTCCCGGGGGCCGCCAGTAAACGACGTTGGTGATCAGGACGTTGCCGCGATCGAGCCCGATCGCCGCCAGCATGCGGTCGAGAAGCTGGCCGGCGCGACCGACGAAAGGCCGGCCGATGCGGTCCTCGTCCGCACCCGGCGCCTCACCGATAATCATGACGGGGGCCCCGGGATTGCCGTCGATGAAAACCGTGTTCGTCGCCGTGGACTTCAACAAGCAGCCATCGAATTGGGCAACGAGCGCCGCTAGCGCTTCGACTGTCTCGGCGCCGGCCGCGAACCGGCGCGCCGACTGAGCGGCTTCACCGAGCGATTCGGCCAGCGAGGGCGGGGCCGATACGGCAATCGGGGGGGTGCCTTGCGGCAGTGGCGGACGCACCGGGGGGGCGGACGGCGGCGCGAGCCGGTCCGCCGGCTGCTCGTCGATCGCCTCGTCCGCCCCCATCTCGACATACCAGCGTAACAGCGCAACAGCCATCTCGCGCTCGGTCGGCATCTGCAGCGCACTCCCGTTTTTTCCGAGATCCTCTATAGTCGCGCCGAACGCACCGGCGGAAGGGTGATGGGCGAGGAGCGGGTTCAGCGCGAGCGGATGGAGTACGACGTCGTCATCGTCGGCGCCGGGCCGTCCGGTCTCGCCGCGGCGATCCGTCTGAAACAGCTCGCCTCGGCCGGCGAGCGCGAGCTCGACGTCTGTATCGTCGAAAAGGGCTCCGAGGTCGGAGCCCACATCCTCTCCGGCGCGGTCTTCGAGCCGCGGGCGCTGAACGAACTGATCCCAGACTGGCGCGAGCAAGGCGCTCCGCTCGTCACCCCGGCGGCGGAAGATCGCTTTCTGCTGCTGACGCGAACGCGTTCGCTGCGCCTGCCGACGCCGCCACAAATGGCCAATCATGGCAATTACATCATCAGCTTGGGCAATCTGTGTCGCTGGCTGGCGCAGCAGGCCGAAGGGCTCGGCGTCGAGATCTATCCCGGATTCGCCGCGGCCGAGGTGCTGTACGACACTGCCGGCCGCGTGACGGGGGTCGCGACCGGCGACATGGGAATCGGCAAAGACGGCCGCTCGACGGATCGTTACCAGCCCGGCGTCGAGCTGATCGGCAAACAGACGCTTTTCGCGGAAGGTTGCCGCGGCTCGCTGACGAAGCTCCTCGAGCAGCGCTTTCGCCTGCGCGATGGAATTGGTCCGCAGACCTATGCCATCGGTATCAAGGAACTGTGGGAGACCGACGCCGCGCGGCATCAGCCCGGGCTCGTCATCCACACGATCGGCTGGCCGCTCGACGCCGCCACCTATGGCGGCTCCTTTCTCTACCACCTCGAGGACCGGCAGGTGGCAGTCGGGTTCGTGATCGGGCTCGATTACAAGAATCCGTTTTTGAACCCGTTCGAGGAATTCCAGCGCTTCAAGACGCACCCGGCGATCCGCCCCTTTTTCGAAGGTGGCAGGCGCACCGCCTACGGCGCGCGAGCACTTAACGAAGGGGGATTTCAGTCGATCCCGCGCCTCGATTTTCCCGGCGGCGCGCTGATCGGCTGCGCCGCCGGCTTTATCAATGTTCCCAAAATCAAAGGCAGCCACACAGCAATGAAATCGGGGATGGCAGCGGCCGAGACGGTCTACCGCCGGATCACCGGCGAACCCGGTGCGGAGGTCAGGCGCGCGCTCGAAGAGAGCTGGGTGTGGGACGAATTGCGCCGGGTGCGCAACATCCGGCCGAGCTTCCGCTGGGGCCTGTGGGCCGGTCTCGCCTATTCGGCGCTGGATACGTACGTCTTCCGCGGTAACGCACCGTGGACCTTGCATCACTACCCCGACTACCGGCAATTGATGAGAGCGAGCGAGGCGCGGCCGATCGAATACCCTCGGCCCGACGGCAAGATCACCTTCGATCGGCTTTCCTCGGTCTTCGTCTCGAACACCAACCACGAGGAGGACCAGCCGCCGCATCTGCGGCTGCGCCATCCTGAGAAGGCGATTGCGGTCAATTATCGGCTCTACGATTCGCCGGAAGAGCGCTATTGTCCGGCCGGTGTCTACGAGATCGTGCAGCAGGCCGGCAGCGAGCCGTATTTACAGATAAACGCGCAGAATTGCGTTCATTGCAAAACCTGCGACATCAAGGATCCAGAGCAGAACATCGATTGGGTCGTACCGGAGGGAGGCGGCGGACCTAATTATCCGAACATGTGATGCGGGTGAATGGGTAGGGAATACATGGGAAGCTCAGTAGCAAAGGTTTGTTGCGGTTGGACTCTGGTAAGCTTCGTATTCGCAGCGCTCGCCGCCGGAACGAGCGAGGCGGCGCCGAGCCTCGATAAGCCCGAGCCCTTAGCCGAAGTGCCGTTCGGCGCGTATCTAGCGGGCCGTCATGCGCAGCAAGAGCGCGATTACCGAGCGGCCGCAACCTGGTTCGAAAGCGCTCTCAAAGCCGATCCCGGTTCGCCTGAACTGATCACCCGCGCCTTTCTGATGGAAGCTAGCGTCGGTGACTTCGGCCGCGCCAAGCCCCTCGCCGAAAGCGAGCTCAAACTCGATTCCACCGATGCGATGGCCGATCTCATCCTGCTGATCGACCGGGTCAAGGCCGGCGACAATGCGGGGGCGGTGGCCCGTGCCGAGGCGCTGCCTGCCGAGGGGGTGCATCGTTTTGTACGCCCGCTGGCTCTCGCGTGGACCCGGATGGGGATTGGCGATGTTTCCGGCGCCGAGGCCGCGCTGCAGGAACTCGATAAATTCAACGGGTTTAGTCCGCTCAAGGATTTTCAACTCGGCCTAATCGAAGATCTTGCGGGGCGCGCCGATCTGGCCGAAGACAATTTCAAGAAGACGCTCGAGGCGAGCCCACAGCTCAACTGGCGCCTCACCGATACGATGGCGAATTTCTACGAACGCCATGGGCGTAACGACGAAGCGCAGGCGCTTTACGAGAGATTTGTCAAGGACAACGCCGGCAGCGAGCTCGCGGAATCGATCCTCGACGGCCGGCCATCGGGTCCGCCGCACCCGCAGATCAATTCCCCCGAGGACGGTCTCGCCGAGGCACTCTTCGACTTGGCGAGCGTCGTCAACCAGCCGGAAACGCTCGACCTGGCACTCCTTTACGGTCGCTGCGCCCTGCAACTCCGCCCGAATATGGTGCTGGCGCAAATTTTGGTTGCCGATGTTCTCAGCGCCCAGAACAAGCCGAACGAGAGTATGGCGATCCTCGCCAAAATCCCGCAGAGTTCGCCCTATTCGTGGTCGACGGGGCTGCGCGTCGCTGCCGATCTCGAGTTGCTCGACCGCACCGACGAGGCGATCGCTCAGCTGAAGGAGATGGGCGCCGAGGCGCCGACACGGGCGGGCGCCGACATGCAGCTCGGCGACCTGTTGCGCGGCAAGAAGCGGTTCGACCAGGCGGTTGAAGCGTATGACGAGGCGATCCGACGCTTTCAGGCTTCGGGCATGCCGGAACGCTGGTCGTTGTACTATAGCCGCGGCATCGCGCTCGAACGCTCGGGACAGTGGAATCGAGCGGAAGCAGATCTGCTGCATGCGCTCGAATTGAAGCATGACCAGCCGCTCGTTCTCAACTACCTCGGCTATTCCTGGATCGACCGCGGCGAGAACCTCGAGCGTGGCCTCAAAATGATCGAGAAGGCGGTCGAGCTGCGGCCGGAGGACGGCTATATCGTCGATAGTCTCGGCTGGGCGCATTACCGCCTCGGCGACTACACGAGCGCCGTTCAATATTTGGAAAAGGCGATCGAGCTGGTGCCTGAGGATCCGACGATCAACGATCACCTTGGCGATGCCTATTGGCAAAGCGGACGGGCAAACGAGGCGCGTTATCAATGGCGCCGCGCGCTGCAATTCGGACCGCAGGACGACGAGATCAAGCCGATCCAAGCCAAGCTCGACGGGGGCACCGTCCCGACTGACGGGAAGGCCGCCCGCGGCGGGTGAGCCCCGGGGTGGTGGTTACTGTCCACGCCGCGGCGAAGGTCAACCTCTATCTGCACGTGCTCGGCCGGCGGGCCGACGGCTATCACTTGGTTGACAGCTTGGTTGCCTTTGTAGATATCGGCGATCACATCACCGCCGAACCAGCCGCTGCGCTATCGCTTGAGGTCAACGGGCCCGAAGCGGCGGGCCTCCGGCCGGTGCGCGCCGATAACCTGGTGCTGCAAGCCGCCAGACTTCTCGCCGACCGCACCGGCATCGCCGCCGGAGCGGCGCTGCGGCTGAAGAAGAACCTGCCGGTCGCCGGGGGGCTCGGCGGCGGATCGAGCGATGCCGCCGCTGTGCTGCTGGCGCTGAGAAAGCTGTGGCAGGTTTCGATAAGCGATGAAGCTCTACGCGAGCTGGGCGCCGGGCTCGGCGCCGATGTTCCGGCCTGTCTGTATCGCGATGCGGTGTGGGTCGGCGGCATCGGCGAACGCCTCGAGCCGGCCGGCGCGCTGCCCGAGGCGGGTATCCTGCTCGTCAATCCGCGTCAGCCGCTGCTGACCGCAGCCGTGTTTGCCGCGCGGCATGGCCCATTCGGTGAGGCTGCACGGTTCGCGCCAATGCCGAGCGACGCCGCGAGTCTTGCCGGCGCGTTGTCTCTGCGCCGCAACGATCTGACCGAGGCGGCCATCGGTCGCGTCCCGGAAATCGAGACGGTTCTGGTGCGCCTCGGCGGATTACCGGGTGCTCGTCTGCCGCGCATGAGCGGCAGCGGCGCGACCTGTTTTGCGCTGTTTGACGATCGCGGCGCTGCCGATACGGCGCGCGCGAGGCTCGCCGCGGCCGAGCCCTCTTGGTGGTGTGCCGCCGGGGGTTTCCTTGCCGATACCGGCCTTTGGGATTAATTTCGCACGAATTAGCTTCGCACTGGCACCGATTGGGGCGTAGCCAAGTGGTAAGGCAGCGGATTTTGATTCCGCGATACGGAGGTTCGAATCCTCCCGCCCCAGCCAATAAAATCAATGGATTAAGATCAGCGAACCACGTCTGGCAGCCTTCTTGTCGCATAATCCAGCGACAAGGATTTGTGCGGGCCTGAATGCGCTGTAATTTGCTTGCTGCGACATGACCCGCGACATAGAACCAGTTCCGCCGGCGGGTAGGCTGATCACCGATGCTCGGTTTTTCTCGACCGTGTCCCGCCGCAATCTTCTTCCCCGAGGGACGCTGTGAGGAGCGCCGAGACGAAGCACAGAAAGATTCGCTCGAAGCAGCTAGGCGCAATAGCGGCGCATCGGGCGGCAAAGACCGACGAGAAACGGGCTTATTGGCAGCAACAGTATGACGCTGCGCTTGATGCCGAGGACGACCGCTCGCGCGTGAAAAGCTCGGCATGGGCAGAAGAATACGCCCAGGGTCGGCTTGAGCGAGCTCGGGATGGATCCCTCGCGCCGTGGAACACATCAGCTGATAGCGCCACCGACCAAGCGCAGAACGTTCCGCCCGTGCCAACAGCCGCCCCGCCCCTGGTTCGGGACGACTTCTCGGGCGTTGTGGCGGAAGTTGTCGAGGAGCTTGATGCGGCCGGCATCCCTCCTTCGCTCGAACGGGTATGGAGAGCCGGCGATAAGGGAAAAAGGATCAAGAGCGTCAGCGAACGACTGGCACCCAAGAAGATCACTCGTACTCGTGTCGAGGCGGAATTAAGAACTCTAGGCAAAACACTAGAGAAGAATCGCCCCAAAAAGTCACGAGAAAAGTCCCCAAAATAAGAGTTCCCGGAGACTCGGGGAGATAGGGCCGGGACTTTTAGCCTCCTACTTTCCGCTACGGCGCAATCCTGCGCTTTACAGCCGAAGAGGAGGCAATGGCTGCACATCAAAGCAAATTTACGGCCGGCGATATCTATGCCGGCCGGCGCAACGGCAACATGAGGCTCGGGCAGTTGGGCGCTCTAAAGACAGCGTCGCGCGAGCTTCTCCGCGCCCAGCTGACGGGCACCGAGCCTGAGAGGAAGAGGATTGGAGCGCCCGGCGACGTCATCATTGGCGCCGAAAAGATCGCCGCTTACCTCAACGAACTCTGCGCTTCACAACCCTAACCGCCGGCCGGGGTTCTCTCAAGATTTTCCGGCCAGCGGGTAGGCTTCTCGGTGCAGATCATCGCCGAGATAGCGCCTGACGTTCGGAGTATCAAGGGAGACCATGGCCGGCCTACCTGAAAGGAGGCCAAATGGCCAAAGACGTCGGTTTTTGTGCCGCAATCCGAGCTGCAATCGAACAAGACCTAATCAACGAGAAAGGTAGGGGGCGGCTCTTCGAACTACTCGAACGCTCCGGTCTAGCCGACAAGCTCACATCGCTTGACCTCGACAAGGTGACTTCCATAGGAGGCGAAGAGTGAGACTCTATCTGCACCAGACTGAAGTAGAAGTGTTGAAGGCGAAACTCGACCGAATTCTTGCCGACACCAACAACAGGACCGACGGTCTTATCAGCTTGAGGATCAATCCTCAGCCAGACCTTTTCCGGAAGGTCGGCGATTACATCGTCATCGGTAATACCGACGATCTGGCCGGCGCAATTCTATCATTCCACGCGGACACCAAAGCTCTTCTCCGCGACATCGAAGATGCAATCAAGAGGCAGGACCTATGAGCGACCTCGACGACCTGAACCACGCGAGCGTTCTTCTGCAGCGCCTGAAATTCAATGCGTTGACCGGCAGCCTTCTCTTAGGAGACACCGAACTCGGGGCGGGCTCACGCTGGGTCGGCGACATGTTGACTAGAAGACGTGGCGTCGGCCGAACCGGCGATGGCGTTTTCGAGTTCTACCTAACGCCAGTCGGCTCAGCACCACCAACAATCCCAGAGGACGACAAGTTCAAGCCAGCGGTAGCGATGATCTGGTGGTCGCCCGAGGATGGCCTCGCAGAGATGATCACAAACGGTAGCATCTTGCGGCGCACGATCTCGGACTATTGGGAAACCTATAAGACCTATCAAGAGGCCGCTGACGGGATGCTGCCGTTGACCGAGTTCGGCCCGCCGCGCGAAGTCAAAGTCGGCAGGACGAACATACGCGTGTTTTGGACGCCGGTCTTGACCGTCATAGGATGGATCCCGAGAGAGGATATCCCGGCGCTTAAATACAGACCTCCGACGGTACCGCCTCCGATTCGCCGCGACCAGCAGGTCCCGTTCCGCCCGACAGCGATGCTGCCGTCGGCTAAAGACCGACGAAAAACCTCTGCACCAGCTAAAGACCGACAAAGAGGTTCTGCGCCGGATCCGCTCAGCGAAATCCTCGATGACGAGATCCCAGAGTTGGGGGGCGTCGAGCCATGACCAGACCGAACGGAGCGGCGATCGAGGAGGCTGCCGTTACCCCTAAGCCGAAGTTCGACGATCGGCCCAACGTGTTCGAGAGCTTGGAGGATTACGCCGTCAGCCCGAGCGAAATCGGCATCGGCGAGACCCAGGTGGTGTTGCAGGTCAAGTTCGGGCGCCCCCGGGCGCAGGAATGGGTGCGATGCCATCCTGAACCCGAACGGATGAAGTATTTCAACGCAGTACGGGACCAGAAGACCAGCAAGCTCTTTATCGTCAACCCGAGAGTGTTGTCACTGGTCGGCACACAGGCTCGGCTCTACCGGGTACGGCAGGCGATCACGACCGACAACGAACTCTACTTGTGGCCTGCGCCGGTCGAAGGCCGCCTCGAAAGCGACATCACGCATCTGAACGCGCAACAGGCGGCCCTGAGCCAATGGATAAGGATAGAGTGGGATGGCAAGGCCTTTGTCGCGGTCGAGCCACAGGGCGATATGGGCGAGCCAGAATGGCCTGAGCTGACCTTCCAGCAAGTCCTCGAAATGGGGCTCGCTGGGCACTTGATAAACAATGCAGACCATGTGCTGATCCGACGACTCCAGGGCCGCACCTGAGCCCCGCGGTGATGCTCGGGTTCCGCGAAGTCTGGTGCTGCGATTTCGAGTTCGGCAGCGGGCAGAACGGAATTCCGAGCGTCGTCTGCATGGTCGCTAGGGAATTTATCACTGGTAAGAAGATCCGCCTCTGGCGACACCAATTATATAGCCTGTCGAAGGCGCCTTTTGACACTGGGCCCAATAGCCTTTTCGTGGCGTATTCGGCTGGAGCCGAGATCAGTTGCTTTATTGCATTGCATTGGTCTATCCCATTGAATATTTTAGACCTTTACACCGAGTATTTGGCTTTTACTAACGGCCGCAGAGACAAAAAATCCGGCACCTCGCTACTGTGCGCAATGGAGCATTACCGATTAGGGCATCTGACGCCTGCCGAAAAGGACGCAATGCGCGCGCTGGCGATGCGCAGTGGCCCGTGGACCAGGCAGGAGACGGCGAGTCTGCTGGATTACTGCGCCGAGGATGTTGACGCCCTGTGCCGATTACTGCCGCCGATGGCCGCCGAGCTGGCTCTTCGGCCCGCCCCCGAATGGCTGTTCCGCGGGCGGGCGATGGCGGCGATGCAGTGCATCGAGATGAACGGGATCCCGCTCGATGCGCCGATGCTGGAGGAGATCTGCACCCGCCGTCTCGACATCATCGCGCGACTCACCGGCCAGCTCGAAGCTCGCTACGGCTACGGGATCTGGCAAGGCACGCACTGGCGCCACGGCGCGTTCCGCGAATGGACGAGAAAGGTCGGGTTGAAGTGGCCGAGCACCTCTTCCGGGCTGCCGACGACCGATGACCGCACGTTCCGGCGGATGATCCTGAGTCACCCCAGGATCCCGTTGCAGCCATTGCATGAATGTTGTCGATCGGTCGAGCTGCTGTCGAAATTTGAGATCGCGGTCGATGCCGATGGGCGCAGCCGCTGCTGGCTGGCGCCGTTCCGTTCCGAGAGCGGGCGCAACCAGCCATCGAACTCGCGGTTCGTGTTTGGCGCGCCGTCGTGGATGCGGCATCTGATCAAGCCACCGCCGGGCTGGGGCGTGGCCTATGTCGATTGGTCGGCACAGGAGATCGCAATCGCCGCGGGCCTGTCAGGCGATGAGCATCTGCTCGCCGACTACGCGACCGGGGATATCTACCTCAACTTAGCGATCCGCCTTGGTCTCGCGCCTGCTGGGGCCAGCAAGGCGACGCACCCAGAACCCAGGGCGCGCTGCAAGGTCGTGATGCTCGCAACCAATTACGGGCAGACCGAGTTCGGGCTGGCGCGCACCCTCGACATCGGCCGCGAGGAGGCGCGCGAGCTGCTCCGCGGCCTCGCCCACGCCTATCCGCGCTTCAACGCGTGGAAGCAGAGCATCGTCAATGCTTCGGCGCGTCCGACAACCTACTACACGAGGCTGGGCTGGCCGTGGTGGTCAGGGCACTGCAGGAACAAGCGCACGGTGATGAACCATCCGGCGCAGTCGAACGGCTCCGACATGATGCGGCTGGCCGCGGTGGCCGCGGTCGAGGCTGGCATCGAGGTGTGTGCGCCGGTGCACGACGCGTTCCTGATTGCAGCGCCGGTGGAGCGGCTGGAAGAGGATGTCGAGCAAATGATCGCAATCATGCGCAAGGCGGGAGAGCGAATATGCGGCATCCCGTGCGCGCGGCCTGCGAGACGGTTGTCCGATGGCCCGATCGCTTCATTCCGGACCGAGGCCAAAAGACCTGGGTGAGGGTGCAGGAGATCCTGCACGAGATCGGGAAAACGGGCGAAGGGGGCGAGCTTTATGCGACGACTTGATATTTCGGACTTTGAAGTCGCGCCGGAAAACGTCGAACGAGAACTGGCCGCGCGTTCGGAGCTCGGCCGACGCAGGCGCAGAGCGAGAGCGGCCGATCTCGGCGAGCCGTTTACTCGCGTGCCGCTGCGGTACCTGCTCAACCGGCGATATTGGCAGATCCTGCCGCCGCGGGCACGGATGCTGCTGTGGATAGTGTTTCGGACGCAGAACGGCGAGCGTGCGACCCTGCTTACGACCGAGGAGGCGGAGATGCTGGGCGTCGCCCATAACAAGATCCGCGATGTGCAGAAGCTCGAAGCGGCCGGACTGATCGCGATTACCAGGAACGGTACCGCGACGGTGTCAATAAAACTGGTTACGGAGAACGAAGGCCGGATGGCAAGAGAGGCCAGCGTCGTTGACCGATGGCTATCCTCATTTTGAGGATGCAAAGCGGATAATCTCCTCAGGGTGACCGTAACCTTCCTCACTGTGAGGACACAGTGACAGTAACTTTCCTCCGCTTGACAGCAACTCTCCCTATATATACTTCTCTTATTTCTCTATTCTCCGTAGGAGAATGATTCTCTCTTCTAGGATAATAGGGGTATAGGACGTGTCTGATGTTTTTAGCGCGTATAGACGCTTATAACAGGATGAAGCCGTCACCGACATCGCACGCGCCTTACGCGAGGCCGCGCCGCATTTAAATGATGATCGCTATGGAGTTCTCTTGGGGAGTGCGGCGCGGAGTGCCTCTGCCACGAGCGCATCCATCAGTACCTCTTCGTCCGCATTGGTCGGCGAAGGCAGGGCGTAACCCCGTGGCGCCCTTGCGCTCCTGCCTGCGAAGTGGCATAGCGCGCACGTTTCTATTTTGAAACGAGATAGATACATGCCGAGACCAAAAGGGTTGCCCAAAACCGGCGGCCGGCAAAAAGGTGCAGCCAACAAGAAAACCCGCGAGATCGCCGACCGCGCCGTGCGGGAGGATATCACCCCGCTTGAAGTGCAGTTGCGCACCATGCGCATGCTATGGGACAAGGCGCTTGAGGGGAGCGTCCCCGATCTTGAGCTGGCTAAACAGGCCTGCGCGGTTGCCAGCCAAGCGGCGCCTTTCATTCACCCACGGCTGGCGGCGATCGTGGCGACCGCGACAGTGACGACCGTCGAGCAGGCCTCACCCGAGGAAGCGCAGCGGCTGGCAATGGCAGCGCTCGAAAAGGCTTTTGGGGTGCCACCGCGACAGATCGCGCTATCTCCAGCGGCGACTAGCGATATCATTATCCCGGCGGAGGTTGAGTGAACCGCGAACAGACGATCGCAGGCTACTTTGCGGCGTTTAGCGAAACTGCCGGCAATCCAGCAGCCCATGATGAGCTGCAGCGCCGCCTGGCTCTGACCGACCTGTTTTTTCTGCTTGGCTTTGTGCTCGACCGCAAAGACATCAATCACGATTGGCTCTATGCCCGCTGTCGGGAAGTGGAGGCCGCGCCTGACGGTTACCTTGACTTATGGGGGCGCGAGCATCGAAAATCCACCATAATTACTTTCGGCAAGACTATTCAGGATATTTTGCGCGACCCTGAGATTACCGTAGCGATATTCTCTTTCAACCGGCCGTCGGCGAAGATATTTCTCCGGCAGATCAAACGCGAGTTCGAGATCAATGAGAAGCTCCGCAGTCTGTTCCCAGATATCCTTTGGGAGAATCCCTTCCGTGACGCCCCGACGTGGTCGGAGGACGGTGGGCTGATCGTCAAGCGGTCTCGCAACCCCAAGGAAGCAACCCTCGAGGCTTGGGGGTTAGTCGATGGCGCGCCGGTCGGGCGGCATTTCAATCTGATGATCTACGATGACGTGGTGACGCGCGACAGTGTCACGACGCCGGAAATGATCGAGAAGGTCACCGAGGCGTGGGGAAACTCGCTGGCGTTATCAATGGAAGGCGGCAAGATCCGCACAATAGGCACAAGATGGCATTATAACGACACCTATCAGGAGATCATCAAACGCGGCTCCGCCATTGAGCGTCGTCACCCGTCAACGGTTGACGGTACGGCGAGCGGCGCGCCGGTGCTGTTCACGCAAGAATACCTCGACACAATCCGGCGCGGGATGGGTCCGTACCAATTCGCAGCGCAACATCTGCTTGATCCGGCCGCTGAGCGCGATCAGGGCTTCCTTACCGAGTGGATCAAGCACTATGTCCCGGCAGAGGCGACGGACGCCAATCCCGCCGAGACCAACGCCTATATTGTGGTTGACCCCGCGTCGAGCAAAAAGGCCGGGTCGGATTACACTGTGATGGCCGTCGTTGGTCTGCACGCGGACCAGAATTATCGTCTATTGGACGCGGTTCGCGATCGGTTGAATTGTCTGAGCGTGCAAAGGCAT
>Ga0310916_10001202_pt1 | contig 15191 bp, 12 predicted proteins | sample GREbulkMGLF176_FD_203444 | JGI IMG/M metagenome (GOLD analysis project Ga0310916, IMG submission 203444) | Lab enrichment of tropical soil microbial communities from Luquillo Experimental Forest, Puerto Rico - GRE.bulkMG.LF176 | ecosystem: Environmental > Terrestrial > Soil > Tropical forest >...
GGATCTTTTTGGACGCCCAGGATAGCGCGCCCGATGAAGCTGTTGTCGCCATGCTGCATCACGCGACGAATATGTTTGGAACCCATCTCAGGACGCAGGGACGAGACAGTTTCCAGATCCGGATGGCAAGAGTCGCCGGCTTAAATCATCTTCAGATCCGTTTTGAAGATCCAGAGATCGAGAAAGTTCGTCTTCAAGCCCGCGCCACGGCTGCGGTGCCCATCAGTAGGGCTGCCCAATCCTATATCGATGAGCGTAATTCCAAACGGGATCGCATCAGCGATATACCTTTCCACCGGCACTGGCAGGCATCCGATGCGGGCCAGCTCGTCTTCAGCGGCCTGCGGGTGGTCGACCACCAGAATCTGTTGCTTGTCTCGAATGGCACGGACATGATCGTTTTGCCCATCTCGCCACAACAACGCCGGCATCTGGCTCCGATTGCGCGCGGAACCCCCCTAACCGTCAGCTCTCAACTCCTCATTCAAACACCAGAACAAGGACTAGAGCTTTGAAACGGAACACGCTTGTCGGTCCCCAACTCCACCAGGGCGGCGCACATCGCTTCCAGAACTCTGCCCGCCTTTTTTGGTTAGCACTTCCCATTCTACTCGGTGCCGTTGCCGCTACCCAGTTCCTCGCTCACTTTCTTCGTTACCATCCCTCTCTTGGGCCGAGCGTTTTTCACTTCTATCCTCCCTGGTCGTATTTCGTTTGGTCTTATTTCTGGCGTCATACGAACCCAGTTCTTTTTGCCCGGGCCGGCGGGGTAGGGATGATGGTCGCAATTGTCTCTTTTTTGTTATTCGTTCTTGCCTTGAGTCGTTCTTTTCGAGTTAACCCGTTCCTCCACGGCTCCGCTCGATGGGCCGACGAACGCGATATCAAAGCAGCCGGCCTCCTCAACAATGATGGTGTCTATGTGGGTGCCTGGCGGGACAAACGCGGCACTCTTCACTACCTCCGTCACAACGGACCCGAACATGTCTTGTGTTACGCTCCGACGCGAAGCGGAAAAGGAGTCGGCCTGGTCGTTCCAACACTCCTATCTTGGACAGAGAGCGCAGTCGTAACTGATCTCAAGGGCGAACTGTACGAGCTCACCGCGGGCTGGCGCCAGGAGTTTGCGCACAACAAAGTCTTACGCTTCGAGCCAGCGGCCTCCACCGGTTCTTGCTGTTTCAACCCAATGGCTGAGCTCCGGATCGGCACCGAAAACGAGGTTGGCGATGTCCAAAATCTCGCGCTCCTTATGGTCGATCCGCAAGGACATGGACTCAACCCACACGATCACTGGCAGAAGACCGCCTATTCCCTCTTAGTCGGCTGTATCTTACATCTTTGTTACCGATCCAGACAGGATGGGTCGCCAGCGACGCTCGGCGCTCTCGGCCAGATGCTCAGCGATCCCAAGCGGCCCGTCTCCGACCTGTGGGCTGAGATGCTTACCTTTCCTCATATCCACGGAGGTAATCACCCCGTGATTGGCGCTTCGGCTCGCGACATGGTCGATCGGCCCCCCAATGAGGCCGGATCCGTTTTATCTACAACGAAAAGTTATCTCGATCTCTTCCGAGATCCCACGATCGCAAGAAATACAAGCCGATCCGATTTTCGAATACAGGATCTCATGAACTACGTCGATCCGGTTTCGTTGTACATCGTTACCAAACCCAACGACAAAGCCAGGCTTAAACCTCTCGTTCGAATTATCGTCAACATGATCGTTCGGCTTCTGGCCGACAAACTCGATTTTGAAAATGGCCGCCCGAAACCCACTTACAAACATCGGCTCCTCGCGATGATCGATGAATTCCCCGCCCTTGGAAAACTCGAGATTCTTCAGGAAAGCTTAGCCTTTGTCGCCGGCTACGGAATCAAATGCTATTTAATCAGCCAGGACATCGCGCAGCTCAAAAGCAGGGAAACCGGCTACGGGCCAGACGAAACCATCAGCAGTAATTGCCATATCCAGACCGCATTCCCGCCGAACCGTCTCGATACCGCTGAACACTTGAGCAAACTCACTGGTCAAACGACGATCATCAAGGAGCAGGTGACCCGATCCGGGCGCGGGTTGAGCAGCCAGGTTTCGACTACCATGCACGAAGTGCAACGACCCCTCCTGACCCCAGACGAATGCTTGCGGATGCCCGGCCCTCAAAAGAACGACCGCGACCTTATCACTACGGCAGGCGACATGGTTGTCTACTGCGCCGGCTTCCCGGCCATCTACGGACGGCAACCACTCTATTTTCAAGATCCTACATTCTCCGCGCGGGCCAAGATTCCCCCACCTAAACAAAGCGACTCGTTAGGAGTCGTTCCGTTGCCGGAGATTCAGATTGTTTAGGCCACCCAAATCCTAAAACTAAATAACCAATGCCTTTCGATCTGACACCTGAGGGTTACCTCGAGTTGAATGAGGATGAACTCAAGAAGCGCAAGGAGGCGTGAGGCGTACAAGCTGCAGCGAGGCTGAAATGGCTGAAAGGCTGAATCCGCTGGTCCGAATGCTCAACCAGCTCGGAAATGAGCCACTGCCGCTTTGTCGGCGCGGATTCGAATGAACGGTGTCGGCGGTCATAGGTCAGGGATTTCGTTTCTTTTTGTTTTGGCGCCACAAAAGACCTGCTTCTTGGAAGCTAAAGTATCCCGGGCGATCATCGATCGGTTGTCCCACGATCACGTGGTCAAGGAATTCGATTTGGAGAATGCGTGCGCCGGACGCGATTCGCTTGGTGAGTCGTAGATCCGCTTCGGAAGGGCTCACAGAACCCGAGGGGTGGTTGTGCACCACCACGAAACCGAACGACGCGTGCGCGATTGCCGGTCGGAAAATGTCTCGTGGATACGCAAGAGATGCATTCAACGTCCCCTTAGCGATTTCCACTTTCGTAATGCACCGCAGCTGGCTATCAAGCAGAACAACACGGACCACCTCTTGATGAAACGCTTTCATATCGAGGTTGGCTTTATAGATCGCTTTGGCGTTGGTGAGGGGAGCCAATAGAGCGTACTCAGTCTCGGCTATGGTGCCCATCGAAAGCGCTGCTATTACGGCCTCGGCTTGACGCCGGGTAAGAAACTGCCGCAGTTCCCGAAACGAGGCCCGAGACAAGGCCTTCAGAGAGCCGAAATGACGGATCAAAGCGTCCGCGACCGAATCTTTGCCGACCAACAATCGGAGGTGTTCGATGCCAGACAACGATGAGGAACCGTACAGCGCCAGTTTCTCGGAGACCGAGAAGCTCGGCGACGCTTTGGGAGCAGCTTCTGGAATATTTTGAAGTTCGCTTGAGGACTGAAAAATATGCTGTGACATATTTTTTCTGGCGTGAGCGGAGCAAAGCGCAGCGGCCCACGGAAAAAGGCCGGAGGCGCAAGAGCGCGGCACGCGGTCGAGGATATAAATGGAAGGTGCCTTGCCGAGCCTGCGAGAGACAAGGAAGGAGGCCCGTTTATGCCGCAGACGGTACTCTTGCGCTTGGAGGCCGACCGTGGGTTCGAAACCATATCGGACACCGTCGGAGTCGAGACCTTCTTGCGGAGTGGATTTAGGTGAAATTGATTCGCTTAGAAGAAACTGAGCAAAGCTTGAAAACGATGTCGTTGGCAGGGGAGGATGGTTCGTCGCACCAAAAAGAAAGTAAATTCCCGTTTCGTGTGGTGACCTCCAAGAGCTCGCTCGACAAATTTCTAAGTCCGCCGATTACTCCGATGAAGGCTCGGGCTGTGAAAAGCTTTCCCATTGGCAAAGAATGGATCTACGAGCCGAAGTGGGACGGGTTTCGTTGTCTCGTTTTCCGCGATGAGGAAAGCATCTTCTTGCAATCCAGAACGGGCAAAAACCTTACGTCAGCTTTTCCGGAAATCGTGGCGGCTTTTCGAGCTCTTAGTCCGAAGAGGTTTGTTTTAGATGGCGAACTGGCTTTACCGACAGAAGATGGTTTCTCTTTTGATGGCTTAGTGAATCGGTTGCGTATAGGCAGTGCGCGCCTTGCGTTGGAGGTCATGGATTCGCCGGCCATCTACATCGTGTTCGATATGCTGGCCAGTTCCGAAAACCTGCTTGGTTCGCCTTTCCGGGTGCGTCGGAGAACTCTCGAACGATTTTTCGAGAATTTTGTTCCTCGGTCCTCACCGCTTTACCTATCGGCCAGCACGGAGGATTTGAGAGAAGTTGAGAAGTGGGTGGGGCACATCGGACAGCAACTCGACGGAATTATCGCCAAGCGCTCCGATGCGCCGTACCGACCAGGGGACGATCACTCGACTGTTAAAATCAAAAATTATCGGAGTGCGGATTGTGTCGTAGCCGGTTTCCGGGATCACATAATCGGGAGCGCTCGGAATGAGCTTTTGCTTGGGCTCTACGATCAGGAGGGGCACCTTCAATACGTTAGTTCCGTCGGCATTGATGCAAAGCAAAAGCAGCAGGTTGGTATGCTGAGACCGAAGAAGACGACGCCTTTCTATGGCAGGCAGCCGGGAGAAAAGTCACACTGGAGCGGAGAAGCCGTTGGGCCGTGGAAACCCGTGGCTCCGACAAAAGTGGTCGAGGTTCGCTACGATCATTTCGGTGATGGTCGGTTTCGTCATGGGTGCACCTTTCTTCGAGTGCGTGAAGACAAATTGCCGAAGGACTGCCTGCTCGAACAAGTGGTCGAACAACAGCCGGCGATCCAGAACATAAACGCCTTCATCGAAGCTGGTCTCGCGACAGCCGGCATAAACCGAAAAATGATCAACATCGGCTGAGGTCGCTGGCCAGGCACTCAACCCTATTGGACGAGAAAGACCGAGGGGTGAGTGGCCTTGCGTTGCAAAAAAACATCAAAAAACTGATAATCTTAGGAAAAGATGCAAGTTTTCCAGTTCCGCGACAACGTAATCACCAATTACGGCGACTACATCCGGAGTTTCATTAATGTTGCAGACCCCAGAATCAGAGGCGAAGTCGAAAAGGCCTTGGCCGAGGGTTTGCTTTGGCGGGACCCCCTTGTCCAGCTGAACCCGCTGAACCCGACGTTCCAATCCGGGGTATCAGTGGACCAATTGGTCGAACAAGGAACACTTCATCCGGAGTGTGCGCGCGTTTTCCGCCGGAACAAGAAATCGACCGGAGGTGTTGGTGATCCGCTCTTGCTGCACAAACATCAGGAGGAAGCCACTTATCTGGCGCACGAGGGCAAAAACTACGTGCTCTGCACCGGGACAGGCTCCGGTAAAAGCCTAGCCTATATCATACCGATCGTAGATCATGTTTTGCGCAGGGGTTCAGGCAAGGGCGTGCAGGCCATCATTGTGTTCTTGGCGCCAATGTACCGCTTGATCGGCGGACTTCTGGGGTCGCAGGGGCTTCCCGCACATCTCCACATGGGATGGTGCAAGACTATCTCAACCGGACGCCTGAGACCCTCTGGGGTTTTCTATCGAATGGTCGCCTTTTACGAATCCTGCGCGATAGCAAGAGCCTGGCTCGAGCGAGTTTCATCGAATTTGACCTTACGACGATGTTCGAGAGCGAAGCATACTCGGACTTTGTTATCCTTTGGCTACTCTGTCACCAGTCGCGCGTTGAGGCAGATGACCCTCACAAATGCCATCTTGAAAAATGGATGGAGCTCGCACACGAGCAAGGGACACGTGCACTCGACAAGCTCCGCTACGGAGTGGCTAAAGCGCTGATTGATCTGGGCCAGGGATTCCTCGAAGACCCAGCCAACAAGCGGCTTCGTGAATTACTAACATCAGAGCGGCTCTCCACGGTTGAGTACTACAAGCAGGTGATCCGCGTGATCTACCGGTTGATGTTTCTGTTTGCCGGTGAAGATCGCGATTTATTGTTTCCGCTCGACTGCGATCCAGCCGCCAAGGAGAATTATCTTAAGTTCTACTCCGTTTCGCGACTACGAGACATTGCGGCCAAGGTACTGGGAACCCGACATGGCGATCTATGGAGCGGCCTGAAGACGGTATTCTCAAAGCTCTCGCTTGAAGGGTGCCCGCCTCTTGCTCTTCCCGCTCTTGATAGTTTTCTCTGGGACTCTGAGGCGACATTTGCGCTGAATGAAGCGGAGCTTTCAAACGTGCGATTGCTATCGGCCGTTCGTAATCTTGCATACATCACCGAAGGATCGGCGCGGCAGAAAGTCGATTACAGAAATATTGGCGCTGAGGAGATCGGCGGAATCTATGAGAACATCATTTCTCTCTCTCCGATCCTCGACATTGAAAGGTTTGCCTTCACTCTAGGTGAAGGCGCATTCAGCGAGCGTGACGAAACAGCTTCCCACTACACACCCACGAGTCTGGTAGATGAACTTCTCAATAGCGCACTCAATCCAGTCCTTGATAGAGCGTGTGGGGAAAAAGATCCCGCTAAGGCCATCTTCCGTTCCTCATTTTCTCCGTGATAGCAGGCAGCGACTCGCATCTCGGCGCTATTCAGGCGATGGTCGGCAACAGGGAAGCTCGCGGGGGAGAGTCAGTGTGGACGGTCGAGGATTTTGACTATGTCCAGTCAAGCCTTTCAAAATTCTGCGTTTGCACAGGAGGTGGTCTTGGACTCACCGCCGAGTTCGGGCTCCGACCCGGAGCAACGACTGCCATGCTTGACGGTCCCAGGACGGCGCTGTGGCAACTAAAGGCGGAACAACCGCATCCGGATCTCGGAGGCGGTCTGCTTTGCCTCCTGCATATGCCGCATTCCGTGGCCCGAGAGCGGCTACCTGGTATTCTCCAAGAGCTAAATCGCAGGGAGATGGCTCCCCGCGACCAACCACCTCACTTTGGTGCCTGGTGCCAAGGCAATTCGGGGAATACGCTGACTTACGTTTCTTTTCTTCCAAACGTCATGCACGGTACTGCCGGCATCGCGTTGAATGTCTCAATTTGGGCTTTTCACCGAGCCCATTGGGCCGACGCGTATCTGGCTTCGATCGGAGTGTATTGTTAATAATCTGACGGAGCAGAACATTGTCCAAATTCACAACCGCTGCCCAGATGAAAAAGAGCACTATGCCCAAAAAGAAGGCTGCACCGACAGATGAAGACAGGAAATCATGGCCCAGGATTTGGTCAGATTCTCCTGATTGTTTACGATGGGGAAAGGCTGCAGATCAAGCAATTGGCAAACTAGAGAAGCTAGTGAAGATGCAGGAAGAGTTTCGCGAGGAATACAAAAACATGTCCAAAACGGACCGCGACTCTGCACGCGGCGATATGCTGCGGACGATTGTCGGATTCAAGGTTAAACGCGCACTAGATATCGCATGGGATGCGCTCAACGGTGTTACCTACGGGTAAATGAGCATGACAATCATTGATCTATCGAAATTCAAATCTTTGAAGAAGCGTCGCGAAATTACAGCGAGCCGGACGTGGTCGTTATAGTCACTGGCGCCTACGGTTTCCGGAAGTTTTCTTTTTTCTGGCGTTACTGATCTTTTGTCTCCTGTCCGTGATCAGCTCTGGCGGTCAGAAAGTTAGGCGAGCCTAACGGTACCAGACATAACCTGCGTTTCGAGCGTTTATTGACTCCGATGCGTTTGGAAAGGGTAGGGTGGAGCAGGGGATGGCACCTCCGCTTCTCGTAAATCGCGGCGAATATTGGCGATCAAGGGCCACAGCCCTAACTTTTGACATGTTTTCGCTAAGGACAACCCGCGTGAAAGGACTCGCTCGGTTCCGATTCGAATATGTTGTGTGAGGAATGTGGCGAAGAAGTTCAGGAGAGTTGACGCGATTTCGCGTGCGCGCACTGAGATTTCGATTCCGTCGTGGAAGATCTTCGTCGCGGAGATGCTACCAAAGGAAAACTCAGGTTATCATCGCAGCCTCTTCACTAACTGGTTGTCCCCGGTAGGCAATGGTGGACTCGCGGATCACGAGAGTACAGTGAACCTCGCTGTGTAGGGTGGGTGTCCGGTCGTTATTTAGCCGAGCCATCAGTATGGACCAAGCCTGATCCGCAAAATCGTCCGCAGGCTGACTAAGCGTGGTAATAGAGGGCCTGACCGCTCTAAACCATTCGCAATCGTCGAATGCGAGCAACGAGATATCGTTCGGCAGTTCCAGCCCAGCCTCCCGGATGGTTTGGAGTGCTGCGATGGTCATCATCTCAGTCAGGGCAAAAAGGGCCGACGGTCTGCCCTCGCCTGACAAAGCCAACCCAAGCGCTTGGCGGCCGAGCTCGGCTTCGTTGCGCCCTGCGACAACGACGTTTTCAAACTTTGAAAGTTTCGCTTCAACAACAGCTTCCCGGTAACCCTCGATCCGTTCTTGAATATTGCGAAGCCCAGAGTCGCTCGCAAGTAGCAGGATGTGGCGGTGCCCCAGCGAGATCAGGTGCCGGGCGCCTTCGCGGGCAGCCGCCACGTTGTCGAGCATGACGTGGTCAAAATCGGTATTTTTAGCGACGCGATCCAAAAGAACCGCGGGTATGCCGCTTTGCCGCACATCGTCGAGCATGGGCGAGTCATCGCGGCATGGCATGACGAGCAATCCATCAACTTTACGCTGAATCAGCGTGCGGACCCGCTCCCGTTCCCAAGCGAAGTCTTCCTGGCTGTCGGTGAGAATGAGTTGGTAGTCGGTAAAGGCGGCACGCTTTGCAAGGCGTCGTACGATCGCGGGAAAAAGGCCATTGGTGATGTCGGGTACCACGACACCAATGGTACGCGAGCGACGCTCGCGTAAACTCGCGGCCACTGAATTAGGGCTGTACTGCAGGGCAGCAATCGCGTCCTGAACACGTTGTTGAAGTTCCGGCCCGACGTAGCGCGTGCCACGCAAGACGTTGGAAACCGTGGCCGTGGACACGCCGGCCGCCCGGGCCACGTCGTGGATGGTCGCGCCACGGTGTTCAGCCGGGCTTCTGGTCCTGGTACGCATGGGCAAAAGATGGCGCAATGGACAGGGCGTAGCAACAAATTTTTAAAAAAATAGTATTTAACATTTGATTTTATTTTAATTTAAACGATTTACTACGCGGCCACATGAAATCCTCCTTCGTTGTTCAGCCCCGCGGAAGTAGTCCCATCACAGCTATTCCTTGCAACGGCCAAGGGCCAGTGTCCCCGAGACGCGTTGCGGAAACTTTTTCTCCACCCGGATCAGGGAATGAAAGGAGGGAAATGCCTGGAGCGAAGTTGATTGGGGCTTGCCTCCGCGAGCGGTTGTCACACTTAACGGCGCTGGAAGAGCGGGTCATTTTAGCGATCGTTAACCAACGCGCTATCGACGAAAGAACCTTGCTTAAAGTGGTGGCCGATGAGGCGCACGTCTCCAAAGCGATGTTGATTAAAATCGCCAAAAAACTCGGGTTTGATGGCTTCCGTTCCTTAAGAGCTGCGCTGGCAGAGTACAATCGACTGCCCCTCGCGGAGATTCACGAGGAGTTGTGCAGTTGCCGGACCCCTTTTGCGCTTGCCGAAAAGATCTGCCGGATTTCCATCAAAGCGATCCAGGACACTTTCTCCAGCCTCTCCTTCAAGGACCTTGAACGGGCCGCTCAATGTTTCTACGCCGCTCGACAACGCGACTTTTATGGCGTGGGCGGCTCCGCACAGGTGGCGCGGAACGCGACCTGCAAGTTCCTGCGGATCGGCATTCGAGCGTCGACCTTTGATGACAACTCAATGATGCTGATGTCGGCCTCGTTGTTGCAAAAGGGCGACGCGGTCGTGGCCCTTTCGTCTTCCGGGCAGACCCTGGTCGTCGTGGAAGCCGCGCGGCAGGCTCGCAGAAACGGCGCCAGCGTCATCGCTGTAACCAATGTGCCGCTTTCCACACTGGCCCAAGAGGCCGACGTGTCGCTTTGCACAACCGCCGGCGGCGCGCCGCTGACCGGCGAAAATGTGGCGGCGCGCGCCGCTCAACAAAGTATTCTTGATTCCCTACTGGCGATCGTGGCGCAAAAAAACCCAGACATCGCCGAAGAGAATCTCAGGCGGACAATCTCCGTTCTAAGGGCGCAACGGTTGGCCTGGTGAGCAAAAGCTCGGCTGGCGGAATCCACAAGTTTACGTGCGCGAACTCTTCGGCAGCGCGGTCGTTGGTTGCGAGGCGACAAAAAACGGAACTTACCCAGTACGGGTAAGCAGGTCTCAAAAGCAGAAGTTAGACATCCTCATAAACAAGTTTACAGGCGTGAACTTATATACCAGGAAGGCCGTTGACTTCTGTCGCAAGAATCTATGCTCTTGTTATTGGCGCTTTAAGGGTTGCCCCATTGTCTCAACTGCAATTTAAATCACCTGGCCGTCAGTAATCACGCCAATACAACGTCTGCCCGAGAAATTTAGATAACGGTCGACCTGAGTTCCGGGGGAAACACAGCAGCCCTTCGAGAAGTCATCCGGCTTCCGAAGGGCTGTCATTCTGAGGCGTTGTAACCTAGCAATTAGGACTTAATTATCCCTTAAGCGGTTTACGGGCGTGAACTTTTAAACCGGGAATGCTGTTGACTTCTGTGGCAGGAACCTATGACTTTAATAACGATTTAAGGGTTGCGCCTGTCGCCTGAGCGCAATCTGGAAATGGGCTCCAGACCCTCTTTTTAACCCCCGAGCACAATATAACGCTCACCTGAGTACATAAACATGATCAAGAAATTCCATCGGTTGTTTTTCGTGGTTCCGTTGAGTCTGCTGGCCACAGCAACGCTGACCACCCCAGTCTTCGCCCAAGCGAAGCTCAAATCTGTGGCCGTAGCGGTTAACGACCTGGGCAATCCCTTCTTCGTGCAGGTTGTGCATGGGGCACGGGATAAGGCCAAGGAAATCAATCCGAATGTGAAAGTCGCATCTGAATCGAGCAATTACGATGTGAACAATCAGACCAACCAACTTGACAACTTCATTGCCTCTGGGGCGAACGTGATTTTGTTAAACGCAGCCGACAGTAAGGGGATCGCCCCGGCCGTGACGCGTGCCAAGGCGGCCGGCATCATAGTGATTGCCATCGACGTTGGGGCCGAAGGCGGAGTGGACGCGACGATCACTTCAAATAACAAGCAGGCCGGTTTGGAATGCGGACAGTACGTCGCTGACCGACTCAAGGGCAAGGGTCAGGTCGTCATCGTCAATGGGCCGCCTGTAACCTCGGTCGTCGACCGGGTGGGCGGATTCGTTGAAGTGATCAAAAAGTATCCGGACATCAAGATTCTGTCGCAGGATCAAAATGCTAGTGGCAAGCGTGATGAGGGTCTTCGGGTGATGACCGACCTGTTGACCGCATATCCCAAAATTGATGCGGTGTTTTCCATCAACGATCCAGCATCGATTGGATGTGACTTGGCGGCCAAGCAGGCACAGCGCAAGGAATTCTTTATTGCAAGCGTCGATGGAGCGCCTGACGTTGTGCCATATTTGAAGGACAAGGATAGTTTGATAGCGTGCAGTGCGGCGCAGTCCCCTTACGTGATGGCGCAAAAAGCCGTTGAAGTAGGTAACGATATCCTCAATGGCAAGAAGCCCGATCAGCCTCTTATTCTGATTCCTGTGGATCTTATCACGAAAGAAAATGTCGACCAATACAAAGGCTGGACCCGGTAGTGCTCAGCCGATACTCGAAGTACGCCAGATAACCAAAAGTTTTCCTGGCGTACGGGCTCTCAAAGGGGTGGATCTTCGCGTCTGGGCTGGCGAAGTGCACGCTCTGATGGGCGAGAATGGGGCCGGCAAGAGCACGCTGATGAAGATTCTGGCTGGAGCCTACCGGCCGGATTCGGGTCAGATTCTCCTGGATGGCAAAGAGGTGCATTTCCACACACCGCATGAGGCGCGCCTGGCCGGGATAGGGATCATCTATCAGGAATTAACCGTTGCGCCGAATTTAACTGTGAGCGGCAACGTGTTTTTGGGCTCGGAAGCGATGCGTCTTGGGTTTTTGAAAGACACGGCGGTGATGGATCGGAGGACTCAGGAGGTATTAAATCGGTTAGGTGCTCGTTTTTCAGCGACGCAACGGGCGGCGCATTTGGCGGTAGCCGAACAGCAGCAGGTTGAGATTGCGCGGGCGCTTTTCTACAAGAGCCGGGTCCTGGTGATGGATGAACCGACGGCGGCCCTATCGGATCGGGAAACCGAAAAGCTCTTTGAGGTGGTGCGCCAGCTTCGGGCCGAAGGTATGGCGATCATCTATATAAGTCATCGGATGGCCGAGGTCTACGAGTTAGCCGATAGGCTGTCGGTGTTTCGAGACGGGACTTATGTAGGAGAGTTAACGCGCTCGGAATTTTCGGCCGACAAAGTAATCGAAATGATGGTAGGCCGCAAGCTTCAGGACTTTTACGAGCATGCCAAGCATACGCCGGGCAAGGTAGTACTGGAAGTTCGCAGCTTGAGCGACACGAAAGGTCGAGTCAAGGGAGCTCACTTCCAGCTGCGAGCAGGGGAGGCATTGGGTTTGGCAGGATTGGTAGGTGCCGGAAGAACCGAATTGGCCCGGTTAATATTTGGCGCCGACAAGCGCAAAACCGGTGAGGTCTATCTGGAGGGACAAAAGCTGGAAGTCAATGAGCCCAAGGATGCGATTCGGGCCGGGATCGGTTATGTGCCAGAAGATCGCAAGTTGCAGGGGGTCTTTCTGCAGATGTCCTCCGGAGAGAATATCACCATGAATATCCTTGGGGGTTGCTCGACGGCGGGGGTACTGAACTTTGCGCAACTGAACGAGCGGGCCAATGCCCAGGTCAAAGCCATGCGTGTTCGGACGGCTTCGCTCAAGCAGCGAGCTGGGGGATTGTCTGGGGGCAACCAGCAAAAGCTGTTGTTGGCCCGATGGCTGGAAATCAATCCAAAGGTTTTAATACTCGATGAGCCGACGCGGGGAGTTGATGTGGGAGCGAAGGCAGAGATCTACGCAATCATTCAGCAACTGCTGCAAAAGGGGATGGCAGTTTTATTTATCTCAAGCGAGCTTCCCGAAATAGTGGGGGTGTGCGATCGGGTTCTGGTCATGAGAGAAGGGGAAATCACGGGGGAAGTCGGTGGGGAGACCGGGATTGAGGTCACGCAGACCAACATAATGAAATTTGCAACGGATGTTACCCGGAGCTTAAAAGACAATGGCAACTGAAGCTACGACATCGGCGGCTACGCTAGCGGCGACCAAACGCAAAGAGTTAACCAGATCGCTCATAGAGTTGGCCGGGATGCTGCCGGTGCTGATCGTGATCTGTATCCTTTTTGCCTTTCTAACGCCGAATTTTCTGACGCAGAATAATATTGTTAACGTCGTTCGGCAGGCATCGATTAACATTGTTCTGGCAGCGGGAATGACCTTTGTCATCCTTACCGGAGGCATTGATCTTGCCGTGGGTTCGGTTCTTGGGTTTACAGCTGTGATAGCGGTCGCTATATCATTGATCCCCGGTTTGGGCTGGGCCGCAGTACCGATCGCTCTGTTGGCTGGCGCGCTTGTCGGGGTGCTAACCGGAATGACGGTGGCCTACATCGGATTACCTCCGTTCATCGTGACTCTTGGCACCTACACCGCCATTCGAGGAGCCGCCTATCTTGCCGCCGGTGGAACGACCGTGATTAACAGTAAGATCGGGTTTGCGTGGATTGGAAACGGTTATCTGGGGCCAGTTCCGTGGCTTGTGATCATTGCGCTTATTACCATCGCGGTCAGCGCATTTATTCTGCACCGGACCATCCTCGGAGTCCATGTATATGCGGTAGGCGGCAACGCCCAGGCTGCCCGGCTGACAGGTATTCCGGTCCCCCTGATTTTAATTTTTGCTTATGGCGTCAGTGGACTTCTCTCCGGTTTAGGGGGCGTCATGAGTGCGAGCCGCTTGTATAGTGCGCAAGGTCAACTTGGCATTGGATATGAGTTAGATGCAATCGCCGCGGTCATCCTGGGTGGTACCAGCTTTGTCGGCGGGATTGGAACCGTTTTTGGCACGCTGATTGGGGCTCTGATCATCGCGGTGCTTAACAACGGACTTACCTTGATGAATGTCTCGTTCTATTGGCAGTTGGTGATCAAGGGAGCCGTTATCATCCTGGCCGTCATGCTCGATAAGTTGCGAACCCGCGGACAGGCCGCATAGGCGAACAGGATCAGAGTATGTCCCAGCATCACTCCCAAGAAGAAGAGTTCAAAGAATTAGCCGACGGGTTCTTGAAAGGCAGGATCACTCGGCGTCGATTTATTTGGCGGGCTGCTAAGCTCGGATTGTCCGCTGCCCTGCTGAGCCGCATGGTACCATCGTCTTTTGCTGGAGATGACAACCTGGTCGATTCTTCACCGTTGGCGCCCAATGAGTCTCCTATTACAAAAGAGCGCATCGAGTATCTGAAGTCCAAGCCATACAAAGATACTACTATCAACGTCATGGCCCTCAGGTCGGCCGTCGGCGACTGCCTGGAATATCATGCTCCGAGATGGGAAGAAGAAACAGGCGCTCACGTTAATGTTACCAAAGTTCCAATCGATACGTTCCACCAGCAGATTTTCGGAGATCTGACAAGCGGCTCGGGCCAGTATGACGCCTACCAGACGGCCGCCTGGTTCTACGGGGACTTTTTCAGGGCTACGGAGCCCTACATAGTCGAGATCACGCCGTTTGTGCAGGATCCTAAGTATCCCTACTGGAACCCAGAGGAATTCTTGCCAGCTATGAAGCGGCTTTATACCTGGCAGGGCAAGCTCTATGGCGTCCTATTCGATGCCGACGCCCAGATTCTTTATTACCGCAAAGATATTCTGGCCAACGCGAATTATCAGGAGAAATTCAAGAGCAAACTGGGCTACGACCTCCCCAATCCGCCCAAGAACATGAAAGAGATGCATGACGTCGCCTCCTTTTTCACGGGCTGGGATTGGAACGGCGATGGCAAGGACGATTGGGGGATTGCGTTGCATGCTAAGGTCAATGAACAGGGTTTCTTCCATTTCCTGACTCTGGCTGCACCTTACGTCGTTTCACCAAATAATAAGCATTTCTACTTTAACCCGAACGATATGAAGCCTCTTATTAATTCCGAGGGGCATCTTCGGGCCCTGGAAGATTATGTGAGATTCCTGGCCAACGGCCCCAAAGAGCAAATTGGGTGGACGCTGCCGGAGGGATGGAAACCGTTCCTCAATGGGCACGCCGTTATGGAAGCGACTTGGGGAGACCTGCCGACGCTCGCCCAGGATCGCGCCCACTCCAGTGTGCAAGGCCGAGT
>Ga0310916_10001220_pt1 | contig 15094 bp, 22 predicted proteins | sample GREbulkMGLF176_FD_203444 | JGI IMG/M metagenome (GOLD analysis project Ga0310916, IMG submission 203444) | Lab enrichment of tropical soil microbial communities from Luquillo Experimental Forest, Puerto Rico - GRE.bulkMG.LF176 | ecosystem: Environmental > Terrestrial > Soil > Tropical forest >...
CCGATGGTGGCGGTGCAGTGATCATGACCACACCCGAGCGCGCACGATCCTTGAAGAAGCCGCCGGTGTATGTACTCGGCTGCGGGCAGGCGATCACCCACGCCAATATTTCGAGCATGCCGGATCTGACGGTAACCGGTGCCTTGCGGTCCGGACGCGCCGCCTATGCAATGGCTGGGCTCGGCCCGACAGACATAGATGTCGTTGAGCTCTACGACGCCTTCACGATCAACACGATATTGTTTCTCGAGGACCTCGGCTTTTGCCAGAAGGGCGAAGGCGGCTCCTTGGTCGCAGATGGACGCATTGCACCCAAGGGCGATCTGCCGGTCAACACCAATGGCGGCGGGCTTTCCTATTGCCACCCCGGCATGTATGGGCTGTTCCTGCTGATCGAGGCGACGCGGCAGCTGCGCCAAGAATGTGGCGCGCGCCAAGTGGCCGATTGCGAGACTGCGATCGCGCACGGCAATGGCGGGGTATTGTCGTCGCAAAGCACGGTCATCCTCGGGACGCGAGCAACGCTTTAGAATAGGAGGAGACGGCATGGCCGAAGGCGCATTGGTTCGCTTCGAAAACGTTGACGGGATCGGCGTCATCACCGTCGACAACCCGCCGGTTAACGCACTGAGCCCCGGCGTGCCCGAGGGTATCGTCGAGAATGTCGAGCGAGGGAACGCCGATCCGGCGATCAAAGCGATGGTGCTGATCGGCGCAGGGCGAAGCTTCATCGCCGGCGCAGACATTCGCCAGTTCGGCACGAGGCGACCTCCGCCGGTACCGGGAAAGCGCACCCACGAAGTGCTCGATGCGAGCGCTAAGCCGGTAGTCGCGACAATCCACGGCTATGCCTTGGGCGGCGGGCTGGAGGTGGCGCTTGCCTCGCATTACCGCATCGCCGTGCCCAGCGCCAAGGTTGGTCTGCCCGAGGTATTGATCGGCATATTGCCGGGTAGCGGCGGGACCCAGCGGCTGCCGCGGCTGATCGGACCAAAGGCGGCGATGGAGATGATCGTGTCGGGCCGACATGTCCCGGCCGAGGAGGCCAAGCAACTTGGCATCATCGACGAGCTGGTGCCGGAGGGCGGCGACCTCCGGCAGGCGGCGATCGCGATGGCGCGTCGCGTCGCCGACACCAGGCAGTTGCCGCGCATCCGCGACCGCGACCAGAAGCTCGCGGAAGCCAAGACCGATCCCGGCATCTTCGAGGCGATGCGCAAGTCGATCGCGCGGCGCGCACGCAATCAGAAGGCCCCTTACCACTGCATCGCCGCGGTCGAGGCGGCCTGCAGCATGCCGTTCGACGAGGGGATCCGGCGCGAACGCGAGCTCTTCGACGAGCTCGAAAATTCGGCCGAGGCGCGGGCTCTGCGCTACGCGTTCTTCGCCGAGCGCGAGGTCGCCAAATTGCCCGACATTCCGCGCGACACCCCTTTGCGGCCGATCGAGACGGCTGCGATCGTCGGCGCCGGCACGATGGGTGGCGGCATCGCGATGAGCTTTGCCGAGTTCGGCTTTCCGGTGAAGCTGCTCGAAGTCAGCCAAGAGGCACTCGACCGCGGCCTGGCGCGCATCCGCAGCAATTACGAAACGAGCGTCAAGCGCGGCAGCCTCGCGCAAGCGGAGATGGAGCGCCGACTGAAATTGATCGAGCCGGTCAAGAGCTATGACGACATTGCCCAGTGCGATGTCGTGATCGAGGCGGTGTTCGAGCGCATCCCGGTCAAGGAAGAAGTGTTCAAAAAGCTCGACGAGGTCATGAAGCCGGGTGCGCTGCTCTACTCGAACACATCGGGCATCGATATCGACATCATGGCCAATGCGACCAAGCGGCCGCAGGACGTGGCCGGAACGCATTTCTTCGCCCCGGCCAATGTCATGAAATTGTTTGAGGTCGTCAAAGGGACGAAGAGTGCTCCCGACGTATTGGCGACCGGGATGGGGTTGGGCCGCAAGATCGGCAAGATCAGTGCGATGGCCGGCAATGGCGACGGCTTTGTCGCCAATCGCAGCCGCGGGCCGTTTGGCACCGAGATGAACCTCATGATCGAAGAAGGAGCGCTCCCCGAGCAAGTCGACAAAGTCATGGTCGATTTCGGCTATCCGATCGGGCCGTTTGCGACCGCCGATCTGTCGGGTCTCGACATCGGCTATGATAGCCGCCAGCGGCGCGCGGCGGAGAACCCGAACTACCGCAAGATGCCGATCGCCGACATGATCGTCGAGGCCGGGCGATTGGGCCAGAAGACAGGCGCCGGATGGTTCCGCTACGAGAAGGGCGACCGCACCCCGCATCCCGACCCCGACCTCGCCCGCATGATCAAGCAAAAGGCGGCCGAACTCGGCATCCCGCAGCGAACCTTCAGTGACGAGGAGATCCTCCGCCGGCTGCTCTTTGCCTCGGTCAACGAGGCCTGCAAGATCCTCGAAGAGGGCAAGGCATACCGCGCCAGCGATATCGACGTAATGTGGCTCAATGGTTTCGGCTTCCCGCGCTACCGCGGCGGGCTGATGTATTGGGCCGACGGCATTGGTGTCGCCGAGGTCTACCGCCAGATCCAGGCCTGGCATCAGCAATACGGCGAGCGCTGGGCCCCCGCCGCGCTATTGCGCCGGCTGGCCGACACCGGCACGCCACTGCGTGAGGCAAAACCTGGCCGGCCGATGTGAGCAAGGGTCTGATGACCATTGACATCGAAACTCTTTCTACAAGCCAACTGGAAAACCTTATCGAAGACCGCCGCAGTTAGGTGGGGAGCCTGCGTCAACGGGTTGTCCGGGCTTGTTGTCGGCGTTTCTGAATTTTGATTGGGTGGCGTGATCGCTTCCGATGAGGCCTGAGACTCAGCTGGAAGCCGTGTGTGAAATAGTTCACACACCCCTTCGGCCGGTTAGGGCACAATTGGTAAACGTCGCTCCTTCGGCGATCCACGGGCGACGATCAAAAGCAGGCTTCGCAACAATTTGTTGGGCGCGAGGTGCATGCCACGCGCTCGTCTATATCAGGAGCACGTCATGAACACACCTCGAGGTCATCAACCCGCGACCAGCGGCGGTCTTCGCGCCGCTCTGCACTCCTACCTCCACGTCGCGCCGCATCCGAAGGTCCACCCTTATTTCAAGCTGGCCCACGGGGGGCGGGCCGCCCACGCCGCAGGGGGTGGCGGCCCGTGGAACGTGCCTGACCTGTGTCACGCCTACAATTGGCCGACCGGCCTCATCGGCGGCGGTGTCATCGCCATCGTCGAACTCGGCGGGGGCTGGGTGCAGTCCGATATGACTCAGTTCTTCGGCGGGATCGGCCAGCCGGTTCCGAACATTACCGATGTCTCGGTCGACGGGACCCAGAACACCCCGGATCCCAGTCCGAACAGTGCCGATGGCGAGGTGGCGCTCGACATCGAGGTTGCCGCTGCCGCGTATTATGTGGCGACCGGCAAAGCCGCGACGATTCGCGTTTATTGGGCGCAGGATATTGCCAGCGCGGTGCGCGCCGCGACCGCCGATAACTGCGACGTGTGCTCGATCTCGTGGGGCGCAGACGAAGCCAATTGGGGCGCGCAGGCCGGCCAGGATATGGAGCAGGCGGCGATAGAGGCCACTGCGGCCGGAATGATCGTGTTCGCCGCCTCGGGCGACAACGATTCGAGCGACGGCGGGCCAGGCCGGTCCAATGTCGATCTACCCGCCTCGGCTCCGCATGTGATCGGCTGCGGCGGCACGAGCAAGACCCGAACTCATGAGACTGTCTGGAACAACAACCCCGGCAATGCGGACGGTGAGGGCACGGGTGGCGGCTTTTCTAAGCTGTTCAAGCCAATGCCGCCTTGGCAGGCAGGTGCGCCGCACGGGCCGGGGCGGATGGTGCCGGATGTTGCCGCAGACGCCGATCCAAACACCGGCTACAACATAGTGCTCCACGGCGCGCAGGTCACGATCGGCGGTACCAGCGCCGTCGCTCCGCTTTATGCCGGACTGTTCGCCTCGTTCGGCACCAAGCTCGGCTTTGTCACCCCGGAACTGTGGCTCAACCACCTCTGCTTCAACGACATCACTCAGGGGGACAACGGCGCCTTTCGCGCCCGTGTCGGCCCTGACGCGTGCACCGGCCTCGGCTCGCCGGTCGGCAACAAGCTGGACCAATTGCTGAGCCACCCGGCGGCAAACCCGATGCGCAGAGTGAGGGATCTCGAAACCGAGAATGAACAATTGCGCGAGCAGATTGCCCGACTGACCGAGAAATAACCAATGCTGCACGGCCGGCCCGCGCCTACGGGCCGGCCTCCTCTTTTCGCGACGCTTCAACTAACGAATAACGCTTAGAACAGGCATGACCATCTGGAATAATTTTCGGTAATCCTCCGTAGACCTTGCGCATGATTTTCATGAGCCTCACGCTCATGCTCATCTCCCTCGACCGCATAAAAAAAGAAAGGTGTATTATCTCCACGATTGCCTAGCCTGTCTAATAGAGCATAGCCTGCACGAGGGTGGGCAGGTGGTTCACATCGGAAATGATCGCTGCTAATTCATTAATTGAGAGGAGTTCAAAAGCCTCATTTATAGACTGGGTGCGGATAAATGCTGTGTCAAAGTCCTCAAAATCCTGTCGCAGGAGGGTGTCCCGCGCGTGATTTTTGTTGACCCAGAGAACGGAATTCTTCCAACGCTCTGAATCGGGACGAGCGGGCAAGGGAGGATGTAGCGGGTCGGGTTCGGACGGCTTACTCACCCGCTGTGGCTCAACCGAGAGCATCGGGACAATGCTGCCTACAACGGGCATCTGAACGCGCGGTTGGTTGGTCAGAAGACGATACAAGACCTCGAAGCTAATAAGGAGCGTGCTAGCCGAATGGTGCACGCGGGCGCAGGAACGATTTCCCAGCTTACATATGCCCAGTGCGAAGATCGGTTTCCCACTAGGCTAGGCGCCGCGAAGATGCGCCTTGGAAAGTCGAGTTTACGGAAGCATTGGGGGCACCCGATGCCGAAAATCTGCGGACCAGCATTCTTCTGGATCGCGGCCTGGCTCGGTCCGAAATGGGCTTCCCGCGACAGGCGGTCGAAGACTACACCGAGGTTCTGAAGGACTCGACTCTCCACCGCGATACTCGCACTGCTGTCCTGCAGAACCGCGCCATCACGTGGGACGCGGCGGGCAAGTACCGCGAGGCGGAAGGTGATCTCGATGAAATCCTGTCTTCGCGACCGCTAAGCGCCTGCACCGAAGCTCTGGCGCTCATTTCCCGCGCTCTCTTGAACGAAAAGTCCTCGTTGGCGTGAGTCGCTCTGCAATTGATGTAACGCCTCCACACGTGTGTGGGGGAGTGTGTCTTCATTAGCAATGACTCTAGCCTTTTTATTGCTCAGAGGCACTCGATAGCCGGCCCGCGGTCGTCCTTCACGCCCGCTCGGTGTGCCTAAGATCCGCGCTTTGTACGAAGCCACTTATTTCGCCGGGTTGCGCATATCGGGGATGCCGGAGCAATGAGTGAGCCGTTAGGCCTGCGAGCCGGTGCGCCTTCGTCACCGACTGCCGGCAGCAGACCGGATCACGAAGTCGGAGCTATTCATGTCGCCTTAGGTTTGGCCGGTGGCGCCGCAGATCAGCACCCCCGGGGCGAAGTTGATCAGGTCTCGAACGCGGCTGCCAGTCCAATTCGTGGAGAACATGGGTCTGACTGGTCTCAGGGAGGGCGGGCTTGCAATTCCGCTTTGGGGATCATTGCCTCGATAGCGACCGTCGCGAATTGCGGCGCCGCGGCGCACTGGTCGCGCTCGAGCCGCAGGTCTTCGACCTGCTGGTCTATCTGGTGCAGAACCGCGATCGCGTGGTCAGCAAGGACGACCTGCTGGAAGCGGTGTGTGGGCGGCCGGATTGTGTCGGAGTCGGCGCTGTCCAGCCGGATAACCGCGGTGCGTAAGGCAATTGGCGACGACGGCAAGGGACAGCGCCTGATCCGAACCCTACCGCGGAAAGGGTTGCGCTTTATTGGTTCGGTGGACGACGTAGAACAGCAAGCGCCGCCGCGCGATACACCGGCGATGCTATCCGAGAGGCCGGGGGGGCGAGGGTAGGGTACCATGGCCGGACGCGGTTATGCCCAACTTTACCGACGAAGGAGACAACAACATATTCAGGTGCGAGATCCTGTACATGTCTCGTACGGATAATTCCGTCACCGCAGTCGTACAGAACAGTTATAGCGCCGACCCCGTTCATAGCTATGTCAAAGGTACACAGATTACGATCACAGGAGTTAGTGCGCATCCCGAAATGAAACGGCTTGTACTATATAACCACGATTGGCAACTCTAACCCGAATGCTGACTGCTTCAATACATTTACGTATAAGAATCCTGGGCCGGACGTTGACTCTTTCGCTCTCCCTGAGGAGAGAGCGTACGCGTTACCGTCCAATACCGGAGCATCGACAGCAGACGGTATCTGCGCTGGTGCAGACTTTCTTAAGCTTAAGAACGTAAATATTACGGCTTTTGGGCGTTTCGGGATCAATGCCGCAAGCGTACACCCAAAAATATGCTGCCGATAGCCAGAGTTTTCGCAATGTCACCATCGGCAATTGTCGCGGTATCGGGCTCTACATTCACGGTGGCGATGCTAATGCCAGTGCTTTTTTTAAGTATTGGCGGAGGTGAATCTCGTTGGGGGAATCTGCCATCTTACTTTCCTTGGCAATACCCACGTTGCCCCTAGCGTTACTTCGTGTGGCTTCGATCCATCATCTGCAGAGGGCAAGACGTTTTCTGTATTGAAAATATCCTGCACAGACAACGTCGTGACTGTAACCGCCTCAGAGGCGCACGATCTCATACAGGGGCAGGCTGCAGTGCTCTCAGGGCTCATCGATCCGAGTTTTGAAGCACCCCCAGTCACAATCACCGTTTGCTCCTCAACGGGTACGTGGAAGATGCGAACGGTCTTCAAAAGTTGGGAACCAAGACTATCTCGATTGGAGGAACAAGAGACGACGGATCGCATGCCGCCGCCAGCTTCTCATGGCCCGAAATCCGGGCGTGGTATACGAACATATGCGCGTTCGATAATAATCTTCATGCAGTGCATCCTGACCGTGGAACGATATTAACATTGCGTGGCGGGCATTTTTCCGAGTGGCCCAACCAGATCGGCTTCCTCGGCACCGACGATGCGCGCACACGCTGGTATTTGCGCGACGATCCTCAATCGCCGAATCCATATTCTACTATAGCACGTAGCCAATTTCGTTGGTAAGCAAAGACTTGTGTTGTACGCGGGTCAGAATACGTATGACATATTATCCGCAGAGAGAAAGGATAATACGGTCACGATTACAACGACGACGCCACACGCGATCGGATTTGCGTCGTTTGTAATCATTGCCGGGATTAGCCCAACTTCGTTTAATACGGCTCCACTTGGTGTTCAGGTGCTGTCGGCGACTGAAAACAGCTTTCAATACGCTCAAGCCGGTATCGATGAAAATGGAGTTGGGGGCACAGCGCTCAGTAGGGCGCTGAACTTTCCGGGCGAGAGTCACCTGTGTGCAGAAGACAGCGGTAGTGTTGTTTTCAACTTCGACAGTGGAACCGGCGGTGTAAGATTTTGCGATGGTGCTCGTGGAGATGCCGCAGCCATTGACTCCGCAGGTAAGTTGACCGTCTACAAGGGTAAGCCCACGGTTGGGAATGGGCATCCCGGCAGAGTATGCGACGGTCGACCGCGTCAGTGAATCGGCCAGTATCGCCACAGCCACTCTTTACGCAGTTCCTGCCAGCGGGACCCAGATTTTTCGCGTCACCTACTACTTAAAGGTGACCAGCGCGGCAATAACTAGTGGATCCGTGAAGCTAATCGTTGGTTGGAACGACACAGATGACGGCGCCGCATTGACTTTTATACCGTCGTCACCTGCCAACGCGACGGATAGCACTAGCGTCGTGACAGGAACTATTCTTGTCGATGCCAAGTCATCCACCAACATTACGTATGCGACAGAGTACGCAAAATGTCGGCGAGACAAAAATGGTGTACAAATTGAGGCTTCGCGCTGAGGCACTGTAAGGCTCGTTAGCGCGCGACTTGCTTCACGTCGGCTGGTGCGCGGCGGCCGGATTGTGTCGGAATCGGCGCTGATCAGCCGGATCACCGCGGGTACGCTAGGTGGTTAACGACGATAGCAGGGCGCAAGGCGTGATCAGGACGGCGCCACGAAAGGCATCCGCTTAATCGGCGAGGTGTGCGCAGAAGCCGAGGTTGCGCCGGCATCCGCACCCGCTCCGCGGTTGTCGATTGTCGTCCTACCATTAGAGAACCTCCCGAACGGTCCGGAGCAGGAGTATTTCGCTCGAGGACCTCAGCATTGCCCTCTCCGGCATCCGCTGGCTCTTCATGATCACCGGCAATTCGGGGGCCATTTAGAAGGACCAGGTGGGCTTCCAGCAGGTCGTCCTTGCTAACCACGCGATTGCGGTGGTGCACCAGATAGATCAGGAGGTCGAAAACTTATGGCTCGAAGGCGACCAACTCACGGCCGCGTCGCAATTGGCGGCGCTCGATGTCAAGCGACTAGTCACCAAAACGGAATTGCAAGCCGTTCCCCCGCGACGATCGGATCCCGCGTTGTTGGCAAAATTCAGCAAAACCCAAGGGATTTCTAAAGAAAAATCAGGCTTTCCGCAAAGTCTTCGGCGGCTATCCGAGGCACGCTCGCCGACCGATCGCGAACCTCATGATCGGTGACGATTGGCACATAAGCCTGGACAGCCGCACGATAGTCCTGGCCGTCCGAGAACGAGAAGTCAAGCAGCTTTTTTAGCGATCGGAACCTTGCAGGAGAGATGACATGGTCGACTTTTCGAACACAGGCTCAATTTGGGTTGTCACCCTCGATGAGTCCGAAACTCAGCAGTTGCCCGCCATACTCGGGGCCACTGCACCACTCGCGTTAGCAGCTGGCCCGATGGCCCCCGTTGTGCTCGGCGCGATCGGTGCTGCCGTCCCGTATATCATCGAAATAGACAAGCTCGGCGGACACCAGGGTGTCGACATCAATGGTGTAGTCGGAGCGACCGGGTCATCGTTACGCCCAGGATGAGCGGATTGTACGCAGAGCTCACCGAGGCGGCCACAGTGGCGGTTAACCGGCAAACAATCATCGAGTTTGTGATCAAGGCTAGCGGTGAAATATTGCCGCTTGGCAGCGCCTTGGGCTTTTCTGCGGTGGGAGCCACGCTCCTTCAAGTGCTTGAAGGAAGCCCCTAGGCGCGGCCCTGGTTTTTGCAGCAACTTTTCTGGGGCTGCATTTGTTCGGTGGCTCGTCCAACCCGGATGACCATGGGCATGTAGAGGCGAACCGGGACAGGGCAGACCTTTGGGAGCGGTTCCTGCTGGCGCAGCTTGGCAGCGGCAACCAAGTCTCGCTCCTGTCGTGGCGAGGCCTGTTTTCAGCGCAGGACGGCGGCGGCGCTGGTGTATATGCAAATCGCCCGCAGCTCGGCGATTGGGAAAAATGCAATTTAATTACCAATCAAGATGGGTCGGTTAGCTTCCAATCAATCAACGGCCATTATTTGTGTGCAGAGATGGGTGGTGACAGCTACTGCGTCGCTGACCGGACAGCAATCGGAAGTTGGGAACGCTTTATCATCGAAAATCAGTCAGACGGCCACGTCGCCCTAAAGACGCATGACAAGCATAAATACGTAAGTGTTCAGCCGTAGATTTCTTTGTTGCATTATTGTCCAGTACCCAGTCAGCCGGCTGAACAATACACTTTTGGCAGCTTTGGAACTGGGGAGATGGTCATGCGGCAGAATTTAGCAATCGGTCTGGCATGCGCGGCGATTGCAGCAACAACCATTACGCCCGCCTCCGCCGCGCCACCCACACCGCCGCGCCCCGTGGTGACAGTGCAATCGCTGGCAACCGGTCCCGGCTGCATAACCCAAAGCAGCTTTGGCACGGAAACCGGCCAGCGCGGCAATTTCGAGGTTGTCGTTCTACAAGGAACGGCCTTGGTGCATTACTGGCACCGAACAGTGAGCCGACCTTGGCTTGGCACCGCGGCCAGGTGATTTCTCAATCTGCGACAGGGCCCAGGTGCATTATACAGAGCGATATCGGCACCGAATCCGGTCACCGCGGCAACCTCGAAGTCGTCGTGCAGGAGGGTGATCACATCACGCACGAATTCCACGACAGCTCCGCGCCAACCACCCCCTGGGTCCGCGGGCTGTCCTTCGGCCAAGGCGTTACCGGCGGTCCCAGCATCATTCAGAGCGACTTCAAGTCGGGCGGCCACGGCAATTTTGAGGTTGTGGTTCTCGAGGGCTCAAACCTCATGCATTACTGGCACGACAATAGCAATATGGCGCTCCCTTGGCAGCGCGGGCAGACAAACAGCATCGCCGCAACTGGCGGTGGAACAATTATCCAAAGCTACTTTAAATCCGGAGGATACGGCAATTTTCGAGGTTATCGTCCAGGAGGGCGATCATGTCAGCCATTATTCACACGACAATGCCAACCCCGGCGGGCCGGTGGCAATTCGTCGACGGTACTTTTGGTTCTGGCGTGACGGGGGCGCCGTCTCTTATTCAAAGCACCTTCGGCGCCAGCACCGGGCACGGTAACTTCGAAGCCATCCTGCGGCAAGGCAACCGGCTTGTGCATTGGTTCAAGGACAATTCATCGACCGCCAATCATTGGGTCCAGGCCCAAGACATTGCAACAGAGTTCAATTCCGCCGGGTCGCTGATCCAGAGCACGCTGGGGACGGACGCCGGCCATCTAGGCAATTTTGAAGTCGTCGTGTTGCGGGAGAATGCCAGTCTGCCGCACGGTGCCCGATTGGAGAGTGGCGATATAGACTTCAACCTGGTTCATTATTACCACATCAACGACACGCCGGCTGGGGCGTGGCTGCACGGCCAGACCGGCAACTATCGCGGCCGCAGTGAAAAGATCTGTCAATTGACCGGCAGTTTCGATAAAGAAATCTTGCACAATACCGCCAACGACACGGGTGGCCCGTTCCACCTCGCCGCCACTGATTTGGGCTACCCGTCGACGACGGAGCAACCTTGTCGCTGTATTTTGGCGATTCTCGTTTCACAGATCGCGACCCAATACCGAGCGAATCCGGCGGGGACGATGCGGTTGCCATAAGCACAGATCGTCAGCCGCCGACACCAAATAGCTGCGTCCACATAGACGCGTTATTCGCGCCGCTGAAAGCGGCCGCGATTGAGCCGCCGCCCTTGCGGCCCACATTCTACCAGGGCCTTTTCTATGTCCCTGCCAGCGGTTTTACTGTCGAGGGAACTGCTTATACGCTATTCTGGACTAATCACTGCAGAAAAACGACTCCGACGAGTCCGCGTGCGACGGCGAGCGCGCTACAGATACCGATTTATACGGAACCGGCCGTTTGACGCGCAAAACCGGACCGGCGACGTTCCAGGAGCTTTACTCGCTGTCACAAGAATTCAACTATACGGCCTCGCTGAATTCCAAAAACATTCCGGGAATACCTGCCGAGCAAAATCTGGGAGTATACAATGGAGCGTGGATCATTATCGAAGGAGTTACCCGAGGCTTACTTATCTGCCGGAGACCGGCGTCGAGCCCTTGCAAGGGTGGCATTTCTTCAATGGTCTCGATGATGACGGTGCGCCAATTTGGGACATGAGTTTGATAGAGCCGCCGGTGTTTACGGATGGCGATCAGTCTCCCGACGACTGCCAGGACCACGAGAAGCCCTGCGGCTGCATCGGGGAGTTCTCTGTCTCCTGGGTCGCGCCGCTAGGAGAATGGTTGATGCTTTATAATTGCGGAGCCACCGTTCAGGCGCGCTTGGCACGCGCACCTTGGGGTCCTTGGTCCGGACCCACTGAGATTTTCCGTCCGGACGTCGATAACGCATGGTGCCGATATATGCACGCGGAAAAATCCTTCTCTTGCACCGACCATTTGGCTGACGCTGACGATCCTATAGAACGAAACGGTACAGAGAACGGAGACCCGTATGCGCCGTACGTACTGTTCCGGTTCACCCGCGCAACCCCGCAGGGTGCGAGGATCATCTTCCTGATGTCGACCTGGAATCCCTACCAGGTGGTTGTAATGCAGACGAATTTGACCTCAGGCCAATAACATTCACCTGCGGACGGTCCTGAGTCTGGCAAACAATAGCGACGAGAGGCGGGTGGGACTCATTGGTCAGAGCAACCGGCGCGGCGCAGACCAGTCGCGGCTGTTTGCTCGAATAGGTCCCAGTACTGAGTATTGCCCCAGGGACGGTAGACGCGGAATTGCGCAAGCGAGTTTACTTGAGGATTGAGCTTCAACGACTGAGCAAGCGCCGCCTTGGCTTCGTCCCGATCAACGTTGAGCCCTAGTGCAGCAGCGAGGCCAAAATGCGTAACCCAAGGCCGCGGGTTTGCGGCACGCGACTTGATCAGGAGATCAATCGCCTGATCCACCCGGTTCAACAGCAATTGGCACCAGCCCATGATCAGATAAGTGCCCCACATGGTAGGGTCGCGTGGGCTCAACCACAGCGTTTTTTCACTCTCGGCCAGCCCGGCATCAGGATTGCCGAGGAGCAATAGAGTCCAGCCGAATTGCCCATGTACATGCTCATCGTTGGCGCCGAGTGAAATTGCTCTCTCGAATTCGATCCGCGCTTCGGTCAAGCGGTTCTGAACCCGGCGGAGGAGACCCATCTCGGAGTGCGCTGCCGCATTGTTCGGATCGCGGTCGATCGCTTCGAGCAGCAACTGCTCGGCGCGCGCGCTGTCTCGCTCAAACGAGCCGTCGGGGCGCGGAGCAAAATTCCCGACCAGGTTCACGAGCAAGACCATAGCGATGCCGACCTTTGCATCGACCGAGCGCGGATCGATCTCGAGTGCCTGTTCGAAAGCGCGCCGAGCCTCTTCGGTCGCGGCTATGGATCGCGGGCGGTGATAGCAGGCCCAGCCGCGCATGACGAGATCTCGCGCATCCGGAACAGCGGCATGATCCTGCTCGATGCGGCGGCCGACATCTCTGACGAGCTCGAGGTTGAGAGACTGCGCGAGGCGGCCGGTGATCTCGCGCTGAGCCTCCGCGAGGTTTCGGCGGTCGGTCTCGAACCGGTCTGCCCAAACATGCGCACCGCTTTCCGAGTCGATCAGCTGCACATTCACCCGCACCTTGTCGCCTCCTCGCCGCACGCTGCCTTCGAGGACATAGCGGACCCCGAGCTCGCGGCCGATCTGCTTCACGTCGATCGGTTTACTCTGTAGGTGAAGGCGGTGCTGCGGGCGATCACAAAGCTTCCTGAAATGCGCGAAAGATCGGTCGTCAGGTCGTCGGTGATCCCATCGGCGAAATATTCCTGATCCGGATCATTCGAGAGGTTCTCAAAGGGCAGGACGACAATCGACAGGCGCGGAGCGGGTGCGGAGGCCGGCGCAGCCCCGGCTTCCTCGCGCACCTCGCCGATAAACCGAATGCCTTTGCGCGGCGCGGTCCGGATCAGGCGCTGCGCCCCGCCATCGTCGCCGACTGCCTTGCGCACCGCAGTGATCCGGCTGGTCATCGCCGATTCCGACACGATCCTGCCCCCCACACAGCTTCAAGTAGGTCGTCCTTGCTGACCACGCGCTCGCGGTTCTGCACCAGATAGACCAGGAGGTCGAAGACCTGTGGCTCGAGCGCGACCAGTGCGCCGCCGCGTCGCAATTCCCGGCGGTCGGTGTCGAGCGAATGATCACCAAAGCGGAATTGCAAACCCGTATCCCCGGTCCGATCGCGCGTTCTTGGTAAATTCGGGGAAACTTAAGGGATATGTAAGGGAAAATCAGCGCTTCCGCAAAGTCTTCACGCAGCGATTTGAGGCATGCTCCTCGAACCGATCGCGATGACCGGATCGATATCGGATCAGCCGTCGGCACTGACCCGGCAACGGATGGAGGACCATCATGAAGCCTATAACAGCAATATTCGCAGCAGCCGGCCTACTAATCGGAGCAATGCCGACCGTGCACGCCGATAACGATCACACCGGTGTTACTCTCTATACATCCGCGATACACACCGGTGTTATCGCCTGCAACGCCATTAATGTCAGCAAAAGGACTCTGAATATAACGATCTCGATATTCGATGGAACGATGACGTCGCCGCCGACTGCGACTACGCCGACCTTACTGGAAGGGCCGACGCAGATTAGTACCCCTCCAGGCATGGAAGCAACGATCGATCATGGCGCTCCCACCGACTCGAATGAGGGGTACTGCGTATTTCAGGTCTCCGGCACCGACAATCGGGACGATGTCCGGGCGGTTCAGAATGCTGTCCTCTCCGGGATGCGCAGCGTGGACGGCGGCCAGACCTTCTTCCCGTTCTTTATAACGAGGGCGCTCGAGGCCCATTAATCCTCGCCGGCCTCTTGCGGTCCCGTACAACCTTGGGACGGCCCCAGGAGACCGTTACAGTTTGCTTTCGCCGATCTGATAGGCGCGGTGAATTTGCTCGGGCAACGCATCGGTCTCTTTCGACCGCTCGACCACCCGGGCGCGCAGCGCCTTGCGGTCGGGAACCAGGGCTGCCGCTCCGACAGCGGCGACATCCGGCTCCGCCTCGCCAAAACAGTACCAAATGAAACGATCGAGTAGATCGGGCTGGGCGAGAGTTTCGCCCAGTCTCTGCCGGCAATCGTCGTCCCAAGCATCGGGCGCGCCCCTCAGGATTGCGCGGAGGCAGGCCAAGTCGGCAATCGACGCAAGCAATGTGCCGGCATGCAGAGCGGCGCCGCAGGCCCTGGCCAGCTCTGTGCACAGCGGGGCCACATCTTTGGGGGCCAGAAACGGCGTCACGGGCGCCGGTTCGTCGTGTTGCTCCAGCTCCAGCTTCATTTGCACTTCAAGGATATGGCCGGCGAGGGCAAACCGCCCATTGGCGATCCATTCACGCAAGATGTCGCGGTTGGGCTTGAGAAAACGCCGGAATTCCCCGAGCCGGTGCAGATAGGGCCCGGAAATGAACTTTGCGAGCATTCGGTTGGATCCGTCGCGCGGCGGGTCGGTCAGCGCCGGGACCGGTTCG
>Ga0310916_10001227_pt1 | contig 15062 bp, 19 predicted proteins | sample GREbulkMGLF176_FD_203444 | JGI IMG/M metagenome (GOLD analysis project Ga0310916, IMG submission 203444) | Lab enrichment of tropical soil microbial communities from Luquillo Experimental Forest, Puerto Rico - GRE.bulkMG.LF176 | ecosystem: Environmental > Terrestrial > Soil > Tropical forest >...
CCATTTGGTGGCACACCTCAGCGTGCATACGGTAGTGTTCCGCTAAAAAGGCGGAGGCAGCCTCGGATAAGGGTTGCTCAGCGTCAGTGACGGAGCCTGAGAGAATCTCGTCCAGCCAGCGCCTGCCTCGTGCGATCGCGCTGACGAGACGGAGGCGTCGTTCGAGGCGCTCCGGCCGGACCTCGGTCCGCGATGAGCCATGGGGCAGCAGGATTTGCCGGAATCTTTTGGATGGCGGCTTTTGCCAGGGAATGAACAGGGGACAATCGCCGGTCGGTCCTTGAACGTCGTCTGCTGGTTTGGTCGTCTCGGGACTTTCTCGGGACCTCAAATGGACCTCCAGCCGGTCCCGATGAACGTCAATGCGGTCGATCACCTCGGCGATTGCACTGTGTCCCGTTATGGCCGAATCCTGCATCCCTCTTTCGCTTCTGAGATGCTCGTTGAGGGATTTGACGACGACGTCCTCGATATCAGTTGCGGGAACGCGGGTCACCGATCCGATTTTTGCCGTCTTGGCCGCTCCATGTAAGCATGGCAGCGACAAGTAGTAGCGATAACGGATGCCGGCCTTGGTCGCGATGGCCTGCGTCATCGAACAGTAGTCCGGTCAGCAAATGGTCGCCCGCGTTGCGGATGCTGGTCTTGGCGCTCCATTGATCCGTAAGCTTCTGCTGGACCGCATCGTAGCGGCCTTGTCTTGGTGCGGATGGTGCGCTCCTTGAGATCTCGAACCAGGGCATTAACGCCACTAAGTTCGAGATAACGCCGGTAGATCAGCCTTACCTGTTCGGCCTCATTCTCCACGACGGTAATCTTGCCGTCCTTCATGTCGTAGCCGAGGGGGAGGGGACCACCGACCCAAAGCCCCTTGCGCTTGGACGCTGCGATCTTGTCCCTGATCCGCTCGGACGTGACCTCCCGCTCGAACTGGGCAAAGGACAGGAGAACGTTGAGGGTCAGCCGACCCATGGACGTCGTCGTGTTGAACTGTTGGGTGACCGAGACGAAGGAGACGTCATGGGCATCGAACAGTTCGACCAGCTTTGCGAAGTCAGCCAGCGATCTGGTGAGCCGATCGACCTTGTAGACCACGATGACGTCGACCTTCCGGCATCGGACATCGTCCAGAAGCTGCTGCAGGTTAGGACGGTCGGTTGATCCTCCGGAGTAGCCACCGTCGTCATAGCGGGACCGGATCAAGGTCCAGCCGGCATGCGCCAGGCTTTTGATGTACGCCAAAGATGCCTCATATTGCGCATCCAGCGAGTTAACGTCCTGATCAAGACCCTGGTTTGGTCGAGACCCGCGTATAGATTGCGCAGCGGACCTTCCCAACAAGACCCGTCTTCATTCGGAATCCCCAGCATTCATCTGGGGCAGCCGATCCCGCAGGCCGAAGAAGCGGGGGCCGTTCCACTTGGTCCCGGTGATGGCAAGGGCGACTTGAGAAGGACTATCGAAGGTGTTGCCGTTCCAGGCAAAACCGTCCGGCAAGACCATGACGCGATGGGATTTTCGGTCCCATTCACGGACAAGGACGGTGCCCGGAGGGGGAGCAGAGCGTCTCTGGTCGAGCTTAGCTAGTGCTCTTGAAATGGCCGGCGGCCGCCCCTCCAGCCCTGCAGCCTGCTGCAGAACCTTGAGTGTCTCAGCATCCAGGTCACCAAATCGATCGGCCTGAAGCTTATAGGCGATGATCCGAAACAACAGATGACGCGTGAGATGCTCTGGTGCTAGCCGGCTGAACTCGTTCTGCCAACGCCTCAATCCCTTCAGATCGAGATCGCGCAAATGCGCGATCTCGTCTTCGATTGTTCGCCGTTGACGTGGCTCATGGCGTCTCGCCTGCTTACGCATCGGGTTGCTCCGCGGCTGATGCAGTCTTGCGAGAAACCAAGGGCTTTGTCCCAACAATTCGATAGACCCGGCCGGAGCTGATCTTCTCGGATGCCAGGCTGAGCCCGAGCTTCTTCTTCACGACGCCGGCAAAAAAACCACGCACCGAATGCGGCTGCCAGCCGGTCACCTTCATGATCGCCGCAATAGTTGCGCCGTCTTAGGAGCGCAGCAAACTTAGAACAGGGTCTTGCTTGGAAGTGCCGATGCGTGAGCGGGAAACCCGAGCGGCATTTTGCTTGGTCTTGAATTTAGCACGTTTTGAGACGTTGGAGCGTGAGCGGGGCTTTGCTTTCGATCTCGCCATTAAGGACCTCCGAGGAAGGCGACACCATCGTCGCACCACCTCGACCCCGCCGAGCTACCCGCGGGGTCCGGTCCTGAGGCGCTCGCCTGCTGCCTCGGTCACCGATAGCAACGCTCCATTCCCCGGAGAAGTCCAGCAGAACACGAGCAATCTTGTTGCTCGATTGCTGCTATCCTGGGCGGTGCCCAAATCGGCGCTCTTGGAGCTATCTCCGACATCGCGTACAACGACAGGACATCCCAAGCGCGCTGGGCGATGGAAATCGGGATCGTCGTTAGCCGCGAAGACGAGACCGGCCGCCGGTTCCTGTCCAACGTGTCGAGCGACCCCGCGGTTCTGATCGACCTCCAGGAAAAAGAGGGCTTAGATCGACCCGGAACGGTCGCACGAGACGGCGATCACAACATCTTTCGACCGATGTGAACCACGAACACCTGAAATGTGCTGACGTAACTCCGCAGCAACCAGCATAGAGGGAGGAGACCATGAAATCCACTATGATGGCCGTGCCCTTGTCCACGAACACGATGTTCGCGCGTATGGACAAGCTGTTCGGGCAATCGGAGGTGATATCGCGCCTGCCGGACAAACGGCTGGTGCGCCATTCCTTTACGGAAATCGCCGCGCGCACGCGCGCGCTGGCGCATGCGCTGAAGGAGCTTGGCATCAAAAAAGGCGATTGCGTCGCCACGCTCTGCTGGAACCACAATGTGCATCTCGAATGCTACTTCGGCATTCCGCTCGCCGGAGCGGTGATGCACACGCTCAATTTGCGCCTCTCCGGGGAAGAGATCGCCTGGATCGCCGGGCACGCGAAAGACCGCGTGCTGATCGTGGACGACATTTTGCTCTCCCTCTACCGCCAAGTCGCGGAGCGTTATCGCTTCGAAAAAGTCATCGTGTTCCCGTTCGGCGGCGAGCCGATCCCGGACGACTGCGCGAATTACGAAACGCTGATTGCGCCGCATCTGGGGAAACCGTTCACGCCGGCGCCCCATGACGAGAACGATCCGATTGCACTCTGCTACACCTCCGGCACCACGGGACGGCCGAAAGGCGTCGCCTATTCCCATCGCTCGACCGTGCTGCACTCGCTGAACGGATGCCTGCCGGACTATTGGGGGCTCAAGGGCAGCGATGTCGTGCTCGCCGTCACGCCCATGTTCCACGCCAATTGTTGGGGCATGCCCTATGGCGCCGTGATGACCGGCGCCGATCTGGTCATGCCAGGCCCGCATCTCCACGCCGAAGATCTTCTGGACCTGATCGCGCAAACGCAGCCAACCCTGTCGCTTGGTGTGCCGACCATCTGGCTCTCCTTGATCCAGGCGATCGAGCAGAACCCTTGCCGCTGGAGCCTCCCCAAGGGCATGCGCAGCATCGTCGGCGGGTCCGCCGCGCCCGAAAGCCTGATCCGCGCCTTCGCCCGGCACGGCGTCGACTTGGTACAGGGCTGGGGAATGACGGAAACGTCACCGCTCTGCACGATCAGCTATCTTAAGCCTGAACTCGAGAATGCGAGCGAGGGCGAGATATTCCGTCTGCGGGCGACCGCCGGCGTTCCGGTGGCCATGGTGGACATGCGCATTATGGGCGAAGAGGGCGAGCAGCCTTGGGACGGCAAAAGCGTTGGCGAAGTGCAGGTCCGCGGGCCCTATATCACCGGCAGCTATCATGATGCTCCACCCGATCCCGACAAGCACACGTCTGACGGCTGGCTGCGCACGGGCGATGTCGCAACGATCGATCCGCACGGCTACATGCGCATCACGGACCGGACCAAGGACCTGATCAAGAGCGGCGGCGAATGGATCAGCTCGGTCGACATGGAGAATGCGCTGATGTCGCACCCGGCGATCGCGGAGGCTGCCGTGATCGCCATTCCGCACGAAAAATGGAACGAGCGGCCGCTGGCCTGCATCGTGTTCAAGCCGGGGCAAAAGGCGACGCCCGCCGATCTGAACGAGCATCTCGCCGGCGCTTTCGCGAAATGGCAATTGCCTGACCGCTATGAGATTCTGGATTCGATCCCGCGCACATCGACCGGGAAGTTTTGGAAGCTGAAGCTACGCGAGCAGTTTCCGGCTTGATGCTGGCGCGTAATCGCGCGAGCGCTGCATCGCCGAGTGTGTCGACAAACTTCCAAGTACCTCTGCGAAAGGGTGCAAGCGCACCCTGGGAGGTTGCTTTCAAGACCGAGGCTCACGCCCCTTCGTTCAGTAGACCCTGATGCCTTCCTCAGTGTGAATGCGTAGCTGAACTGACGAGTGCGAGACGACGTAGTTTTTGCCACGCCATTCGAAAACCGCTTTCATTGTGTTTTGCGGCGCGCGATCCCACGCGTCCTGCGCGCGTGCGAGCAGTTCGATCCGATCATGCTCAGTCAGCTGGTCGATCATGGTCATATTGGCCGTTGTCCCCGTCACTGTCGCACGACGGGCGGGCAGACATCCAAATAATTTGGATCACTCCTCCGCGGTTCCGTGCGGTCAATCCGTCATCAGATCGTAATCACGGCGCAAAACGCATTGGACATGGAGTGCGGCGCGAGCCGCCGTGTTGGCATCAGCAGCGCCTGCGGACAACACACATAGGGACCAATTATTTTCAGCGAGCGCATCCGTGACGTGATTTATTGCGATATCCAGAACGCCTGAACAGCCGGGCTGCTGCCGGATTTCCGCTAACGCCCGCCACCGCAAAGCCTGCATCGAAAGGAGGGTCCTGGAGGGTTCTGGATCTCTGTCGGTCATCCCTCCGCGATCCCCATCCTGCCGGCAGCCGTTAAACGAATGCCGCTAAAAACTTCCTCTATGTATCCTAGCTCGATCAGCCGGGCTTTGTGCTCGGATGGGATGCGATGCATCAAACCCTTAGCCCCGTCTCGCAATGAGACGAACTCTTCGCGGGTTAATGGCGGCGCCGACGGGGCCATTCTCGGATTATGCTCCTACGGCGGCCGGGATCAAGAGACTTCCCGCATACACCCCGCAGCCCTCAGGACACGTTTCATGCCAGCATTCCTGGCGGGATTCGTGGTTGCGGCGGCGGGTGAGGGCGGGCATGCGCTATTTGAAGCGCGGACGGTGCTCATGATCAAGCTAGCGAGATCACGCCTGATAGCTGGGTGTATCTGGATCAGAGAAAATCCCGCAGCCGCGCGAGTTCAACGATGAGCTCTTCAGGCAAGACGGCATTTACTAACGGCGGCTGCGGCGCCGAATGAATTTCGTACAGGTGACGCATGGAAGTCGGCTTGGCCATGAACTCCCGTATGCACTCATCAAGGGTGCCGTCGACGAGTAGATAGGGTCCGGTGCCCTCGGTACGACGCTCGTTGCGGAGTGAAGGCCATTTGCGAAGAACAGCGACGTGGGCCTCGCGACCGCCCATCGGTCCTGCTTTCGTCAGAAGGCCTAGCATCGCCTTGCAGGCGTCTTCGGCCTCAGCGAGCGTTTTGAAGGGCGAGCCGCCATCTGCGGAGATATCGTCTTAGGTCTCTTTTTGGCGCGTCTGTCTCCGGCGCCAAATATCCCGTTCCAAACTCGACGCGGCAAGAAAGTGAGGGAGGTCTACCCGAGCTGGGACTACTCCGTTTTCGCCGCTACAGCCTGGCGAAAAAGACCTGCGCTGCCAAGCGAGTAGCGGGGGGTTCGAGAGGTGCCTGTGTCGAGACGCGGCGAAGAGATGTTTACCTTGATCAGTGGGCTTGCTGTCTTTGCCGCTTTCGGCATTGCGGTCTTGCTATGGTGGGGATGATATTACGCTAGCGCTCGCTCGCGGGGTTATGGATCCGAGAATACCAAGCTGCTCTCCGAATTCCGGTCTCTGTTCGGAGATATCGTCTTCAGGTCGCTTTCGGTTGGCGAGGATCTTTGATCGTAAACAGGTCGCACTGATGTTTGTCTAGAACATCATCCAAATTATCCCTGGCTGGTCCCCATCGGACGAGGCGTCGCATCAGTAGGTGCTGCACGAGCGGCCTTGTTGATTGCGGCAGAGATGGCGGCAGCCAGATCGCCGTGAGCAGCCACCTTCTCAAGTTGCTTCCGTTCATGAAAATTCGCCGGCTGGTTGGGCCGCGGGAAACTGAAGTCCTCGATACCTTGCCTGGACGCAATGGCGCGGGCGAGCGAGCGGGGCCGAGTACATGCTCGGCAAACTAAGCCCAGATTTCCTCGTCTGTCGGAACTTTCTTTCCCGTGATCGGCTTGCCGATGCGCGACACGTTCATGAGGTGCTTGTAGTCTAGGTTCTCCGAGATCGAATTGCCACCCCACGAGCCGCAGCCGAGCGTCGTCGTCGGCGCGAAGCCGTTGGTCAGCGAGCCGCCGGCGGTCAATGCGGAGGCCTGGTTTACGACGAGGCGGCTGACCGGCAGTTCCACCCCCATCTGCCGAATGTGTGCATCGGTGTTCGAGTGCAGCGCCGCCGAATGGCCGGCGCCTTCCACCAGGAGGTTCGCTTTCGCCCGTGCGACGGCCTCCTCGAACGTCTCGTAGGGGAAGATCGCGACGACCGGACAGAGTTTTTCCTTCGCGAGGATGTCCTCAGTGCCGGACCCTTCGGCCAGCACGAGGATCACGCGGACCGTTTCGGGGATCGCGATGCCGGCCTTCGCGGCGATCTCGGGTGCCGAGCGGCCCACCACGGCCTTGTTGAGATGGCCGTGCTGGAACACGACGTCGCGCAGTTTCTGCACCTGCGCCCTGTCCGCCGTGTACCAGACCTTTCCCGTCGCGAGGAACGCCTCGACCGTGTCGTCGTATCGTTCCCTCGGCGTTAGCACGAACTGTTCGTGCGAACAGATGATGCCGTTGTCGAACGACGCGCCGGCGACGATCTTCTCGGCGGCGTCCTGCAGGTCCACGTCGCGGTCGATCACGACGGGGACGTTGCCGGCGCCTACACCGTACGACGGCTTTCCGGACGAGTAGGCCGACTTCACCATCGCGCCACCGCCGGTCGCGACGACGACGTCCGCGGCCTTCATCAGCGCCTGCGTGGTCTCGACCGACCCGTTCGTGACCATCTGTACTAGGTCTTCCGGGGCCTTATGGCGTGCCAGGATCTCGCGGTAGGCGCGCGTCAGGTCGCGCGTGGCGGCCTCCGCCTTCGGGTGCGGCGCGAAGATCACGGCATTGCCGGCCTTGAGCGCGAACATCGCGTTGCACATCGGCGTGACGATCGGATTGGTCACGGGGCAGACCGCCGCTACGACGCCCATCGGCTTGGCCACGAAGATTAGGCCGGCGTCGTCGTCCTCGCCGATGATGCCGCGCGACTTCTTGCCCTTCAGGTTGTTCCAGATGACCCGGGCCTTGCCCTTCGCTTTGGCGACCTTGTCCTCGTAAACGCCAAGCCCGGTCTCGTTGTGAGCGTCAGACGCGATGCTCTCGGCATTATCGTAAACATACTTAGCGAAGTCCCGAACGATGGCATCGACCTGCTCCTGCGAGAACGCTTCGAACGCCCTCTGCGCCTCGCGCGCTCTCGCGACGAGCCGCTGGACTTGGCTGGGCTTTGTTGTGCTGGACTTTTGAAGACCGCCGCCGACTGCGGCTTCCGCTGTGGGGCTTACCATGGATCGTTTCTCCACTTAGAATGTTGCTCGACCCAGACCTGGCGATCTCTAGCCCAGTCTGTAAGGGGCAAGCAATAGCGACATATATCGTCAAACTAACCTAAAGTGCGCAATCGTTGGGCGCCGCTTCGTTAGCGTGGCGTTGGCTATCCGATTGTCAACTTGAACTCAGCGACGCGCTTTCAGCGCCGTCCGCGATCGTCGCCACGCGGAACAAGGAAAAGCTCTCGATCAAGCGGGTCGCCCCACTGCCTTGAAACCGCTTGATCGCCGCACCTTCCATGTGGGCGCGCCATTCGCGCTCGCTTCGCGATCAATTACGACGGAAACGCTGGCCAAGACGGTCGACCAGCTGGACCGACATTACAGGTGTAGCGGGTGCAATCCTGGTAAATGCCCCGACACTCGGAGGATGGTATTTGCTACAACGACAGGCAGTCGCGATATCGCGCACGACAGGTATTTATGCATTTCTGTTTAGCGGTCTGGGCCGCCGCAAAGGTGAGAGAGGCGAGATCGGCGTCACGCGCATTGAGTGTTCCGGTACTCAATGATCGTTCTCGATGGCGATGGCCTTCGACTGCAATAGCTTGCGATGGGTCAGCAGCATCCTCAGTTTCTGACTGCGCAGCGTCTTGACATGCACCGAGCGGTACAGTCCCACCCGCATCATCTGAGCGATGCCGCGCGCGTCATTGCGGTCGGTCTTCTTCTCTGTCCCGGCGATTGTCAAGCGCAGGTCGGTCAAGCCATGGCTTGCTTGCTCCATAGAAGTGATCCGCGAACCATTGGGATAGCCGGCATTGGAACAGTCTTCTCTTCGTGCTCGGCGCAAGACCGGCACAGGATGGTGTTCATCTGAGCGGAGGCGGAGCTATCTTATTTGCGGCGTTCCTTGGTCGGCCGACGGCGCGCCAAACGGACAGTCGCTCTCACCTTCACCCGTCCCTTGCCGGGACCTCTGCTGTTGCGGATGCGGTAGATCGGCTTGGTGAGTTACGCCATGGCAGCTCCCGGCTTTTGCCAGTGGAACGGCTCTCCGGTCAGCCACATTTTGTGCAACGTGACCGCAATCCTGCGTGCAAGCGCTATGCGCGCCTTTGCCAAGCCACGCTTCTTCGCAACATTCATCGCCCATGCTTTCATCGATGACCAGAGCCCCTGGTCACGCCTTAAGGTGACCTGGGCAGCGACGTAAAGCATATGCCGGACATGGCGGTCGCCCATCTTACTGATGTGCCCAGATAGATCGACCTCTCCGGAAGAGTACCGCCGCGGCGTGAGCCCGAAATGCGCGCCAACATCGCGCGAACGTCGAAAGCGACCTGGATCGTCGATACCGGCCTTGAATGACAGCGCGACATGCGCTCCGATGCCCGGCATCGTCATGAGTAGCTTGCAGACCTGGTCCCGGCGGGCGAGCGCAATGATACGCTGATCAAAGACGCTGCGTTGCCGGATCAGCTCCGCGCGTGCGACCAACAACGGTTCGATCGTCGCCATGATTTCCCCGTGATCACCGACGCGGTTACGCACCTCAGCCTCGAAGTGCCGGCGGCCTAACGGCAGCCTAACGCCGTCGCAGCGAAGCAGGCCGCGTACCACATTCTCGATCCTGACCAGCTGATCCTGCAGTGTATTGCGCGCGGTAAATAGTGCACTTAGGCGCTGCGAGCGCTCCGACTTCACCCATACCGGCCGATAAGCGTTCATCCGTATCAATTGCGCGATACCGCGCGCATCATTTCGATCCGATTTGTTGCGCAACCCCGCCTGCAGCATCGCTGCCGCATGACGAGCGTCGATGCAAATCGCTGGAAACTCGAGGGCTACCAATCCAGCCTGCAACCAGGCTGCGGTCGAACCAGACTCCAACCCGACTTTCTCACAGACAAACCCGCTGTCACGAATTGCGTTCGCGATCGCATTGGGATCTGATGCCACTTTGAGCTCTTTCATAATCTTCCCATCAGCGTCGACGATGCAGATGGCCGTTTCTCGCAACGATACGTCCAGACCACAGAAGAACATGATGATCCTCCATCGGTCGGGCGAATCATTTCACCCGCGCTGAGTATTCAGGTCTCAGCCAGGACACACCATCTTGTTGATCTGCGCTTTCAGCACCGCCTGCATGTGCCGCGTCTCGACACAGATCGCTGGTAACTCGGCTTCGGCGAGAGCGCCGAATAGCCATTGCGATAACGGCCCGGCTTCCAGTCCGATCCGCTTGAAGCGGTAGGTGGGATTCCCCAGAACCTTCAGAAGTGCTTGAGGCTCGCTCGCCACCTTCACTTCCTTCACGATCCTGCCCGCATCATCCACAATGCAGACGCTCGTGTCCTTGACCGAAACGTCCAGTCCCGCAAAATGATCCATGCTGCGCTTCTCCTTCTGATGCTTGAGGCCGCATCCGCGGACCTCGTTTCACCATCAGCCTGAAGTGCAGCACCTAAAATCTTCAGCTATCCACAAGCTGGGCCGGGCCGATTACCCCATCTTGGCCCCCGCGAGCTGAACATCACCGATAGTCCGAGTCGGGCCAGAAGCCGACCTTGAGAGCGTCGCGGGCTTTTACTCAGTCAGGTGGTGCGGGGCGCGTCTGGAACCTGACGACGGCGGCTGAGGTTCTACGCGGATCCACGGGCGATCGGCTACGTACCCCCGCAACTCCGTCGATCGCTCGCTATCGTAGAGGCATCCGAACTGCTACGACTGCGCTCGGTCTCTCACAATGAGCGAGGGACCGTGAGCACGTTGGACAGGAGAGCAATATGACGATCTACATTTCGCAAGGGCGTTACACCGCAGCGGCGATCCGCGCAATGACCGCTAAGCCGGAAGATCGTTCCGAAGCGATTGCCGAGTTGCTCGCGGCCGTCGGCGGTCGTCTTATCGGTTGGTATCTCACGTTAGGACGGTACGATTGGCTGATAGTAGCCGAAGCACCTGACGAGCGTACCCTGGTTTCCACGGTACTTGCTGCAGCAGCTGGCGGAAGCCTGTCAGACATAACCACGACCGTGGCGCTCTCAGCCCAGGATACAGTGAAGGCTTTCGGCCAGGCGGGTGAGCTTGCCAAGAAGTTCAGATCGGCCGGAGCCGACTACTACGGGGTGCCGGTCGAGTCGGCTGGCGAAATTACAACCTTACCAAAGTAGAGAAACTGCGCTCAGTGAAACGTTCCTTGCCGCCGTTGGAGGACGTGAGTGAGAATCCGGGTCGGCTATGAGATGATCTACGACTTTCCGCAGCCCACCCCCATGATCATGGTCTTAGGCACCCATTTTAGCCGGGCATCAGATGTTATCGTGCCCGATTATCTGACCACCGACCCCTCAGTTTTGATCTCCCCATACCGCGATGGCTTCGGTAATTGGTGCAGTCGCATCGTTGCGCCAACCGGTCGAATGCGCCTGGCGGCTGATGGTATCGTCCGCGACGCTGGTCTGCCGGACGTCATTGTGCCCTCGGCTTCGCAACACGCGGTGGAGGACTTGCCAGCAGAGACCATCGTGTATCTGCTTGGCAGTCGCTATTGCGAGACCGACCGGCTGTCCGATGTCGCCTGGAAGCTCTTTGAGAAGACGATGGCCGGATGGGAGCGCGTTCAGGCGATTTGCGATTTTGTACATAACCACATTCAATTCGGCTATGAGCACGCGCGCGCGACCAAGACGTCTTGCGAGGTCTTCCACGAGGGCAAAGGCGTTTGTCGCGACTACGCGCACTTGGCAATTACATTCTGCCGCTGCCTGAACATTCCGGCCAGATATTGCACCGGATATTTGGGTGACATGGGCACGCCTCCCCCATATGGCCCAGGGGATTTCGCCGGCTGGTTCGAAGCCTACATTGGCGGGCGTTGGTACACATTCGATCCGCGTAACAACGTCCCACGGATTGGACGTATACTGATTGCTCAAGGACGTGACGCTGCTGACGTCCCGATTACACAGACGTTTGGGCCCAATACCTTGGTCAGTTTTAAAGTGTGGACCGATGAGATCACTTCCTAGCGGGTTACAATTGAAGCGATCGGTGACACTTACCGCCAAGATCCAGGTACCTATGCCTAAGGTTTGCAAAGGGGAGGGGAGGCCGCGTACTCATAAATCGAGATTGGCGAGCAACGGTTAGTCAATGCCGGCTTTGGAACGCTTCGCAGACCCAAGTTAGACGTAGCGCCAATTCCGAGATGTGCCACTTTCTGCCGTCAGCAGACGCAGAACGTGCGCATACATGAGCTGGACTTACCAATTACCAGACCGGCCCGTCCGGGCGCGGGCGCGGGCGCGACGAGCGGCTCAGGCTGGCGCGCCATTGGCGTACGGTTTCAGCGCTGCGTACATGACGTCGTGCGTAGGTGTCGGCACGCCGAGTTCGCGGCCCAGTGCCACCACCTTGCCGCCAAGCCACGGTAATTCCAACCTGTTGAAGGTCGCCTCTGGAGAGGAGATGCGGTTTTGAAATCAGACGCCAGTTGATTTGGGAATCCCTTTTGTCCACGAAACCGAGCATCCGGCCTTCTATAGGTACCGAGAATCCTATCCCAGAAGAAATGGATCACCGCGAAATTGCAGGTCGCGTGCCGGTGATGAACGAAGTGCAGTTCCTGTTTGCGTCTGAACCATGCAAACCGCTGAAGCCGCGACCCCTCTACGTGGTATTCCTTGTCGAAAAAGACGTGCGCGTAGAACGACGCCGCACATGCAACTACCTCAACCACGAATAGATCAATGGGCAATACGAGGTATGTACAAGCTCCCACCAGAAACACAGGAATGAAGAAGAAGGGTGTATTGTTGCCTTCGTCACCGCGGTACGTCCGTGAGACGAGATGATCTTTGGAATAGTAGGTGTGATGGAAGTTGATATGGTTGCGAAAGAACTTACCGCCCATTGGATGGTGGCCGAGCTTGTAATGCATCAGCGTCTCCGCAAATGACATGACCAGATGCGTAGTGACGGCAGTCACGAGAAATAGCGGAAGCTCCGGAAGGAGCCGCGATACCGTCTGGAGCATGACCGCTTCCTCCAGCGTAAGGAGCCAATTCAGCATGTATTGTGATCTACTCCCCTAAAACACCCCAGGTTTTGAGTAGAGTCCGTTCTCCGGGGAGACCCTATCACGGACGTTGTCGAATCGACATGCCCGGCTTGATGCCCTAAGGGCCGCGGTTTCAGTATTTCTCTTCTTCGACCGTCAGTGGTTTCCAGTGCGTCGGTGGCTCCGCACTGATGACGCGGTTTTCGATGCCCGGGATGCGCGTGTTGGCAGACCAGGACTGACTGGCCTTGTGCCAAAATCCTTCGACATCGCTCGCCCAGTTGTCATTGTGCAGCAGAACGAACACCCCGTCTCTAGGTGCGCTGCTGATGTCCCGCCATTCGCTCATTGTGTGGGTCCTTTGCTTGATTCCCTTCAGCTAATGCCTCACAGCACGGCTTCAAGCGTATCGCGCTCCTCACGTCTGAGCAGTGCCGGTGGCGCAGTCGAATGCCCCACTTCATAGGCCTGGAGGAGGCAGTCGCCGGCAAGCAGCGCGACCGGCCAAACATAGGCGTCCGCGTTTTTACACATGGTGTAATTCCGGGCCAGAGCCATACTGAGGCTCTGGGAATCAGCTCTCCAGGAATCGATGAGGCTCACCCCTTGGGCCTTGCAATGACAGGAGAGCTGCAATGGAGCATTATGTCGGACTGGACGTATCGCTGAAGCTGACAGCGATCTGCATTGTTGATCGGACAGGAAAGATTCAACGGGAGGGAGTGGTTCCGTCTGATCCGGAAGCGATCGCGGCATTTATCGAATCACACGCGCCGCATGTCACTCGGATCGGGCTCGAAACAGGAGCAACGTCGACATGGCTATGGACCGAGTTGAATAGGCTGGGGCTGCCCGTCATTTGCATCGACGCCAGGCACGCCAAGGCGGCTTTGAAAATGCAGATCAACAAGAGCGACCGCAACGATGCGGTAGGCATAGCCCGCATCATGCAATGTGGATGGTATAAGGAGGTGCGCGTCAAAGCCCTCGACAGTCACGCGGTCAAGGCTCTCCTCGTCAGCCGAGCTCTGCTCGTCAAGATCAAGCGGGATCTTGAGAACCAGATCCGCGGGCTGCTAAAGAACCTCGGGCTTGTTATTGGCCCAGCAAAGATGAACGTATTCGCATTGCGTGCTGCGGAGCTCACCGCGGATCGGCCGGAACTCGCCGCTGCGGTAACGCCGCTCCTCAACGCCCGGGTGGGCATTGCGCAGCAGATTGCAGACCTCGACCGCAAGGTCATGAAGCTCGCGCGCAACAATGCTCAAGTGCAACAGTTCATGACGGCGCCTGGCATCGGCCCTGTCACGGCTCTTTGCTTTCTTGCAACGATCGATGACCCTAGGCGCTTCAGAAGGTCAAGAAGCGTCGGAGCCTATGTCGGATTGACAACCCGACGGTTCGCATCTGGCGAGATCGACTGGACAGGTCGAATCTCGAAGTGCGGCGACAAGATGTTGCGCAGCTATCTCTACGAAGCAGCCAACGTGCTGCTCACTCGCGTAGCAAAATGGTCAGCGCTCAAAGCCTGGGGAATTCGGCTTGCGAAGCGAAGCGGGCTACGCAAAGCCAAGGTTGCGGTTGCCCGAAAACTTGCCGTCATTCTGCATCGGATGTGGATCGATGGTACCGAATTCAAATGGTCATCAAAGGAGACTGCCAAGCAAACAGCATAGCAAGATTATCGAATTCCCGCCGACCACCGGCGGGAACCAAGGTCCCTGCCGGGACGCTGGCGTTGGTGAGATCGCCCCAGGCTTTGCGATGCTCAAAAGAGCAAACGCGCTTCACACATTGATCCGCCAGCGTCATCTTACGCCATTATGCGGAGGGCATGCTCCTACCGCGGAGAGAACCATGAACCCGGCAAGGATGTTTTTGGAGAGTCTTGACCGCAGGCCCGGAATTAGAGAACAGCCTGGGCCCTTAGCGGATATGATCATCGCCCGGATAAATGTCCGCTTTGAGGGGGTGGTCTCAACCGGTCGACGCAACACTGGGGCTAACTTGCAATAAACGACGATACAGCTTGCCAGAACATTCGCTTAATCGCTTTCGATGACCCCTCTCGCAACCAGTTATTCCACAACACCATTTTCTCTGCCGCCCCAAAACCACTACGACGTCACTAACCTATCATCTTAAACGCCCTATCTTTTCCCTCTCGGATGGAGTGTTGCGTCGACCGGTTGAGCTCGCACCCCGGAAGCGGACATCACAGG
>Ga0310916_10001232_pt1 | contig 15034 bp, 14 predicted proteins | sample GREbulkMGLF176_FD_203444 | JGI IMG/M metagenome (GOLD analysis project Ga0310916, IMG submission 203444) | Lab enrichment of tropical soil microbial communities from Luquillo Experimental Forest, Puerto Rico - GRE.bulkMG.LF176 | ecosystem: Environmental > Terrestrial > Soil > Tropical forest >...
TGACGCCGGCGATCTCGTCCGCAAGTACGAATTTGCCGGCGACCGGCTGGTGCTGCGCGCGCTGAATTCGACGCTCGAAGTCACTTGGGAACGGATCAGATAAAATAGGGTAACAGGGTGTAGTTAAAAGTAAGAAAAATGCTTAATTTACTTGCGTTTCACCCGATTAAGAGTAAAGGCATGTAAACCGGGGTAACAGGCAGTAGGGCTGATTCTGTTACCCCAAAACACACGGGGGGTAACACCATGACCAAGCGCCTTACCGCTTTATCAGTCGAGAACGCCAAGCCGGGGACGTCCCGCCGTGAGATCGGCGACGGCGGCAGTGGCTTGTATCTGGTCGTGCAGCCATCTGGTCATAAGTCCTGGGCCGTTCGTTTCCGCGCCAACGGCATACCGCGCAAGCTGACGCTACCTGCTGGTTTGACGCTGCATGAGGCTCGCGAACAGGCCGCCACTGCCCTCAAGGAAGCACAGCGCGGTAACGATCCCACCAAGGCAAAGAAGATCGCCAAGCAGCAAGCCGTGGTCGCCAAGGCTAATACATTCGCGGCGACTGCCTTGCTGTACCTGAACAGCGACAGGGTGAAGCGGCTGCGCACCGCCTATCAGATCAAAGACCGGCTAACGCGGCTGGCCTTCCCGTTGATTGGTGACACGCCGATTGCGGACCTTAAGCGACTGCAGATCACATCGGCACTCGATCATATCGAGCAGACCAACGGCGCGGTGATCGCGGATCGCACCCTGAGCGATATTAGCTGCGTATTGAAATTTCACGCCAAGCGCGTTGACGACTACATGCTGCCGATTGTCCCCGGCATGAATCGCACCGACAAGGCGGCGCGGGCCAGGGACCGGGTTTTGACTGACGACGAAATTCGCAAGCTGTGGGCCACTGGCGACCGCTATGCGCAGTTTCTATTGCTCACGACGGCACGTCGAGACGAAGCCGCCTCGATGCAATGGCGGGAATTAGTCGGCAACGATTGGACGCTGCCCGCCATCCGCAACAAAACGGGGAAGGATTTAGTTCGACCGCTGTCGAAAGCGGCGATGCAGATTCTGCCGCAGCGCGGCCGCGACGATGATTTTGTTTTTGGACTCTCCCCTGACACGCCGCTGGTCGCTTTCAGCCGGATCAAAAAGCAGCTCGACGCCAAGTGCGGTATTACCGGGCGCTGGACATTCCACGATTTGCGCCGAACCGCTCGCACGCTGATGTCACGCGGTCGCGTCAATACGGATCACGCCGAACGCGTACTAGGTCACATCATCGGCGGCGTACGCGGCATTTACGACCGGCATGAATTTCATACCGAGAAGGGCCACGCGCTCGAAGCACTCGCGCACCAGATCGAGCTGATTATCAATCCCCCGAAGGGCAACATCCGCCAGCTTAAGCGGGCGTAGCCGTGGTGAAGCGTTACCGCAGCATCAAGGAGGCGCTCAATCCAGCGCAACCTATACCCGAGCCAACGACATTTGTAGGCGGCCGGAAAGGTGGTGAGTATCTCTTCCTCATCGCCAAGGTGCAGGCGGGTCTGCCACTATCAATCTCTGAGCGTGACTTCGTCGCGGATGTGCTGCGCCAGAAATGGCTCAAACCGAAAGAGTATGCCGCCTATAGGCGGACGGTGAAATTGAAGCATATTGAAGTCGCCAGAAAACTTGCCGCAACCAGTTGGTTTGACGTGCCCGACGCGTGGTCAAAACCAGCTGATGACGCCAAGCAAAAACAAAGCGTACGGCGCGGTGACCGCGAGCGGTGGGTGCAAGAGACCCACGAATTCCCTACCCCGGGGGCGTTGAAGCAATTTGTAAAGCGCGAGCGTAAGCGTCGCCGTTAGGGGTACAAACTTTTTCAATTCGCGTACCTCTCCTAAATCCCCTTCCGCCCTCACCTCCCATTACAGCCTTGCACTTCGGTTTGCAGGCTGTGAACGGAGTCCGGCGCAGTGTCTCTCGAACATTCTCCGCAGCGAGACCGCAAGGTCCGCAAGCGCTGGCGGCGCAAGGCGCTCGCCGAGCATTTCGACGTCAATGTGCGCACGATCGATTCTTGGTGGAAGGGAGATCCAAAAAAGCCGGACAAGGTGAAGGTTCTTCCGCCGCCGCATTATCTCGAAGGTTCGCCGATTCCTTTTTGGTTTGAAGACGAAATCCCAGAAGGCAAACCCAACGTAGGCACGAAAGACGCTGCGTAGCGGTCCGGCGCATCGTGCGCCGGCCGCTTTACGTTTTTCTGATCTGTGAAGCTAACCCGCGGGTGCGAACCGCGGTCAGAACCGAAGAACCTGATGGCCGAGAATATCAACACCGGGACCGCAATCGTCAAGGCAGGCGTTGACAATCTCGTAGTCAACGACCCGGTTTTGGCGAAATATGCCGCGGAAATTCGTCACCTGCGCAAGCGCGCCCAAGAAGACATCATCGAGATCGGGCGCTACCTCGACCAGGCCCAGAAGCATGCCGGTCATGGTACGTGGCTCACCTGGATCGAGGCCGAATTCGGCTGGAGCGACCAGACTGCTCGCCGATTCATCCACGTCTATGAGCTCAGCCGGGATTCCAAATTCAACAACTTGTTGAATTCGGATCTGCCGCTGAGCGCCCTTTATCAGCTAGCCGCGCCGAACACCCCCACCGAAGCTCGCCAGCAGGTTGCCGAGCGTATCGAAGCCGGCGAGACGCTCTCGTGCGCCACGGTGACCGAGGTCATTGCCGAGGCGAAGAACGGCGGCGCGGCGGCCGGCGGCGATGATGTCGAGGACTCCGGAACCGCAGAACACCGGGTTGCAATGGCGCGGATAGCGGACGCGGAAGACGCGCCAACGACCGCGGGACAGGCAGACGAGCAGCAAATTTTCCGCGACTTGATTCTCGAAGAATTCTTCGCCCAGGCCAGCGGCTCAGACATTTACGACCGCATCCCTATCGCCCGGCTCGATGAAGTAATTCCCGCCTTCCTCGACAAGCTCGGGGTCAAGGGCATGCGCACCAGGATGTCGGACAAATTTGGCACGGACCTGCGCGATCAGAAGTTCGCGCCCGCCGAGCGGAAGAAGTCCGCCAGGAAGTGGAAGAAGTCCATCAATCACCGCGCGCAGGAGCGCGACCACCGGTTCCGGCACTGAAGCCGGGAAGCGCGGGTCCGGCCTGTTGCATCAGGCCGGCCCGTCAATCGCAACGCCATCATGTGAAAGGAGTTTCAGATGGCTCATTACCAGGTACGAGAACTGGCTGCAATGCCGGTTCCGGCTCTCACCGGGCGTTTTCTGGCTCACAACCAGCAATCCCGGGTCGTCCGCGCCTTCTTAGCGGCCGACTTGCATTCCGGCACCAAGCAGCCCGTCAAGCTGACCATGGTGCAGGCCGCGTATCTCGCGCGCGTCTCTCCCGCCTACGCTTGGGCGGCCGAGAAGCGCATGGAGGAACGCCCGGCGATCGAAGCGGGCTACGTCCCGCTCGTGCCGGCCGGGGCGGCGCGCACCAACGGCAACATGCTGCCGATGTCGATCACGGGCCTGATGCCCGACTCCGATTTGATCGATTTCGTCCGCCGCGTCGGCGTCAACCGCGTCCTTGAGGCCGCGGTCGCGGTCGAAGCGGCGCAGTAGCCCATCAACAAACAATATGGCGCCGCCCGGTCTAAGCCGGCGGCGCCAACTTCTAAAAGTCGGAATAATAGCCATGTTTCCCGCTCGCGATATCATCGATTTGCTGCAAGCCCGCGCCAGTTCCGGCCGCGCGGCGTCTCAGATCATCGACAACATGTTTACGAATGTCATCGCCGTGCTGCGGCGCGACCCGCGCTTTGCCGGCATTAGTCAATTTGAATTTGAATTGCTGCTCGCGGATGTGAGCAACGACGCCGAGAAGATGCTGTTCGCCGAGATGTGCGATCGCGTTCTTTTGGCAGATGCAGAACACGCCGTTTACGAGTGCCTCGGTGAGGAAGACTAGATGCCCAGGCCGATTTTCGAAGGCTTCCAGCTGGCAATTCTGCGCGATCTTGAGTGGCAAGCAACCGCGCGTAAGACGCACGACCCGAATTTGAATTCCGCGAAAGCGGAGAACGTGCCGGTGGAATCCGGCAAATCCAAGCGCCGGACGCTGAATCTCCGGCAACGGCGACCTAAAGGAGGCGCCACGTCATGAATACCAATGTGCAAACGCCAAACGCGTTAATGCCAATGGACGGCTTCAGCGACATCGACCCAACCTCGTCGCCGCTTCGTGGTCCGGGCGTCAAGTTCACGGACGGTAAATATTACGCCTTCGGCAACGAGATCGACGTCAAGGGAAAAACCTACGCCGTCATTGATCTGAAGCGTGGTTGGCAAAAGCTCCAGAAGGATTGCCCGCCCGAGTATCTGATGCGCGAGCTGGGCAAGCCGATGCCGCAGCAGCCTGCAGTCCCGAAAGAGGAGTGGCCGTTGAACCTCAACGGCCAGCCCGAACACCCGTGGAAGTCGACACACTATCTGGTGCTGCTGAACGTCGACACGGGCGAGGTTTCAACGTTTTGGTCCTCCACCGTGGGCGGCCGCGTCGCGGTCGGTGCTTTGAAGGATCAAGTTGACTTCATGCGCCAGCACCGGCCCGACGCAATCCCGATTATCGCCCTGGAAAGCGTGCCGATGCCCACCCAGTACGGCGGCAAAACAACACCGCGGCCGCACTTCAAGATTTGTGGTTGGCGGAGCAGCGCCGCCAATCAGCAATTGCTGGCCGACAAGACTGCCCTGGTTGAATTGGAGACGCCATCGCTCGCCGAACAGCTGGACGACGAAATTCCCGACTTCGGCGCCGAAGCTCCGAAAAAGAAGCGCAGCAAGTAGTAGCAACAGTCATTGAACTGGCGGCTGAAAACAACCGCCTCTTTTGTCCCTTTTTCATGAATTCCGCAAAATGCCGCGCCGTCCAAAAATTTGTCCGCACTGCAGGCGGCCGTATGCGCCGCAGCTGTTCGTGCACGGCCCGGTGCGGCAGGCCATCGTCAATCTTATTGCTAATCGGCCGGATGGCATCACCCGCGGCGAACTGATCGACATCATTTATGCCGCCGATCCTAACGGCGGACCTTCAACGCCGAATACGATTTCGGTTTTAGTTCACCTCGCGAATCAGCAGCTCGCCCAACAAGGCTATCGGATCGAGCCGGCGTGGCGCGGGCGCGGCGCAAGATATCGCTTGGCGAGGATCGCGCCATGATCACGCGCACCATGAGCAAGATCGGCGCGTTGCGCGATCTGTTGGTCGGTCTGTTGCAGGAGCACGAACGCGACGGCGCCATCCCGACATCAGCTCGCTTCCTATTCTACGAACTGGTCCAGCGTGGCCAGTTAAGCAAGGAGCGCAATGGCGCCCGCCGTCCTGACCAAGACCTACATGATGCGCTGACCGACATTCGTGAAGACGGTCGCGTGCCTTGGGATTGGATTGTCGACGAGACGCGCAGCCTCGAGGATTACACCGGCTATGCGTCCGTAAAGGACGGCGCGCTCGCCAAGCTGTCGTATATCAACATTGATCCGTGGCGTGACCACGCGCCGATAATTCTGACCGAGAGCCGTTCGCTCGCTGGTGTCCTGCGTGAAATAGTAGATGACTATCGCTGCCGCATTGCCTCGACCAATGGCCAATGTGGCGGCTTCCTGCGCACTGACATTGCGCCGACACTACAGCCGGGAGACGAGGTGCTGTACTTCGGTGACCTCGACCTCTCGGGTGGTCAGATCGAGGACAACACCCGTCGCGTTCTAGAACAGGTCATTGGTGGTCTGTTGGATTGGGAGCGCGTGGCTCTGACCGAAGACCAGGTCAACGAGCACGATCTACCAAAGATCATCAAGCGTGATCGCCGCTACAAAGACGGCAAACCCCATGAAGCCGTCGAGACTGAAGCACTGCGGCAGACCGTCCTAATGGGCATTCTGCGCCGCCGTCTCGATGGGCTGATCCCCGAACCGCTGACACGCGTTCAAGAACGCGAGGCCCGTCAGCGCAGGCGCCTCGTCGCAAAGCTGAGGGGCGCATCATGACCGTTCTACATCGGGATATTGAAACCCGATCGACGCTCGACCTCACCGATGTCGGCGCCTGGCGTTACGCCGGTGATCCAACGACCGGAGTGTGGTGCGTTGCCTATGCGGTCGACGACACGCCGGCGCGTATCTGGATTCCGGGCCAGCCGGTTCCCGAAGAATTCCACGTCGCTGCACGCGATCCTGATTGGATGATCGTCGCCCATAACGACGCATTCGAGCGCGCGATCGAGGAGCGCATCCTCGTGCCGCAACATGGCTGGCCCATCGTTCCGATCGAACGGCACCGCTGCACTATGGCGGCAACATTGGCGAGCGCCTTGCCAGCCGCCCTAGAAAAAGTCGCCGAGGTTCTCGAGTTGCCAATTCGTAAGGACGCCCAAGGCGCCAGGTTGATGCGGACGATGGCGCGACCACGCAAGCCGCGCGCCGGCGAAGATTCGGCCGGAATCTATTGGCACGATGACTCGGAAAAGCTCCAACGCCTTTTCGCATATTGCCAAAATGACGTTGCTGTCGAACGCGAATTATTCCGCCGGCTCCCGCCGCTAACCGATTCCGAGCAAGCCCTATGGGTGCTCGATCAGCTGATCAATGAGCGCGGCTTTCACACCGACGGTGCGCTGCTTAACGCCGCCCATCACGTCGTTACCGAGACCGAAGCGGCGTTGCAAATGGAATTCCGCGAGTTGACCGGGCTTGACTCAACGAACCAAACGGCAAAGCTGATCGCCTGGCTCGCCGAGCATGGCTGCGCCGTGACTGACGTGCAGAAGGGCACATTGAAGCACGCGTTGCGGCGCAAGGGCCTGGAGTCCGCGGCGCGGCGCGCCATCGAGCTGCGCTTGCAGCTGGCACACGCAAGCGCGGGCAAGGTCAACGCTTTGCTCGCTTGGCGCGGCGTCGATGGCCGAGTGCGTGGGACATTGAAATTCCACGGCGCCGGCACCGGAAGATGGGCTGGGAGCGGCCCGCAGCCGCAGAATTTTAAACGCGACGCCGAGGGCACTGATGAGAAAATCGCCGCGATTATGAACGGCGGCGAAGGATTAGCTTCTCCGGTCGAAGCAGTAGGCGAAATCGCACGCGGCACGATCTGCGCTGCGCCAGGGCATCGCCTGCTCATCGGCGATTATGGGGCGATCGAATCCCGCGTCGCGGCGTGGGCCTCGGACCAGCAGAGCAAGATCGATCTCTGGAAACGATTTGATCAGACCGGCGATCCAAACGATGATCCTTATGTCGTCTTCGGCCGCGCGATCGGGCATCCCGAGACCAGGGCGAGAGCCTACGGAAAGGTTGGCGATTTAGCGTTTGGATTTGGCGGCGGAGTCGGGGCTTGGCGCAACTTCGCTCCCGAGGACGACAATTCGGACGAAGCAACGATTAAGCGATACCGCGACACCTGGCGAGCTCAGCACCCAAAGACGGTTCAATTCTGGTACGCACTCGATCGCGCCGCTATCAATGCCATCCGCAGTCCTGGCACTGATCATCGAGTAGGCCGGTTCACCTATCGCGTTGACGCACCATTCTTGCGGGTCAAACTGCCGTCAGGACGTTCGATCTCCTATCCGTTCGCGGAAATCATGCCCGAGCCCGATCGCTTCGGGCATCCCCGTGCAACCTTCCTTGATACCGCCGGCGGCGGATTTGGCCCGTGCAATTTCGGCCGTGGCGCATGGGGCGGGATTTGGTGCGAGAACGTCGTCTCCGGTGTAGCGCGCGATCTACTCGCCGCTGCCATGGTACGGCTCGAAGCCGCCGGCTATCCCGTCACGCTGCACGTACATGACGAGATTATCTGCGAGGCGCCGATCGAGTTTGGCAGCGCCGAAGAATTCCAGCGTCTTATCACGACACTGCCGGATTGGGCCGAGGGCTTGCCGATCGCTGCCAAGGTTCGCAACGGCCTGCGCTTTGCCAAGTCGGAAAAGCCGGCGGCGAATCCCGGCACGTTCGATGAAAGCCGCAGTGATGCGCTCGACGATCTCTTCGACCATGTTTCTGCCGGCGAGGAACACGATCATGATTATGATCAGGCCGGCGCCGAGTCCACCAATGGGGCCGGCGGCAGCGGGCACGCTGGCAACAACGACGGCTATCCGCATGGCGAGCGCGACACCGGCCAACGAGTTGCATTCTTCGTCTACCGCCACGCCGACGGACAGCCGTATCTCGGCGTCAAGAAAACCTCGACCAAACAATTCCCTCAATACAATTGGAACGGGCACCAGTGGGTGAAAGGCGCGCCAAAAGGCCCCAAGATTCCCTATCGATTGCCGGAGCTGATCAAGACACCGCTCGATGCTCTGATCACAATCGCCGCCGGAGAGAAAGACGCCGAGACCGCGGCCGCCCTCAGTTTCGTGGCGACAACAAATCCCGGTGGTGAGGGCAAGGGCAAATGGCTGCCCGAGCTCAACGCGTGGTTTGTTGGTCGCAAGCGCGTCGCCATCATGGAGGACAACGACGCGACCGGCCGCGCCCACGTGCTCGAGGTAGCCGAGGCCTTGCGCAACATCGTTCCGGATATCCGCATCGTGACGTTCCGCGACCTTCCCGAGCACGGCGACCTCACCGACTGGAAAGAGCGTGGCCACGGCCGTGATGACCTATTAGCGAAGATCGAAACGGCCAAGCCGTACTATCCGCAACCGCAAGCATCTCCCATCCGGCAATGGGATGCCGAGCCGGTGCCGGAACTGGAATACGCCGTGCCCGATCGCTTTCCGCTTGAGAATGTTGGCCTATTTTCCGGCGAAGGCGGGCAAGGCAAATCCTCGCTGGTCCAGCAGCTGTGCGTCACCCATGCCCTTGAGCAGCGGGAATGGCTTGGCTGCATCCCCCGCCGCGGGCCGGCGATCTACATCGAGTGTGAGGATGCCGAGCGCGTGCTGCATTGGCGCCTTAAAGCGATCGCAACCCATTATAACGTCACACTCGCCGATATCGCCGACGGCGGATTCCAGATGTATCCGCTGGCCGACGAGGAGAATGCAGTGCTAGCCACGGCGCCGGACAAAACTGGCATCGTCCGCCCGACCGCGCTGTATGACTGGCTCTATGAGCTGGCCGGCGACCTTAAGCCAGTAATGATTGGCATCGCCTCTTCGGCCAACGTGTTTGCCGGCAATGAGAACGTTCGCGCCGAGGTGCAGCAATTCATCCGGTTATTGCGGCGGATCGCCCGCGTCGCCCACGGTGCGGTGTTGCTGGTGACCCAGCCGAGCCTGACTGGGATCGAGAACAAGAGCGTGAGCCATGAAGGCCTAGCCGGCACGACGCAGTGGCATAACGCCGTGCGGGCCCGCGCGGTCATGAAGAGCGTCAAACCGGAGGACGGGATCGACACCGGCTTGCGCACGATCGTGTTCCACAAGAACCAGTACGGGCCCGCAAGCGCCACCTGTTTCGTGCGCTACGAAAACGGCCTGTTCCTGCCGGTCGAAGGCATGTCGATGGACGCCGCCACGCGGACCGCCAAGGCGGAGGAGCTGTTTGTTGCCTTGCTGCGAAAGTTCACAGCGCAGCACCAAATCGTAAACCACGCCTCAGGTCGTAGCTATGCACCGGCCCGGTTTGCCGAACATCCCGAGGCCCAAGGGATCACCCGGAAGGAATTCGCCCATGCGATGCAGCGGCTCCTCGACTCTAAGGTGATCGAGATCCGGCAGTGGGGTAGGCCGTCGCGGCCAGCATATTACTTGGCTTTGGTTAGGGAGGATTGAAGCGTGTATCACGCGTGTATCACCCCCAAAAAAGCGTGTATCGCCAAACGTGGATCACACACGCACGCCTATAGTGATACACGCGTGTCACGCGCGTGTATCACAAGGCTATAGGCGTGCATCACCTGTGGACCGGGGGTCCGGAACCTCCCCGCCATCACGGTGAGTTTTCACTGGCTTAGCTTTTTTTAGCGCCAACGTTTGACGGTAGAATGGGCGCGTGCCGTGATATCTTCTCAGATAACAATCAAACCCAACTCTTTGCACCTACAGCACTTTAATGGTAGGTATCGTCACGGGTAACGCCTGCGGGTAACAAAATAGGCCAAAAATGGCAGCGTTGGCGCCAGTGGCAGCACCAGAGAACGCGGCAACGAAGCGGCGACTTGCCAATCTACGCCCGTTCAAACCCGGCCAATGCGGCGCCGAGGTGAAGTCCAAGCGGTATTTGCTGCATTTACAGCGCTTTATCGACGATCTTGGCGTTCGTGATCTCGGCGAATTGCCCGGCATTGATCAGATCGCGGTCGAACAGATCATTCAGCAACTACTTCGTGCCGAGCGATGCAAAGATCACGCCGAGTCGGCGCGATGTAGCCGGAACGCCCGTGAGTGGACGCGTCAATTGCTAGATCGCCGTGCCGGCAAGGCCGCGCCGGTTGGCTCTGATCTCGACGCCTACCTCGCGCATAAAGGCGTTGCCGAACCATGAAAAAGAACGTCTCGCTCCGGGAAGCGCTCAGTGATCCTAAGCTGCTCGGCGATGCCTTGCCCGGTGATAGCTGGGCCGCATGGCGCACAATCCTGATCGCCGCCATGGGCGAGGAATTGACGTCCGAAGAACGCGCAGTGTTTGCCAAACTTACTGGCGGCCGCGATCACGAGCCCGGCGAGATGGTCGAGATGCTGCTCGTCGTCGCTGGGCGTAGATCGGGTAAATCGCGCGCCTTGAGCGTGTTGGCGACCTATCTTGCCTGTCTGTGCGATTGGAGTGAGCACTTATTCATCGGCGAGGTTGGCACCGCGTTATATCAAGCGCCGACACAAAGGCAGGCAGCGTCTGCTTTCAAATACGCGACCGACCTGATCGATCACGTCGAACTGCTCGGCAAAACGGTTGAGGGTCGGACATCGGATTGCTTATCGCTTCGGCGTTCAATTGAGCTGACGGCGCAGGCGGCGAATTGGCGGTATTCACGTGGTACGACCTGCATTTGTGTTTGCTTGGACGAAACCGCGTTCTTTCACAACGCGGAGGATTCCGCGAATTCAGATGAGGAATTGCTGACCGCGTTAATGCCTTCGCTGTCTACTACCGGAGGGCCGATGCTCATTGCGTCGTCGCCCAACACGATGGAGGGCATCGTTTTCAAGCTGCACGCTCGGCATTTTGGCGCTGCCGGTGATCCGAAGATATTGGTGGTTCAGGCGGACAGCCGAGCGCTCAATCCGTCTCTCCGGCAGTCGGTGGTTGATCGTGCCTATCAGACCGATCCTGAAAAGGCCGAAGCCGAATATGGCGGTCAGTTTAGGGAGCCGCTGGCAGGCTATTTGACGCGCGAGCTAATCGAGCGCTGCGTCGAGCCGGGCATTTCCGAGCGGGCGATGTTGCCCGGCGTGCAATATGTCGCCTTTGTGGATTGTGCGAGCGGTACCGGCACCGATTCGTTCGCTTGCTGTATCGGTCATGAGGCGCGCGATTCTGATCGTGACGTCTGTGTCATCGATTTGCTGATCGCGCAGAAACCGCCGTTTGATCCCTACGTGTGCACGGCTGCGCTCGCCGAACATTTGAAACGGTGGGGCATCAGCACCGTGATGGGCGATAATTGGGCGGGCGGCTTTCCGGTTTCGGCGTTCGCCAAGAACGGCATCACCTATCAGGCATGTCCGTTATCGGCGTCGGAGCTTTATCTACACAGTTTGCCCGCATGGACGAGTGGTACCGTCGCCATGCTCGACAATCCCAGAGCCATCGATGAGCTGACGAGCTTGCGGCGAAAGGTTGGGCAGGGTGGCAAGGAGCACGTAATTCACATGCGCGGTCACCACGACGATCTCGCGAATACTATCGCGGGCGTGATTTATCGCCTGACACCAATGCAGCCGGTTGTGTGTAGTTGGGGCGGCATCGGCGTGGTATCGAGGCCGCGCGACTATCACGGGCTGTACCTCGGTGAGGCCGACGAGAACATGGCGGCGTGGTTGCGCTCGCAAGGCTAAGTGGTCAATCGCGCATCGCTGTCGTCGCCATGAAATCGCGCCCCGGTGCGCGGTCGTATAAAAGGTTCGGCGTAGCTGCGAAGAGGACCGCATGAAGGCAGCGCGTGGCGAACCGCCAGCGCAGCGTTTAGCTCCTGGACTGCATCTGACTTGCGCAGGATATTCTCTGCTGAAAAAAACAAAATGTGCGACCGACGCGGATTTCAAAGTTGTCGGCCTCGTACTCGACGCGGCGCAGCCCCAAAGTTGGCCACAATCGCGCTAACTTCGACGATCGCCGAGCTTCAGTTTTCAGTGTGCGGGGACATTACTTACATGGGGACACGGTGTGATTTTCGCAATGTGCCGCACGGCCGGGGGCGGCAAGGCTTAATTGATTGCGAAAACGCTAGGTGAGGCCGTGACAATAAGCGACGACGATCAACTCCTCATGCATCGTCTTCGAACGCATGTCACATCGCTTGCCGAAGGAATTGGCGAGCGCAATGTTTTCAACCCCGAGGCGCTTCGACGCGCGGCATCCTATATCGCGGCTGAATGGGGCGCTCTGGGCTACGGCGTAGAGCGGCTCGAGTACGACGTCTCCGGAATTCGCTGCGCAAACCTTATCGCCACACACGAGGGGAGCACACGTCGCAACGAGATTTTACTACTGGGCGCGCACTATGACTCGGTCGTTGGCAGTCCAGGAGCCAATGACAATGCCAGCGGCGTTGCCGCGCTGCTGGAAATATCCCGAATGTTCCAGGAGCTTAAACCGGCGCTCACAGTCCGATTTGTCGCCTTCGTCAATGAAGAGCCGCCATTTTTTTCAACTGACCAGCAGGGAAGCCTGGTGTACGCCCAGGCGGCCCGGCGTCGGGGTGACGACATCCGGCTGATGGCATCGCTTGAGACCATCGGGTGCTACAGCAGCAAACCAGGCAGTCAGCGTTACCCGCCGTTGTTCCGGTTTTTCTATCCCGACCGCGGCAACTTCATCGGAATCGTATCGGACTTTCGCTCCAGTGCGGCGATGCGGCGGCTTGCTTCCGCGTTTCGCGCCCACTCCGACTTCCCTATGCAGACTGCTTCGACGTTCCGGTTCGTTCCCGGAGTGGCATGGAGCGACCACGATTCATTCTGGCGCCAAGGCTACTTTGCCGTGATGGTCACGGACACGGCGTTCTACCGCTACCGGCACTACCACGCTTCCACCGATACGCCCGACAAGCTTTCCTATCCGGAGTTCGCAAACGTTACGCTTGGCCTGTTCAGGGCGTTCGCAGTCCTCGCCAGTGAGGGGGTAAATCCCTCCTCACCCCAGAAACTGAATGCGTAAATGTGACCATCGGCGCCGACATACAGACGGTCTGGCGCGGACCTGCGGTGAATGATCTCAATCTCCAAGCCAGGTAGACGCGCGCTCGCGTGCGTCGTGTCGTCTTCGATTTGCTGGTTCGACAAGCATTTCTCCATCTAGCGAACCCCAAGACTCAATCCCCAAAGCGATCAACGGTTAGTGAGTGAGGCTCGCAATGGGCTTGGAATTATGGTCTGATTTACAGCGTTCGTTCCCCTTTGTTCATCACGAATGGATGAGTTAATGTGCTGGGAAATGGACTACAAGCTCTTCGACGAATTGAAGAAGGCGCAGGAAGCTCGGATTAAGCAAGAGCAGCGCGGTGAAGTCATCACCAAGCTTCTGAACGAAGCCAATAAACAAAGCGAAAAGACGGACGTCGCAGAAACGCCGATCAAAGAGGTCGCACCCGCGAAATAGCCTAGCGTTGCGATTAGCCTAGTTCGGTTTCGATAGAGCGTGCGGAGGGGGGAGAGGTTTTCCTCGCCATCTCCTCGAGGCGGGCGGCGAGCTTGTTGAGTTGCCATTTGCGGGCGAGCGCAGCGGCCTTGTGCCAGGTCGGTGTCTGCGCCGCGATCGTCGGCAGCGGCGCTTTCTTGTCCATGGTGGCGATGGAGCGGTAAAGCTTGAGATCCTCGGCCTGCTTGGCGAAGCGTCCCGCTTTCAGCAGCGCGGCGAGACTGCCGTATTGGCGAATCAGCGCAGCGGCACCGTGCGCGCCGATGCCAGGCGCGCCCGGGAGTCGGTCCGACGGATCGCCGCGCAGCGCGATAAAATCCGGCACCTGCTTGGGCGCGACGCCGTAGCGCTCGCCCACCTCCTTCGGCCCGATGCGCGCCATTTCGCCGGCCTTTACCGGGTAGAGGATCGTGGTTTTTTCCGATGCGAGCTGGAAGGTGTCGCGGTCGCCGCTGGCAACGAGCACGGTGCCCCCGCGTCTCTCCTCGGCCGCCGCCGCTGCGGCGAGAAAATCGTCGGCCTCGTAGCCAGCGCGCCGGGCATTGGCGAAGCCGCAGGCGGCGACAAATTTCGGGATCAGTTCAAGCTGCTCGACGAGCTCGTCGTCGAAGTCGCGGCCGCTCTGATAGGCCGGAAAAGCCTTGTGCCGGTAGGTCCCCACTTCGAGCGTATCCCAGCCGACCAGCACCGCGCGCGGCCGCTCGGTGCGATAGAGCTGCAGCAAGCGATTGGCGAAACCGAGGATCGCGCCCGCCGGCCGCCTGCCATCGCGGCGGATCGTCTTCGGCAGCGCATGATAGGAGCGGTGCGCGAAGGAATCGCCGTCGATCACCAGCAAAGGACGACGCTCGGGTCTAGCCTTGCTCCGCTCCTTCTCACGCGATGGGGCGAGCAGTGAGCGGGAATCCACAGCGGGTCCGCGCTCGCGCGGGGAGGAACGGCCGCCGGCTGCTTGCTTCAACTCTACCCAGGCTGGCGCGTGGTCGCTGGCGCCGGCTTCTCCGCGCACCTTGCGGTCGACGCCGGCGGCGGCGAGCCGCTTCGCTGCCAGCGAGCTCAACAGCAGATGATCGATGCGCAGCCCGGCATCGCGCGGCCAGCGGTTCCGAAGATAGCTCCAATAGGTGTAGAGCGCGGCGTCGGGATGCAGCGCACGGAGGGCGTCGCGCCAGCCCTGCCTGAGCAGTTTCTGAAACTGCGCGCGCGGCGCCGGCTGCAGCAGCGCGTCG
>Ga0310916_10001233_pt1 | contig 15029 bp, 15 predicted proteins | sample GREbulkMGLF176_FD_203444 | JGI IMG/M metagenome (GOLD analysis project Ga0310916, IMG submission 203444) | Lab enrichment of tropical soil microbial communities from Luquillo Experimental Forest, Puerto Rico - GRE.bulkMG.LF176 | ecosystem: Environmental > Terrestrial > Soil > Tropical forest >...
GAGAACGGATGCACTCCTCAGACCAGGGAGTCCTACAAGGAGCGGAAAGCTCAAAGGCGCGGAGAAAGAAATCGAAAACTCCGCCAAGACCTGCGCTGGAGTTCCCGCGGCCCTGCGGAACCTGCGGAAGGTAGTGATTGCTTTTCGGGCCGACCGAGAGTACTATTTTTGCTATTCCATGGGCAATCAGCGTTGGCGTGCTGGCGTTGGTTCGTCCAATGGGAGATGGAGCGGCCATGTGGTGGGAGAAGAAAGCGGAAACCATCGGCAGAAAGAAGGAAGAAGTACAACCCGCTTCACCCGCGACTCGTGTCGCTACTCCTCAATGGGAGACCCCTATGACGGATGCAACGTTTCGACCTTCGGCAACAGTAACCTCCAATAACCATGCCAGTTGCCTGGGTGGGTCCTTGGTGCTACGCGGTGAGCTGTCGGGCAAAGACGACCTCGTGATTGAGGGGCAGATTGAAGGGCCGATTAACCTCCAGGAGCATTGCCTGACGATAGCCGCTCAGGGCCAGGTGAAGTCCGACATTAATGCGCGACAGGTAATCATCAGTGGTTCGGCGGTTGGCAAGATTACTGCTGCCGACCGGATCGAAATCCGCAAGACGGGTCATGTGGTAGGTGATCTGGTTGCGGCTGGGATTGCGATTGAAGAGGGAGCGTACTTCAAGGGCAGCATCGAAGTGGTACGCGACAAGGCCCAGGAAGCCCCTCGCGCCGTCGCTGCCACACGTTCAACACCCTAAAGAGAACTAGAGGGCTCTTAGTTTCACTCTGCGGGTCAAGGGATGTCAACTTGTGCTGGGGAGGGAGGGCGGTGTCCGTGATGCGTCTGGATTCCAGTTGGTATCTCGATTTCAACTTGATCGACAGGAACACCCAAGGGGAACAACTGCGACTTGAGTTTGACGACCGCTGGCCATGAAGGCGCAACCAACTTTGGTTTGGGAACCGCCGGGGCCAAGACAAGTGGAAGCCTCGATTGGCTCTGGGCACGGCTCCAAGACAATCCGCACCCGTGTGTATTGGACTGCGGTCCCGTTCGAAGCTCGACGGTAAACGTGCTGCTGGAGCGTGGCTCCAGACTCCATGTCGCCGATCTGCTTTCGCTCGTTAGCCGCAGCGACGGCAAACTGTGGGATCACAGCGGTAAAGCCCCGGTCTTTCGAACCGAGCGGCTGCTCTCAGAGTTGCCGACGATTCACCCCGGTTCCGTTTCAATCGTGTTCTGTTGGCAACTTCTTGACTTGCTACCCCGAGAGGCTCTGGCTGACGTGGTTCACCGCATGTATTTCTATCTTGAGCCCGGCGGAGTGCTCTTTTTCGTCCTGCGCGAAGCTTGCTTGACAACGGGGGCAGACGCCATCTGGTATCTTGAGACCCTCACCAAGCTAACCGCCCTAGCCACGGGTCAAAAGCCCTTCCTCTATCCGCCTTTGTCGAACCGCGAGATGGAGCGGCTAATCCCGGCGGGTATCGTCAAGACGGTCCTGACACGCTCTGGTCTGCGCGAAGTACTTGCCGTTAGATCGAGTCCCACCAGTCGCTAACCCCGAGGCATCGTTCCTCGACCAAAGATCCGGTGGACACAGCCCTTCTTTTACTGCTGCCGATGCTAGCAAATTAATTATTGCATTCTTATTGCCGTTGATCTAATATTCTCTCACGTCTAGGGTAGGCGGCGGAGGGGAATTGGCTGCGTCCGCCAAGAAGTCCCAGCGGGAGGAGTGCACCATGTTGTGGGACAAGAAGCCCCGATCGACCCCAACCGGGGACCCGGAGGTACTGACAGGGCTGTCCGTCCCCTCCGCGGAACTGGAAGTAACACCGGACCTGCCGGAAACTCCTCAACCGGAGCAACCTATGGCCGAGAATCCCCAGAGAACGATAAGTCCGACTTCAGGGAGTCGAGTGCAGACGGTTCTCGGCCAGGGAGTGCTGGTCAAGGGAGACTTGTCAGGGAAAGAGGATCTCCTGATTGAAGGAGAATGTGAGGGTACTCTCAACTTTCAGGACCACTGCCTGACCATCGGCCCCGTAAGCCAAGTAAGGTCCGAAATTCATGCTCGGCAGGTCGTGGTCCACGGTACGGTCAATGGTAGAATCTCGGCCAAGGATCGAGTTGAAATTCGCAAGACAGGCACCGTCGTCGGCGATATCGTATCCGCTGGTGTCGCCATTGAAGACGGCGCCTATTTTAAGGGCAGTATCGAGATTGTGCGCGAAGGCCAGTCGAAAGCAACACGAGCGGCGTCCGCTGTTGCGTAGGACTGCCATAGTGGTCAATGTGCCGTGGAGGTGAAGTGCGCATGTACTCGCGCATGACCCTCGTTCTGCTGCGGCTTGGCCTACAGAGGTTGATGCAAATGGCGACTTCACGTGCAAAATCCCGGAGCTGGGAACGCACCTTTCTCGCCTCCTGCGACTTGTAACGGACCCGAGCCGGCGATGAAGGGACGCCAGCCTATGGCGGAATTCGGGATGGGAGCTGTCGCGTCGCGAGGTTCAGGTGTCTGATTGCTCGTCCATCCACTTGGTGAGGACGACGAGGACTTCGTCGTCAAACGGATGCGGTCTGCCGTCGTGGCGTCGGCGAAGATACTCCACTTGCGAAGAATAGCGGGCGAAGTCATGGCCCATTCCGGGGAGTTCGACGAAGCTTGCACGCCCCGGATGAAAAGTATTGATGATCTCGACCAGGTAGCGACCCTCGTCGGCGCTGGTCGCGGGGTTGGAAGTGCCGTAAATGACCAGTACAGGAACGTCTATCTGTTTCCATTGCTTGGCCAAGCTGAGATCCCCGATTTGCTGCATGTACGTGCTGGGGACGTCCGCGTAGCTTCGGATCATGTCCCCGCACTGGTCGCCCAGCTTGACGACTGCTTCCGCGGGCTCGTGCAGCACGTAAAAATGGTGCGCGCACTTCTCGTGGGCACGGACTTCGGCGTCTACTTGGTCGGGAGGCTCCCCCGCCAGCGAGCTCTGGAGACGGACGTTTTCCAGCCCATACTCAAACCAGCTTCGCCCGATGGTCTCCGCTGCCACGACGCCGCGCACTGACTCCTGTGGAAGGACCAGGGCAGCGATCAGGGGGCCCAGGCTGTGGGCGAAGATGAAGACCTTGTCGGACTCCACAAAGTTGTAGCCCTTCAGGGCGCGCAGAGCGGCCACGTATCCCTCGGCCTCCAGTTCGGCCGTGGCGTGGCCGTCCGTGCAAGCTGGACCTTCGCTGTCGCCCTCGCCGGTCTTCTCGACCCGCATGGTCACAAAACCGTGTTTCAGAAGCGCCCTGAGGATAGGCCCGTACCCGATATCGCGCATCAATTCTCCGTCCAGCGAGTAAGAGCCCAGCCCGCCTATGAGCAATACCGCAGGATATCGTCCAGGAGCGTTCGGGCGGGTGACAATCACGCGTCGTCGCGCGCCTTCAACCTGAACCGATCTATACAGGACGCTCGCATCCGGGGTGATTTCGAAGGGGTGCGGCTTCAAGGTGGCGGTCTTGCTTATTTTCTCGCCAGCGCGAACCAGCCCAACGCGAACCTGATCGCAGGCGAGGTGTCGGCCAATTAACCTCACGAAGTCTGCGGAAGTATCTACGGGCAGGGTATCCACCTCACTTACAACGTCACCGGGCTGAATGCCTGCTGCCTCAGCGGCGCCACCAGCCGCCACTGATTTCACCGTAGGCGGGTTCATTCTGCGATTTTCAGGCGCCTTGATATCTGTCGGTCCGACGGTCAACCCGATGATCCGGTGTCGCGGCAGACCATCACTCTGAGCCAGGACGTCTGTACGCTGGGCCTCGTCGTTCCTTAGCAACGCCACAGGACGCGCGGCCCGGTTCATCACGTTGGCCGCACCTTCAAAATTAATGCCGCTTCCGTTGGCGCCCTTACGGCTTGGGCTTGCCGACTTTTGCGCTTTCAAGGGCGTGTGCAAGTCGAGCGTGCCGGTCAGAGTCAAGAGGGCAACTGCCATCGCCAGCCGTTTCATAATCCTTCATCTCCTTGGACTTCTTCTGGAGAGCTATCAGAGTTCTTGAGTTCATGTCAGAGGCTTAGAGGCCTCCTCGGAATTCGAGTCAAGCCAATCCCGCGAAAGCTACAATTGGCAAGGGGAATCGTCAAGCAGAGTAAGAACGTTAGCCTGTTCTTGGCGACGGACTCGGAGCCCACTAGATTAAACCCGCTGAGGCTGCAGCAGCCCCTGAGCAGCGAGCACGTTTTCCAGCTTGGCACGGTTCTCGGCCTTCATGGGTACTAGAGGGAGGCGGTAGACCTCTTCGATCATACCCATCATGGCGAGCGCGGCCTTGACGGGGATAGGGCTGGTCTCGACGAAATTAGCCAGCATTAAGGGCAGCAGGTGGGTGTTGAGTTTTCGGGCCTCGTCGTACTTCCCGGCAAGCAGCAGGTGGGCGAGACGGGACATGGGACCGGGAACCTCATTGGAAGCCACGGAAATAACGCCCACGCCACCCAAGGCCATAAGCGGGAAGGTGAACGCGTCGTCGCCGGAAAGCACGCAAAAGCCCGGTTCGACCGCCTGCAACACTTCCATCTGCTGCGTGACACTTCCCGAGGCCTCCTTGATGCCGATGATGTTGGGAATCTTAGAGAGGCGCGCTACCGTCGCGGGTTCAATGTTGGAGGATGTTCGACCTGGGACGTTATAAAGGACCGTCGGCACGGTGGAGGATTCGGCGATTGCCTTGAAATGCTGGTAGAGACCTTCCTGCGTAGGCTTGTTGTAATAGGGCGCGACGGAAAGGATTCCCTGCACGCCAAGAGCGCTGACTTCGGCGGCGAGACCCGCTACTTTGCGCGTGTTGTTACCACCGACTCCGGCGATGACCGGCACCTTACCTGCCACTTCGCCCAACACGATGCGGATGACTGCCAGATATTCGCTGTGCTCAAGCGTCGGAGTTTCGCCGGTCGTCCCGCAAGGGACAAGGAAGTCAATGCCCTCGCTCAACTGGAAACGTACCAGACGGCGGAGCGCCTCATCATCCAGGGAACCATCCCGCCGAAACGGGGTCACCAAAGCGGTGCCGCATCCACGAAGGTCCATGTCCATGAGCCTCCTTCTTCTGGCAACAGTGGTCTCACCGCACGCCCGGCCAACTCCCCGGGGCGGAGAGACTTCCACAGTTTCGCGTGTCGGCGCGGTTTTCCTTTGAGTGGTCATGGGTCCTACCATTCTCGTTTAACCAGCCAAACGCTCGCCTCTCGATGTCCGTTGTAGGGGCAGGCCTTGTGCCTGCCCTGGGCGACCACAAGGGTCGCCCCTACAACGCTCCCCACACCCGGCCCGGTCCCGCGATAGTATATCTACTTTTCCCGATGGAGTGCGGCGGAACTAAGCACGACTCTTACGGCGGTCCGCGAGGTCTCCTTCAGTGCAACTCCCGCGCCCTTTCGAGCACAGCAGTCGAGCAACGCCGAGTACGACAGCCGTGTGGCCGTGAGCCAGGTTGTGCTAGGGTTCCAAGGTGTCCCCGAAGCTGAACAACCCTTTCTTTCCCACTATCCAACGCGCTGCATGGAGCGCACCCTCGGCAAAGCCTTGGCGCCCGCGGGCAGTGTGCCGAAGAATAACTGTATCTGCTTCCGAGTCAAAACCCAGCTCGTGGGTACCCGGAACGTAGCCTGCGCGTACGCTGGCAATGCCGATCTCCCGACCGGGAAGGGCCGGCTGTACATGCTTCTTTAATTCCAGTGCCGTACCCGAAGGCGCGTCTTTTTTGAAGCGGTGATGGGTTTCGGTGATATAGGGCTCATACAGCGGGAATCCGGAGAAGATCTCCGCCGCAGCTCGCGCCGTCCGGTAAAACAACTGGACTCCGATCGAGAAGTTCGCGCCGTAGACCAGGCCCACCCCAGAGCTTTCAACCACCTGCTGTACCTCGTCAAGCTTGTCGTACCAACCGGTAGTTCCAACTACCAGGTTGCAGCCTAGGGCCACCACGCGCCGCAGGTCGTCGACGACCACCCCAGGCGTCGTGAAGTCCACGCAGACGTCGATGCCCTGAAAGTTCTCAGGCGTGATGCCGGACCCCTCGTGATTCGCCTCCGAGGTCAAAACCAGGCGCACATGGAAACCGCGCTGCGGCGCAACCACGGCAATCGCTTTGCCCATTTTCCCGTAACCCAACAGCGCGAGATTCAACGGTGTTCGTTCAGGCACTCAATCCTTCAGTTGCTCAGTCCCTCACTTCCTCAGTCACTCCGTTCTTCAGTCACTGAGCGACTGAGAGACTGAAAAACTGACCGACTGAAAGACTGAGAAACTGACAGACTATTTTCAGTCGAGATACCCCTCAGACTTCATCAGTTCCGCGTTCAACAGAGCAGCGCCGGCGGCCCCACGAATGGTATTGTGTGAGAGAGCTGTGTACTTGAACTGTAATACCGGGCAGGTCCGTACCCGTCCCACGACGGTCGCCATGCCGCCCTCGGCGTTGACGTCGAACTTCGGTTGCGGGCGGTCGTGCTCCTCGTGAACCACGATGGGATGCTTGGGCGCCGAAGGCAGTTGCCGCTCCTGCGGCAGGGAGCGGAATTTCCGCCAAGCCTGGAGCAGATCCTCCAGTGAGGCCTTGGCGCTGAGCGCCACCGAGATGGTCTCCATGTGGCCGTCCTCCACCAGCACCCGGTTGCAGTGGGCACTGACGGCGAACTTGCCCGCCTTTATCCGCCCATCCGAAAGCCTGCCCAGCAGCTTCTTGGTTTCGCGCTCAACCTTTTCTTCCTCGCCGGATATATACGGGATCACGTTGCCAAGGATGTCGAGTGTCGGCACACCGGGATAACCGGCTCCGGACACGGCCTGCATGCTGGTCATCAGCACTTTTTCAAGTCCGAAAGCTTTCTCGAGCGGCGCCAAAGACATCACCAGACCCACCGCGGTGCAGTTGGGGTTAGTTACGATCATGCCCGTCCAGTTGCGTTGCTGCCGCTGGACACGGATCAGCGCCAAGTGGTCGGGGTTGACCTCAGGGATGAGCAAAGGAACGTCCGCATCCATGCGGTAGTTGGAGGAATTGGATATCACCGCGTGACCGGCACGAGCAAATTCCTTCTCCACCTCGCCCGCCACCTTCGAGTCCAAAGACGAAAAGAGTAGTTGCGGCGCTCCGCCAGGGCGGCATTCGTACACCATCATTTCGCGGACACTCTTCGGCATGGGACTGCGCAAGCGCCAACTGCACGCCTCGGCATAGCTTTTGCCGGCGGACTTGTCCGACGCGCCCAGCCAGACCAGCTCGAACCAGGGATGGTCTTCCAGCAGACTCACAAAGCGCTGTCCCACCATGCCCGTCGCTCCCAAGATACCTACTTCAAGCTTCTTCATCCTCTTTCTTCCCTCTTCAAAGACGGTTTCGAACCCGCGTCGGCGAATGTAGGGCCGGGGCTTGCCCCGGCTTGAGGCCGACCGGAGGGTCGGCCCAACATTTTCATGATGTGCAGCCGTTACAATTCATCTGACTGCTCTGCCGCAAGGGCCAGAAGGCACAACCATGAGGCTCTGAATTCTGAATGCCGAACCCAGAACTCATAACTTAGAACTTGTGATTGATTCTGCCTTCAAGTCACGTACCAGGCGGCAGTAGAGATCGACCGCTCGGACGAGATCTCGCTTGCGCACCCTTTCGTGGTCAGTGTGTGCGACGCTGATCGAGCCCGGTCCCAGCAGGGAGGGGCGCCCCCAGCGCGTTAGAGACGGCAGATCGGTGGTAAACGCCACCACATCGGTTTCGTAACCGTCGAGCTTCTCCATCATCAGCGCTGGCGTATCCCGCACAAACAAGTATTCGCATCGGCCCTCGAGGAGCTCGTGTATTTGAGCGCGAAGGTCGGTAGAGTCTTTTACGGTACGGAAAAGTATCTCCGCTCGCGCCTCGTCGGGGATGACATTAGCAGCGCGGCCGCCAGCTATGACCCCGATATTCATCGTCGAAGCTCCGAGTACTGGATCCTGCGACAACGGCAGGCGTCGCAGATCGGTCAGGAGGTCCAGCAGTTTCTCGATCGCGGACTCACCGAGATCGGGATAGGCCGAGTGCGCCATCCTGCCCCGGGTGCGCAGGTCCAGGCACAGGTTACCCTTCGACCCGATCACCAGCTTGTTTTCCGTCGGCTCGCCGTTGATGATGTATTTTGAGCCCTGCGGGGCGGCGTTGGCAACCTGGGCGCCGTCGCTTGTTGTCTCTTCTCCCACCAAGAAAAGCAGGCCAAAGTCCCGGACCCCTTCGCCCCGCAGGCGGTCCGCCGCCAGGATCTGTGAAGCCAAGATGCCTTTGGCATCGCAAGAGCCGCGCCCGTAGATGAACTCGTCGTCTTCACTGGCGGGTACAAACGGAGGAACTGTATCCAGGTGGGTGCTAAGGACGACCTCCGGCACGCCGTGAAGGGCCAGAATGTTAGAGCGTCCGTCGGAGACGGGCTGAAGCTCGACGCGATATCTGCGCTCTGCGAGTTGGCAGCGCATGAATTCACAGCAGGCGCCCTCATGACTCGTGACCGACGGAATATTCACTAGGGCCTTGGTTAGCTCGAACAGTTCCATGGCAAATTGTTGGCTGTCGGCAGTTAGTTAGGTTAGCAGGCTGCTGAAAAAACCTCCGACCATTTCATCCTGATCCCGCAGACGAGGGAGAAGGATCTGCTTTTCGTTGGCTTTCAATCAGAAACAGCAGATGCTTGTCGCCGTGGCGACCGCTCAGCGTGACAGATCTCTTCTCAGCAGCTAGTACCATAGTGGTAAACACTAGATTAACTCCGGAATTACCGCGTCTTGATTACCGATTTCGGTGTTATCAACCCCCTGCGGCGAACAAAGCCTCGCAGGTTTTCGCGGTTCACAATTGGACGGAAATATGCTACCATAATATCGCAGTTTGTAGTTGTAATGCACACGAGTAACTCAACCAGAGCGACCTTGAAATCAAGCTTTGTGCTTGGGTCCTGCGGTCTTACAGCGCGTCGTCGGGTTTTTCCCCGCCGTACCCACAAATTGCCAAATCTCTCAGTAAAGGATTCGTAGACAGAATGAAGGAACAAGGAACAGTGAAGTGGTTCAACGCCGCGAAAGGCTATGGATTCATCCAACGCGAGGGCGGCGAGGACGTTTTCGTGCACTTTTCGGCCATTGTAGGCGACGGCTATCGGAGCCTGGAAGAGGGTGCCAGGGTCAGCTTTGACGTTAAGAAAGGTCCTAAGGGCCTGCAGGCCGAGAACGTCGAGCGAGTATAGGCAAGGAAGGGCGGAGAAAAATCCTCCCTTCTACCGCAAGTGGCTTCATTTAGTTGGCTTCTTGATGTTGATGGACCACCGAAGGCCCGAAGTGCTTCGGTGTATGTCGCGACGCCAAGTGTGATCGTCAGTGTCCCCGCGATCACTGTTGACGCCGCAGAGTCGGGAGGTTAAGCAATGACTTTCAAGGCTGGACAATACGTTCGTCATTCGAAGTATGGTAACGGCACAATTGTGGAACGCGATGAGGATCGCACGACAGTAGACTTTGACACCTTCGGCGTGAAGAAGTTCGTTACTTCACTGGCCGCTTTTGAGGTGGCCGAGGGGGTGGCACCGAAGAAGAAACGGGCAGGTGGCAAGCGCCGCACGAAGGCGGCTGTTGCGGGAGCGGAATAAGAGTTCCCCGTTCACGTTCACGCGCGTTTACCTCAGTTTGCTCATCTTTAGTTCTTCCTGCCACTTGGCGCCTTGGGGGTTGTGGTTCGAGGCCCACCAGGCCCTCAAAGTAACAACAAAGAGTATGCCGAGACGGAGTTGCGGCGGGGCCCCGGCCCCGCCTGCGCTGTTTACCACCGAACGCCCCGTGACCGTTTACGACGAGAGAGGACGCAAGCCGAGAAATTCGGTGATCGCCCCTCCCGCACAATCGGAAGTTCCGGTGAAGCGGGAACGAATTTTGAATAGATTCGAAGCCTTGAAGACGGAATTAAGGCCGACGTTGCGGCTGGCAGGTCCGCTGGTCCTGGCGGAACTCGGCTGGATGAGCATGGCCGTTGTTGACACCGTGATGGTCGGACGCGTCAGCCCGGAAGCCATCGCTGGCGTCAGCCTGGGCGGCTTGGTGTTTTACACCGCCGCCACTTTTGGCAGTGGTCTGCTGCTGGGTCTGGACACTCTGGTCTCACAAGCGTTCGGCGCCGGAAAGCTGACCGATTGCCATCGTTCCCTCGTCAGCAGTCTGTACTTGTGTCTGTGTCTGGCGCCTGCTCTCATGGGAGGTATTTGGCTGGTGGCGCCATGCCTACGTTCCTTCGGAATCCATCCCTCCGTCTTGCACGAAACCATGCCTAATCTGCGTGCCCTTATGTGGAGCACGTTGCCCTTGTTGCTCTACTTTGCCTTCCGTCGGTATCTCCAGGGGATGGGTCTGGTCAGGCCGGTCACGTTCGCCCTGGTAACAGCTAACCTCGTGAACGCCCTCGGCAACTGGGTGCTGATTTACGGTCACCTGGGCGCGCCACCCCTCGGAGCCGAAGGTTCGGGCTGGTCCACCTGCTGTTCTCGCATCTACATGGCCGCGGTACTCGTCGGGTATACACTGTACGACAACCGGGGCCGAAGGGCAGGAACCAGTAAGACGCAGAACGCTGTTTGGCCCAACCGACCTGACCTTGCCCGCATTGGCCAACTCCTGAGACTAGGCTTCCCGGCTGCCTTGCAACTCTCCCTGGAGGTGGGCGTGTGGGCAACGGCTGCGGCCCTGGCGAGCCGCTTGGGACCTGTCTCGGCAGCGGGCTACCAGATCGCGATGATCACGGTGAGTCTTACTTACATGGTTCCCCTTGGAATCAGCGCGGCGGCGGCCGTACGCGTGGGCCACGCGCTGGGGCGAGACGACCCTGAAGGCGCAGCTCGCTCGGGATGGGCGGCCATACTGCTCGGAGCTGCTTTCATGTCTTGTGCAGCGCTCGCCTTGCTGCTGGTCCCGCGCTACATTGCGGGAGCCTTCACGTTGGACCCGGCGGTGATCAAGATGGGCGCGCTTTTGCTGAGCGTCGCCGCCTTATTCCAGCTCTGCGACGGCCTGCAGACGGTCGCCACCGGCGCTCTGCGAGGCGCCGGCGACACACGTACGCCCATGATCTGCCACTTGCTGGCTTACTGGTTAGTGGGTCTTCCGCTCGGTTATTTTCTCTGCTTTTCTCGAGGATGGGGAGCGGCAGGACTGTGGGCGGGATTGTCGCTGGCGGTTATCCTGATTGGCGTTGTGCTGTCACTAGCATGGCGGCGTCGCGTTGTTGCCCTTCTCGGAGCGCCGGCCCCGGCGAGATGAATTTCGAGGTTCGCAACCTACCTCGACTGCGCCTTGAAAACCTTCCAGGGGCAAGCGTCCATATCGCCCAGGAGACCTTTCTGCCATACAAACTCAGGGTGCTGTGCCAGGTGGGCGGCGGCCTTGAAGCTGATGCCGCAGGCGTGTCCGGCAGCCGCCACGAGCGACATTTGCTCGGACAGCGCGGCGTCGGTCACCTTGTTCTGAACGGCGCCCGCGATGCCATAGGGGGGTTGCCAGGTGGGCAGACCGCGTTGGGAAAGGTCGACGTGACCGCACAGTGTCCGTTCGCTCGGCTCCGTCTTGCCGGTGTAAGTGTCAAAGTGATCGGCGAGGAATCGCTCGGCGGCTTCGACGTCGATTCGCCCCTTGTTTTCGGCCATCAACTGATCCCAGCGCCGGTGCCGGGCATTGGCGCTCGAGCCCATGTCCTTCATGGCGAAGTCGGTTTCCTCCGCCGCCAGCTTTTCGCTGATGGGGAAGTTCGACCCGACAAAGTATCCGTCCTTCTTACGCTCCAACGTCACGTTCCTGAGGCCGAGTTCCAGGCTGGCAATTTCGTTCGTCTTCCGATCGGCAACCAACCAGTCATTGGCATAGCCGCCGTTGTTGCCGTCCTGCATGATGCGCGCGAAGTCGTCAATCGAACTGGCGTACTGCATCGCTTTCCGCGCCCGCACAAACTCCGGAATGCCATTAGGGTCGTAGCCGGAGAAACCGGAGATGGTCGTCTCGGTGATGAGAATGCCGGCCGAGTTGATGCCGAAATCGTCGCCGCTATGGATGAGACCGGGCAGGCCGTCCATCAGAACATGGTGGCCCGAGGCTGGCACAATGTCGAAAATTACTGTCCAGCGCTCGCCGCCCAAGTACGAAGTCCAATTGTTGTGGGCCATGATCACACGGCCGTCTCTGGTGTAGCTGCCTGTGGCGACAAAGGCGCTGCAATGTTCCGCCGCCCCGGCCGCTGGAGGAGACGACACGCTGTGCTGCTTGTCGTAGACCCGCGTGTAGTAGCCCCACTCCGGATAGGCGTTGATGGCTACCACATCCCAGAGATCGAGCTTCACTCGCCGCGCGGCGAGACCGCTCGCTATGCCTTGCAGTTCATCACGATATTCTCGCTCGACGTGCGGCCAGAGCACATGCTCTGCCGCATCCCGGAAGAAATTCCAATCTCTCCTGGTGTCATGCTTCAGTTCAAGCGCAACAACTTTCCCGAAGTCGACGATTTCCGGCGCCAGCAGGTAGCCATGCTGGAAGCCGATCTCCGACGGCGAACCTTCCAAATGCACATACGTCCAGCCATTCTGAGGCGGCAGGCGGGACGCACCCTTCAGGCGCGCGTCTGGCTGGGGGCCTGGCGACGAAGTTCCCAACACAACGCACAAAAGCAAGGCGAGCAACAATATTTTTCGCATACTTTTCCTCGAATTTCGTTGCCGCGCAGCAATTTCCCCAACCACAACCGGCGGCTGGAGTAGATCATAACGCAGATTAGCAGCAGTCTGGGCTCCGCGACGTTTGTCCAGGCGAGCCCGCCGGCTTTACCAATGCGAACGATGATGTGCGGGTTTGCTTTCCAATTCTGGGCTGAGATTGTGAGCGCTGTTAATGAGCGCAAGGTGTGAGAATGCCTGAGGGAAATTTCCGAGCTGGCGGTGCTCTTTGGGATCGTATTCCTCTGACAGCAGCCCAACATCGTTGCGAAGCCCAAGCAGCCTCTCGAACAACGCACGCGCTTCATCATCACGTCCCTGTAGGACATAGTTGTCGGCCAGCCAAAAACTGCAGGCCAGAAAAACCCCTTCGTCTCCCGGCAGACCATCGACGGCGCTGCGGGTGTTGTAACGCGCCACAAACCCGTCTTGCAGCAGGGTCTTTTCTATCGCCGCAATCGTTCCCACGATCCGCGGATCGGCGGGCGGAAGGAAACCGACCAGGGAGAGTAGCAGCAAGTTCGCATCCAGCTCTTTGCTGCCGTAATATTGAACGAACGAATTCAATTCCCTGCTGAACCCGAGGCGGCAGACCTCCTCATGAATATCACGGCGCAGCCGGATCCAGCGCTCGAGAGGCCCATCCCCTCCGAACTCCTGCATGATGCGGACGGCGCGATCGACTGCCACCCATACCATGACCTTAGAATGAACAAAGTGGCGTCGCGGGCCGCGGATTTCCCAAATTCCATCATCCGGTTTGGTCCAAATTGTTTCAAGATGGTTAACCGCCGCTCGCGAGAGGTTCCAGCTCGCCTCGGTGACTGGCATTCCTTTCCGCCGCGCCAGATAGGCGGAATCGAGTATCTCTCCATAAACATCGAGCTGCAGCTGTTCAGAGGCGGCGTTGCCGACTCGTACTGGCTGGGAACCCTCGTAACCGGGCAACTCCGACAGGTCGAATTCGGTGAGGCGGCGTTCGCCCGCCAGGCCATACATGATCTGCATTTGATCCGGGCTTCCGGCAACTGCGCGGAGCAGCCAGTCCCGCCAGGCTCTTGCTTCTTCCGTGAAGCCGCTTTCCAAAAGCGCGTAGAGCGTGTAAGCGGCATCGCGCAACCAGCAAAACCGGTAGTCCCAGTTGCGACTTCCGCCAATCTGCTCCGGCAGGGAAGTCGTAGCCGCCGCCACGATTCCACCGGTCTCGTGGTGAGTGAGAGCCTTCAAGGTGAGGAGCGAGCGAAGGACCGCTTCCTTGTAGGGTCCCTTGGGCGTGTGTTTGCTCGACCATTTCTCCCAGGCGTGAGTGACATGCTCAACGACAGTTGCCGCGTCGGGCGAAGCCGGGGTCGGACTAAAGGAACGAGACCAGGTCAGTATGAAGGGGACTGTTTGACCTTCTTCGACATCGAATTGCGCCCGCGTTTTGAGATCTTCACCGCGCAACTCGATGGGTGTGGCAAACATCATCCGATCTGGTCCGGCGACAGCGCACATTCGCCCGTCTTCCATGCGGCTGACCCACGGAACTACTGTTCCGTATTCGAAGCGAATGACCAACTCCATCTCCATCGGCACGCGGCCGTGAACCCCGCGAACCAGTCGGACCACATCTTGGTGCTCCCCGCGCCGGTGCATGCAGTCAACGACGACCGCAGTTCCCTCTGGAATGGAGAACTCCGTTTCCAAGACGAGGGTACCTTCCCGATAGCGGCGAGTGACCTTCGGCTGAGCGGCCCGAGGAGCGACGCTCCAGTGGCCGTTCTCGGGCGACCCTAAGATTGCGGCGAAGCAAGCCGCAGAATCGAAGCGGGGAAAACAAAGCCAGTCAATCGAGCCGTTAAGGCCGACAAGAGCGGCAGTAGCGTTATTGCCAATCAATCCGTAGTCTTCGATCAGCAGAGTCATGGGACGTGAGACTCCGAAATCACCATACACTAATTTGCGGCGAATTGGGACTCCGGAGCAACACTTAAGATCCGAAATCGATTCACGCGTCTCTTTAAGCTATTTGCGCCGGGCTAAAACGTGAAAACCGCTTGCAAATCAATACGGCGATTCGCGGCCGACCCTGGCCCAAAGAAGCTGACGATCGCATTCGATTGGCCAAAGATCGGTGAATTAAGATTGCCGACTGGCGCCGCCAGATTCACGATATTGAAGACGTTGCGCGCATTGACGCTAAACGTCAGGCTGTAGCGCGTGTTGACGGCGCTTCCCATCCCGCCGAAACCGCCGCCGGCTCCACCGAGGCCACGCCCTCCTAGT
>Ga0310916_10001245_pt1 | contig 14984 bp, 30 predicted proteins | sample GREbulkMGLF176_FD_203444 | JGI IMG/M metagenome (GOLD analysis project Ga0310916, IMG submission 203444) | Lab enrichment of tropical soil microbial communities from Luquillo Experimental Forest, Puerto Rico - GRE.bulkMG.LF176 | ecosystem: Environmental > Terrestrial > Soil > Tropical forest >...
GTCAATCAGCTTCTGGCGAAACGACGTGCCACATGAGGCGTGCGCACCGCTCGGCACCCTCGCTCTAATGGGCCAGACTCATAACACAGCGGGAGAGCGTTCCCTTCACAAGGGAGAGGTAGCTAGATTTTAAGAAGTACTCTGCAAGTTCTTGCCGACTGGATGTTCCGAACGAAAGCCCTTTGTTAATAACCGCAACGCTTGCTGGATTGCGGTGTCGGAATCAACCGGGATAGCAAGTGAATGCTAAAGGCCAGTCCATTTGGGCATCATTGATTGCGAACGTTACATTATTTGTATTCCCTTACAACTGGGACAAAGCGCCCGGGGTCAAACTGAGGTCTTGTGACCTTTATCAGTAAGCGTCGGCTCACCCGAAGCGCTGTCAGTGATGAGACCAGCCGATTTTAATTCCGGGATGCCCTTCTTAACAGTCTTCGCGCTGCCAACCCTCATGTTCAATTGAATCAGCGGAATACCAGCACCGGGCAATCGGTTAAACGACTTGATCTTTTGTAAAACTTCTTGAGCTTCCCAACTGAGCCCACCGCTGTCAGTCATCTAGCGTACTCCCCTATTTCAATTGACGTTTTCCAAACTAACTCTTCCCAAAAGTGCGGCAGTCCAACACTTCTGAGTTGGTCACCTCCAGCGCCCCGACGGCAGGCGGCCATCTCGGCAACGTCTCTTGCGCCCGTTCTTAGTCCCCGCGCATCGATATAAAATAATGTTCAGCGTATTGGTAGTAATTCTCTGCCCCGACCATGTTGCCGATTTGGGCTTCAGCACGGGCGAGCGCCAGATACCGTTCATAGTTTCTTTGGGCGTTTTGGGAGCTCTTCGGCTCGGGGCGAGCGGCACTCGATGTCCACCGCTTCGAGCGCGCAGCAAATGACGCTCGCCTTCTGGGTTGGCGCGCACTCATGATTGCCTTTGGGCCATTTTGCATAGCTCCCTTCTTGGTGGTTGCAGGCAAATGCGTCGTGGAAACGATCACAATTTCTGCAGGCCGACTGGTTCAGTCGTTGTGGCGGAACCTGCCGTACTACACGCGAAATAGATGAATTAAACGTGGCCTATAACACAAAAGCGGGCGACTCCTATTGTTCTTCATCTCCGGCGTGCCCATGTTCCTGTATACGGGCAAGCACTGGCTTGTCCCGAAGAGCTGCTTAAAAGGCGGCGCCTCCGTGTTCTTGCAATTGGCAGCCATGGGGCCCATCGGCAGGCACGCTTTCAATTGACGTTGGTTCGTACCGCGGGTGCTATCGGCACCCGAAGTGCACATCCGTGCGCCAGTGGCCCGAGCGCCTTGGCCATCGGGCCATTAACCGCTCGATCGAAGAGGAACACCGCGTGCAGGTTCTCGTCCGCGACAACAATGTCGACCAAGCCCTCAGGGTGCTGAAGAAGAAGATGCAGCGCGAGGGGGTATTCCGCGAGATGAAACTCCGCGGCCATTATGAAAAACCCTCCGAGAGGAGAGTCCGGGAAAAGACGGAAGCCATCCGCCGCGCCCGCAAGCTCGCCCGCAAAAAGCTGCAGCGCGAGGGTTTGCTGCCGATGAAGCCTCGGGCAGTCCCAGGGGCTCATGGAAGAGGCGGCCCGGCGCGCGTGCCTCGCTTCTGATCTTGGAACAGCCGAAATCGACATCCTCGCGAGAGATATCTTGGCCTAAAAACCTACTTCAACCGCACCGTCGGCGCTGAGTGATCGTCGAGGTTCATGGCAACCGAGATCGCGGTGACGCCGCAGGAGGAAGAAGATGCTGATGGCGTCTTTGTCGCGGCCGATGAAATTCTTCCAGCCCTTGGCGGAGAGTTTCGACGCGCGGTTGAAGCCAGAGCGGATCGAGCTCAGAGCCCAGATAGTTCTTGAGAAAGTTCTCGCGCACGACAGTTTAGTCGGTACAAAAGCGTAGCAAGCAGCACACCCTGCCATAAGAGTAATGTATGAGGTTGGCGCTTGCGCTCCTCCGAAGGCCCCATTCCTAATAGAGACCATGCTGCCTAAGAGCGTACCAAACAATCACTAAAGGCACGGCGACCAAAACCCCAAGGATCGCATAATCGGCGGCGGTCATGGTCGACATTGTGGGCTTGGGGTAAGAACCCGCATTGACCTACGTCAACGGTGCCTAAAATGGGCACTGCGCTTTGACGTAGATCAGATCCAGTGTGGCTTCCCGGCAACTCTCTTGAGAAATCAGAGCCGGGTAGATTGACCGCCCTCGGCCTTTAGTCGGACGATGCTAATGCTTCAACGTTGGCTGACGGATGTACTCATCACGTTGGAGCCTTTTGGAACGAAGGGGGGAACTCGCCGGGTCCTGCTACCCCGGCGAGTTTCTTTTGTAGAATGCCTGAGAGCGCGAGGCTGAGGAGGAGTGGGGCTCGCTAGTTTCAGATGGCCGCCAATGCTGTGGCGCTAGTCACACCGAAACAGAAATATGTGTGGCAGTGTTGTTGGTGAGAATATTTGCTGGCGGGTTCAAGCACTGCGTCCGATAAACGCCCCAGCAACGAGTTATCAACAGATCGCAGCTTGAGCGCCACCACGCAGGCGCTATTCTTACTCTGCCGAACTTGGACCGTCCCTCTTTGAACGGAAGGATGAGGACGGGAGGTGAAGACTAGCTTCACTGCCAGTTCGACAACCCAACGGATGCCGTGTGTCCATGGGGGGTGGGACGGCACGTAGGGGGATAAGGCAAAGCCGCTAGGCGTGGGGGCGCCGGCGGCTTTGCTGTTTGAGGAGGTGCTCAATACAAGATCAGCAAAATCACTCGCGATCGTGATTGCCGTCACGGAGCCAAGAGGCACTCCCATTCGATTGTTGCTTTTGAAAAGCTTTGGTCGGCAAACAACAACACAAGCATAACGAGATAGATGATAAACCAGACTAATCCTATCGTGATCTCAGTCTGCGTTTGAGCTTGTGTCGCCTTACGTTTGCGTTCTAATGCCACGCCTAAATCTGTTGGCATGATGATCCGATCACTAGGCTACAGCGGGTGGTTTTGAGAATTTAGCGTCACCGTTGGTCCTTGTTTTGACGTAGATCAATGCCCCGATTGCGATTGTTTTGTTGTGATTGCGAGCCGGGCCAACAAAGGCTCGGTTGTTTCCTTTCTCCTTCAACTTGGGCCACCCAGTTTGGTGGCCACAAGTTCGTGAGTTGAACTTTATCGCATCGTTAGGAGACTACCATGGCAAAGGATAAACAACCCCTTGAAGCCTTGAGCGAAACTGGGGCACAGGCCATCGAGCAAAATATGGAGAAAGCTCGCGGGGCGATGGATAACTATTTCAGTTTTCTTCAAAACATCTGGGGCAGCAACGATCTAACTGAAAAAATGAAAACCTATACCGCACGAAACATGACCGCTTCCGCCGAATGCGTAGGCAAGCTGAGCCAGGCCAGGGATTTTCAAGAGGTTTTTCGAATTCAGACTGAGTTCATGCAGACGCAATTGATTTCGTTTGCCGAACAGGCCAGGTCTCTCGGTGAGGTGTATACAAAAGCAGCGATGGATGCGACTAAGCGCTTTGGTATGTCCGCTTGAATAGCGGGTTGCATTCGCGGGCAAGCCGACCTTGTGTTGCGCCCGCCGCTCCTCGCCCGCCTCAATGTGACTTGCGTTGCGAGAGCGCCATAGCCGCCGCTAGCCTACTTTAGGCGCATGGCGCTTCGAAGGAAGCTAACCCCACATCATGGGTACGCCATAGGTACGGCAGTTCTTTTATCTCTGCACCTATGCCGACTATTCCAAGCATGATTAACACCAGCAGCCCGATCACGATCCAGCCTTGTAACGCAGTCATGTTTAGCTCCTTCGAATTGATGGTGCTCACCGACTTGCTCAGCAAGTGATCCCCATCCGGCGCAAACTAGATCGAGGGTTCGGCGCGCTGTCACCAGTGGGCCGAGGAAATCCTCCCTCCCTTTAAACCGCCGCAAATAGGGTGGACCTTTGTAGGCACTGGGTGCGCCACCTCGGGGACACGCACCATGGGCGACGACGACGAAACACTTCTACACGAAACGTACGCCTGTCACTTCGACATGGACGAGGCATTCTGTGCCCGCATGCGTATGGCCATAGCAGCAGGGCTGGAAACTGCGCCGATTGGTGTCGTCACCGCGCCTGGAACTAAGAAGCCCAAGAACTTCCCGGTAGAGCCCTCCCCGCTAGCCTCCTCGCAGGACGCTATGGAGAATGCTTAAAAGAGTGCGCTATGGGCCGTGGTGTGAATTGGTCTCAAATAAGCAACCGCAACCGTATGCGTCGGCAGGGCGTCGAAGACATTAAAGGCAAGACACCGCTTGTTCGTGATCGACCTCCAAAACAGCGTCGCAGCAAACTAAGCAAGGCCGAACTTCGTGAGCAAGCAGCGGCCGCATTCCTTGCTTGGCGCGAAGGCCAGACAGCCAAAGACAAATAGTGGGCGCAGCCACTAATGGGCCAGGAAAGTTCCCAATTGCTGGCTCTGTCGTTCTGGTTTTGAGAAGTTGGCTGGCAGCTCCGATAGCTCGTAGCTCAGTTTCAGCCAACATGCTGCTATGATCAAATAACGCCGCCGCAATTTAGGGTCGGTTTGTGATGCCCCCTGCTGCATACAATCTTCGGCATGACGAAGGCATTCACGAACCTTATCGCTCAGCATCGCACGTCCCCTGGATGCTCGGGATCGTCCCGTACCTACTAAAAACATCGATGAATGACTAAAGTTCGAAAACTCTAAGCATTGATTAATGGCCCAACGTCGCTTCCCGCCGCCGTGGTCGGGCGAGTTGCGGTTGTTGGGGTCGGTCGGACATGGGAAAACGCACAGGCGAGCCCCGGAGGCGGCAAACCGCGCGGCGATAGGAGACGACAATGACTCAGGAAAACGAGCACATTCGGATACTAATTGCGGCTCGCGGCAGAGAGATTGAACAGCGGCGCAACGCCGCAAAGACGTTGGCTCAACAATACGTACGGGGCGACACTGAGTACCTGCGAGAAAATTTCGTCAAAATCCAAGATACGATTGAGGCCATCAATCGCGCGATTGCTGATGAAGAGGTTATTGAGAGCAGAGAACCGCGCTCTTCGCCGCCAACACCTATCGGGTTTGGTAATCGGTAAGCCCGGCCACGATCGTTCGCCCTTCCTTGCGGCGAGTGAACAGGGAGCATGTGCGTGATGGGATTAAGCATGGGGCCAAGACAACCGCTACCAGCAGCTGAGCGAATAAATAGATGGCTCAACCTGATCGGCCTGTTCCTCAATGTGGTTGGGGTACTGATATTGTTTCGATATGGGATGCCATTCCATGTTCCGACTGGCGGTGCTGTAAGCCTTATAACCGAAACGCGCGATCAAGCTACCATCGCATTGGAGCAGCGATACGAGATCTATGGGTATATCGGCCTCGGTTGCTTAATCGTGGGAACGGTGTCTCAGATGATAGCGGCTTGGCGAGCCCAGTAGAAAGCCACACAGCGGCCGAAGGCTGGGCATCTTTGATCTGGATCAATGTCCCAACCGCGATCTGTTGTTGAGATTATGAGCCGCGCCTTCCGTAGCTGGTGGTGCGGTATTCTTCTCCTTGTAAGACTTTGGGCCACCGAATTGGTGGCCCAATCTTTGCGTGGCTATCTGTTGACTGGGCTCTGTCACTAATGGGCCGGGAAGAGCCCCCTCCACTCCTCCATCCCATCGCAGTGATGGTGCAAACAGCTATGTTGTTGCCCTCTAATCCCATGTGGAGGTGATCGTGAAAGCTCGGCTGCTTCTCACCAGCATTCTACCGCGAACCATGGGCGGTGATCCAATCGAGAGCTTCTTTCGGTGTTTGGAGTTCGTGTCAAAGGACGGAGCGTCCTAAGCGGCATTATCCCGGGATTGGCAAACCTATGAACCATAGGTAGAGAACGCAGGGGCCAACGCGGAGCCCACCAATTATGGCTACCTGCCCGATTTGCGGGGCGAACGTCGAGCCGCTCGCCAAAACTGGAGACGCTGACGGTTTTGACTGTCCGGTGCATCACGCATTCAAGGTCGGCGGGACTGCGTTTGCGACGCGAGCCCGCGCCACCCGGCAAGAATGGGAAAACGCGCTCCAAAAGGCTAAAGCGCGAGCCAAGCCTGGCAAATATCCGCTGATTAGGGATGGCGACTTCTAACCGTCTTTTTTGACGTTTGTTGGGCTTTGCCGATCTTCGACAGCTTGGCCTCAATGGCCGCTGGCGCTTAACGGCCGGCGCTTTTGGATTTTTGATCTTCACCCAGCGGCGAGCGCCCGGATCGATAAGTCGAGCCAAGCCGTTTCGACAAGATGCACCGATCACGTCAGCGGGGCGCTTCTCGCCTTTAGGGCCTTTCGGCATTCAACTGTCTCAATAATTCGTCTCGATCAGCCGTGTGCAAGCGCCGTGAATCGGAAGAAGACTGGAGCTAAAGGCCCCGGCACAAAGCTGGGGCCGTTTTCTTCTGACTTCAGCCTGTGAGATACATAAAAAAGAAAGTCCCAATTATGATAACGATAATGGCAATGGTTACTAAAGACGACTGGCCGCTATACGTTCGCTGACCTTGGCGGGCGAAGCGGTCCTCATTCGTCGAGTGATTTTTGTTCGGCATCGGTTGCCGTCTTTAGTTTCGATTGTCTGAGACACCACCCGTCTATCATGGAATGTGCTTTAAATTCTGCCTCTTTGCGCGTTCCGTAAACTAGTTTTGCGGCCAATTCGACGCCGCCAGGATGAACGGCGACAGACCAGATACCCCGCTCGATTCCCGCTCGAATAGTGTAGCGCACGCCCCGGTGTTCCATCGACACCACCCAAACCGACACCCCCCATTATAATGGATTTGATGGGTCCGGGTTAGAGAAAGAAAATGGCCGCCGGGCGCGGGCAAGTTTGAGACCGACGGCTAGTGGACCACCGCGGAGCTATGGACGCGGCGGCCGTCTCACCCAACAAACAAATCGCCGACATGCGGCCATAGCATCGCGCTTTAACGACCGCCGCGGTGCTGCTGGCGCCGTCTTGCACTGAATCATCCGCAGACCCGGCCTTTTCTGCCCCCTCGTCTTGCGAGGGGCAGAAAGAGTCCGCTCATAAACCAGCAGAGAATATCAGATGAGATTCCGCGTCGAATTAGTCCAAACGGTAGTCGAGACCACCGTCGTTTGGATCGAAGCAAATAATCCGCAAGAGGCTGAGGACTTGGCTTGAAATCGATGCGTCAGAATGGCGAGCGGACGGACGAGCTAGGTCGAACCTGAGAGTGCTTGTCGCGTAGCTCAGCCGGACACATTTTCGCCCCCACATCGACATTCAATCTCCTGTCGGGCCGGCTAATGCTGCTGCGGGCTGATTTCATGTAAAGGGGGGCCAGCATGCCGACAATCGCTCTCGTCGACGACGACCGCAATATCCTCACCTCGGTTTCAATCGCGCTCGAGGCCGAAGGCTACCGGATCACCACCTATACCGATGGGGCGTCGGCCCTCGACGGCTTTAAGACGACGCCGCCCGATCTCGCCATTCTCGATATCAAGATGCCGCGCATGGATGGCATGGAGATGTTGCGCCGGCTGCGTCAGAAATCGGATTTGCCGGTGATCTTCTTGACCTCGAAGGACGAGGAGATCGACGAACTGTTCGGTCTGAAAATGGGCGCGGACGATTTTATCCGTAAACCATTTTCGCAGCGGCTTTTGACCGAGCGCGTCAAAGTGGTTCTGCGCCGTTCTTCGCCCAAAGACGGCAGCATGCCGAAGGAGGCCGACAGCATGGTGCTCGAGCGCGGCCAGCTGCGCATGGATCTGGAGCGCCACGCCTGCACCTGGAAGAACGAGCCGGTGACGCTCACCGTCACCGAGTTTCTGATTTTGCAGGCGCTGGCAACTCGCCCTGGCGTGGTGAAAAGCCGCAACGCCCTGATGGATGCAGCCTACGACGATCAGGTCTACGTAGATGATCGCACCATCGACAGTCACATCAAACGGCTGCGCAGAAAGTTCAAAGCCAGCGACACGGAATTCGAGATGATCGAAACGCTGTATGGTGTCGGCTATCGCTTTAAGGAATCATAAGCGGTTCTCTGAGCAAGCGTGCCTCACTGGTCAGCAACTTTGAGCAGTTGACTAGTACCCTCCTCTTTCCTTGCGCCGGGCGTCTGCGCCGTTTTGGCCGCCGCAACGCCGGGCGGAGCCCCGTGGATTCGTTTTCGGCGTAGTCACAGGGACAGTAGAACAATCGAAGGACAAGTCAGGCGGGACTTTTTGCTCTAATTTTTTTTGTAATTTTTTGTAGAAGAACCGGGAGGGGAGAAAAAGTCCCAAAACATGACAGCTTGATGAGAAACGGCCGGCTTGACGGACATCTCGCCAATCTGCGAACCTTCTAGTCGCCATGATAAAATCCGAGCTAGTGCAGCGTATTTCCGCTCAGAACCCGCACCTCTTTCAGCGAGACGTTGACAAGATCGTCACCACAATACTGGACGAAATCGCCAAAGCTTTGAGGCGCGGTGATCGAGTCGAGCTCCGGGGTTTCGGAGCGTTTTCGGCCAAGACCCGCGGAGCGCACACGGGGCGCAACCCGCGTACTGGCGTCGTCGTCCAGGTCGCGGAGAAGGCCATTCCCTTCTTCAAAACTGGAAAAGAGATGCGTGTGCGGCTTAATGCGAAACACTAGGATCTGTCGGCTGAGGGGGGATCAGGCCACCCCAGCGCTGGCGGCTTTGCTGTTAGGTCCGTTAAATCTCGCCTCTCACCGATGCCGATCTCGACGACGCGGTGCGCGCAGCATTGACAGGGCTAATCCAATCGGCGGCTTGATGGTGCACCGCCGCTTTCCGCCGCCATGGTCTGTCGAGGAATTGGACGAGTGCTTTGTCCGTGACGGACAGCACTAGACTCGGCACCTATTCCAGCAACTGCAACGTGATGTTGACTGCAAGGGACAGGCTAAAGCCGAGCAGGAATGCGAGAAGCCACGCGGGTAGCATCACAGCTTAGTTGCTGCCCTTTGCGGCCAAGTCAATGCGACTGACCGTAGCGCGCGAAACACCCGAGTGCGCACATTCTTAAATGGGAAATGTTCGCGAGCAGACCTTTTGTTTATGTCTGCCCAAGACGGGGTGCGATAAACCCCCACACTGCCAGGATTATGATCGCGCCAACGATTGCCCCAATGAAGCCCGCGCCCTCGCCAGCTTGATACCACCCAACCGCCTGGCCAAGGTATGTCGCTACAAAGGCTCCGACGATCCCGAGCACAGTCGTCAAGATATAGCCTTTAGGTTCATACTTGTCTCCTGGATACAGGAATTTAGCGATCACCCCTGCCACAAACCCAATTATGATGGTCCAAAGAATGCTCATTGCACGCTCCTATTCATCTTGCGCTTAGTGTGCCGCTGAGTCGGATATTTTTCAACGTCCAGCGCGTTGCGTGGACATCGCCCAGGCGCCGGAGCTAGTGCGTAAGGACGATCCGATGTCTCAGCGCCGCTTCCTGCCGCCCTGGACTGTCGAGGAATACAACGACGCCTTGGTGCGTGAAAGCAACAAGAGGACTCTTGCCTAAAAGCGCGGGCTAAGTGCGGATTGCTGTGCCCCGTTGCAGTACTCGCCGAGGTTTCCAATTATCGAACCGATCTCCCGAGCGTCTTGAGAACTTAGATTCACGCTGTTAATCCCGTCAGCCAACGCGGCAAATTCGGGACCCAGTTTTCTCAGTAATTCCTCTCCCTTTTGGGATAGCTCCTCCGCTTTCCTGGTGTCTTTCTCCTCGATAGCTTGGTCAAACTGGTTAGTGAGACCGTTAAGTTGGCAAAACGCCTCGATCCTCTGTTTGTCACCGCTAATAATTTTGACCGTGTTTTGTGCGTACGCCTTCAACTGGTCAGCGCTCGGCTGTTGACCCTGCGCGGGCATGGCGGAGATTACTAAAATCGCAGCCACCAGCGTTGCGGTAGCAGTTGGAACCGGGTTGCCTAGGCCGAAAATGTGATTTGCAGCCATGGGTCGATCTCCAATCAGATCGCCCCGAACCCTCAGCGTTGACGTTATTATATTCCTAATTTTCGCGATTGTCCGAAGGGTCATTACTGCTCGCCTGAGCGCCGCTTCCCGCCGCCCTGGTCTGTCAAGGGGGCGCTGGCGGCTTTGGCTGTTTTGAGGAGCCTCGTTGTGTGGATTTTGACTTAGATCAAAGAACGTGAGTGCGATCCTACGATGGGATTATGAGCCGCGTCGTTTGCAAACAAGGCGCGGTGTTCTCCGCATGAACTAAGGCCACCAAACTTGGTGGCCTTCTTCTTTCCATTCGTTGCAACTCAGTACGAGATGCCGTTCAAGCTCAGCATAAGCACATTCCACGTCAGCGTAATGGCCATCACCCCGGCGATAGCGAGCCACAAAGTTCGCCATCCTTCGTGATGATCTTCAAACTGTTCGGTGTCCATGCCCCAACGCGCCGAGGTCACGGCAGCCGGGCTTTTTAATCGGAAGCCACGATCTGACAAAGTTTGCATGTCTGTGTCTCCCCTAACTTCGTCGAAGGCTAGAGGACGGGAGGCCCATCGCGCCATTGTGCGTCGAGTAGGCTGCGCCTATACAAAGGTATCGAGGGGTCGGAGCGGCAGCCTGCTTATTCTCATCCTTTATAGCTTTATCATCTGCTTGGTCGCAGCGGCGCTGTATGTAGCTGTCAACAATCTCGAACCAAATCGCAGCCACGCATCTGCGCTAAAAATTCTGATCATTACCCTAGCTGTGGTGGCAATCCTCAGCTGTGGTGGCAATCCTCGCTCATTTGATGGGGTGATTGGAGGGCGAAGTCTGCTTGAGTTTACACTCAACCACCAAACCAGAATTGCGGTTCGACCACTTGTTGTTTGCAATCGTATCCAACATTCTTAGGATGTCCGAAATCGGGGCTGGGACCAGGGAGGCCAACATGCCTCACATAGGACCGGTCTTAGAAGGCCGCGCCTTCTTCTGCCCGCATTGCGGGGCCCTTTATTCGGCGACACCTTCGCTCGTTCCTAAAAGCGAAGGCGATACAGCAAAATGTGTCGTCTGCCTAAAAATCATGGACAGCTTGGATACAACCAAAGTTCCGAGCTTTAAGCTCATACAACGACCTGAAGATGCCTGATCATCTTCGCAAACCGAAGAGCGCCGGTCTCACACGCGACGAGGCGCGGCCTGGCCATGTTAAAATCTGATTTGATTGAGCGCATTTCTTCTCAGAACCCGCACCTTTACCAGCGGGATGTGGGGAAAATCGTCGACGCGATATTCGACCAAATCATTGAAGCCTTGGCGCGCGGAGATCGAGTGGAGCTACGGGGTTTCGGCGTGTTTTCGAGTAAGCTCCGCGAAGCGCGGACTGGGCGCAATCCTCGTACTGGAGTTGCCGTTTCGGTCGCACAGAAGGCCATGCCTTTCTTCAAGGCTGGAAAAGAAATGCGAAAGCGACTTAACCAGGAAGCTGCGCTGTAGGTTGATTGAGCAGCGACAAAGCTTCGAGGAATTTCTCACAAAATTTGCGCAGACCTACCCTGCTAATGCCCATGCATGAAAGCCTCCATTTCCTCCAGGGTAACGGTGCCATCGTGATCGGCATCCATTGCCTTGAATATGCGCTCTTGCGCCGCTTGAAACTCCTCCAATGAGAGTTTCCCGTCACCGTTAGCATCCATCAGACCGAAAATTATTCGCATCATCACGGAATGGCCCATCATTCCGTGGCCCATCATTCCGCCGTGATGCCAGTCCTGGTTTTGATGCTGCATCATCGGACCAGCTGGTATCGTGTCGGGACCCTGGGCACTCGCACCAATAACGCCACAGGTGAGGATAGCCGCAGTTGTCGTGAGTAACAGCATATGCTTTCGCATCTCGACCTCCCTTGAATGAGGACACTCCGAAATGTCCATTCAACGCCGGCCGAGCAATAATGATCCTTGGGCGAAAGTAAGTTCGCCTGATTAGAGGGGCAAATCAAAAGAACAGGTCCGCAACCCACCCGGCAGAACTCTGCCGGACGAAGACAGAACTCTGCCGCTCGATTTGTTCACTCAATCATGCGCGCCCGTCAGCGTCATTCTTCTATTTGCTTGATTTGATCGTCCCCATGTACCCATCGCTTAAATCCCCGGATAAATACTACTATGGCTATCACCCAGAACACAGCAACTAAGAAACCTATGAGTATCGCTATCCATAGCAACGTAGCTAAGAAACTTAGGATCACCATCACACCCTCTTATAGGCGGTTAATGGTCATATAGCTTACTAGCTCTTAGCGATATTAACATCTCAACGTGGTGGTGGTGGTGTTGGAGTGTTGGAGATCATTCGTTGCCTAGGCGCTCACCCTCCCCTGCCGGTTTGAAAGACCGGTTCTCACTGGCGCATTCGGCTCTAAGTGGGCGGGCGTGTAGGTCACTTAGAGCGGTGAGGCTAGGCAAGGATCGAGATGGCGATCCCGCCTGCTATCAGGCACGGTGATCGCAAGGTGAAGCGCATCGATTGGACCGCGAGTGTCCACGAACCAAGCTGGCAATGGTGGTTGGGGCTCTAGCGCTTGGGCAATGCAATAGCGAAGTGCGGCATCCGGCACGATCAGCGCAATGAGGATAGGAAGCCACTTCTGATTGAGGGTACCTCAGCACATCAATGAGTGTGGCCTAAGTGGTAGTATTGGCCTCGACCACGAGTGGGCCTGGGAAATCCTCTCGCTGATCCTCGCCTCGTGCCGTTCGTCGCTCTGTCGCCTCTTCCTCGACGACATACACCCTGCGAAGCCCAAGAGCTTTTGCAAGAGGGGCAGTTAGGCGCCTTTTGCCATTCAAAATCGAATTGAGTTCGCTGCGATTAACGTCATAGCGCTTCGCGAAGGCGGATTGACTTCCCTCGCGCTTAACTGCCGCTTTGAGCAAATCAATGACGTCGTCATCATTAAGCACTAATAGATCGCCCGCTTTGCGCGGCGGTCTCAATCCGACGTATTCGGGACTTCGCTGATAACTGGTCATGTATGTATTGAGCGCGTCAGCCGATGACCCTGACCTAAGTCAAGGCCGACGACTGGTCGCTCACCCCCCTTGTCCCCAGCGCCACGATCAGAACGGACAGGCAGGGCCGAATTGCGATAAAACGAAGGCGTATCTGTAGATGTTCAGCTCAAAAAAGCAGCTTGAGGGTGATGACGCCGGTGCCGAGAGTGAGCATCATCATAATGGTCGTCATCGTGGTCGCGGCCGCCGTCGCCTTCGTCTTGTCTAGGGTCAGATATCTGTCCGAGCTCGAACCACCCGCGAAATACAATCATCCGTATCACGGTCCGGTCGACGAGCGCGTTATGCCGGTGGCTGAAGTGCGCACACTTTGCACGTCGGTGGGTGCTTCTGGCCGATTTGTAGCTTGCGCATGGGTGAGCTACGGCGTTTGCCATATTGTCTTACCGAACGATGAACCAGCGCCGGTTTCTACTTACCGGCGGCACGAAATTGCCCATTGCAATGGTTGGCCGGAAAATCATCCCCACGGCGGCTGAGGTTGTGGCCTTAGCGCAACGCTTGCGAGGTACTTAAAGGTTTGCAATTCGCCGTATGAACGCCGGAAATGGATGGCTTAATTCGCAAAGTTGGGACGTACTCCGGGTAAGGGACATCATGCGCGCAACAACTATAACGCTGACCCTGGTTGGCTTTCTTTTTACTGGAGTGTTCAGCCTTTCGCTGGCACAGCCCACTCAGCCTGTGCCATGGCACCCGTGTGCACAAATCACAGCGGCATGCACGCAGGCTGGCTTTGTTCCCTACGGCGCCAAGTTGGGTGTTGGGATCGCGGTGGATTGTATCAAGCCGATTATGGCCGGGACGCCACAACGAAAGCAGGCCACCAAGCCTTTGCCGCTACTCGACCCGCAGGTCGTAGTGGCATGCAAGGAGCGAAATCCGAATTTCGGAATGGATGGCGAGCAACCCTTATTCGCGTTTAGGACGTCACGATGAAATTGTTTCTCGTCGCTCTTTCACCTCAGGATAAAGAGTGAAGGGGTTGCGAGTCGGTCGCGCATCTTTGTACGTTTTGGCAAAAATGAATTGAGTTAAAACTCATAATGACCCTGCCCCCAAATAGACCGCTTGGACAGACGCTAGTGTTTAGCGCCGTAGTGATCGGCACTTCTGCGCTCGGCGCTGTTGTTCTCTATGCGGTCACGGGCTGGCTGTGGCTGGTCGTGCATCAGGGCCTGCATTGACGGCTCGCCGCTTCACTCCGCCCTGGTCCATCGAGGACATTGCTGCCGCCTTCGTCGTGAAGGACAGCGCTGGGCAACAGCTCGCCTATGTCTATTTCGAGGATGAGCCGGGAGGCCAATCAGCGGCTAAGCTTCTGACGCGCTACGAAGCGCGGCGGTGATGCTCGTTCGCTTGTACACGAGTATTGTATTTGAGAGTCTGCACCGGCGTTGTCGGACTGCGGAGAGGCAAAAATGGCTTCCAAACAAGTAACATTAGTAGTTTGCGCGGTTCTCTTTACGGCCATTAATCTGTTGGTCCTGGCGGCGAATTGGTCAATCGCCGCACACGCCAAAGTCGGCAGCATGGATTATTCTGCTCTCGAGGTAGATGCGGACTTTCGACGTGCGATCAGGGATGTCGTGTCGCAGATGGATCAGTCTTATTGGCGGCGGAATAATGCTTTTCGAGGAGCGGTCGTGGAAGTAGTCGAGGGCTGTCACCTTCCCTATAGGGACAGCAGGAGCCTTCGGTGCCGAGGGCAATCTTTTTGAGGATTTCCAACTGCGAGTTTCTGCCTGAACTAGCTTCAGTGACGGAACGCCGCTTCCCGCCGCCCTGGTCTGTCGAAGAAACGCTGCCGATCACATCTTCTTTGGATAACAATCCAGCTTTGGACCGGCGGCGCCCGATGACGGTATAGCCGGACGTGGCATGACCGAACAAA
>Ga0310916_10001251_pt1 | contig 14959 bp, 13 predicted proteins | sample GREbulkMGLF176_FD_203444 | JGI IMG/M metagenome (GOLD analysis project Ga0310916, IMG submission 203444) | Lab enrichment of tropical soil microbial communities from Luquillo Experimental Forest, Puerto Rico - GRE.bulkMG.LF176 | ecosystem: Environmental > Terrestrial > Soil > Tropical forest >...
TCATAGATCGCGTCGCGGATCGGCCGCGGGATGAAGTGGAAGACCCATATCCACTGCCAGTGCGGAAGCTCGCGCGCGATGCGTAGCGCGGCTTCGGATTTAACATAGGCCTGGCCGCTGGCAACGAGTGCGAAGGACCCCGGGCGATCAGGATCGATGCCGAGCTGCGTGGCGAGCGGACGACCCTCGGCCAGCTGGATCGGAACGTAGCGAAAGTAGCGGCGGCGATCGCGTCGGCTGACGAAGCGGCAACCGCGCGAGCACAGGACGCACACGCCGTCGAACAGGATCAGGCCGTGCGGCGAGTTGATGCCGCCGGGACTTTCCGGATCGACGACGATGGCCTGCTCCGCCGGCATGGCAATAGTAAAACGCCCGCGGGACGACCGGCGCAACGGTTACGATCGCGCGCACGAGAGCGCAACGAGGAGCGTACGGGGCTTCCCTCCCGTGCTCCTCGATCGGTGGCGGCGGCCCGTTCGTCAGTAACGCGCGCCGTAGTAGCCGAAATACGTCCGGTCTCCGTAGCCGTAGTACGGCGGATAGCTATAGGCATAGCCGTAGTACGCCGGATAACCGTAGCCGTAAGCGGGACCATACCCGTAGCCGTAAGACGGATACGCATAGTAGGGCCGTGCCAATGCGCTTCCGACGATCGCGCCTACGGCGAAACCGCCAAGCGCCGGGCCCCACCAGCCCCCCCTCCAGCGCGCATCCGCCGTGGTGGGCGTGGCAACTGCCGCGGCCACGATCGTCGCCGCGGCGAGAGCGGTAAGAAGTTTCCTCATGGGGTTCACCTCGATGGGTTCACCTCGATCTGACAACCGCGGTGTTAAAACGCGAGCTTTCTCGAAATGTTCCACAAGACGTCGCCATCAAACGTTCGTGGGCTGATTGATGTTGTTTGTTGCATGGCATCCGGACGCAATCGACCTATCCGAGAGATAGGCGGCGGCGGACCTTCGCAGCGCAAAAGTGTTGTTCACGCAGGTGCGGTCTGGTTTAGTTCGGCCCACGTCGTAACCAACAGGAGAGTCCCACGAATGCACCATGCCGATACCAGTTGCGACTGCGGCGCGGCGGTTTCCGCGCTGGCGATACGGTGGCGCTGTCCCGAATGCGGCAAGACCGCAATCATGAAGGTGTCGACCTTCGCTGCGGTTTGCGACGGTGACACGATGAGAAAGGTCGAGCCCGACGCCGTTTCACGTCAGGGCACCCCACGCTCATAGCCGGTCCTGAAACCGTCTGGGGTGACGCGGACCTGGCCTAAATGATGATGCTGCGTCTGCTTATGACCTGTGTAGACCTCGGAGGTGCGGCCACCGGCTGAGCGATCGGCTCTCCTGTTCTCAGCATGGACCTTGCGGGAACTAAATTTGTCACGCTCCAAAAAGGCGTTCGACCGCAGCCGCCATTCGGAACAACCTGCGATCGTGGCCGTTGCGCGCGACGAGCATCAGTCCAACCGGCAGCCCGCCCGCGCGCGGCAGCGGGAGTGAAATTGCACAGAGATCGAAAAAATTGACGATCGCAGGATTGCGAAGGACCAGCAGATTTTTGGCTGTCAGGCTTTCGCTGCTTGAGACTTCCGCGATCGTCGGAGCGACGATCGACGTCGTCGGCAGCACTAGCACGTCGAGATCGGAGAGGCGGGCGTCCATCGCGCGCACCTGGGCCGTCCGATCGCGGAGCATCGCCATATAGTCGGCGGCGGACAACGCGCGCCCCAGTTCGATCCGCGAGCGAACGAAGGGATCATAGTCCGCTGCACGCGTTGTCAGTCGTTCGCGATGGATCACATAGGACTCGGCGACCGAAAACGTCGCCTTGGAATTGACGCGCACCATGTCATCGAGGAGCGGAAGTGGCTCCTCGGAAAGGCGCGCGCCGGATCGGCCGAGTGCTTTGGTCGCATCGGAAAACTGTGCCGCAACCGTCTGATCGAGGTCCCGGAGCGGGAGCCCCTGCGGGATGCCGAGCCGCAATCCCTGGAGCGGCGCCGGTTCGAGCGTCCACGGATCATCGCCGGCCATGATCGCATCGGCGGCGGCGCACGCCGCGACGCTCTTCGCGATCGGCCCAACCGAATCGAGTGTGTGAGACAGCGGGAACGCGCCTTCGGTCGGCACCCGCGATTTGGTCGGCTTGTATCCGACCACGCCGCAAAACGCGGCGGGAATGCGGGTCGAACCGCCAGTGTCGGTGCCAATTGCAATCTCGCACATGCCATCCGCGACGGCGACCGCTGCGCCCGACGACGAGCCGCCGGGAACGCGCGTGCGGTCCGCCGGATTGCCGGGCGTGCCGTAATGCGGATTGAGGCCGATGCCGGAAAAAGCGAATTCGACCATGTTGGTCTTGGCGACGATCACCGCGCCGCCGGCGCGAAGCCGACGCACAACCGGCGCGTCGATCGCGGCGGGTGGCGCATCAACGAGCACCTTGGACCCCGCGCGGGTCGGTTCGCCGGCAACATCGAACAAGTCCTTGATGCTGACAATCGCCCCGTCGAGCGGGCCGAGAGTTATGCCGGCACGCGCTCTCGCGTCGGCCGCGTCGGCGGCGTCGCGGGCGGCCTGCGAATAGACGGTAAGACAGGTGCGGGCACCCTCGCCCTTCGGGTCGGCGATGCGAGCGAGAGCCTCTTCTAGCCGTTCACGCGCGGAGCGTGGCGGCGGCAGCCCGATCTTGGACGCTTGCTCTTGCGCCCGCACAACGTATGGCGAAGCAAAAAGCGCGGTAGCCGCGCCCGCAAAGTGCAGGAATTGGCGACGGGCGATCTGCATTTTTTCCTCCCTCGTGACGCGGCGCACACTCACACATTTCGTCGTTAATGACGGCCGACGGCACGGCCGCTGCCGCTAAAGATCAGGACCTCGGCACCTCCGGCAGCTCTGCAATGAAGCTAAACCACTTTCCGTGCAGGGCGAAAGGGACATGGCAGGTCTTGGCACCAAGCTGCCAGTTCTCAAATCGCTGTTTCTCGGTCGCTAGGTGCTAAGCGGACATTGAGCACGCCGCGCTCACAACGCGCGATGGCGCGCCCTGCGTCCCCTTGATTGCGAAGTTCGCGCGTGCGTGCGCCGCAAGGACTTGCGAACTTCGGCATCGGGAGACTAGCGCAGAGACATCAATGCGCCGGCCGCGGCGCTGAGGATCACCACCAGCCACGGCGGCGTCTGCCACATGAACAGCAGCAGAAATGCCGCCACCGCCAGCGCAAAGTCCGCGGCATTGGTGATGCCCACGGTCCATACCGGCTGGTAGAGCGCGGCGAGCAGCAAGCCCACCACCGCGGCATTGACGCCGCGAAGCGAAGCTTGCGCCAGCGGCCGCCGCCGCAGCTCTTCCCAGAACGGCAGCGCGCCGATGACGAGGAAAAACGACGGCAGGAAAATCGCGACGAGGCAGATCGACGCCCCGATCCAGCCGTTCGGCGGCGGCCCCATCACCGTGCCGAGATAGGCGGCGAACGTGAACAGCGGTCCCGGCACGGCCTGCGCGGCGCCGTAGCCGGCGAGAAAGGCGTCGTTGCTCACCCAGCCGGGCGGAACCACCGACGCCTGCAGCAGCGGCAGCACGACGTGTCCGCCGCCGAACACCAGCGAACCCGCGCGATAGAACGCATCGAATTCCCTGAGCGCCTGCGACGGGATCGCCGCTGCCAGCAGCGGCAAGCCGATCAGGAGTACGAAGAACGCCACGAGCAGCAGCGCGCCGAGCGTGCGGCTCACGTTGAGCGGCAAGGCGGCCGGCGCGGTCGCTTCGCCACCGCCGCGCAGGAGGAGCGCGCCCACGATGCCGCCGAGCGCGATCGCGCCGATCTGCCCCCACGACGACGGCGCGCCGAGCGCGATGATGGCGGCGGCGACCGCGAGCGTGGCGCGCGCGCGATCGGGCGCGAGCGTACGCGCCATGCCGAGCACCGCCTGGGCGACGACCGCGACCGCCGCGACCTTGAGGCCGTGCGACCAGCCGGACCCGGCCGCGTCGCCGAGCGCGCCGATGCCGTAGCCGAAGGCCACCATGGCGACGGCCGACGGCAGCGTGAATCCGATCCAGGCTGCGAAAGCTCCGGCATAGCCGCCCCGCAGCAGGCCGACGGCGAGACCCACCTGGCTCGAGGCCGGCCCAGGCAAGAACTGGCAGAGCGCGACCAGATCGGCGTAGCTCTTGTCGTCGAGCCAGCGCCGCCGGTGCACGAACTCCTCGCGGAAATAGCCGAGATGCGCGACCGGTCCGCCGAAGGAGGTCAGTCCCAGCCGCAGGAACGCGGCGAGAACTTCACGCCAGTTTCCGCTCGCCCGCGCGTCAGCGGCAGTGGTTTCCTCGCGCGTCGCCATCGGCGCTATCGCCGGCCGAACAGCCGCTCGATGTCGGTGAGCTTGAGCTCCACGTAGGTCGGCCGGCCGTGGTTGCATTGGCCGGAATTGGGCGTTGCCTCCATCTCACGCAAGAGTCCATTCATCTCTTCCGGCTTCAAGCGCCGGCCCGCGCGCACCGAGCCGTAGCAGGCCATGGTGGCGGCGACGTGCATGAGGCGCCGCTCGAGCGGCAGCGCCTCGTCCCATTCCGCCATGTGCTCGGCGAGGTTGCGCACGAGCGCCTGCGCGTCGATCGCGCCGAGGAGCGAGGGGGTCTCGCGCACCGCGACCGCGCCCGGTCCGAACGGCTCGATGGCGAGCCCATAGCGGGCGAGCTCGTCGGCGCGCGCGTTGAGCCGTTCGACGTCGGCCGGGTCGAGCTCGACGATCTCCGGGATCAGCAGGATCTGGCGCGCGATGCCGGTCGACGCGAGCGCTGCCTTCAAGCGCTCGTAGACGATGCGCTCGTGGGCGGCGTGCTGGTCGACGATGACGATGCCCTCGCGCGTCTGCGCCACGATATAGGTCTCGTGCACCTGCGCGCGGGCGGCGCCGAGCGGCCGGTCGATGAGATCGGGGTCGGCCGTATCGATGCGGGCATCGACGCGCGCATCGGCGGCGGGGCCGCCGACGTCGAACGCCGCCTGCGCCGCCTCGGCCAAGCCCGCCCCATGGCCGCGCGCCGCGAGCGCAACGCCGCGCGCATCGATCGGCCGCGCCGGCGAGTGCCGCCAGTCCCAAGTGCCGCGCCGCGGCAGCGTGGCTGGGCGGAACGCGGCGACGGTGGCGCTGCCGCCGGTGGTGGCGGCGCGTTGGCCCTCGCGCGCGAGCGCCTCCTGCAGCGCGCGGATGAGCACGCCGCGCACGAGACCGCCATCGCGGAAGCGCACCTCGGCCTTGGCCGGATGCACGTTGACGTCGACCTCGCGCGGATCGAGCGTGACGAACAGCGCCGCGATCGGATGGCGGTCGCGCGGCAGATAATCGGCATAGGCGGCGCGCACCACGCCGATCAGGAGCTTATCGCGCACCGGGCGGCCGTTGACGAAGAGATATTGGCCGAGCGAATTGGCGCGCGTGAGCGTGGGCAGCGCGGCGAAGCCCTCGATCGCGAGGCGCGCGTCGCCGAAGCGCACCTCGACCGCGTTGGCGCGGAACTCGCCCCCGAGAATGTCGGATAGCCGCGCCAGACGGCCGCTCGCGCCGGGCAGCGCCGCGGCCCAGGTCACCGGCGCGCGCTCCTCGCCCGCGAGCGTGAAGGCGACGTCGGGCCGGCTCATCGCCAACCGGCGCACCACCTCGCGGATCGCCTCACCCTCGCTGCGGTCGCTCTTCAAGAATTTGAGCCGCGCCGGCGTCGCGTAGAAGAGGTCGCGCACTTCGACGCGCGTGCCTTCGCCGAGCGGGCCGGGTTTGACCTGCGCCTTGCGGCCGGCGTCGACCGTGATCGCCCAGCCGTGCGGCTCGCCGGCGTGCCGCGTAGTGATGTTAAGACGCGCCACCGCGCCGATCGAGGGCAGCGCCTCGCCGCGGAAGCCCAAGGTGCGGATGTCCAAGAGATCGTCGTTGGGCAGCTTGGAGGTGGCGTGGCGTTCCACCGCCAGCGCGAGGTCGTCATGCGTCATGCCGGTGCCGTCGTCGCTGACGCGGATCAACCGGCGGCCGCCGCCGTCGGTTACGACCTCGATGCGCGTCGCGCCGGCATCGAGGGCGTTTTCCACGAGTTCCTTGACGACACTCGCCGGACGCTCCACCACCTCGCCCGCCGCGATGCGGTTGACGATGCCTTCGGAGAGCTGGCGTACGGGCATCCTCTGTCCTGGCGGCGAATCGGGGGATGGCGGAAATCGAGTTTACACTGCCGCCGCGCCCCGCGAGATGCGAAAAAGCTCCGTGGGTAACGGGCCCCTTCTTGCTTTATAGTCCTCCGCGGCTGAGGGGTTCCTTCGCCTGCCGAGGAGGCAATCATGCGCGCGATCGGTCTTAGTTCAATCACCCTCGCGACCATGGTGCTGACGGCGACCGATGTCCGCGGCGCCAACAATAACTGGTGCGCGACCTATACCAAGCCTGAGAACGAAAACTGTACCTTTGCGACGTTCGAGCAATGCCAAGCTACGGTGTGGGGAGTTGGCGGATGGTGTCGGCCCAATCCGTTTCCTAATACGGCGTTCGGGACCGGTACGACCTGGTCCAATCCAGCGCGACAGTCTCGCGGTCGCCGTTAGCACAGCCGACGTCCAGCCAGTTTTCTGAGGGCTCGCGATTCCCCGCCAGCGCTCCACCGGCGTTACGTCACCATAGCCAAGCGTCGTGTAGCCAAACCCGCTAGTTGAGCGCGGGTTTTTTCTGCCGTAAACCTTTGATGGCGGAGCGGCGTTTCTTCGATTCCAGCCGCCGCTCGCGCGCGCCCGCCGTCGGCTTGGTCGCGCGGCGGGGAACGGGCATCACCGCGGCGCGCCGGATCAAGTCCACGAGACGTTCGAGGGCATCTTGGCGGTTGCGCGCCTGGGTGCGATGGCGGTGGGCGTCGATCACGAGCACGCCCTCGCGGGTGAGCCTGCTGCCGGCGAGGCGTTCGAGCCGCGCGGGGATGGCGACGCCCCAGTCTAGTCCTCTATCACGGCCAGACGAGTTCAGGGTGCTCTCAGGACCCACTGGCATGACGGATGGCGCAACCGAAACGTGTGCAGCCCGCAAGCACGCGCCGCCCGCCGTGATGCCGGCGGGCATCACGCCTTGTATTGCTTCCCTCAGACGCGAGTTACCAGACGTATTGCCATGCAAAGGCAATGACGATCACGACCACAGCCGTCAACAGGCCCAGCTGTGCCCAGACGTTGGTGGCCGCGCTGCGGCCTTCTGTATTGTCGCTTTGGATTGTCATGGCGATGACCTCCCTTAAGGACGCCATCTCTAATGGTGGCAGCCAAGCAGATGCCCATGGACGGAAACGAGCATTGATCTAAATCAAAAACGGGCCACCGATGACCCTAGAAATTGAAATGAGGACACTTGGATTTTCAAATCAGAACAAAGGCTTCGGAATTAGGACCCGACCGTTGCTTCACGCAGTTCTACCAAAGGAAGTAGAGCGCCGGCGTGTGGCAACGAAGCTGAAAAAGGTTAGTCGAGCCCTGGCTTTGTCCGCCGCAAACTCTTGATGGTGGACCGGCGCTTCTTGGATTCCAGGCGCTGCTCGCGCGAGCCGGCGGTCGGCTTGGTCGCGCGGCGCGCAACGGGCGCCACCGCGGCGCGCCGGATCAAGTCCACGAGACGTTCGCGCGCGTCTTGGCGGTTACGCGCCTGGGTGCGATGGCGGTGGGCGTCGATCACGAGCACGCCCTCGCGGGTCAGCCTGCTGCCGGCGAGGCGTTCGAGCCGTGCGCGCACGTCCTCGGGAAGGCTCGGCGAGCGGCGCACGTCGAAGCGAAGCTCAACCGCGCTCGCAAGCTTGTTGACGTTCTGTCCGCCCGGGCCCGGGGCGCGAATGAAATGCTCCTCGAGCTCGCGCTCGGCGATGCTGATCGATGGGGTGATGCGGATCATCGCTGACCTGCCCCGCGGACGATCGTTTTAGCCGCTGCACTCAGTTGCGTCACCCGCGGGCAGAAGCGCGTCGCAGACGCGCGTGGACGCGCTTATGACCCGCGGGTCCATCCTTCGTCGCAAAATGCTTTTTTGCAAAGAAGATGGATTGCCGGGTCAAGCCCGGCAATGACCGGAACGTGCAGATGGGACGTGCTAGTTGCGCGGCACGCAGCGCGCGAAATCCGCTACCGCTGCGCGGGTTCCCGATCCGCCGGCGTTTCGCGCGGCTTGGCCAGCCGGCTGGGCGATCCTCCGGCAACGCTCTCGGTCGAGGTGACGCCCTCGGGGCGGCCCACGACGGTGACGAGGAGCCCGCCGTCGAGCAAGCGCTTGGCCACGCGCTTGGCGTCCGCGAGCGTCACGGCGTCGATCAGGGCGGGGCGGCGCTCCATATAGTCGATGCCGAGATTGTCAATCTGCATCTGCACGAGCTGGCTCGCGATTCGGCTCGAGGTGTCGAGGCCGAGCGCATAGGAGCCCTTGAGATAGGTCTTGGCCTTGGCGAGTTCCGCCTCGGTCGGTCCGTCCTCGGCGAGGCGGCGGATCTCGCGCTCGATGATCTCGATGGTCTGCCCGGTGGCATCGGCGCGCGTCGCCGTGGCGCCCAACAACAGCGCGGTCTGATTGAGCCAGACCAGGCTGTCGGAGATGCCATAGGCGAGGCCGCGCTTCTCCCGCACCTCGACGTAGAGCCGTGAGGAGAAGGCGCCGCCGCCGAGGATGTGATTGACGATATACGCCGCCATGAAGTCGGGGTCGCTGCGCGCAAGTCCGGGGCCGCCGAAATGCACCACTGCCTGCGGCACATCGAGGTGAATGACGACGCGGCGGCCGAGCCCTTGCGGGACGACCGGGGCGACCGGCGTGAGCTCGGCCTTGGCCGGCAGCACACCGAAGGTGCGATCGATGAGCGCGCCGGCGGTCTCGGCATCGATGTCGCCGACGACGGCGATCTTGACGTTGTCGCGCGCCAGCGCGCGCCGGGTATAGGACTTGAGATCGTCGACGGTGATCTTCGGCACCGATTCGAGCGTGCCGTTGACGGGCTGGCCGTAGGGGTGGCCGGGGAAAGCCGTTGCCCACCAACTGCGGTTCGCCATGTCGTTGGGGCTGAGCGCCTCGCGCCGCAGCCGCGACATGATCTGCGCGCGTTCGCGCTCGACCGCCGCCGGGTCGAAGCGCGGCTCGGTGAGCGCGAGCCGCAGATAGTCGAACGCCTCGTCGCGGTTATCCTTGAGCGTGCGCAACGTGCCGCGCAAATAGTCGCGCCCGGTGCGGAAGCTCATCTCGATCGCCTTGCGTTCGAGCCGGTCGTGGAACGCATTGGCATCGTAGGGGCCGGCGCCCTCGTCGAGCAGGCTGCTCGCCATATTGGCGACGCCGGGCTTGTCCACGGGGTCCTGCTCGGCGCTGCCGAGAAAGGCGAATTCGACGGCGATCAGCGGCAGCGCGTGATCGCGCACCAACCAGGCCTCGATGCCGAGCGGGCTCACCACCCGCTCGATGGTCATGGCCCGCGCCGCGGGCGCGGCGAGCGCGAGCCCCGCGCCGGCGAGGAGGGCGATCAGCGCGCGCGATCCGGCGCGGCGGAAGAAAGCGGACGCGTTCACGAGCGTTTCTCCTCGTGCCGCGGGTCTTTGACGAGATAGCCGGTGACCGAGCGGCGCTTGTCGAGCCAGCGCCGGGCGGCGTCGCGCACGGCGTCGGCGGTGACGAGCCGGATGCGGTCGGGCCAGGCGCGCACGTCCTCGACGGTGGCGCCGGTCGCCAGTGACGCGCCGTACCATTGCGCCAGCATGCGCTGATTGTCGTTGGCGTAGACGGCGTTTGCGATCATGCGGCTCTTGGCGCGCTCGAGCTCCTCGGCGGTCACACCGTTGTCGATGAGGTCGGCGAGCACGGCGTCGATTGCTTCTTCGAGTTGCGGCAGGCTCGTTTCGGGCTTCGGCGTTCCGAACACGCTCAAGCGCGTGTTGTCGACCGCGGTGCCGTCATAGCTCGCCCCCGCGCTCACCGCGACACCCTTGTCGACCACCAGGGTCCGATAGAGGCGGCTGTTCGGGCCGTGGCCGAGAATGTGGGTGAGCAGGTCGAGCGCTTCGCTCTCGCCCGCCCGCGCGGTGGTGCTCGAGGGCACGAGATAGTAGCGGCTCAAGCTCGGCTGGGTGACGCGCGGATCGGCCAGCGTCACGGTGCGCGGCGCCTCCTGCACCGGCTCCTGCGGGCGAAGGCGCGGCTTGGTCTCGGCGACGCGCGGCACCTTGCCGTAGGTCTCCTGCGCGAGCGCGCGGACCTCCTCGGGCGTCACGTCGCCGGCCACGACCAGGATGGCGTTGTTGGGGGTGTAGAAGCGCCGGTAAAACTCCAGCGCGCCGTCGCGGTCGAGCTGTTCGATCTCGTGCCGCCAGCCGATCACCGGCCTGCCGTAGGGATGGTTGAGGTAGAGCGCGGCGTCCATCTGCTCGCCCAGCCGCGCGGCCGGATTGTTGGCGACGCGCATATTCTGCTCTTCCAGCACGACGTTGAGTTCGGGTCGCACCACCTCGTCGGTGAGCACCAATCCGGTCATGCGGTCGGCCTCGAACTCCATCATGTCCTTGAGCTGGTCGCGCGGCACGCGCTGGAAATAGCCGGTGTAGTCGGCCGCGGTGAAGGCGTTCTCCTGGCCGCCGATGGTCGCAACGACCTGGGAGAAGCGTCCGGCCGGGTTCTTGGCCGTGCCCTTGAACATCAGATGTTCGAGGAAATGCGCGAGCCCCGACTTGCCCGGCGTCTCGTCGGCGGAGCCGACCTTGTACCAGACCATGTGGGTCACCACCGGCGCGCGGTGATCGGGAATGACGATGACCTCGAGACCGTTCGACAGCGTGAAATTGGCGATCTGGGGCCCGATCCCGGCAAGGGCGGGAGCGGCGAACGCCGCGGCAAGGGCGGCGAGGGCGAGCGTTAGTCTCTTGGGCACGAATTTGCTCTCGTGGATGTCGCCCCCACGATGCACGTTCCGACGGCAGAACGCGAGCGCAAACGTCGTTCGCTGGAACCCAAATGTGGATGGGGCGCGTTGTCGCGGACGGTTCCCGCTTACTGCCTGCCCTCGACCCGCTCCTCGAGCGTCGAGGCCTTGCGCTTGTCCTGCACGCCGATCCCGTAAGGGTAGTTGGGCGACGGGGTCTGATAGCCCGAGGGCGGCGCGGTCATGGCCTCCCGCGGCGGCTCGCCCGTAAACGGCGCCGCTTCCGGCTTCGCGGGAGTAAACGTCGACCATATCGAACCGAATATCTTTTCGGTCTTGGTGCCGAGATCGGAGGGCATCATCGGACGCGAGGCCTCCTCGACGCTCACGCCGGGGGCTTTGGTGTCGGCACCCTTCTTGTCGCCGCGGCCGGGCTTGTCGAGCTCGTCGGGCCGCAGCGCCCGCATTTGCTCTTCCACCGACAGGTTCCCTTTCAGTCTGGCTTTCTCGGCCGCCAGCTCCTGCTTGCGGCGGGCGACGTCCGGATCCTTCGGCCAAGCCGTGGTTTTCGCGGCGACCTCGGCTTCATCGCGCGGCGGCGGCAGATCGCGGCTGGGCGGCACCACCAGCGGCGCGCGCTCGCGGTAATCGATCCCTGATTCGCCGTCGCGTCGCAGCCCAAGGTCCTTCATGAACTGGCGCCAGAGTTTGCTGTCGAGGGGAATGTTTTCGTCGTCGGGGTCCTCGGCGCGTGCGCTGCCGGCGCCCCACGCCAGCGCCAGAGCGAGCGCGACGGCCGCAGCCGCGGCGGCGCGCCGCAGCCTCTTCGGATGTCGGTTCCGCATAGCTATCCCCTTCAAATGACGGCAGAATGTGCCGTCTCCCCGCACGCTATTGTGGCCAAGATCAGGGCGCTTTTGCGGCGCCCGTGCCCATCAGGGTCTCGAACAACAGGCCGATCACGCCGGCAACGATCGCCACGTCGGCAAGGTTAAAAACGTACCAATTGAAGCTGAAGCTGGCGGTCGTGATGTGAAACAGCACGAAATCGGCGACCGCCCCGTAGGCAAAGCGGTCGATGGCGTTGCCGATCGCCCCGCCGATGATGAGGCCGAGGCTCAGCGCGGCGAGCCGCGAGGTCGTCCGCGACAGCCAAATCCACAGCAAAACCACGGCGATTGCCTTGAGCGCCAGCAGGGCCCCTTGCCCCAACGGCCCCTCCTGGCGGAACAGGCCCCAGCTGATGCCGGTGTTCCAGGTCAGCACGAGGTCGAGGAAAGGCGTGAGCCGCACGATGCCCCGCGCCGGCAGATCGACCGCATAGAGGAGCCAGAGCTTGGCCGCCTGATCGAGGACTGCGGCCGCCACGGCCACCGCGAGCGCGAACGGGGTCAGCGGCCCCCACAGGAAGGACCCGCGTGCATCGGGGGACGCGCTCATGGGTCGGTCTTCCGCCACGATCATTACTCCGCCGCTTTGCGCATCGCCTCCCACTCGCGCAACGCCTTCGCGTCGCGCGGGGAGACGTCGGGATAGGCCGGATCGGAGCCGACGCTCGGCAGGATCTTCCACGAGCGCGCGCATTTCTTTCCTTCGGCGAGCCGCACCTCGACCGCCACGCCCTTGACGTCGTCGAGGCGGAACGCGCCGGGCGGGCCGTCGCCTTGCACCAGCGTCGCCGCCGAGGTGATCGCGACCTCGGCCCAATCGACGTCGACCAGCGCGGCGAACAAGTCCGGATCGGATACGAAGATGAGCGGCGCGGCCTCGAGCGAAGAGCCGATGCGCTTTTGCGCCCGCTCGATTTCGAGCGCGCCGGTGACCACGCGGCGTACGGTGCGCACCTTGCGCCATTTCTCCGCCAGCGCGTCGTCGCGCCAGGCGGGCGGCAGTTCCGCGAACAGTTCGAGATGCACGGAGCCCTCTTGCGACGGATAACGCGCCAGCCATGCCTCCTCGGCGGTGAACGGCAGCATGGGCGCGAGCCATGTCACGGTGGCGCGAAACAGATGGTCCAGCACGGTCAGGCAGGCCTTGCGCGTCACCGAGGAGATCGGATCGCAGTAGAGCGCGTCCTTGCGGATGTCGAAGTAGAAGGCGGAGAGGTCGGCGGTCATGAAGGCGTTGAGCGCGGCGAAGATGCGCTTGTAGTCGAAATCGGCATAGGAGCGGCGCACCAGGGCGTCGAGCTCGCTCAGCCGATGCAGCATGAGCCGTTCGAGCTCGGGCATCTTGGCGAGCGCGACGCGGTCCTCGTCGCGGAAATGGGCGAGCGAGCCCAGCATCCAGCGGATGGTGTTGCGCAGCTTGCGGTAGGTTTCGACCGTGGTCTTGAGGATCTCCGGCCCGATGCGCAGATCGTCGGCATAGTCGGACGCGCACACCCACATGCGCAGGATATCGGCGCCGGATTGCCTGATCACGTCCTGCGGCGCCGTCACGTTGCCGAGCGACTTCGACATCTTGCGCCCGTCCTCGTCGAGCACGAAGCCGTGGGTGAGCACCACGTCGAAGGGCGCGCGGCCGCGCGTGCCGCAGGATTCGAGCAAGGAGGATTGGAACCAGCCGCGGTGCTGGTCCGAGCCTTCGAGATACATAACGGTGTCGGGCCCGCCGTCGCGTTTGCGCGCAATTCCGGCGAGCGAAGGAAAGTGCGCGGGATCTTCCAGAACGAAGGCGTGCGTGGAACCGGACTCGAACCAAACGTCGAGGATGTCGTCGACTTTCTGCCATTCGTTCGAATCGTAGTCGGGCTTGAGGAAGCGCGCGGCGGCGCCGGTCGCATACCAGGCGTCGGCGCCCTCGCGCTCGAACGCGTCGGTGATGCGCGTGTTGACCCGTTCATCGTTGAGGAGCTCGACCGCGCCGTCGTCGTGCGCGCGGATGAACACCGTGATCGGCACGCCCCAGGCGCGCTGGCGCGAGATCACCCAGTCGGGCCGGCTCTCGATCATGCCGGTGATGCGGTTCTCCCCTTGCTCCGGCACCCAGCGCGTTGCCGCGATGGCGGCGAGCGCGCGATTGCGTAGCGTATCGCCCTCCTTCGCTTGGCCGTCGGCGCCGGCGATCGGCTTGTCCATGGCGATGAACCATTGCGGCGTGTTGCGGAAGATCACCGGCTTCTTCGAGCGCCAGGAATGGGGATATTGGTGCTTGAGCCGGCCGCGCGCGATCAGCATGCCGGCGTCGGTCAGCGCCTTGATGACGGCGTCGTTGGCGTCGCCCTTTTCGCCGGTGTCGGTGAGCACGCGTTTGCCGGTGAAACCCGGCGCGTGGTCGGTGAAGGCGCCGTGCTCGTCGACGGTGTAGGGGATCGTCGTGTTGATGCCGCGCGATTCCAATTCGCGCTGATATTGCATCCAAATGTCGAAGTCCTCGCGGCCGTGACCGGGCGCGGTGTGAACGAAGCCGGTGCCGGCGTCGTCGCTCACATGATCGCCCGCAAGAATGGGAACGAGAAAATCGTAGCCCATCGCCTTCAAGGGATGCATGCTCGAGCCGCAGGCAATCGGATTTACGTCACGGAGTCGCTTGAATTTGGCGACGCGGGCATGCTGGAAGACATTGGCGGCGAGCTTGTCGGCCAACACGAACTTGTCGCCTACTTTCGCCCAATTGCCCTCAGGCGCAGCGACGACCTCGTAAAGCCCGTACTTGATCTTCGGTGAAAAGCTGATGGCTCGGTTGCCGGGGATCGTCCACGGCGTCGTCGTCCAAATCAGAATCGACGCCCCGTTTAGATCATCTTGCCGGGCGTCAACGAGCGGAAACTTCACCCACACCTGGTCCGAGACGTAGTCCTCGTACTCGATCTCGGCCTCCGCCAGCGCGGTCTGTTCCACCACCGACCACATCACCGGCTTGGAGCCGCGATAAAGCGTGCCGTTCTGCGCGAACTTCATGATCTCGCGCGCGATCTGCGCCTCGGCGGGGAACGTCATGGTGGTGTAGGGGTGGGCCCAATCGCCCTCGACGCCGAGCCGCTCGAATTCCTCGCCCTGCACCTCGACCCAATGCGCGGCGAAGGCGCGGCACTCGCGGCGGAATT
>Ga0310916_10001253_pt1 | contig 14947 bp, 16 predicted proteins | sample GREbulkMGLF176_FD_203444 | JGI IMG/M metagenome (GOLD analysis project Ga0310916, IMG submission 203444) | Lab enrichment of tropical soil microbial communities from Luquillo Experimental Forest, Puerto Rico - GRE.bulkMG.LF176 | ecosystem: Environmental > Terrestrial > Soil > Tropical forest >...
ATGGGTACATTACGGCGTCAGCTCCCGGCAGCTAGCGTAAGGCGTCGTCGGGCGCGCGACAGCGAGAGCAGAACCGCTACGCGCTCGTGCGCTTGGATCGCATCAATTCAATTCCGGGCGAATGGCCTGCCGCAAATTTTCGAGCACGGCGTCGATCAACACGGCGATCGTTCTCGCGTCGATGTCCTTGCCGTAGCGTTCCTGTAGCAGGCGGGCGCCACGGGCTCGCGCCGCGGCGTAAAAATCGATCTGCCCGGCGCCGACCTGCCACAGTTCAAACAATCGAGCGATCAGGTCGCCCACATGCATTCGGGTCTCCCTGGCGCTCAGCCCGTCAGTCTGGAATTCACGCAGGGCGCGGGCGAGCGCCACGGCGGCGTCGGCCGCGATCTCACCAACGACCTGTTCGAGCGCTGTGAATGGCGGCGGGGATGCGGCAGGCGGGAGGGCGGGTGTCGTCTGCATGGATTTGCCTCGCGATCAGGCGGACGGCGGTGCGCTACCGGGAAGGTCGCCCGCGCGATCAAACAGGATTTTCGGCGGGCGCGAGGCACCGGTAGCGGAAAACGCGCCGGAGATTGAAGGGCGACCGTGATGCCCGTGCGCGAGAAACCCGACGCGGACGCCATGCCCGCGGCCGGGTTGCGGCGCCAGGTAGGCCTGGGCGCTGTGACGTGGGCAGTACGGCGACCCGATAGTCGGAGCACTGCAGAAGAAAAAATCGGGGCGCCCCGGATCGCCGCTCGGCCAGCGGCAGCTCCGCTCGCCGAGCGCGAGGACCTTTTCGGCGGTGGTCAAGCCTGGGTCGGCGAGGGTGGCGGGCTTGGCGCGCGCCGAGGCGGACTGTTCTTCTGGCGCCGGCGCGGCGCGCAGCGGAGTGGACCTACCGGACCGACGGGAGCTGCTTATTGGTGCCCGGTCGGGCGGCTCTTCTTTGGCGCCGCCGTTGGTCCGGGTGGGAACGGCGGCCTGCTCGATCTGGGTGATCGTAATCACCCCGGAGGTCAGGAGGCGACACAGAACAGCGACGCCCGTCGGGACCTTGCGGGTGCCGCATCGCCAACGTCGGACGCTCCGCGCGCCGACGCCAAATATTTTGGCGACGTGCTGTTGCGCGAGGCCAAGCGTGTCGAGCGTCGTGCGAAATTCAGTCGCGGCCACCGACAGGTCGCTCGGTTCTGCGTGCAGGACCATGCTGCGTGTATTAGTCTCGTGAAGGTGCCCCGGCGCGGGATCAGCCGCGCCGGGGATTGACCATCGTTCAACGGGAGTGCCGCCCGTGACCAAGGCCGAAAGCAGGATAGCGCGAATTTTTCGCGCGCGCGATTGGGCGGCACTCCGCCGCCAGGCTACTCTACGCAATAGCTGTTTAATCAGCGGACGGTCCGGGCGAGGCAACGCCCGGACCGGTCCTAACCCCAAAGCCATCGAGTCAGTGCCATGGCCAGGGCTCCTTTTCCCATAGCAGATCGCGTGTCGCTTGCCGACGTGGGCGAGCACATGAAGCAAAAGAGCGACGGCCATGAGGGTCTTGCTCTCGGCGAGGTCCAAGCCGCACTCGTGGACGGTTGCGGCGTGGAGCTAGTATGGATCAAGGAGGGGCGGGAGGTGTGTCGGGAATATCCCGACAAACCGGATTTCTGGCGTCGCCCAATTCTTGTCTGGCATGGGGTGTTGCCACGGCGGTTGCACGTTCAATTGTCGCCGGAGGAGCAGAAGGGTGACCAGCTGGTTACGTTTCTGTGCCTTACCGATGCTGTGCGACGGGGACTGTGGCCAGCGTCGGAATTGCCACAAGCCAAGCAACAGTCCGAGCAGCAGCCTCAGCAGCCGCCCGAGAAGCGCGAGCTTGCTTCCGTCGATGGGCAGCCTCGGCCTCGGCCTCAGCCGCAGCCGCAGCCGCCGGTCTCTAAATTATCCGGCAAGGAATGGGTCCGGGTTGCCTACGAGCGAAGGTCCAAGGAGTTGCGCGCTATGACTATCACCGATGCCGCGCACGCACTTGCCAAGGAATCAAAGACCGCTTCCGACTGTGCCAAGTCGCTGGGCAAAGGCCACTGCACGAACCTGCTGCGCGAGCTTAACGTCTGGTCCAAGAAGCCGAGAAACTCTCCCAAACAAGGTCCTAAATAGTCGACGCATTTTTCGACGCATTTCTCGACGCATTTTTTGACGCACAAAAATGTGTTGGTGTGCGTCGACGTTTTCTGGAGTCATCCGCCGCAAGCGCACCTGACCGCATGGTGCCGACGGAGGATGCAAATGGATGACGCCACGAAGCCTGATTGGCTGGCGCTCAAGCAGAAAATTCCCGTCAAGAAGGCGGCCGCGCTCAACGACATGAGCGAGGGCTCTTTCCGGCGGCATTACAGCCACCTCATCAAGAAAGTCTCCCCTCGCCGGGACGCGGTCGTGCTCGGCGATGCTTTGGAGATCGGACAATCCAAGAGCGAAGTCTGATTCAGGTCGAAACGGGCGCGCCCATGCCCGTCGTGCCGTCACGCGGCACCTGACGAGACCGACAGGTCGGGGCGAGCAAACCCCGGAAAACCTGAGTACCCGGCGTGAGGCTTCCGCGGTGTGTCCGCGACGACGGGCTAGGACTGACCGACGAGCACAGCGGTTGAAGCCGAAGGGCGTATCGCCTGCTGTTGCGTAGGCCACGACATAGGGCAACCAGCGCCAGATCGGCGTCGACGGGGAGCTGCAATCCTCGTCGCTGGGAAGGGTGTGGTTCACCATAAACGGGCCGCGTCGCAGCAGAAGTAGCGACAGAAGCGGAAGCCCCGGAACCAACGCGCAAATTCACAGGGACGCGCTTGCGATTGGCGGCGCGTCTCGTTTGTCCATTGGAAAGGGGAGCGGGGCCCGGCAGGGTGCCGGTCGACCCCGCTCTATGGGGCGAGCAGCCCCGTCCTTAGCACAAGTCGCCGCCGACAACACCAAAGGCCGAAACGTGGAGCCGCGCAGCTCCGCGTCCTGGCGTCATGCGCCAGCTGACGATGGCCACGATCACAATCATCGACATGTCGGCGATCAGCATCGTGAACATGATCAGAAAAGCGACGGCCCGACCTGTCGGCCGGGCCAGTTGAACAACTCGAACGCCGGCCTGGCAGGGCCGGAGAAAGAGATCTGAATATGCATGGGTTTATTAAGAGCTCCGGCGGCTCCCGTCAATCCGCACGCGCGCACTTCCGTCACGGCCAGCGTATGGCCGCCGTGAGGGCGCTCACCGCCGCCCACCTGTATCTCGACTCCCCGTGGTCGTTGCAGAAGGCCGCCGAGTCCTGCGGTTCCAACGTCGCCTACGTCAGGGCGGCAATTGCGCTCGTGAGGAGCGAGAACCAGACCCTGATCAATACGGTCATCAGGGGGTTCGTTCCAATCCTGACTGCTGCGAAGCAGGTGCAACAACTCGGCCAGCTGATTGCCGCCTATCGCTCGGCGACCGTCCCCGACCGGATCGCATTCGCCAAGGTGGTAGGACCAACCACGCTCTTCGACACTATGCTGGCGCCGGCCGTCGAGAGCGAGACCGTCGCGTTCTGAGACGCCGGCGCCCCGCGCAAATGCGGGGGCGCCTTTTTCATCAGTGGAGACCCGCCATGACACCCAACACCACCAGAGTCGTCTCCGTCATGGGAGGTGCACCCAGGAGAATCCCGGGCATCGATCCCGGCGCCGTTAGTGGCGGATGCGCCATCGTCGAGACCGGCGACGGCATCGCACCGCAGCTCGTTGACGCGATCAACCTTCGCATCATCGGCGTCAAAGCGAATGACGCGACATTAATAAACTACTTGGCGAATGCTTGTTTGAACGACGCACGCGGCAATCGTGAACATCGTGAGAATAATCTCGCACATTGGCGAGGACGTCATGATGCGTGAATTCATGAATCGTGAACGCCTGCCAAACCGGCGCGCAGCCGAGACGTTCGGGGTCGAGGTTGGTGGCCTGCGTTACGTCGCGACCGTGGGTCGATTCGCCGACGGCTCGATCGCCGAACTGTTTTTGTCGAATCACAAAAGCAACAGCGCGGCCGACACTAACGCACGCGACTCGGCAATCGTCTTTTCGTTCGCGGTCCAGCACGGCGCCGACCCCGAAACAATTCGCCGCGCCTTGTCCCGCGACAGCCATGGGCGCGCAAGCGGCCCGCTCGGGACCGCGCTCGATCTCTTGCTGGGGGATAAAGCATGAGCACCGACACGCCGCCCAGGATGAACCACCAAGACTTCCTCGCGCAGACTGTATTCTCGGAAGATCGCCGGCTCCTCCCGCATCAGATCCAACAGGCCCTCTTCGCCGTCGAGCGTGCGCGCTCGCTCAACGCCTCCGAAACGGGCACCGGGAAGTTCCTGGTCGCCCTGGCAATGCGCCGCCTGCTCGAGCACGAAGCCGGTCGCCCCATGAAATGTGTGTACACGTGCCCGAAGTCCGCGTTAGGACCATTCGAGCAAGAATTTCTTGATCACGGCTATCGAACATTCGTGCTGCGGCACGGGAACGACGTCATCCCCGCCGACGTCGACACGGTGCTGGTCGCAAACTCCGCCATGCTCGTCACGCATCGCGATCAGCTACGCAGCTGGGGCCCATCATTAGTGGTGCTCGACGAGGCAGTAGCCTTCAAGACCGCGACCGCGGCGCGCACCAAGGCTGTCTACGGCAACGCCCTCGACGGCGCCGGCGGAATTATTGATGAAGTGCCGTTCGTCCTGGCGATGTCCGGCACGCTGGCGCCGGCGCACAACGGCGAGCTTTATCCGCACCTGCGCGCACTCGCACCGACGGCACTCATCGATGAGCGCGGTCGAATCATGCGCAGGCATATTTTTGAGAAAACCTTCTGCGTGTTCGACGCACGTCGCGTCGCCGGCGGCCGCGAGGTGCAGGTCATCGTCGGATCACGTAACTCTAGTCTGCTGCGCAAGCGGATCGACCCCTTTGTCACGCATGTCACCTTGCGCGAGATCGCCCCGACATTACCCCCGGAACGGCACGAGCTGGTGCCGATCGCCCGCGAGGACGTGAAGCTTGATGAATTGGCAGCAATCGCCGACATCGAGGACGCAGAGATTCGGAACGCTATCGAAACGTTGGCGACCGCCATCCGCGACGGTCTCGTACCGACGCCAGACATCGATCGTGAGATGGCGCGGCTGATGCAGATGATCGGCGGCGGTACGGCGCTCGCACATCTTCGTCGCGCCTACGGGCTAGCCAAATTACCCTACGTGGAGGACGTGGTGATGTCGCGCCGCGGCAGCAGCCGTAAGGAACGAACACCAACGCTCATCTTCAACACGTACCGTCTGACCGGCGATCGCCTGGAAACATTGCTCAGCGAGCAGGACGTCATAGTAGGACGCATCCATGGCAACACTCCCACCACCGAGCGACGCGCCGTGGTCTCGGGGATTCAAGACGGCAGCGTCGAAGCAGCAATTTTGCAGATCGACGCCGCCGGCTCGGCGCTCAACCTGCAGGCCGCAAATCGGATCATCATGCTCGAACCGAGCTGGACGCCGGGAGCCAACCACCAGGCCGTCGCTCGCGCCGTGCGCATTGGCCAATGCAACCCAGTCTTGATCTCGTGGCCGACAGTTCGCCACTCGATCGACGAGGCGGTGATACGGGTCCTGCGCCGTAAGCAGGCCGGGCTCACCGAGCTGTGGCGGGTGGCGTCATGATGCGATTGGACGCGCTGCGAGAGATGATCATCGAGGCACGCCACAACGAGGCGACCGCCCGGCCATTTCCGTCCGGCGTTGCCACAAGCGACAACCGCACCGGCTTCCTCAATGCGTCCGAAGCTGGCAGGTGCACGCGCTGGCTCTGGTACGACAAGCACAGTGTCGCCGGCAAGACTCGTCACCCCTTCGGCATCTTCGACCGCGGCCACGCCTTCGAGCATTGGTTGACCACCTATCTCGCCGCCGGCCTCGCGCGCGCCGAAGGGCGCCTCCTCTACGCCGGCACCAAGCAGAAGCGGCTAATGCTGCCCGACTTTCGCCTCGCCGGCACGCCCGACGGACTGATCGAATGGCAGGATCGGTCGGAGACGGTGCTCGAGGTGAAGTCGCACGGCACCGCGCAGAACTACGACAGTTGCCCGTCCGAAATGCATGTTCGTCAGGCCGAACTGAACATCGAGCTGTTTCACGAGGTCACCGCGCATCGACCCGAGGACGCGATCCTCGTCTACGGGCTGGCCGAGGATTATGAGCGCCTCGCCCTGCATCGCGTCGAGCGGCGGCCGGCAGTCTTCGTCGAGATGCTCGGCAAGGCGGCAGCCGCTTTTGACGCCGACAGCGCCGCGGCAGTGACCGCCGAGGGCGTCGTCACCAAGCAATGCGTCATTTGCCCCTACCGCAGTCGCTGCACGGCCGCCCAGGCGCACGCCATTCCGGCGGCCGGCACCGGCGGTCTCGACCAGGCGACGCTGCGCTCGATCGACCGCCTCATCGCCGCTCGTCAGCGTGCCGCCGAGGCCGAGGAGGAGGCAGCGCACGCCCGCGCCGAGACAGAAGCCGAGATCATTGCGACACTGACCAATGGCGGCGCCAACAAGATCAAGCGCAACGGCTACGCCGTGCAGCTGAAGACACCAACGGACGGCCTCGCCGTCCTCGAAATCCGCTCCGCCTGAACCGGCGAAGCGCGCTCGGGCCCCGGGTCCGAAGCCCCTCCGAGGGCTCCCCCAGACATCGTCAACTCGAGCGCAAAAGGAGCGCGACCATGCAGTTACCTGCTTTGAAGAACGCCGTCCCCGCCTCGCTCATCGACGGCCAGTCGATCGAGGACTTCATCCGCAACTCCACCAAGAACCTGCAACAAGTGGCCGGCGCGATGCCCGGCACCGGTGTCGCCGGTGCCGTGTATCTCGGCTTCAACGGCACCAGCGGGGAGTGGAAACTCAACCGGGAAGTGATCGACCCGAAAAGCGTCGGCCGCATCCTGGTGCCGCAACACGGCCTGTTCGAGGGTTGCATCGAATGGGCCAACTCGTCGCCACTGCAGAAGATACAGCGGCAGCTGCTCGGCGTTCACCACGACGAGCCGATGTCCGAGCGGTTGCTGCCGAAGCCGCTGTCGCCCAATGCCTACAAGAAGGAAACCGACGGCCCGGTCTACATGCTCGGCTTCGTCGGCTTCATGCTCGACGATGGCGCCAATGTGGTGTTCGAGCACTCCTCGATGGGTGCCAAAAAAGCAATCAACGTCTTGGCGACGACCGCCACTCAGGCGCTCGCCGCCTTCGGCGAGATCGTCCACCCGGTGATCGAGCTTGGCTCCAGCTCATACGAGAACTCCTACCGGACGATCTACGACCCGAAGCTCAACGTAGTTGGCTACGTCACCGACACGCGAGCGCGGGAGGTCAACATCCTCTCTGATGATGACATCGTCACCAGGCCGATGGCATCGCGGGGCAGGCTACGTCGCGAGACGAAAGAAGCTCCGGCCCTTTGATACGAGAGAAAGGCGCGCCCGCCCTCGCGGGCGCGTCGCTTTTTACCCGGGGGTGACCCATGGATGTCAGAGACATCACTGCAGAGAACGTCGCCAAGGCGGTTGGCGGCACGGTTGAACGCGATGGCAGCATTCTATGTTGCTGCCCGGTTCACGAGGCGAGCGGCACGCACAATCCATCGCTGCTGCTGTCGATCACCGAAGCACAGCGCATCATATTTCACTGCCGGTCGCAGAACTGCGACGCCAAGTATTTCCAGGTCATCCGCGACCATCTTGTTGAAAAGTGCGGCCTGCCACGATCGCATGTCGGCGGCTCAAGCCAGGCGCAAGGAGAGGTGCACTACCACTATGTAAACCTCGACGGGAGCTATGCCTGGACAAAGATCAAATACTTTACCAAGACGAGAAAGAAACGTTTTGCCTGCAAGGTATGGCACGAGGACACGAATCAATGGTCAACCGGCAGGCCGGAAGGGGCGCCCCTGCTCTTCAATCTGGCTGCGATCAAGCAAGTTCTTGCCGCGTACCCAGCAACCCCTCTCCTGATCGTCGAGGGCGAAAAGGATGCGAGCACGGCAGGGAACTTAGGCTTGCTTGCCACCACCAGCGCCGACGGTGCCAACAGCTGGCATGTCGAAAACACGCGGGAGCTGATCAAGCTAGGGGCCAAAAAGGTCATCGTCTGCCCTGACAACGACGCCCCCGGCATCGATCACGGCATCCACATCGCCAAAACATTCCAACAGGCGAACGTCGAGGTTCGCTGGCTGGAGTTGCCCGACGCCAAAGACCTTTCAGAGTGGGCACCAAAACAAACGCACCCCGACGCGCTCCTTGCTGAACTGATCGCCGCAGCACCATTGTTTGACGCCGACGCGCTCGACTGGCGCGGCCGCCTGAAGACGGCCCGGCCGAGCGCCGGCTGCAGCTATCGTGGTGACATCCCCAACATATCGCTGGCACTGCGATACGAGCCGCGCCTCAAGGGATGCTTCGCCTGGAACGCCTTCCGCCACCGGGTCGAGGTGACCCGCAAGACGCCGTGGTGCCTGCCGGAGTGGTGGGAGACGGCGGAGCTGACGCCTGTTGGCTACCGGGCCCTGCGCGACACCGACATCGCCGAACTCGGCAACTATCTCGTCCAAGCTTATGATTTTGGCGCCTGTGCGATGGGATCGAGCCGGGCCGCCATTCACTCGGTGGCCGATACCTGCATCTTCGATGAGCTTAAAGACTGGATTGACGCGCTGCCGGACTGGGACGGCGTCGCCCGCCTCAACGGCTGGCTTGCGACCTATGGCGGCGCCGACATCGAGGCGCACGCGGCGGACTACCTGGCGCTGATCGGGGCGAAGTACGTGATGCAGGCACTCTATCGCGCGCTCCATCCCGGCGCCAAGGCCGACTATTCGCTGGTCTTCACCGCCGCCCAGGGGGTCGGCAAGGACCTCGTGTTCGAGGCGATGTTTGCGCCCTACTACTGCGAGGTCATTCCATCGCCGCGAATTGGCCAGGCCGACTTCGCCCGGAGCATCGCCGGGGCGATCGTCGCGCATGGCGCCGAGATGTCGGCATGGCGCAAGTCCGACGTCGAGGACCAGAAGGCGGCGCTGACGCGCTGCGTCGACCGTGGCAGGCCGGCCTTCGGCCACGAGACGCGCTCCTATCCCCGGAGAACTTCCCTCGCCTTCTCCACCAACGATGTCGAATTTCTGCAGGACGCGACCGGCGATCGGCGTTACTGGATCGTCTCCGTGATCCGCGCCCTGATTGCCATCGAGGCGCTGCGCCGCGATCGCGACCAGCTCCTGGCGGAGGCTTTGGCGCGGCTGGAGGCGGGAGAACAGCACTGGCCGACGCCGGAGGAGGAGGAGCGTCTCATCGTCCCCGAGCAGCAGAAATTCGTGCCGGAGGCGGCGGCGGAGATCGTCGCCATCCTGCAGCGGTTCATCACCGAGGAGCCGCAGACGACGCGACCGAACCGTGTGGACTTCGCCTGGAAATGGAAGCCAAGACTACAACCTTTGAGCGAGCTGTACCTCGACGAGTTCTTCGGAAAGTGTTTCGGGATGTATGCGGCGATCAAGCGGCAGGGGCTCGACCGGGCCTCCAAGAGAGACATTACATATTGCGCGACATGGCTGCGTAAGAACGGCTGGCGGCGGATAGACAAGCGATTGCAAGACGAACAAAGGGTGCGCGTCTGGCGGGCTCCAGATTGGAATAGAGACCCTCATCCAGGCACACCCAAGACATCGGAGCTTGGGTGTGCCTTGGCCGAAAAGACGTCGCTGAACCCCGGCGCGGGGAGCGATCGTGACGTGGCGGGCGTGGCGGACGCGGCGGATACGGCGGGCGTCGCGGACGTGGTGGGCCCAAGGCACACCCAAGACACCCCCGAGTCCCATCCCCTTTTTCAGGCGAAAAATATTCCCAAACAAGTACTTAGTTCAAGGCAGACCCAAAACGGGTTTTCTTACAAGTTTTTAGGTGAATTTTTTTCTGGGGATGCTCCCTACAAAATATTCATTTTAAAATCCTATGAGGGGGTAGTTTGGGTCTGCCTGCCCTTGATGGGCTTGTGCCCGCCACGTCCGCCACGTTCGAGGGTCTCGAAGAGCACTTCCCGCGGGATCGTTTCCTCGCCCTCGACGTCGAGACCACCGGGCTGTCGGCGGCCTCCGACGGGGTGCGCACCGTGCAGTTTGCCGACGGCGAGAGCGCCGTCATGGCGGTCTTTGACCGTCCCGTCGCGGCACGCGCGCTGGTTGTACTGGCCGATTTCCTTCATGGTCGCCGCGTCGTCGCCCACAACGCCCGCTTCGAGGCGAGCTGGCTGCAGAAGGCGGGTATCGACCTCGTTCTCGATGACACCATCCTTCTCTTTTCGGCGGTGCGGGGGACCCGCTCCCCGAAGGGCGACAAGTGCACCGGCGGCGGTCGCGTCTCGCTCGCCGCGCTGGCGGCCATGGTGCTCGGTGAGACGCTCGATAAGTCCGAGCAGGTCTCCGACTGGGCGGCGCCGACGTTGTCTGCGTCGCAGCTTTCCTATGCCCTTAACGATCCCATCGTCACGCACCGCATCTGGGAGGCGTTGCGTGCCGAGCTGCATCGTAAAAGCAAGCAGCACGGCGTCGATATTGTTGCCGGCTATGAGGATATGCGGTTTTCCGCCGCCATGGCGCACCGTATGGAGCGTGCCGGCATTGGCTTTGACGTTGCTGCCCACCAGGCGTGGATTGCCCGCAAGCAGGAGCCGGTGGCGGCACTCGAGGCGTATCTCGCCGCCTGTGATCCGGCGCTCTCTCCTGCCTGTATCGCTTCGGGTGTGCAGCTCGACCAATTGTTTCGGCAGCGTCTCGAGCGTTATGCCGCTAAGGATCGGCGGTCGGCGCTGTTGGCGTGGCCAAAAACGGAGAAGACCCGGCGGTTATCGTTCGGTCGTGAGGACCTCGTCACGGTTCTCACTGCCGGTCGTTTGCAGGGTGTCGAGCAGCAGCTGGTCGAGGCACTCTATACGCTGGCCGAGCAGGTGCGTGGCCTGGCGACGTTCGGTACGGCGTTTTCCCGCCATGTCGTCGATGGGCGGCTCTTTGGTCAATTACACGCCGGCGGGGCGGTTACCGGGCGCTACACCAGCACCGATCCCAATTTGCAGAACATTCCGACCGATTCGGAATTCCGTGGCTTCTTCCGTGCTCCTGCCGGTCGCGCCCTCGTCGACGTCGACTATTCCCAGCTCGAACTGCGTGTCTTCGCTGCGCTCTCCGGCGACGCCAAGATGATCGCGGCTTTCGAGGACGGCTGGGATTATCACGACCTGGTCATGCAGCGTCTCGGCTGTACCCGGCGGCAGGCCAAGGCCATCAACTTCGGAATCATCTTCGGTATGAGCGCCGCGACGTTGGCGGCGGAGCTGGGTGTCGATGAGGTGACTGCTGGTGAGTATCTGCGTGGCTGGGATGAGCAGGCCCCAACCGGAGCCGAGTGGCGCTCTTCGCTGCCCCGCCTCTACGTTGCGGAGCAAGGTGTGCGTACGGCGCGGCGTTGGATCGATTATCTCGACGATGACGATGCCGATGTCTCGGCGAATACCCGGCCGAAGAACTATCCGGTGCAGGGTGGCGCGGCGGATGTCATGCATCGGGCAATGCGGCTCTTGTTCGAGCGCTATCGTGATTGGCCTGGTCGTGTGCAGCCGGTGTCGACCGTGCACGACGAGATTCTTGTTGAGGCGGACATTGCCGTTGCTGATCGAGTTGGCTCCCTGCTGGCTGATGTCATGGTCGAGGCTTTTCGTGATGTGCTGCCGAATGGGCCGACGCGGTTTCTAGCTATTCCCGGTGTTGGGCCAACCTGGGCGGCGGCGAAGGCCGACGGTGAGATGCGGGAAAAGGCGCTGCGGACGGCACGTTGCGCGTAACTGCTCGTGTAATTACCTGCGGGTTGTGCAGCGTTCCTATCTTGTCGATGAACCCGTATTCGCGGCCTGCCGTGCGCCTGCGGGTCGCTGGTTGATTGTCGCGCCGTGCTGCCGGGACCTGAGCGGGCGGACTGGTGTGCGCCGGATCGCCGTGCTCGACGAGCCTGCTGCTGGCGGGGCGGAGGTCATCGAGTTGGAGGAAGCGCGCCGGGATCGATAGGCGGGCTTGGAGGGGGTCAAACCTGCCGACGGCTGATTTGACTTGCCCGCTCTGAGACTTCTGTTGATTTCTAAAAGTAGCTAAGCAGCCTTGGGGACCGCCCGCTTAGGGGTCTTGGGGTCGTGTGGTTGTCGGTCTAGGGGCGCTTCTCGCGGTGCTCCCCGCGGTGCTCAGTGGCCTCGCCCCCGGCCGCGCTCAGGAATGATGATAGTTTTGGTGGTAGCGAGATCTACGCCAGACTATCCGCAAGGGTCAGATCATCAAAACGCGCGTGGGTTCTGAATTATTTTTGCTGCGTTGCTACGTTGCTGCATTGGTTCACTTTCGGGGCGATTATGGGCGGTCTTCGAATGATCCGCCATTTGCGCATGTCGTAGCGATGTAGTGCGGCTGGTTCAAGCCAACCGGTTTCAACCAAAACTTCGGCCGCGTCGATCATGCTTTTCCGGTTTCTGAGCGAGCCTGGGCCGTATTGCCAAACGTCTCTTGTGCAGATGGTGTCTCCGGGCCAGCGTTGGATCCAATCTAGCATCCGTTGTGCTGGTTGGAGCTTCGGATCTGGTAGGGGCGTCTGCGCTTTTTCGACTGGCGGCGATGGCCGCCCCCTAGCCAGCCTTTCAAATAGGTTCTCCCCCATCGCCGCCATCCTTTCGTTTGTTTGCCGCGATCATCGGAAGTAACTCTTGTTCGATGACTTCGCCGTCATCGTGGGCAGTAGGTCGAATCGGCTTATCGATTATGAGTTTGTGATCCTCACCCAGGTTGATGGTGATCACGAACCTTTCCGCTGTCGGTGTCGCTTCCGGTCCCACGGCAGCGATCGCTCTCAGCTCGCGTGAGCTTTCGATTTTGTGCCGGGGGGACGCGCTCTTGTCGCTCAAGATTTCGTCTAGCACATCTGGTGCCTTAACAAACACTTGTTGCGCCTTTTCCCGCGCATGAGCGCCGTTGCGCACGCGCCGTATTTTTTCGTCCTCTATGGCCCGGATGAGTCGCTCATCAGAGCCGAGTCGCTCCCAATCGTTGTCGTTCAGATAGTGTCTCTTTCGGACGTCTGCTTCGCTCAAAATCGTCTCCGCGAAGCGGGCCATATCAGCCAGGAACTCGGTATTTGTGAGAAGCGTTTGCGCGAGGTCGCTCGTAGAATTTGCTTCGCGCATCGGTTGCCCGCAGTAGGGGCAAATACGTGTGGGCAGGTTGGTGCTCATGTTTCTTAGTATACCCGCCTGAATGATCGTTGTCTGCGGAGCTTGGCGAACTCGTCGCGTAACGCGGCGTCGACGACCTTGTTGACGCGGGATGTTCTCGAGTTATGCCGTTGTTCTGACCTCGAACTCCATCTAAGATTGCCGACTTCATAACCTTCATCGTTCTCGATGCGATCAAGGGAATAGCCTTTGGGTCGTGGACCGAGGTTTTGGTTGATGTAGTCTCGAAACGCCACAAAATCGTTGACCCACTCGGGTGCGATTTTGATGCCCCGACCACCGTAGTTTTTGAACCCTTTGTTTTTGGGGTTGAGGCACCGTTTTTTGATTTGTTGCCAGCAATGATATAGTGACGAGGCTGTGTCCCCGTGGCGATAATTAAGTCGTGCTGTTCTCTCGCGGTTCTCGCGGTTCAGGCATCCGCACGATTTGGTTTTTCCGAGATCCCCAAGCCGGACTTCACATTCTCGGCCGCAATCACAACGGCAGTGCCAGATGGTCATGCGATTGCTGTGATTTCTTCCCGCTCGATAGAGTGCGACCAAGCGGCCGAATCTTTGCCCCGTGATATCTTTAAATTCGTTTTTTAAACAGCCGCAGCTTTTAGCTCTTCCGTTGCGGAGATCGGAAACACGCGGTTGCGAAGTGCCCCCGCAATTACATCTGCATTCCCATTGGGGATTTTTTGGTGAAGTCGACTTCGCTCGTCCGATCACAGTGAGCCGGCCGAAGCGCATCCCTGGCTTGATTGGTGTTAAATTGCGACGACCCATTGGAGCCTCATCGAGCTAGGTTTCGCGACGAAATGGCGAGCGCGGCAAGGACGAGCGTTTCCTTGATCATGACGCCGGTTTCAGCACACGGTGGATCGTGGCCACTCCACAGTCGTACTCACGCGCCAGCTCGGCCATCGACGCGCCCGCCGCATACCGCTTCGCAATCTTCCGCTTCTCGCCGTGATCCAGCACCGGCTTGCGGCCGAAGACAGTGCCTCGCGCCTTCGCCCGCTGGATCCCTTCATCGCATCGCGCCCGAATCAGCTTGCGCTCAAACTCGGCCATCCCGCCCATGGTCGGCGGGGTTGTTGAGATCGAGCGGGCGGATTTTGTACTGGTCACTCTCGGCGTGCGCCTGCGTGGAGAGCGCCACGACGAGTAGGCAGAGCGCGAAAGCTATTGCCAGCACGACGCCGAACTCCCTGTTGATCCCGTAAAAGCCCAACACTGCGAAGCTGATGCGGTCTCACTAGCCGCCTCATCATAGCACGCTAGGTGAACCTGCACCGCCTGGTGGTCCATTTGCCTAGCCGATCACGGTCAAACGGCCGAAACGAAGGCCGGGGGCAATCGGGATTAGACTGGGGCGAGCCATTTAGAGCTCCGTTGGCGTATCTCATTATCGCGGCCCTCGCTTCACTGGGCGTCGGCCGCGTTTGCCCCGAAAGGGCTGGGCGCTGCCAATCTGCTGATCGTAGCCTCACCGACATTGTAGGTTCTGGCCAAGTCGGCTTGGATCTCACCGGCAGCAATGCGCTCCAGTATTTCCCGGCGTTGATGCGGGGTCAGTTTGCGTGGGCGACCGAAGCGCACGCCGCGCGCCATGGCGCGCGTG
>Ga0310916_10001255_pt1 | contig 14938 bp, 13 predicted proteins | sample GREbulkMGLF176_FD_203444 | JGI IMG/M metagenome (GOLD analysis project Ga0310916, IMG submission 203444) | Lab enrichment of tropical soil microbial communities from Luquillo Experimental Forest, Puerto Rico - GRE.bulkMG.LF176 | ecosystem: Environmental > Terrestrial > Soil > Tropical forest >...
CATCCGCAGGGCGGCAGCGTAGAGCGCGAAGCGGTTCACGACCGCACGCACCTGGGGGTGCGCCTTCGCAGCGACGGCGAGGACCTCCGGCAGCGCGAGGAACGCCCCCCGGTGCTCATGAAGTCCGGCCTTGATCTTGTCCGGGCCGATGTTGACGAGATGCCGCTGCCAGTCTCGACCGACCGCGCCATGTTGGCACTTCATGGCGTCCCTCAATGCACCACGCGCCGCGCTTCTCGGACCGCTTAACCGCGCCGTCGCGCAGCAGCGCCTTGCGGATGGTCTCGACGGACGCCGTGCTGCAATGCGAGCGAGCAAACGACAGCACGCGCGCTGCCGACTCCGAATCCGACCTGCACTTGCCGTTTGTCGAGAAGATTTCAGCAGGCCGACCGGTCGCTACGTATGCGAAGCCACCACACTGGAACCCGAACGATTCCGCCCCGGGTCTATTTGGCAAGCGCCCCCTCATCGGCGCGCCTCGTCGACAGCGGGATAGGCGCTTGCTGCCTCGGAAAATCTCCGAGTATGGATGGGATCGAAGGCTAGGAACATGCCGTCCTGCAACAAGAGGACGTAGCCGCGATAATCGCGTCCGCTGTACACAGCGAGCGAGCGAGAAACTTGCGCGAGGTTGCGGGCAGTCTCTTTTGATCTGCCTTGACCCGAGGTGCGCAACCGCCCTGGGTCTTTTGTCAGGCACCGGACACTCCCTGCTCGCGCTCGCGTGCCAGCCGCCGCCGTGTTTTCAGCGACAGATATGACTTGCCGGTGACTTCGACCTTCGGGGCCGCCGCGAGCAGCGCCTCGACGGACTTCGCCGTGATCCTGGTCCCTCGCGCGTTGCGGGTCTTATTGCCAATCTTGATGGCCGTGAGTTCGCCCCTGGCGATCAGCGTGTAGACGGTCGTCTCATGGATCGCGAGGACTCTGCACACATCCGCGATGGTAAATAGCTCTGGCTTTACTGCCGGTATCGCAGCAGCAGCTAGGATAATGTATTGGGCCTGATGCAGGCCAAAAGATGCAGCAGCAGGAGCACCAAGAGCAAATGCTGCGGCAAGAATGATGGCAAGCGAGATCGCAGCGACGATAGAAATCTTCTGCATGGAATACTCCACCCTGGTCTTGGCGGTCGCGCGAATCATGGCGACGACGGTTGCGAGTGGATACGAGCACAAATGAATGAGAGGAGTCGTCCGGGACTTTATAGCCCGAAATCACCGGACAAAAGCTTGGCGGCCAGAGAGACGGACTGAGCGCGCGTCAGCAAAGACCTATCGGGTTTTGAACCTAGTTCAAAATCTCAATCGCTTCGTGCGTCCCAGATTCTCTCGACCGTGGACTCGTCAATCTTCTTACCCAAGTCAGCCAGCACTATTGCGACGAGAGCACAACCGGACAAGTTTTCGCGCGAGCCATGCCGGCTGCGGTTGCGCGTTGGGGGCAATTTATACTTGTCGTGGAGGTCCTTGATGACCCGCACAAGGAGTTTATTGCGAGCGCGCATGGTGATGCGACCGAGCTCCGGTTCTTTGATCCGTTTCAGCAGATAATCCCGTATATCGTCCGGCCATTTCCGTTCCCACTCTACTCTCGCGCCATCCATGACCAGTTCCATTCGTGCCTCAAACCATAAATCACGGTCTTTGACCTCTGCCGCGCTTTCCAGTGCGCCATGCCTAACGGCCAGTCCTAGAAGAGAGTGCGCCCTCCAGTGCGGTATTCCAAACAGATCATATACCAACTCTCTGTCGGATTCGCTCAGCGTTGTCAGCTCAGCGACTTGCGCCTTTCTGTTATGTGCGCGCACCGTTACCCCCGCGCCGCGAGGGTAACGACCTTGTCGGAGGCGGGCACAGGCTTGGCGCAATAGTCGCACCATGCCTGCATGAGCCGGGTGCGTTTGGCGAATAGATCGCCGCGCCGGTAGGCAGCCTCCACTTTGTCGCCAACGCTATGCGCCAACGCCATGTCGATCACGACCTTGGGAAAGGCCGTCTGCTCGTGCGCCCAATCCATGAACGTCGAACGGAAGCCATGCACGGTGTGGCCAGGATTCATGCCGCGCAGCAGTTCGAGCATCGCCATGTTGGAGAGCGGAAACAGCTTCTCACCGTGCTGCGGAAGCTCTCGCAGAATTTCCACGGCTCGGTCGCACAGTGGCACTTTGTGCTCTTTCCCGGCCTTCATGCGCTCAGCGGGGATCGTCCATGTCTTTGCCTTGAGGTGGACCTCATCCAGCGTCGCGCCGATTACTTCACCCGTACGAGCGGCCGTCAGGATGGCGAACTCAAGCGCCCGTGCGCTGATTGAATCGCGGCCGCGCAACCCCGCCATGAAGGCAGGCAGCTCCGCGTAGGGCAGGGCTGCGAGATGACTCCTACCATTTCCCCCCTTGGGTAGGGACTCGGTGACGTGCGCCGCCGGATTGTCGCCACTGCGGTATTGGCGGGTAGCCGCATAGTCGAGGATGCGCTCGATCCTCTGACGCACGCGCGATGCAGTCTCCCGCTTAGTGTTCCAGATCGACTCGATGCAGCGGAGCACGTCGGCGGGGCCGATGTCCGCAACCGTCATGGCCCCGATCTTCGGATAGACATAGGTCGCCAGGGTCGCGCGCCATTGGTAACGGTGCTTGGTGTTCTTGAACGAATCGAGATGCAGATCGAGGTACATCTGCGCCACCTGCCGGAAGGTGACGGCCTTCGCCCGCTCGGCGATCAACTGCTGCTGCCGCGTGCGGCGCTCGGCCAGCGGATCGAGGCCGTCGAGGAGCATCTGGCGCATCGCCCGCGCCCGGTCCCTCGCTTCAGCGAGCCCTATCGTGTGCACCGGGCCGAGCCCCAACTCATGGCGCTTAGCCGCAAGCTCGTATTTGAAGGTCCATGACCGCCGGATGTGGCCGCCCTTGCCGCGTGTGACCTGAAGGAGCAGATTGCCGCCGTCGCTGATGTCAATGGAGTCCTTGCCCCGAGGCGGCTTGGCGTTCGCGATCTGTCTGCTCTTCAGTCTCCCGACGATCCTGGCTGCCATGACGCATCCCTGTTCTGTACCCGTGTCCCAAAGCTGACGATAAGCGAAGGGATACGGGCAGGTAAATGCGCCCTATTGCGAAATTGCCAGGAAAACGGTGAAAAATTGAACGGGGGCGAAGGGCTAGAGAGGCATCGCGGCGGTCCTTGGCTCCACCAATTAAGTCACCGAAATGCATGCATTTAATCTATCCGCCTTGACGCGATCATTTGATCGGACGCTCTGAGGGCCAACTCGGGTGGCGATCGTTGCCGCGAGAAGGCTAACGCGCGTGCCTAATCGCGCCCCTCCGCCAGGCTCGACAGCGTTGCATCGGTAGCGGCCAACGCTTGCCACGTCAGCGTAGACGCGAGCCGCAACGCCTGATCGAGCTCGTGCGGGTGCACCTTGTCGCGGGTGTCGGCGGCGGTCAGCAAAAGACGGAGATTGCTGTCGGGCGCGTTGAACCCGGCGAGCAGCCGCACGGCGGGAATGCCGTGCGCCGCAAAATTGGCGTGGTCGGAATTGGCCATGAGCGGCAAGTGCGTCGCGATCGGCAGGCGGGCGCGCGCGGCGGTGTCTTTGACCCAGGCATCGAGACGTTCGAAGCCGGAGGTCAGCGCGGTCAATCCGAATGCGCCGCCGACGCTGTCGAGATTGACGTTGATGACCATCGACCGCCGCGCGGCCTCGTCCATTCGTTCGAGCCAAAGGCGCGATCCGATGAGGCCCCATTCCTCGGCGCTGAACAAGCATATGCGCAAGCCGCGCGGACATTCACATACGTGCGGCGCGAGCAGGCGGGCAAGCCCGAGCGCTACCGCAACGCCGGTGGCGTTATCCATCGCGCTTTCGCCATGCGGATGGCCGTCGATATGGGCGCTGACCACGACCCAATCCGGGCCTCGGCCCGGCAGGTCGGCAATCAGCATGTGCGTCCGCCCGGGATAATCATCGCCGTCGATGACGATGCGGGCAGTTGCGAGCGTGCCGTCCGGCGAACGGCGGAACGCCTCCGCCGCTTCGACACCGATGCCGAGCGCCGGAATTCCGGCGCCGCCGTTGCGTCCACTCGACCCCGATACGGCGCCGACGCCACGTTCCGGATGCGCGATCAGAAACCCGACCGCGCCCATCTGCTGCGCCAAGGCGAGCTTGACGCGGCGGTGCACGTGTCCGGTCGCGAACGGATATTCGTGGCGGACCATGACGATCCGGCCGCGAACGCGATCCGTGTGCCGCTCGAAATCGTCACGCCGGCCCAAACCGAGATCGAGGACTTCCGCCACCACGCCCGCGGCCGACGCCGTGCCCAGAAGTGGCGTGCATTGGAACGAAACGCCCGTCGTGGCACTCACCAGTTGCGCCGTCCGGCACCGCCAACCCGGATAGTCCACGGGATCGTCGCGAACCTTTGCGCCCGGCACGGCCGCGAGCCGCTCCCGCGCGAAGGTTAGAGCCGCGGCTTCGCTCGCCGAGCCAGCGACGCGGCCGCCCAGATCGCACAGCGCCTGGAAGTCCGCCCACATCGCCGGGTCGCCGGGACTTGCCGGTGGCGAGAGTGGACGCCCCGTCGATGCGGCGTCCGTCACGGGACGCTGATCCCGACCGACTTGACGATTTCGGCCCAGCGCGCCGTGTCGCTCTCGATCAGAGCTTGGAACTGCGCGGGTGAGGCATGGGACGCCGTGACGCCCAGCGGCTCAAGGCGCGTCGCAAACTCGTGCGAGTCGAGAACGGCTTTGAGATCCCGCGTGAGGCGCGCGGCAATCTCCGACGGTAGGCCGGCCGGAGCGAGCACGCCCCACCAATGCTCGACGACGAGATCGATGCCGTTGTCCCTGAACGTCGGAATACTCGCCCGCGTCGCCAGCCGCGTTTCGCTTGCGATCGCGAGCGCACGAACGCGATCGAGAACCGAGCTTGCCGTCGCGAGCGTGGTGAAGCCCGACTGCACGTGACCGGCGACCAGATCGTTCATGGCCGGGCCGGCGCCGCGAAACGGCACATGCACGAGCTTGATGCCGGTTCTGGCCTGAAAGAGCTCCGCGGTGAGGTGGGTGGCGCTGCCGATACCGCCCGAGGCGATGGTGATCTTTTCCGGGTCGGCTTTCGCGAGCGCGACGAAGTCCCGGGCGGTCTCCGCCTTCACCGCCGGATTGACGAAAAAAAACATCGAAGCGGTGCCGATCAGACCGATCGGCGTGAAGTCGCGGACGGGATCGTAATGCACGCCCTTCTGGATCGCCGGAATGATGGTGTGGGGCATGTCCGCGAGCAGCAGGGTGTAGCCGTCCGGCGCGGATTTGGCGGCGACCTCGATGCCGAGGCGGCTGCCGGCGCCGGCGCGGTTGTCGATGACGATCGGCTGGCCGAGCGATTTCGACAACCGCTCGCCGAGAAGGCGGGCGAGCACATCGGAACTGCCGCCGGCCGCGTATGGCACGACGAGGGTAACGGGATGATCGGGATAGGGCTCGGCCGCCATCGCGGCGCCACCGAGGGCAACGAGAACGGCGAGAGCAAGCTTTGCCGACACTGCAGTTCCTTTCCGACGCAGATAATCCGGGTCTACAACTTTTTCCATGAAGCTCAAGGCGGTCGGCGGGCCCGTGACGCTGCGCGGGCCGCAGGACCCGAATAGCTCTTCTTCCCTACCCCCGATCCAACAATCAAGGCAGAATGCACGGCGTCGTCGCCCCTCTTTCAGCGAGCGAACGCCATGACACTTCCGCGTCGTCGATTTCTGCAGCTCACAGCCGGCGCGGCAGCGCTCGCGGCCCGAACGCGCGTCGCCAAAGCGCAGAGCTACCCGACGCGGCCGGTGCGCATCATCATCGGCTTTGCCGCCGGCGCCTCGGGCGACATCGCCGCGCGCGTGCTCGCGCAAGCGCTCAGCCAGCGGTTCGGGCAGCAATTCATCGTCGAGAACCGCAGCGGCGCCGGCAGCAACATCGCCACCAATTTCGTGGCGCACGCGCCGAACGACGGCTACACCTTGCTGCAAGGCACCGTCGCCAACACCATCAACCCCGTCATCACACCCAATCTTGGATTCGACTTCGTCAAGGACTTCGCGCCGATCTCGCTGTTTGCGACGCTGCCGAACATCCTGGTCGTGCACCCCTCGCTCGGCGTGCGGACCGTGCAAGAGCTCATCAAGCTCGCGCGCGAGAAACCAGGCCAATTGTCCTTCGGGTCGGCGGGCGTGGGCGGCACGTCGCATTTCACCGGCGAACTGTTCAACGTGATGGCGGGCACCAACCTCGTCCACGTGCCCTATCCGGGAACCGCCCAAGCCGCCACCGACCTGTTGAGCGGCCGCGTGCAGGTGATGTTCTCGCCGGCATCGACGGTGTTGCAATTCGTCGCCGAGGGCAAGCTCGTGGGACTCGCCTCGAGCGCTTCGCGCCGCGCGAGCGTGGCGCCGGATCTGCCGACCATTTCGGAGGCGGGGCTCGCCGGATTCGATACCTCGGGCTGGTTCGGGCTGCTGGCGCCGGCCGGCACGGCGCCCGAAATCATCGAGCGCCTCGCGGCGGCGTCCAACGAGGCAGCGAAATCTCCCGACGTCGTTGCCACGCTGGCCCGGCAGGGCTTCGACATGGCCGGCGGCAGCCCCGAGGAATTTGCCGCCTTCATCCGCGATGACTTGGCCAAATGGACGCGCGTCGCGACGGCGGCGGGACTCGCAGCCGGGCTGAAGCGGTAACGACGGCGCCGACGCAGATCATCGTCGCAAGGCAATCGCCGGCCACACGAGCACCGCAGCCCGACGATGCAATCCGTATGAGCCGAATGCGCTATATTGGCGCGAAACATCCACCGAACGGCCGAAACCAGCGTGAACCCCGTCGGCGCCAAACCCCTCATTGCCCTCACCGGAGCGACCGGCTTCATCGGGCAATGGCTGTTGCGGGAATTGCCCAAGCGCGGCTACCGGCTGCGCGTGCTGCTGCGACGCCCGAGCGTGGTGCCCATGGAGTCCGCGAGCGCCGTCGTCGGCGACCTCGCGCGGCCGCAAAACATGGCCGCCGCGCTTGCCGACGTCGGTGCGGTCATTCACTCGGCCGGCGTCGCTCACGCCATGTCCGGATTGCCCGAGGACGATTACCGCGTGCTCAATACCGAAGCTACGATCGCGCTCGCACGCGCGGCGCAGCGCGCGGGCGTCAAGCGTTTCATCTTTCTGTCCTCGATCCGCGCGCAGTCCGGGCCGACCGCGGACCACGTCCTGACCGAGGATCTCGCGCCGCAACCGACCGAGGCCTATGGCCGCTCCAAGCTGGCGGCGGAGCAGGGACTGGCGGAGCTCGGCCTCGACTGGGTCGCGCTGCGGCTGGTCCTAGTTTATGGCGCCGGCGTGAAGGGCAACATGGCGGAGCTCCTGCGCTTTGCGCGCGCGCCCTATCCGCTGCCGTTGGGCGCGCTCAACGGGCGGCGATCGCTGCTCGCGCTCGACAATCTGGTGGCGGCCATCGATACGGTGCTGGCCGCGCCGGGACCGCTGCGGCGGCCGCTGCTTGTGGCTGATCCCGCGGCGCTGACCATTCCGGAGATGATTACGGCCATGCGCCGCGGTCTCGGGCGCTCCCCCGGCCTGATCCCGGTGCCGCAGTCCTTGCTCAAAACGGCGTTGCGCGCGGCGGGCCGCACGGAAATCTACCAACGGCTGGCCGGCTCGCTGGTGGCGGACCCCGCCGCGCTGTTGCGGCTCGGTTGGACGCCGCCGGTCGCCACGGCGGATGCGCTGGCAGCGCTCGCGCGAAGCTAGTGCGCGTTCCGGTCGGTTTGCCTCAGCATTCCGCACCCACACACGTCACCCGCGGGCTTGACCACGCAAGTCGGGTTTACCCGACTTGCGCACTAAAGCGCCCGAAATCGGGTAGACCCGATTTCGGGTGGTCCATCATTCTTTGCAAGTACTTTTTGCGAAGAGGATGGATTGCCGGGTCATAAGCGCGTTCACGCGCGTCTTCCGACGCGCTATGCCCGGCAATGACGAAATGGGTCGAAACGCACATGCCCGGCACAAGCCGGGCATGTGACGAGACGTCTGCGTTGAAGGTCAGCGCGTGAGCACGATGAAGTCCGTGCCCTTGCCGGTCTCCCCGCCAAGCCCCTTGTCCGAGATGATGAGCGAGGCGCCGGGCGACATCAGCTCGGAAATCCGCTCGAGCGCATCCTGCGGGATGGTGACGCGAGCGAGCGCTTCGCTCGCGGTCGATGCCGGCGCTACCACCGGCGCTGCCGCCGGTTCAAGCCGCTTGCCCTTTACCGATTTCTTGACCGGCGCCGATCGGGCGCCCGGCATCGACACCACGTTCCAGCGCAGCGTCGTATTGTCGTCATTGACGGCCAAGGCGGTGAAGACGTGGGTGCCGAGCGGCCGATCTGGCTCTTCGAACGTCACCGGCGCATCTAACACCGGCTCGAAGCCCTTGCGCACGAACAGCTTGCCTTCCTTGCGGCTGATGAACACGGAGATCGGGCCGGGCTTGAGTGGCTTCGGCTCCGCCGGCTTGAGCTCCGGTCCCGTGGTTTCGCGCGGTGTCCCGAGCGCGTAGGCCATGGCATCAAGCGCTGGCGTGAGAGGTTTGGAGACGTCAAACACCGTGTTGGATGCTTGCCCGTCGCGCTTCGCCGCGCTGAGCTGCGCCAACCCGAGCGCATTGAAAGCGCCGCCGACCGTCTCTGCCGAACCGGCTTGCGCTTCGCCCTTCGGCTCGGCCGGCTCGCGCTTGATCGTGAACAAGTGCTCGTTGGAAATCGCAACCGGCGTGACTTCGCCGTGGGCGATGATGACGCGCACGCCGAGCTTGGTGATGCCCCACATCTGGCGGGCGAACGCGCCAGGGAGGCGGATGCAGCCGTGCGATGCCGGCGAGTTCGGGACCACGCCTTCGTGCATGGCGACACCCGACCAGGTGATCCGCTGCATGAAATACATCGGCGCGTTGTAATAGATATTGGAGCGGTGCCAGCGATCCTTCTGGATGATGCTGAACACCCCGGTCGGCGTCGGATGGCCCGGCACCCCGGTCGAGACGCGCGAATGCGCGATGGGTTCACCGTCGGAATAGAGGGTGAGCCGCTGCTTGTCGATCGAGATGACGACGCTGAGTAGCCCCTTCGCCTTGGCGGCCACGTCGTCCGTGCTCGCCTTCGCCTTTGCCGGGGACTTCTCACGCGACGCCACGACCAGGCGGTTCGGCTTTACCACCGACCGTCCGGCCTCGTACTGCGGCGCTGCGTTGAGCGGAAAGGCATTCGCGGAGCTAAGACCGGCGAGCAAGGCGGCGCTCGCCGTCATGGCTAAGAGGCTCTCCCGATTGCGGAAATAAGCCGACCGGCCCGCATTGGGCCGCTGAGACTTCTGCACGAAATCCCCCCTTTGGTGCGCCGTGACGCGGAACTCCTATGAGACCCGCTTGGGCTCAAAGGGTTAGTCGCGTGGGACGCCAAAAGGTTCGAGGGCGGCAAGGCCCGAATTTTCGTTAATTGTGGCGGGTGGCGTCCGGATCAGGCCTCAGGGGCTGGAAAGCGCGCGGGCTTCACGTCGTGGCTCCCTCCACACCTGATTCCCGCCTCCTCACTCGTGACGGGCGCAGCGCGTCGAGCGCCCACGCGCCGCCGCCATGGGCAAACAGCACCAGGAGCCCGCCGGCGATCGCCAAATCCTTCTCGAAATGCAGGAGCTGATTGCGATCGCCGAATTTGGTGTGAAAGAGCACGGCGGTGGCGAGGCAAAATCCGGCAAGGAGGAGCGCGGCGGCGCGGGTGTGGTAGCCGCCGAGGATCAGAATTCCACACCCCAATTCGGCCGCAATAGCGAGCGGCAACAGCTGCCTGGGCACGCCGAAAGCCTGCATGTAGGTGAGCGCGGCCGAATAGCCCGTGAGCTTGCTCCAGGCCTCGTGCAGGAATATCGCCGCGAGCAGGAGGCGGCCGACAAGCGCGGCCGCCGCCATCACGGGTGACGCCATCGTCGAGCCTCAGTTGACCTTGGCCGAGGCTCCGGCGATCGCGTGCTCGAGATCGGCCAGCTCCTCGCAGCCGCCGGGACAGAGCTTTTTCAGGAGCACGACGTTCTCGCGCGCCTTATCGACCTGCCCGGTTTCCACGTAGAGTTCGCCCAGATATTCGAGTGCGCCCTTGTGCTCGGGGTCGAACTCGAGGGCCTTGCGGTAGAAAGTATAGGCCTGCTTGTAGTCGCCGGTCTTGCGCAGGCTAAAACCCATCAGGTTGTAGACATCGGCGTGCTGATGGGTCTCGAGCATCGGGGTCAGCTCTGCAATCGCGGCTTTGTAATCCTTGGCCTTGATCTTGGCGCGCACGGAGGTGAGGTCCGGCGCGTCGCGGGAGGTGACGTTATCCACGGCGAGCGCGCCGGTGGCAGCAAGAGAGGCGCCGACGAGCAACACCGAAAGCCAAAGCGCAGGCGTTTTCATGATGATCTCCGTTTCGATTGCAGCGTGAGCTAAGTCGCCGAGGCTGCCGCTCACGTCTTCATGACGGTCAGCGCATAGCCCGCGCCGTCCTTGCTGATGGTGCCCGCGCCCGGGAACGGGAAGTGATAGCCGCAGATCATGACCTTGTCGGCGATCACGCGGTCGAGCAGCTTGCGGCGCGACTCCTCGGCCATGGTCGCGTTTTGGTCGTACTGACCGTGCCAGCCCGGATTGGCCACCACCAACGCCGGCACATAGGCCGTGTCGTTGGAGATCATGAGCTGGCTGGAGCCGGACGACAGATGGAAGGCCCGATGGCCGGGGGTGTGACCGGGCGAGCTGACGAAGCGGATGCCGGGCGCCACTTCGGGTTCGCCTTCCACTTGGCGAATGTTCTTCCAGGTCGGGAACACGGCCTGGATGCGACGCGCCAGTCCTTTGCGCGCCTCGGGCAGGCGGTCGATCACCGCCGGGTCGGTCCAGAACTTGTATTCCACATCCGAAATGACGAGCTCGGCGTTGGGGTACACCGGCTTGTTGGTGTCTTTTTCCATCAGCCCGAAGATGTGATCGGGATGACAATGGGAGATGAGAATGGTCTCGATCTTGGCGGGGTCGATACCGGCCGCCTTCATGTTGGCCGCGAGCTTGCCGGCGGTGGGCTGCACCTGTCCGCCCGTGCCGCTGTCGCACATGATGGTCTTGCCGCCGGTCTTGATCACCAGCACCGTGAATGGGATCGAGACAAAGTCGGGCGACAATCCCGCCTTCACCATCGCCGCCTTGACTTCTTCGACCGAGGCATTGGCGATGAAGGCCGGGTCGTGCGGCTTCTCCCAGATGCCGTCGTAAAGCGCGGTGACTTCGGCCGCGCCCACCTTGTAAGTCATGAATCCCTTGGCCGGATCGGGGGTCTTCTGCGCGAAGGCCGGCGAGACCGCGAGCCGGGCATTGAGGCCGAGCGCCGCCGCCATGGCGGTGGAAACCACGAAGTCGCGACGCGACAGATTGAGCATGGGCCATCTCCTCGAGAAAAATACGCCGCCGGCGCCGCTTGCGCCGACGGAGCCAAGACTCGGGGTCTGGGCGCTTTATTCCCGGCCAAAACCTTCCCTGAGGGCCGGAACACTGTCACATCGGCTTGAACGCCCGGTCGACCTCGACGTCGATGAGCGTCGGGCCCCCATTCTTGAAAGCGTGCGCGATGAGATCGGTGGTCTCGTGCACGGTCTTGGCGCGCTCCGCGGCAACGCCGAGCGAGCGCGCCAGCGCCACGAAATCGATCTTGGGATCGAGCAGCTCCATGCCGACATAGCTGTCGGCCTGCTCGGCGAGCCCGCGCATGGCGTGCAGGCGCTGCTTGAGAATGCGATAGGAGCTGTTGTTGAGGATCACGAAGACGGCGTCGATGCGATAGCGCGCGGCGGTCCAAAGCCCCTGGCAGGTATACATCGCGCTGCCGTCGCCGATGAGGCCGACCACCGGCCGCTCGGGCAATGCGAGCTTGACGCCGATGGTGGCAGGGAGGCCCCAGCCGATGCCGCCGCCGCGCAAGCCGAAATAGCTCTGCGGGTCGTCGCTGCGGATGAGCTGGCGGATGCCGGGGGCGGAGGAGAGCGCCTCCTCGATGACGACCGCGTCCTTCGGCAGCATCTCTCCGATGGCATGCAGCAAAGCGAGCGGCTGCACCGGGCTCGCTTGCGCGAGCGCGCGCGCTTTCGCGGTGAGCGCATCGCGTTCGGCGGCGATCGCGCTGGTCGCAGCCGCGAACCGCTCGCGCGCGGCGCCGCACGCGCCGCTGCTCAAGCGTTCGCGCACGGCGGCGGTGATGTCCGGCAGCGTGGCCTTCGGATCGCCGAGGATGGCGACCGCCGGCGGATAGTTCTTGCCGAGCTCCCAGGGATCGACGTCGAGATGGATCAGCTTGATCGCGGCCGGCATCGGATCGACGTCGGAGGGCAGCGACAGGGTGAACAGATCGCCGCCGACCGAGAACAGCACGTCGTACTGGTCGAGCACTTTGCGCACGTCCGGCGCCAGGCGGATCATGGAGCCGCGGAACAGCGGATGCGAGGCCGGAAACGACGCCGTGCTCGGGACGAATTCGGTGTAAACGGGCGCGCCGAGGAGCTCCGCGAGCTCGATGAGTTCGGCATGCGCGCGGCTCTGCGCCACCGCATCACCGGCCATGATCAGCGGACGCTTGGCATCGGCGAGCAAGGCCGCGGCCGCTTCGACCGCGGCGCGATCCCCGCGCAGGCGCGGCGCGATGCGCGTCGGAGCGGAGAGGTCGATGTTGCCGTCGGCGCGCAGGATATCGCCGGGCAGCGAGAGAAACACCGGCCCGGTGGGCGGCGCCAGCGCGGTCTTGGCGGCGCGATGCACGAGCCGCGGCAGATCGGCGAGGCGATGCACCTCGGACGACCATTTCACCAGCGGGCGGGCGATGGTCGGAAGGTCCGCCCACAGAATCGGTTCGGTGGCGTTGAAGCTCTGCTCGTGCTGGCCGGCGGTCACGAGAATGGGCGAGCCCGCCTTCTGCGCGTCGTAGAGCATGCCCATGGCGTTGCCCAGGCCAGGCGTGACATGGAGATTGACCACCGCGAGCTTGCCCGACGCCTGCGCATAGCCGTCCGCCATCGCCATGACGGCTGCCTCCTGCAAGCCGAGCAGGTAACGCAGCTCATTCTCGGTCGCGAACGCGTCCATCAGCGGCAATTCGGTAGTGCCGGGATTTCCGAACATGATCTCGACGCCTTCCTGCTTGAGCAGATCGAGGAAGGCGCGCTTTCCGGACATGACGGGCAAGACGTTCTCCCAGGGTTGGGGGGTCAGTGGTGGCGCATCGCGAGGCCGCAGCTGCCGCCAACGTCGGCGGTGGAACAACAGCCGCGGCTTCGATCGCACATCATAGTGCGGCGATGCGCGGCGAGCGAGGGTTGGCGCGCGCAGGAAGGACGCGGATTTCGCCGCCGCGGCCAAGGCGTCCAAACGAGAGCCGGACGATGGGGAGCATCTCGCGGCGTCGATCATGAAAATCTACGCGACGCCCAAGCCGATCGTGGCTAAAATCACCGGCCTGATCAAATAGGGCGCTGGCCTGATCCGGCTAAAGCCGGCCCGAGACTTGATCCGGAACAGCCGATTGGCCCTGCGAAGCCAGGAACGCGATGAACTACGACCGACGCGACGCGAAGGATTATGCCCGCGAGCATTTCAAAGGCATTTGGGCGGCCGCGTTGACGCCGTTTGCGCCCAACCTGGCGCTCGACGAGGCGGGCCTGCGCAGGAACCTGCGCCACTGGGTCGACGATCTCGGCATCGACGGCGTTTTCGTCTGCGGCAAGCAAGGCGAGTTCTTCTCCATGTCGGTCGCCGAGCGCAAGCGCAGCTTCGACGTAGCGGTCGAGGAGCTGGGCGGCCATCGCACGATCCTGTCGTGCTCGGATCAAAATCTCGACACCGTCATCGATCTCGCCAGGCACGCGCAGGCGATCGGCGCCGACTACATCGTGGTGCATGCGCCCGTGCTGCATTTCGCCCACACGCAGGACGACACGCTCTACCAATATTACCAAACCATCAGCGCGCAGGTGGAGATCGGCATCGCGCTGTGGAGCCATCCCGACAGCGGCTATCTGATGAGCCCGGAATTGTGCGCCCGCGTCGCCGACATCCCGAACGTGGTCGCCATCAAATACAGCGTGCCGCGGGACATGTATGCGCGGCTGACGCGGCTTGCCGGCGACAAAATCCTGGTCAGCACCGCCTCCGAAGAGGAATGGTTCGACAACATCGTCGAGCTCGGGTGGCGGCTCTATCTCTGCTCCTCCCCACCCTACTTGCTGCAGACCAAGGCGGATCGCCGCATGCGCGAATACACCGATCTTGCCTTCCGCGGCGAAGTCGCGCGCGCGAAGGCCGTACGCGACAGCCTCGATCCGGTGCGCGAGGCGATTCGGCGCACGCGGCCGGCGGAAAAATTTCATGCCCACTCGAAATGCTGGCAGGAGCTTTTGGGACAAACCGGCGGCGCGGTGCGCCGGCCGTTGCTCGAGCTCGCGCCGGCGGAGAGAGACGCCACGCGCCGCGCGTTCGAGACTTGCGGCTTGAAGCTCGGCGCGGGCAGCGAGCGTTCGTCGGCGGCTTGAGCGAACGAGGAGACGACATGCGACGACTCCACGCCTTCAATTTTCAGAACTGGATCAACGAGAATCAGCATCTGCTCAAGCCGCCGGTGGGCAACAAGAAAGTATTCGAGGACGGCGAGATGACCGTGCAGGTCGTCGGCGGGCCGAACGAGCGCACGGACTATCATGACGATCCGGTGGAGGAGTTCTTCTACCAGCTCAAAGGCGACATGCTGCTCAAGGTCGTCGACAACGGCAATTTCTACGACGTCCCCATTCGCGAAGGAGAGGTTTTCCTGCTGCCGCCGCACGTGCGCCACTCCCCGCAGCGACCGCAGGAGG
>Ga0310916_10001261_pt1 | contig 14926 bp, 16 predicted proteins | sample GREbulkMGLF176_FD_203444 | JGI IMG/M metagenome (GOLD analysis project Ga0310916, IMG submission 203444) | Lab enrichment of tropical soil microbial communities from Luquillo Experimental Forest, Puerto Rico - GRE.bulkMG.LF176 | ecosystem: Environmental > Terrestrial > Soil > Tropical forest >...
AGCCCACCACCTGCGACCCCACCGCCGAGACTGAATTTGCTACTCCCATTGCGCCGGTATTGCGGCGCGCATCGGTCAAAATCTGATCTTCTTTCGCTTTGGAATAATTATAACCTTCGTGCAAGTCAGTGCCGCGTTTGTATGCCCGCGATGGCAATCCGGCATAAAGCGCCGTCGCGCTCTAATCACCCAACGGCAGCTTGATCTGCCCTGCGTCCCACTCGATCACCTCAAACATCATCCCGCGCTTGATCATTTCTGTTTCGAGGTCGGCTGCGAGTTTTCTCCATTCGCCGGTGTCTCGAATCCGGAATCGAGGCTCATCCCCGCCGCTTGTGAGCGAGTCGTCGGCCTTGAGAGCGGCACGAATAGTCTCATAGAGCAACGTCAGACCATCATTCGCGAGCGCCTGATAATTCATTGCGCCATAACCACGATTTGCGCCGTGCAATGCAGGCTGAAAAAAGTAAATGCCGGACGTGCCGCCAACAACCGGGATTGCGAGACATGGCGATTTGGGCACCTTACCGGCTATGGTTGGCCTTTCGCCAGCGTGTCCTAGCCGAGGCTGGCTGAGAGGGCGCATGGTATGAGGCGACTTGGGAGCAATTCCCTCGCCGAAATTCGCGCCCGGCACCTTCGGTTGTACAGACCGGGGCGGGACCCTGTCAGCCGAACCGGCACCGATGACAGCGACACCAGCGCTGGCAATGCCACGCCCGAGCGAAAATGCGACCGCAGTCCGACCACAATGGCGTCCAACGAAAACCCGGTCGGATAGGTACAACGCTTCCCGATACAGCGCGTATCAGGGGGACACCACGTGCGCCACGAACGCCAATTGCTTGCAGTCACGGAAGAAACGGACGATTTCAACTTCAACTTCCAAATTGCCAATCTGGGTGCGAGACATGCCTGCCGCGTCAGGGTTCGCGCGACCAGCAAGACACAGGCGGCGAGTTTTATTCGAGACAACTGGCCCACGATCGAAGCCCTTGCCCGACGCAATCTGGCAAACAGCCCCGCCAGGTCGAAGCTGATCAAGCTCCAGGCAGGCTAGGCCTTTTCAACGATTTCTGTGCGCCGGCGCCCGACCGCGACGTTTTGCGCCGCGCGCACCACATCGGTTGAGAGTGATCTTCGTCACATAAGGCCCGGCCGAAACGCCCTACTGTCTCCCCACGCCTTCACCGCCACACGGGAGACTCAACATGCGCAAGTTCATTCTGGTTGCCGCGATGCTCCTGGCTTCCGCCAGCGCGCAAGCCGGCGTGTCCCGCAGCCTGATCCTCGCAGCGAACGACGAGGTGACGACGCCAGCGCAGCCTGCAACCACCACGACGACTGCTCCGGCCCCGCCTGCCACCACGCCTGCCACCACAACGCCTTCCGCCGATACGCCGAAATTCGTCGAGCGTCCCGCCGCTGTCGCACCGACCGCGACGCCGACCACGACCACGCCGGCAACGCCGGCCAAGACGACCACCACCGGTACGCCGAAAACCACGAAGCCGGTCGCCAGCGACCCCAAGGCCGACAAGGCCAAGCGCCGTCGCGATACCGAAGCGCGCGTGATCTACGAGCTGCACCGTCACGGCATTTACTGGTAAGTCTCCCACGAACTAAAGCGCCCCCGGATCAAATCCCGAGGGCGCTCTTTTCCTTCATCCCTTTGTTACCGTCATGCCCGGGCTTGACCAGGGGCGTCACGATTGAGGGGCGTGGTTGCGGCTCTGCCTCTTCCGCAGAGTTATTGCGATACCGTTTGCACCACGCTCGAGACCGGGCGCGAGGAGACGGTCGGCAGCTTCAGATCCTTTGCCAGCGCCTCGTCGTATTCCGGCAGTGTCGAAAACTGCGTCTTCGCCTTCATCTGCACGACCTTGTAGCCGCCGGCTTTCAGCCGGCGCAGCAGCGTCGGCAATGCTTCTGCGGTGTGCTTCTGGAAATCGTGCATCAGGATGATGCCCTTGCCGAGCTTGTCGACCTTGGTCATCACGGTGTTCACGATCTTGTCGGGACTGCTCTCCTTGCGGAAGTCGAAGGAATCGAGATCGCAGGAGAACATCGCGACGTTGCGAGACCCGAGATAGGTCATGGTTTGCGGATTGTGCTCGAGCTGCGGGAAGCGGAAGAACGGCGACGGATTGGTGCCGAGCGCCCATTTCACCGCGGAAAATCCCTTCTCGACCTCATCCTTGGCCATCTGCTCGGTCATCTTCTTGCCGTTCAGGTTGGCGTGCGACCAGGTGTGCGCACCCACCGTGTGACCGGCGGCCAGAACCTGGCGCAGGATCTCCGGATGATAGGTGGCGTGCTTGCCGATCGGGAAGAACACGGCTTTCGTGCACTCGTCATCGAGCGCCTTCAACACCGCGGGCGTGTTGCCTGGCCACGGTCCGTCGTCGAAGGTAAGCACGACCTCCTTCGGCTCGAGGAAATCGAGCTGCTTGAAATGTTCGAAGCCGAAGCTGGGGCCGCCCGTGGTGTCGATCTCGACCACGCGGCCGACGCCGAGGGCGTCCGGATTGGCGCAATTCGCCTTTAGCGTGGGGACTGCGGCCGCGGGCAACGCGGCCAGCCGTGAGGACAGCGAGGCCGTGACCTCGACATCGTCGTCTTTGGCGTCGAGCCTTGCCGGCAACGGATCGGCCGGCCTGGCCGCTATGGTTTTCGGGGGAGCCGCGTCGGCGCGCGGCGCAGTGGTCCAATACCACACTCCGGCGATCGCAATCGCCGCAACAACACTGGCCAGCATCAGGCCCAACGCATTACGCATCGCCACTCCAATCACGCTACTGAAACGGATGCGCTGTCTTCGCGCTCAGCCATTCAAGCAAAGAAAGTCTTAACGCCGTCCCAACACGGATCGCTTTGGCCTGTGATTTCCGGCGGATGTGCCATTGTGACGCGTGTCACAGTCGACCAGCGCGAGTGACGGTCATCACAGTTGAAACGGCGCGACTCCCGCATCCTGGGCTCCGATCTGAAACGGGCCCGCCGTCGCGGTGCCAATGGGAGCCGAACATGACCGCATCGTTCACCAGCAAGCTTCGCCAGGCCGGTTTGGTGCTGGCCTTCGCCGTCTCTCTGTCGGCGCTGTCGTCCAATCCGTCCTTCGCGTTCTCTGCCGAAGCGCGGCAGATGTGCACCGGCGACGCCTTCAAATTCTGCAGCGCCGAGATTCCGAATATCCCGGCGGTCACCTCCTGCATGATCAAGCACCGCAGTGAATTAAGCGCCGGTTGCCGCGCGGTGATGGACAGGGACCTCTCCGCCAAGGGCAAGAGGGTCGCCGAGAACGACTGATCTTCGTGCGAAATCGTCGCGACGCAGACCATCAAAGACCTGCGTCGTTTTGCTGCGCATGCGCGCGCCCGGAACAAATCGATTGCCGCAGGGTAGCCTGCGCTCTAGAACGCCAAGGCGCGATGGCTGATCGCCGGCGAGCCCAAGAGGCGTTATATGAAGAGGTTGCTTTTCGTTTTTCCGCTTGTTCTGACCGCTTTCAGTGCATCGGCGCAGACCCCGCACGAGCACGATGCTTGCGCGCGGGACGTTGCGCGCTTTTGCCGCGCTGTCATGAATGGCGGCGATTCGGTCGTGCTCGCTTGTCTGCAGCAGAACCGTCAGCGCATCTCCCGGGCCTGCAACAAGGTGATGACCGAGCACGGGCAATAGATCGCCAGCGCACTGTCTCTTGCGTCATCCGGGGCCTGCGTCTTCGGCGCATCCCGGAATGACGATGCAGAGTGTTACGTGCTGCTTCCTGCCGCGCTTGCCACCACCGGCAGCACTTCGCTCGCCGCGCGGTCCGGCGTCTCCTCTTTCCAGCGCACCGAGCCGAACGGCCGCTCCAGCATGCGGCGGATGCGGACCGGATCGGACCCTGAGTGAAAAGCGATTGCCTGCTGGTGCAGCGCGCGCTCCGTTTGCGTCGCGCGGTTGCGTTGGCGCAGGTAATCGAGCCAGGTCGGGCAGTGATAGCGCTCGGTCCACAGCTCGGGATCGGCAATGTCGCGCGCCAGCGACCAGCCATAGGCGCCGCTGCGCTGCCGGGACAACTGCACGTCTTGCATCACATTATGGAAGGCGCGCGCGCTCTCCTGCGCCACGCGATACTCGATCTCCACCACCAGGGGGCCGCTGCGCGCGGTGAGCTGAAGCTGGACCTCGGGATCGGCCAGCACCTCGGCATCCTCGCTGCGCGCACCGATCCGCGGCATCGGCAGCAAGAGGCCGAGCAGGGGAGAGCACAGCATCAGCCCGGCCGAAACCAAAAGCGCGGTCTCGACGCCGGCGAGATCGGTCAGATGTCCCCAGCCCCAGCTTCCGATCGCAATCCCGCCCGCGATCGACGCCTGGAAGGCCGCGAGCGACCGTCCGGCGACCCAGCGCGGTGCCGAGAGCTGCACGCCGATGTTGAACAAGGCGACCGCGAGCATCCAGGCGGCGCCTGCCACCACCAGCGCCGCGGCGGTCAGCACCGGCTCGCGGCTCAGACCGACGGCTCCGATCGCTCCGCCCATCGACAGGGCGCAGACGCGGATCGCGGATTCGCCCCGCATCTGTTTGCGCACCGCACCGATATTGAGCGCGCCGACCACGGCGCCCATGCCGAATGCGCCCAGCATGATGCCATAGGTTTGCGCGCCGCCATGCAGGAGGTCGCGGACCACGAGCGGCATCAGCGCCGACACCGAGCCGCCGATCACGCCGGTGACGAAGGTGCGGGTCAGCACGATCTTGATCGGCGGCGAATTGGTGATGTAGCGCACGCCCGAGACGATGGCGCGGCTGAGCTTTTCGCGCGGAAGGCGCGACGGTTCGCTGACGCGATTCCACAGAAACAGCACGGTCAGAAGCGGCAGATACAGCACAGCGTTCGCGGCAAACGCTGCGACCGCGCCGGCGGTTGCCACCACGACGCCGCCGATCGCCGGGCCGAAGCTGCGCGCGATGTTGTAGCTGATGCCGTTCAGCGCGACCGCCGCGGGTAGCGTCTCCGAGGGCACCTGCTCGCTGACCGAGGATTGCCAGGCCGGACCGAACAATGCCATGCCGCTGCCGACCACGAAGCAAAGCGAAAGCAGGATGCTGGGTGTAATGAGAGAAAACCAGGCCAGCACGGTGAGCACGGTCGCGCCGACGAGGGCGATCGACAGCGACACCATCGCCACGATCCGGCGGTCATGCATGTCGGCGATGGCGCCCGCCGGCATCGAGATCAGCATCACCGGCAGCATCAGCGCGGTCTGCACCAGCGCGACCTTGTCGGCGGAGGCCGCCATCTGTGTCATCGCCCAGGCGGCGCCGACGCCCTGGATCAGGATCCCGAGATTGGAGAGCAGGCTCGCGAGCCAGATGCGGCGGAAGACCGAATGGCGCAGCGGCGCGGTGATGCCGTCGGCGTTCAATATCTGACGTTTCGGCGGTTCGGTCATATCCGGTTCCGTTCAGCCTGGCTTTGCGATTCCCTAAGTCAGTGATGCCCGCGAAAGTGCTGTCCTGTCCAGTGGTTAGGTGACCGTCGGCGTTCAATGAGGCGGCCGGCATGCAGGCCGCCTCGATCAAACCCGAAGGATTGTCGGGACAGGGAAGTAATACTCGCGCTTTGGTCACGAAGAAGAGATCAAAGCCCACGCGTCGGCCGATGTCGGAAATCAGGTTGCGGTCGTCGAATGGACTGACTAGCTGTCTAATTGCTCCTGTCCCGAGGCCGTTCAATGAGCATTGCCGAAGTCTACGACTTGCCGGTCGCGCGAAGGCCTCTGGTGCCGCCGAGCCCGCCGCGCGCCGCCGACGACATGACCTTGTTCGGGAAGGTCCGGGCGATGCGGCAAAGCGCGATCAGCACCTGGGCCCAGCGCGCCTATGAGGAAGACATCATCCGCGGCCGCTTCTTCGGCCGCAACAGCTTCATCGTCAACGCGCCGGACGCGATCCGGCATGTGCTGGTCGACAATTACGAGAATTATACGCGCACGCCGGTCGGCATGCGCGTGCTTCGTCCGGTGCTTGGCGAGGGCCTCCTGATCGCGGAGGGCAAGGCCTGGAAGCACCAGCGGCGAACGCTCGCGCCGGCGTTCACGCCGCGCGCGGTCGGGATGCTTGTCCCGCACATGGTTGCGGTGATCGGGGAGACGGTCGAAGCCCTGAAGCAAAATCAGGGCGCGCCGATCGACCTGCGCCATGTCATGCAGCACATGACGCTGGAGATCGCCGGTCGCACCATGTTTTCCTTCGAGATGGGCCGGCACGGCTCGACGCTGCGCGATTTTGTCATGGAATACGGCGAACGCCTGGCGCGGCCGCATTTTCTCGACATGCTGTTGCCCCTGTCGTGGCCGAGCCCGCAGGATTTTTCGCGCGCGCGTTTTCGCAAGCGGTGGACCGCGTTCATTGCGATGTTGATGGCGGAGCGCCGCGCGGCCGGCAAGACCGAGGGCGCGCCGCCGCGCGATCTGTTCGATCTGATGGGCGAAGCACGCGATCCCGAAACCGGCAAGGCTTTCACCGACCAGCAGCTCGGCGACGAGGTGGCGACCATGATCCTCGCCGGCCACGAGACTACCGCGACCGCGCTGTTCTGGTCGCTCTATCTGCTCTCGCTCGATCCGGCGACACAGGATGAGGTGGCGGCCGAGGTAACCGCACTGCCTGCGGATACCGCCTCCGACGTCGAGCGGCTGAAATTTACCCGCGCTGCCATCGACGAGACCATGCGGCTTTATCCGCCGGCCTTTTTGATTGCGCGCGCAGCCCATGCGGACGACACCATCGCGGGCTACCCGGTGCGCAAGGGCGACCTGATCATGATCGCGCCGTGGCTGTTGCACCGGCATGAAAAGCTCTGGCGCGAGCCCAACGCCTTCGTGCCCTCGCGCTTCATGCCGCCGGCCCCGCCGCCTGATCGTTTCGCCTATCTGCCGTTCGGCGTCGGCGCGCGAGTCTGCATCGGCGCGCATTTCGCGCTGGTCGAGGCGACGCTGGCGCTTGCCCGTTTGATCGGCGCGTTTCGCATCGAACTCATCGACAAGGCGCCTGTGATGCCGGTCGGCGTCGTGACGACGCAGCCCGACCGTTCGCCGATGTTTGTGATCAAACCACGCCGGGTGATTCCATGAGCGACATCAAGTCCCAGATTTCGGTTCTGAAGCAGACCGCCGACCCGGCGGTCGCGGATGCGATCGCGCGGCTGATCGCGAATGGAGAAGATTTCGAACTCAATCGCATCAATGCGCTGGATTTTTCCAATCACAACTCGCTCGACGAAGAGAAGGTGATTTCCGGGTTCTTGCACGCCTCGCGGCTTGGCCTGTTCGATCTGAGCTGGAACGTGCTGTGCCCCGGCTGCGGCGGTGTACTCGGTGCCCACGACACGCTGAAATCGCTGCGCCCCGACGACTATCATTGCGGGCTTTGTGCTTGCGGCTATGAGCCCTCCGTCGACGAGCAGGTCGAGGTCGCCTTCACCGTCAGCCCCAAGATCAGACGGGTTGCCGCACACGAGCCAAACACGTTGCCGTTCTGGGAATACTACCGGCAGGTTTTCTGGAGCTCCGGGATCGACCTCAACAAGGACAACTTTGCCTCGATGAAGGACGAGGTAGCCCTCGAGACGCTGGAGCTGCCTCCTGACGAGAAGGCCGTGATGTCGCTGCAACTGCCGCCGCACTTCATCATCGTGTTCGAGCCGGTAACGCACTCCGCCCAGTTCATCGACGTACAGGGCGAGCCGACCAAGGAGCGTCAGCAGCTTTCGCTGGTCTACAACAAGGCGCATCCGCCGACCGGATCGATGACCCTGCGTCCGGGACCGTTGCGGCTGTCGCTCGACAACCAGTCCGGCCTGCGCGTGCTGCCCGGCATCTTCGTTGCCGGCGACAAGCTGCATGAGTTGCTCGGCAAGCGCCGGCCGTTCCTTACGGCAAAGCGCATGCTGTCCAACCAGACTTTCCGCGACGTCTTCAAGGCCGACAATCTCAATGTCGATCAGCGGCTGAAGATCACCTCGCTGACTTTCCTGTTCACCGACTTGAAGGGGTCGACTGCGCTCTATGAGCGGGTCGGGGACCTCGCCGCGTTCGATCTGGTGCGCGCGCATTTCCGCGCGCTGCTCGACATCATCGCGTCGGAGAAAGGTGCCGTGGTGAAGACCATCGGCGATGCGGTGATGGCGACGTTCATTCGTCCCGAAAACGCGCTGATGGCGGGCCTGAAAATGCGCGCTGCGATGGGTGAGCTCAACAAACAACGCGGCAGCAAGGACCTGGTCGTCAAGATCGGCATCCATGAAGGCCCATGTCTTGCGGTCATGCTCAACGAACGGCAGGATTATTTCGGCCAGACCGTCAACATCGCCGCGCGGGTGCAGAGCTTGTCGACGTCGCAGGAGATCCATATCACCGCACCGGTGATCGAATCCCCCGGGGTGGTCACGATCCTGGAGAAAGAGGAGATCAGGCCGATCCAGAAGCACGCGGCACTGCGCGGCATTGCCGACAAAATGGTGGTGTACGAAATACCTTAGGTGTCGTTGCGCGAAGCAATCCAGCTCACTGTCTCCTTCTCGCAATGCGCTGGATGTCTGGTTCCAAAAATTGCCGAAACGTAATGTCGCATGCGAAGTTTTTCGCATTGTACGCGCGGGCTTTTCAACTCATATACAACCAAGTCTCGCCTCGCGGCGGACAATGGAAACACAAGTCATTGCGGCGGAAAAACATGCTCGACGGATTGCGCCAATTCATTGCCGAAGTTGTTGCTCCCCAAAACTCCCAGGGTCGTTTTTTCGACGATACCGGCTATCGCATGGCGGCGACGGCACTCCTGATCCATATCATCTCTCTCGACGGCGAACCGTCGGACCGAGAAAAGCGCAAGCTTCACAGCCTGGTCGAAAGCCAGTTCGGGCTCGACCCGGGTACCGCCGACAAATTGATTGCTTCCGCCACCCTGGTGGAAGGCGAGGCGGTCGATCTCTATCATTTCACCAGCGTGATCATGCGCGAGGTCGACGAGGCCGGGCGCCTGCGGATCGTCGAGATGATGTGGGAATTGGTCTACGCGGACGGCCAGGTCAGCGAGTTCGAGGACAACGTCGTCTGGCGCGCAGCCGACCTGCTCGCGGTGTCTTCGCGCGACCGCATCGAACTCAAGCACCGCGTCGCCGATAGGCGGTCGGCATCGGTCGGGGGCGAGTAAGGGTCACCGCAAGCCGCGGCGAAGCGTCGCGCCGTACTGCGGCTTTTTGGCTCGTGCCCGCATGCCCGGACATGAAGAAACTTTAATGTAGACGCCGCTTGCCGCCGACTGCGGCAGGTCAGCTAATCCCCAACAGACTTTAGCATTCTGCATTTGCGCAAGGCTGCCTGCTTGCGGGACGGCTTGCATCCGTCCTAAAGCCTATGCTCTCGTCGGTTTTCGACATCATAGTCTGCAATTGATTTAAGAGCCTTCCATCGTGACCGAGCGTGTGACGCTGATTACCGGTGCCTCAGCGGGAATAGGCGCCGAGCTTGCGCGTGTTTTCGCGCGGAACGGTCATCGTGTGGCATTGACGGCGCGGCGCGAAGATCGCCTGGCAACCCTGGCACGCGAGATCACGGCCGCCGGCGGGAAGTCGCCGATCCTTATTCCCTGCGATCTCGAAGACCACGGTGCGAGAGATAAAATCGCAAGTAGGCTGGCCGATGCAGACGTGGACGTCGAGTATCTCGTCAACAATGCCGGCTTCGGGCTGTTCGGTAAGGCCATCGAGCTCGATCACGAGGGACAACTCGGCATCATCGACGTCAACATTCGTGCATTGACCGACCTATCGCTGCGGTTCTCCGATCAAGTGATCCGGAATCGCGGCGGTATTCTCAATGTCGGTTCGATTGCCGGCTTCCTGCCGGGGCCGGGCATGGCGGTGTACTACGCGTCAAAGGCCTATGTGCTGTCCTTCACCGAGGCGTTGCGGAAGGAGCTTGAGCCGCACGGCGTTCGGGTGTCCGTGTTGTGTCCCGGACCCGTGATGACCGAGTTTCAGGCGCGGGCCGGGTTTGCGCCCGGCTTCGACTCTACGATGCTTAACGTATCGGCCGCCGACGTCGCGCTGCAAGGCTATCGGGGGCTGATGGCCAACAAGCGGGCCGTGCTGCCCGGGTTCGCCATCAAGATGGTGCCTTCCATGCTGCGGTTTGCTCCGCGCGGTTTCATTCTGGCTGCGGTCGGCCGCTTTCAGATCCGCAAGCCGTAAGCCGCGACAGAAGGTTCGCGGCCTTGCGCCTCCTTCTTGGCCCGCTCTTTGCTTGGTTTCGCACCGTGCCGCAACTCACAGGATATTAACGCTTGCTTAGCTAACATTTCCGCTCGTGTGCGCATGCGGAGCCAATGACCTTGTTTGACCTGACCAGCCACGCGAATGTGCTGCCCTTCCCGGGGCGGCGAACGGCTGCCGTTTCATTGTGCAGGGAAAGCCTGGCGCCGGTGCTGATCGTCCTGCACCAGGAGAAATCGACGCCCGGGCGGGTCGGTAACGTGTTGCGGGCGCTCGGCTACCGCCTCGACATCCGCCGTCCCCGGTTCGGCGATCCGCTGCCTGAGACGCTCGACGCGCATGCGGGTGCGATCATCTTTGGCGGCCCGATGAGCGCCAATGATCCCGACGACTATGTGCGACAGGAGATCGACTGGATCGAGATTCCGCTGCGCGAGCAGCGGCCGTTTTTAGGCATTTGCCTGGGCGCGCAAATGCTCGCGATGCAGCTCGGCGCCGGCGTCGCGCCGCATCCGCAAGGCCTGACCCAGATCGGCTACTACCCGATACGCCCGACGGTCGCAGGCGAGGCGCTGTGCGGCGCCTGGCCCGATCAAGTCTATCACTGGCACCGCGAAGGCTTTGAGTTGCCGCGCGGCGCCGAACTGCTCGCCGAGGGCGACGATTTTCCCGTGCAGGCACTACGGTTCGGCCACGCTTTCGGCTTCCAGTTTCATCCCGACGTGACGACTGCGATGATGCATTGCTGGACCGCGCGCGGCGCGATGGATTTACCCGGCGCGCAGCCGCGTCATCGTCACTTCGAAGGGCGTGCGGTCTACGACGTGGCGGAACGCGCCTGGCTGACGAATTTCATGAGTGACTGGCTGGCGCGCGAGCCGATGCCGATGGCAGAGGCGGCGGAGTAATCCTTGGCAAACCGGTGGCAAATCAGCGATTTTCGCCGTTCTTGACTTGACTGTGGTGCGGATTTAAATGGCCCAGATTGCGAGCCGCCTTACAAGGCGGCGGGTACGGGGCCATAGCTCAGCTGGGAGAGCGCATCGTTCGCAATGATGAGGTCGGCGGTTCGATCCCGCCTGGCTCCACCAGCCTTGGCTCGCGTCGCGAGCCTCCGGCTGGCAGGTCACGCTCCAGTCTTTCGTAGCGAATGAGCGAAGACCGTTCGCATCGCCCAATATGGCGACGGGAAAGTCCGTCAAGCCCGATGATCTGGGCAAAATCGGCAGCGAAGTCGAATCCGCTGCACCAGTTCCCTTGTTTGGTTGGGGTGGAACCGATATCTAGCGAAGGAGCCAAACCGCGATCTCAGCCCCGAGTCCCCAATGCGCGCCGTCCTCGACATCGTCCTTATCGTTCTTGATCTCTACATCTGGCTATTGATCGCCTCCGCCATCCTGTCCTGGCTGATCGCCTTCAACGTCGTCAACACGCGCAATCAGTTCGTCTCGGCGGTCGCGGAGTTCCTGTATCGGATCACGGAACCGGTGCTGGCACCGATCCGCAATTTCCTGCCGAACCTCGGCGGGCTCGATATCTCGCCGATCATCCTGATCCTGATCATCATGTTCATCGAACGGGTGATCACCTATTACATCTATCCCGCGGTGTTCTGATCCGCGGGGGCGCGACGGACGCTCTATGGACCCTCTATGGACCCTCTATGGACCCTCTATGGACCCTTGGCGCACCTCGGCCGGCGGCGTCTGCGTTAGCCTGCGGGTGACGCCGCGCGGCGGCCGCGACGGCATTGACGGGATCGAAACGCTGAGCGACGGCCGCAGCGTGCTGAAAATTCGGGTACGCGCGATCGCGGACAACGGCGAGGCCAATCGCGCCGTGACGGAATTTCTCGCAAAGGCGCTCGGCGTGCCCAAATCGGCGGTCAAGCTCGCATCGGGTGCGACCTCGCGCCTGAAGCAGATTGCGGTGGACGGCGATCCCAAACGCCTTGGCGAGGCGTTGCGGGTTCTGACACAAGCAAAAGCGAAACAGTCGAAGGATTTAGATGACGGCCCGTATCATCGATGGCAAGGCGATTGCCGCAGGTCTGCGCGCCCGCGTCGCGGACGAAGTCGCCCGCGTCAAGCACGCGCACGGCCTGACGCCGGGGCTGGCGGTCGTGCTGGTCGGCAACGATCCCGCAAGCGAGGTCTATGTTCGCAGCAAGCACAGAGAGACGCAGGCCGCCGGCATGGCCTCCTCCGAGCACAAAGTGGCGGCCGATGTGTCGCAGGACGAGCTGTTGGCGCTGATCGCAAGGCTCAACCGCGACGCCGGTGTGCACGGCATCCTGGTGCAGTTGCCGCTGCCGAAATCGATCAACGCCGAAACCGTCATCAACGCGATCGATCCCGCCAAGGATGTCGACGGCCTGCATCCGGCCAACGCCGGGCGGCTCGCCGGCGGCTTTGCCGCGCTTGCGCCCTGCACGCCGCTCGGCTGCATCATCCTGACCAGGAGCGTTCATGCCTCGCTCGAAGGCATGAACGCCATCGTACTCGGCCGCTCCAACCTTGTCGGCCGGCCGCTCCTGCAATTGCTATTGAACGAAAACGCGACGGTTACGATAGCGCATTCGCGCTCGCGCGATCTGCCAAAGCTCTGCGCCCAGGCCGATCTGGTGTACGCCGCGGTGGGCCGGCCGGAGATGGTGCGCGGCAACTGGATCAAGCCGGGGGCGACAGTGATCGATGTGGGCATCAATCGCCTGCCTGCGGGTGACGGCAAGATGCGGCTGGTTGGCGACGTCGCCTTCGCCGAAGTGTCGGAGGTCGCGGGCGCGATCACGCCGGTTCCGGGCGGCGTCGGCCAGATGACGGTGGCGTGCCTGCTGGTGAATACGCTGCGCGCGGCCTGCGCGATTGCAGGATTACCCAAGCCCGCGGTGTGAGCCGGCAGATTCCGCTCGGCTCTCCCGCCCGGAAGCGGGGGGAAGAGGAGAGGTCGACGCTCGTCGACCTGCCTATTTCTTCCTCGCGCGCGCGATGCCGTCTTCGATCAGCTTGTGCGCCTCTTCAGGGCCGCCCCAGCGCAGCACCTTGACCCATTTGCCGCGTTCGAGGTCCTTGTAGTGCTCGAAGAAATGCTGAATTTGCGCCAGCGTGATCTCGGGCAGGTCACCAAAACTCTTCACCTTGTCGTAGCGCTGCGTGAGTTTCGACGAGGGAACCGCGATGATCTTCTCGTCGCCGCCGGCCTCGTCTTCCATCAGGAGCACGCCGACCGGCCGCACGCTCATGACGGCACCGGGGACGATCGCACGGGTGTTGGCGATCAGGACGTCGCAGGGGTCGCCGTCATTGGAGAGCGTGTGCGGGACGAAGCCGTAATTGCCGGGATAGCGCATGGCGGTATAGAGGAAGCGGTCGACCACCAGGGTTCCGGCCTCCTTGTCCATTTCGTATTTGATCGGCTCGCCGCCGACCGGGACTTCGATAATGACATTGACCTCGCGCGGGGGATCGATCCCGATCGGGATGGCGTCAATGCGCATGGGACGGCTCCGTGAGGCCTTAAATCAAAACAAACCGTGTCAGGTCGTCCGTCGCGCGTGCGGCGCGGCTTTCGCTGCGGTCAATTGGTCCAGGCGAACGCGACCTTGTCGAGCGATTTCGGCCCGAACTTCTCCGAGGAGCGCGCCACCATACGGCCGCCGAGAGCGCGGTAGAACTCGGTGGCGGGGTCGTTGTCCGAGAGTGCCCAGACCACCATGCTCTTCAATCCGCTCTGCGCGAGGTCGCGCTTGGCAGCGGTGAACAGTCGGCGGCCGAAGCCGAGCCCCTGGAACTCCGGTCGGAGATAAAGTTCGTAGATCTCGCCTTCGAAATGCAGGCTCCGCGCGCGGTTGCGGCCGTAATTGGCATAGCCCGCGACCCTGTCGCCGAACACCAGCACACTGACGCGACTGCCCTTGCGAATTGCCGAGTCCCACCAATGCGGACCGCGCCGATTGATCAGCTTCTCCAACTCGGAGCCGGGAATGATGCCCTGATAAGCCGCCCGCCAAGCTTCGTCGTGGGCGGATGCAATCGCTACTGCATCTGCAGCCTTGGCCGGTCGAACCTCGATTAGGGTGGTGCTCATGGAAGCTAATCAAAGCAAGTCAGCGGCCCGGCTTCAAGGTCTATCGTTAATTATCGGTTAACGTGTGGACTTTCTGCATCAGTTGCGCGGCTCAGGCTGTGCCGAAAAAGGACAAGACGCGGTTTTCGCCAGCGTTCCGCTGATGCGAAGAGTATCAGCAGTGGATGAAAGGGCGCCGGCGACTGTTGCGCCGCCGGAAAAGAGTGGGGATCTGATTCGCCTCCGGTATTCTGCCGCTCCTTTGGAGACTCCCGCCCCGTGCCGTTGCGACCGTTGTTCCTGGTGGGTCTTGCGTCGCTCGCGCTGGTCGTGCTCGTCAACCAGACTGCGCTGCCGCCGCAACCCTACGGGGCGCAAGGCGCAGAAGGCGAACCCAACCGCGCGCAGCAATGGCTGGTGCCGACGCCGGCCGGCGACCGGGGCGCGCATGCCCTGCTGTTTCGCCCGCCCGGCGAGGGGCCGTTTCGGCTTGCCGTGATCGCGCACGCCTCATCCCAGAATGCGCTGCGTCGCACGCAAATGACAGCGCCTGAATATCGCGCGCTGGCGGGGTTTCTGGTCGCGCGCGGCCTT
>Ga0310916_10001263_pt1 | contig 14915 bp, 7 predicted proteins | sample GREbulkMGLF176_FD_203444 | JGI IMG/M metagenome (GOLD analysis project Ga0310916, IMG submission 203444) | Lab enrichment of tropical soil microbial communities from Luquillo Experimental Forest, Puerto Rico - GRE.bulkMG.LF176 | ecosystem: Environmental > Terrestrial > Soil > Tropical forest >...
ACCATCGCCTTTCAACTCCTATTCGTCTTCGCCATTCTTGACCATGACCGCCGACGTCCGATCCATTTTGCTGTCACTTCCCATCCAACTGAAGAATGGACCGCGCGACAACTTCTCGACGCTTTCCGCTGGGATAGTGCACCGCGCCATCTGCTCCGTGACCGCGACGGCTGCTATGGGGACAAGTTTCAGCAGACCGCCAAATGGATGGGCATCGACGAAGTTCTCACTGCGCCCCGCAGTCCATGGCAAAACGCCTATGTCGAGAGATTCATCGGTTCGGTTCGCTGCGAATGCCTGGACCATGTCATGGTTTTCCATGAGACCGGGTTGCCTCGCATCCTGAAAGATTATTTCCAATACTACGAGGGGACGAGAACTCACCTGTCTTTAGACAAAGATGCCCCGATCAGTAGGCCCGTTCAACCGCCCGTGATAGGCCGGATCGTGGAAGTTCCCCAGGTCGGTGGCTTGCACCATCGCTACGAGCGAATCGCCGCCTCAATGGGCACTCGATTCCTCGCGCAACGTCTCGATTGCTTACCCTGCTTGTGTCTCCAATACCGGTCAGAGAACGGATTCGTGCCAGTCGCAATCGTCTTTGGCTATCGAAGAGGCTTGGGCACCGTTCGACCTGCCCGAATGGAGTTTTTGATAGGGACAAGAAGAATTATTTGCTGTTATTCACGCGCCCTCTCAGGCTTTTCCTGCGCCTCAGTCACGGGCGTGGCCTTGCCGAGTTGAAGAGCCTGCTCGGGGGCGTAGTCTTCGCAAACAGTTGCATCCCACGCGTGATGGTCGCTGCGTTCTATCCAGCTCTTCCTGCAACCTGCTCATGGGTCATCCGGGCGGCAAGGTCGGCCCTGGAGACTTGGAGCCAATCTGCAGCGCTCCCACGAGCAAACAGATCAAGCACACGCGCAATTATTCCTGTCCACCCCGTCTGGTGGCTCGCCCCTAGTCCCGCGCCGTTGTCACCGTGGAAATACTCATAGAAGAGGATGTAGTCTTTCCAATGCGGGTCCTCCTGAAACTTCTTGGCTCCTCCGTACACTGGGCGCTTGCCACTGGCGTCGCGCAAAAAGATGCTCGATAGCCTTCGGGCAAGTTCTTTTGCGACCTCAAACAAGGTCATGTATTTCCCCGAACCCGTGGGACATTCGACCTTGAAGTCGTCGCCGTAGAACTGATAGAGGTTCACTAGTCCCCGGAGCAATAAGCCATTCACAGGCATCCACACCGGTCCACGCCAGTTAGAATTGCCTCCGAACATCCCCGTGTTTGATTCGGCAGGCAGATACTGAACTTTATATTCCTGCCCATTGAGATTGAATACAAACGGATGCTCTAGATGGAATTTGGAGAGCGAACGAATGCCGTAGGGACCAAAGAACTCGTTTTCGTCGAGCATGCGAGCCAAAACCCGCTCAATCTTCTGTTTGTTACAAACTGACAGCAATCGGCGTCCGGCATAGCCAACGAACTTCTCGTCGGCAGGGGCAATGTGCTTCAACACATCCGGATGCCTCTTCTTGAAGGTTTCGATCAGTTCCCTCACGCGGGGACTCTTTGCCAGAATACCCGTTGGTTCCAGCACAGTGGACGCGCACAGCGGCAGCAACCCGACCATTGAGCGAACGTTTAACCGCATGGTGTTGCCATCTGGAAAATGGAGCAGATCGTAGAAGAATCCGTCTCGGTCGTCCCACATGTCCTCGTGGTGCCCCCCAATGCGATCCATGGCATACGTGATCCAGAGGAAGTGCTCGAGGAAACGGAAGGCAACATCCTCATAGAGTGGATCGTACTCGACCAGAATGAGGGCAATCTCCAGCATGCACTGGCAATAGAAAGCCATCCACGCCGTCCCGTCGGCTTGGTCCAAGTGGCCGCCTGTGGGTAGAGCGGCACTGCGATCAAACACTCCAATGTTGTCCAGACCGAGAAAACCACCCGCAAACACATTTTTGCCCTGCGGGTCTTTGCGGTTGATCCACCAGTTGAAGTTCTGCATCAAACCTTGAAATGACCTCTCCAGGAAGCGCAGGTCGGACCGACCCAGCTCTTTCTCAATGTTGTAGAGGAACAGCGTCGCCCACGCGTGAACCGGCGGGTTCACGTCGCTGAAATTCCACTCGTAGGCAGGGATCTGCCCGTTGGGATGCGAATACAGATTTCTCAGCATGAGCAGGAGCTGGTCCTTCGCAAAGTCGAAGTCAACCAGCGAAAGGGCGATTGTATGAAAAGCTAAATCCCATGCTGCATACCAGGGATACTCCCACTTGTCGGGCATCGAGATGATGTCGCTATTCAACATGTGGAACCACTCGGTATTCCGGGTATTGCGCCGAGCACCGCCCATGAGCGGATGAGCTTCGTGCTCGGCCAGCCAGCAGTCGAGATCGAAATAGTAGTACTGCTTGCTCCAGAGCATCCCGGCGAGAGCTTGGCGGTGTGCACGCCGTTCATCCTCACTTAACGAAGTAGGCGTGATGCGATTGAAGAATTCATCCGCCTCAGCGAGGCGGGAACCGAATGTCTCGTCAAAGGTGTCGAATGCCTTGACCCTTGGTTTCGCGCTCAACCGCAGCCGCACGACCTTGCTGCCCCCAGCGGGCACTTCCAATCGATAATGCGCAGCGGCCTTTGTGCCTGTATCGGACGGATTCACAGATTCGTGGTCGCCTCTAATTAGGTATTCATGAAAAGCGTCTTTCACGTATGGCGAGGGATTGGACTTCCCCCACAAGCGACTGAAGTTCGACTCATTCTCGGTGAACAACAGTTCTGGATGGCCTTCGCAATCCAGCGTCAAATCGCCGAGTTGACTGTGCGAGGCCCGGACGGTTCCTTCTGCCACCCGACGCAGCAAGGGCTTGACAGCCCCCTCTTCCCACGACCAAGTGTTGCGAAACCAGAGTGTCGGAAGCAGATGAAGGTCCGCCCCCTCTGGCCCACGGTTGTGAACGGTGATTCGGATCAGGATGTCTTCGGGGTCTGCTTTGGCGTATTCGGCAAACACATCGAAATAGCGGTCGCCATCAAAAATCCCGGTGTCGAGGAGTTCGTACTCAAGTTCTTCCCGTGATCGGCTTCGGTTCGTTTCCACCAAGTTGCGATAGGGGTATTCCCGCTGCGGATATTTGTACAGGTACTTCATGTAGGAGTGCGTTGGGGTGCTGTCGAGGTAGAAGTAGTATTCTTTTACGTCTTCGCCATGATTACCTTCGCTGTTGGTCAGACCGAACAAGCGTTCCTTCAGGATCGGGTCGCGGCCGTTCCATAAAGCAATCGCGAAGCAGAGTTGCTGCTTGTCATCGGAAATGCCGGCCAAACCATCTTCCCCCCAACGGTATGCGCGGGATCTCGCTTGATCATGGCTGAAATAGTCCCAGGCGTTCCCGTCTTCGCTATAGTCTTCTCGGACCGTGCCCCATTGTCTTTCGCTGACATACGGCCCCCATTTTTTCCAAGGAGTTCCCTTCTCGCGAGCATCATTCAATCGACGTTGCTCGATTGTTTCCATGTATGCGATCCCGGACTTTTGAATCGGTGTCATCTAGTTTCTCCCTTTTGTGTCCTGAACTTGATCGTTTCGGTCGTTCTCTTCGAGCAATGGCGAGGCCTTCCGGACCTCCGAGCCACTGATCAACCCCATGGCTGCGCACGTAATATGGAGATCCCACATTGCCTTCTGGACAAAAATCGGGAAGTGCTCGCCGGAAATCATCGAGCAGGCTCTTGCTTTAGTTCGCTGTCGCGATGCCCGCAGGACTTCGTTCCCAAACTCCCATGAACCACACGGCGTCGAAACCATAGGCGGCAACGCCATCCCATTCGGCCGAGTACCGAAGATAAGTCAACGTGCTTTCCGTACTTCTGGTTTAATTCAGAAAGCCAAACCCAAGTGCTGATCTCATATAAGGAAGGGTATCGTGGCCACACGCACACGCGGGCTGCCGTTGCCAGTGTTTCTACCAACGGCGTGCTCATAGGATTTCTGGCGGAATTGGCCCCGCAGGGCCAAGCAAGAATCATCCTCAGCCCCACGAAAGTACGGCAGTTCACGGTGACAGTCAGCAAGGAAACGCAACCATTGGCGCTTTTACGCTAGGAGGCTCTAGTGCGGAGTGCCACTGGCAGAATTAACAGCATGGCCCCTTCAAGACGCTCGTTATCACGAAGTGCGCATCTGCGGAGATCGAGAATGGTCAAGAGAAATCCCTGATCCACCGCGGACTCAGAGCACCCAGAGCCGCCGCCATTGCCGGCATACTCTTTTGCGGGCTGCTAATCACCAGCCGGCACTTGTGTGGGTTTCTATTCCTGCAAATCTGGGAGGACCGCTACTGGATGTGATCAGTCATTCGAAGGCGATCGCGCTTGCGTTGAACCTACTGCCTTTCGCCGGTATTGCCTCCCTGTGGTTCATTGCCGTCGTACGCAATCGTTTAGCAGCGCTCGAAGACCGCTTTTTTTGCGACAGTTTTTTTGGGGAGTGGACTCCTATATGTGGCAATGGTCCACGCACAACACGATCGCCTCTTCACATCGGCTGCACTTGCCGGCGGATTTGTCCGGGTCTTGATCAATGCGCGCGAAATCCTCACACAGACTGGCGCTTACGCTCTCGGTCGCGCCCAGGTCTATCAAACCCGGGCGCTTGACTGACACGCGGACATTTTAATCCTGGTTCCGGCCTGTTTATTTTGGCAGTTGGGCGACACGAACAGTGAGAATTACTCTTAGCCTTCTTAAGACCGTTTCGCACATTTGGATAGCTCGGTCAGACTTTCTCGGGTCAGCAGTGTACGGCGCTTCCAGTCATGCTAAATGATAAGATGCGCGTTGCCACTGTTCAACCTAGGCCTTCGGATTGTGGAAACATCTCCTGGAACACCAAAGCAGGAGGTTAAACATGGGAAAAACACAAGGAGAACCAGAAACCAACTTTGACAAGAATTTGACAGAACTCATTTTTCGTGAAGAAGCACATGATTTCTCGTTGGTGCTGGGTGGACCGCTCTTCCAACTGCTTCGGAAGGCGCATCTCGAAGGGGACCATTTGGAGCTTTTGCCTCGTCGGCTGCTCACTGTTACTCTTGTGGCGTGGCTGCCGCTTTTGCTCCTTTCGACCTTTGGTTCCCCGCTTGGTAACCTCGGTCGGCTTTCCTTCTTTCACGATGTCGAAGTGCATGTCCGATTCCTCATTGCACTTCCGATTCTCATCGCCGCCGAGCTGATTGTTCATTTGCGGATACGTGCGGTTGTGAGCCGCTTCGTTGATTATCGTATTGTCTTACCGCAGGACTTGCCCCGCTTTCACCGGGCGATCCAGTCAGCCGTCAAGCTGCGCAATTCCAGCCCACTTGAGGCTGGGCTTTTTCTTTGTATCTACGCTGTAGGCCTGTGGCTTTGGCACAGCCGCATCGCAATCAATCTTTCGACGTGGTATGCTGCGCCCGGCGGACGCTGGCACCTCACTCCTGCTGGCTTCTGGTACGTGTTTATCAGCATTCCTATCTTGCAGTTCATCCTTCTGCGCTGGTACCTGAGGTTTTTCATATGGTTTCGTTTTCTCTGGCACGTTTCAAGGATCGACCTAAACCTGATTCCGACTCATCCGGATCGCTGCGCCGGTCTTGCGTTCTTAGGAAAAAGTGTCTACGCCTTCGGACCAATCCTTTTCGCTCAAGGCACCATGCTCGCAGGACTGGTTGCCAGTCGAGTTCTTTATAGGGGCGAAAGCTTGCTGTCTTTCAAGCTACAGATCGGCGGATTTATAGCCTTCTTCGTTGTAGCCATTCTCGGCCCCCTCGTGATGTTTACCCCCCGGATGGCTGGTGTAAGAAGAACGGGCTTGGCCGAATACGGCCAGCTCGCTCAGCAGTACGTCGAGAGGTTCGACCAGAAGTGGGTCCACAGCGATCCCGCTCCTTCCGAGGAACTCCTTGGAGCTGCCGACATTCAGTCGCTTGCCGATCTTGGCAACAGCTTTGCGTTAGTCCGCGATATGCGCTCAGTGCCCTTCGGCCTCGAGGACATCTCCCGTCTGGCCGCGGTCACCGCCGCTCCATTCCTGCCTCTCCTGCTGACGATCTGGTCGCCTGAAGAACTCATCTTGCGAATTATTAAGGCGGTGTTTTGATGATGCTGCGGGCCGAGAGCCGAATTTTTCGCGCGTCACGAAATCCAAATCATTGTGGCCGGCCGAGCCACGAGTTCTGCCAGGCTAAGGACACGTTGTGGTAATTGTCCCTAAAGCGGACGTAGGCGCCACCGCTGTAGCTAATCTTTATCGATTGGTGCTTGGAAATACGAAAAGCAGCCGTGCCCCCTATGCGCGAACTGGTTTGACGGGTCTGGGGATTCCGTACGCTGTTTAGTGTCGTGACGCCACCCCACCAAAAGTTGCCATCCAGCGATACCCACGTGCCCTTTTCAAGGACAAATCAGGCGTGTGGCCATGTGAATCCCAACTTGAGTGCAAAACTGCGCATTGAAAGGGCGTTGTGTCCAGCTACGAGCAAGATACGTGAGCAGTTCACCGCAATCCCTGCGCACTATACCCATGCAGACCAAAAATAAGCTGCTTGGGCTTCTACCGGTTTCCCGAGAAATTCACTACTTCGTTCTCCATCGGTATTTCGCTCTTATGCACTTCCGCCGCTCCTTTGGCGTCCGCGGGCTTCCAGCCCTCCCCGCGCCCGACGACCTCAAACGACGCCAGAGAATAGGGCAATCCCTCCGCGCCCAGCGGCGAACTGCCATTCTCAATGTGGAAGTGCAAATGCGGCTCAGTCGAATTCCCTGAGTTTCCGACGAGACCTACGACTTGCCCGCGCCGCACCTTTTCGCCGAGCTTCACGTGCAGCGAACCCGGCTGCAAATGCGCATAAAACGCGAAATGGCCTCCGCCTATGTCAAGGATCACGTGGTTTCCGCCCACGGTTTCCAGCGTGATCGGCACAGCCCGTGAATCAATTCCCGGCACATTTTCCGGTATTCCATCCTTCGTCTCGGTCACGACACCATCGGCAACCGCATACGCTTCATTCCCGTAGGCCAGATAGCTCTTGTTGTCTTTCTCATCTCCTTGGAACGTCTTCCCGTCGTCCCGCAACTTTACCCAATCGATAGCGAATCGCTGCGCAATCGCCGCGTGTCCATCGATGGGGATAAGGGCGCGCCGGTGTCCCGAAGTATTTGATGGCCCGTTCGCCGCAAACCAATGGTCGCCGCGCAAGGGCGAGCTGATCGCCACCGCTTCTTTGCCAATGGCAATCGGAGTCGTCTCAACTGTCTGTTCTTCAGGGTAAGTTCCCACCTTTACAGTCAATCGCTGACGAATCGTCGCGGGCACTGCTTCCGGAGTGTCTATGGTGGCCCACATGTAGACGATGCCCATCGTTCCCGGCGGTAGTTTTGATTTTTCCGTCGCGCTCGGCGGCTGCCCCGACCGTCGCATCACAGCATCCAGGCCCGCCCCAGTGTACTTCACTAGCGAGCGCGCACTCGAATCTCCGGAGATCGCCTCTACGTTTGTGATCTGGTAGTTCCAGCGATCCATGTTAGTCAGGTGCAGCTCGTAAACCAGATGCCATTTTGCGTCAGCTTTGAACGCTGTCGGCGCGATCGGCACCACGACATCCAGAAACACAGAAAGCGGCTTCTCCGTGGGCCCCTCGGGCACGTTCTGGGCCGACTTTTCTTTGGCACTTGAATCCGCAGTCGAGCGTGCAAATTTCAGCAGCTGAGGTGGAACCGCACCTTGCGTCCAATTCCCCGCAATCTCCGTTCCCGCTGAATTCAACTTTCCTTCGTACACCCCACTTACGGCCTTGACCTCAAACCGGAACACATCAGCTTTCAGGGTAATGCTGTCCATGGGCAGCTTCGCGCCTTGATCTACGCTGTTTAGTTCTCCTGAGAATTCGCCGTTAGAAGCCTTAGTAATCGTTAGAACCAGATGCAGCTTCGCTGCACCCTCGCCAAGCTCCCCCTTCCAGGTCCCCGCAAGGTCAGCGTTTGCGCCCTGTGCAGCTGCACCAGCGGCAAGGAACGTCGTGAGGTATCCCAACATACACGCTGCAAGAAGTGCGCCAATCGGACTTTGCGCTAGAGGCGTAAGGAAACGGGCTTTCAAGATTTGCTTCATAAATTCTCCGCTGAAACTTTACCACCAAGAATCATTCGGATAATTGAAGTCTTAGCGATTCGCTCACGGGCCAAATATCAGAGGCCACTCTGAGCCCCCGTCTGCAAGTGCATGCTGGCAATTTCGCGATCGTCTTTGAGGATGGTCACTGCCGCGCCGCTACGGCCTACTTACTGTGCCGGTGGCTTTGTGCTCCCGCCCTCTTGGTGCGCACCGCTTGCTTCCGCGCCCTCCGCAATACTCTGCAAACTGCTTGACAGCATGGATGTAACTGCGGGTAGTCTCTTGAGAATAGTTGCGACGTTGGAGTTCTTCCAACGTCCTTTGACGTAGTCGGGTCACAGGGACCTCCTCTCTGTGACCCCGACGCTAACGCGCCACCGACACTACGACCACTACGATGCTCTGGCCGCCGCGCCAGCGGCTTAGTCCAAACGGAGTTATCGATAAGGTAAGGGCCGGTACCAAGATCATCAGTAGCGCAGTGCTTCGATGGGATCGACGCGAGTGGCCCGTTGTGCCGGGACGTAACACGCGGCGAGCGCAACAAGAACCAACAAGGAAGCGACTGCCGCAAACGTTAGAGGATCCGCTGGACTAATTCCGTAGAGCAATGCGGCAAGAAACTTGGTGAGTGCCAGCGCGAAAATGACACCGAGTCCGATGCCCCATAACGCGAGGCGAGTTCCCTGGCCGAGCACGAGACGAAGAACATCACGCCGACCTGCCCCTAGGGCAATACGAATGCCAAACTCCTGAGTGCGCTGCGCGACGCCGTAGGCAATCACTCCGTAAATGCCGACAGAAGCAAGCAAGAGGGCCATGGCGGCGAAAATGCCGAGAAGCAGCATGGTGAAACGCGACCGGGAGAGAGAATCCCCGAGAAGCTGGTCCATGGTAGCGACAGCGGCCATGGGCTGTTGCGGGTCCATTTGTTGGAGTTCGTTGCGGACAGCGGAAACCAGGCTTAAAGGGTCTTTCCAGGTGCGGACGAGAATCGTCATCTCGGAATAAACCAGCTCTGGATGCGGCCAATAGACGGTCGGTTCACCTGGCGTTTCGAGGCCCATCTGGCGCACGTCACCAACGACGCCAACGATCAGAGAAGGCGCATTCTGGCTTTCTTCGAGGCTCTTCATGAAGATAACGGCTTGCTGGCCGAGCGGGTTGACGCCGGACATATATTTTTCGGCAAAGGCCTGATTGATGACGACGACGTGACGCGCACCGGCTAGTTCCTGTTCAGTGAAAGCGCGGCCGGCGCGTAGTGGGATCCCCATGGTATCGAAATAGTGAGGACCGACGACACGGACTGCTGCGACGGGAAGATCCATGAGGGAACGCCGGGGCTGGCTGAGAACATGAACGCCAGTTTCGGCTCCAAGCCCGGAGAAGGGTGGAAAGCTGTTCATTGTGACTGAGCGCACGCCCGGAAGATGAGACACTCGAGACAGAAGCTGTTGGAAGAAAGCCAGGCACGCCGGGTCGGTCCTGTATTTTGACGAAGGCAGAGATACTTTGAAAGTGAGTAGATGGTTCGAATCAAAACCGGGGTCCACACCCACCAAGCGGATGAAACTGCGAATGAGCAAGCCTGAGCCCGCAAGCAGGACAAGGGCAAGGCACATTTGCAGTACTACGAACGCGCCGCGGGTAACGCTACGGTACTTGGCTGAAGATGAGCCACGGCCTCCCTCTTTAAGCGTTTCAGAAATGCGAGAATGCGCGGAGATATAGGAAGGCAGAAAGCCAAAGAGGAGCCCCGCGAGAAGCGTGGAACCGGCGGCGAAGGCGAGAACACGCGCGTCAATCGTCGCCGAACGCATATCAAGGAGATTCCGGGGACTCGCAGCCAGGAGCGCGTTTGTGCCCCACACCGCCAGCACCACTCCGATCCCGCCCCCGACAGCCGCCAGCAGGATGCTCTCCGTCAGAAGCTGGCAGGCGATGCGCCAGGGGCTCGCGCCAACAGCCGTTCGGACAGCCATCTCCATCTCGCGCGCTGATGCACGTGCCAAAAGGAGACTCGAGACATTGGCGCAAGCGATTAACAGAACGAAGATAACCGCGCCGAATAAAATTAATAGCGCCGGGCGGAGATCGCCCGAAATTTGCTGGCGCAAAGGAACGACGTTGACGCCCCAGTAGCCATTGAAGTCAGGATATTCCTTTGCAATTTGCACAGCGACGGTATTCATGTCCGCCTGTGCTCGAGTAACAGCGACTCCGGGCTTCAGGCGCGCGACCACGGTCATGAAGCGGCCAACGTTCCTGCGATCGTGAAATGCACCAGGGATGATCCACGGAGACCACATCTGAGGTTTAGCGCCGGTGAGGGAGCCATCCTTGATAAACCAATCGAAACCCTCAGGGGCGACGCCCACGACGCTCAAAGGATGGCCGTTCAGCACGATGGTCTTGCCAACAATCGAGTGGTCGCTGGCATAACGCTCCTTCCAGAAACCGAAGCTCAGAACCACCACATTGTCGTGACCGGGCTGGTCATTCTCGTCAGTGAAACCCGCACCCAAAACCGTGTTCACTCCGAGGACGGAAAAGAAATTCGCACTGACGTCCTGCAGCACAATCTCCTCCGGCAGCCCATTCCCGGTAAGATTCGCACGTTGGTCGAAAATGGCCGCCATTCCGGAAAAGACCGCGTTCCGACTGCTCCAATCCAGGAAGTCAGGCGGCGATACAGTGTTATGCGGATTGGGGTGCTGCGAACTGTTTTCCCAGACTATAACGAGGCTGGCCGGATCAGCGTACGGAAGAGGGCGTAGGAGGACCGAATCGACGACGGAGAAGATAGCGGTGTTCGCACCAATTCCGAGGGCTAGCGTGAGTATCGCAACGATGGAGAAGCCGGGACTGCTTCTCAGCATCCGGAGGCTGTGACGAACATCGCGCACCAGCGTTTCGATGAGACTCACGCGGCGAGCGTCGCGGCACTCTTCCTTCGCGCTCTCGATTCCGCCGAATTCAATCCGCGCTTGCAGCAGCGCTTTTTCGTGGGGCACCCCGTTGCGGACCAAGTCCTCAGCGCGTGCTTCGATGTGAAAGCGCAGCTCGGTGTTCATCTCGCTTTCTATGCGCGAGCGCCTCAGGATCGCGCTTGCCCAGGAACGAATGCGGTTCCAAAGCCTCATACTTTCTCACCCGTTGGTTGCAGAGTCCTGCAATTACAGTCCGGAATGCCTTTCAGAAGGTTCAGTTTGTCCGCGATAGCGCCTCTTCTAGACGGCCTGGAAATCTAGCGCATTCTCTCCTAGACTGTCAAGGAGAGGCGTTCAGTGTCACTTTGAGCCCCCGTCGCTCCATCCAGAGCTGACCGCACAAGTCCCGGTAAAGGGGTTAATACGCAAGGTCAAGTAGTAGCCTCAAGTTTCCGATTTGCAGGACAAATCAGGAGCCAGCTACGAAGCCTACTCGAATCATTGCGTCGTCGTACGCCGCGGAACAGGTTGCAACACTTTCGACCGGAGCGCGATACCATTGATGATGAAACAAATCGCAACAATGAAACCAAACTCCGCCCAATACGGATTCCTGGCTGTAACACATTGTTACGGCGATGGTTGGTCTTGGCGATGGACAGGTCATAACCTAGCAGCCAGCCTGATCCATCAATCGCGGCTGGTTGGTCGACAGTAGTGGCCAATCGTGATGCCCGCACCGAGATCAACTCTTTCTAGACCTATAACTTCAAAGGTACGTACACAGGTTGGAAAACCACTAATGTCGAAAATTGGCGGCCAAACTCTCTGATTTATCTATATTTGCGCTCCTTTGCGGTGTCAGACAGTTTGGCCGCTAATTTTTAACAAACAAGAAGCTGAAAACGTATCGCCATGACCTCCGGTTTGCGCGTGAGTGGCGGACTCACCGCACTTTTCGTCCGTGGAGAGCAAAGCAGAAAACGCGCGGCACATCATGAGACTTCCCAGTACACCGAGTAACGCCTGTCATACAGACTGTTAAGCGGAACCAGCGTGATGTCTTTCCGCTGCCCCGACGTCCGGAATGTTAGCAGCTTGTCTCCCGACTTGATCCACGAACTCGGATCGGACCCTGATCCTTTGAAACTCGGAATTTCGAGATCAGGCACAGGAGGAGTCCTGTTCACCGGCCCCAACGGCGAGCCGTGCTGCTCGGGAATTGGAGCGCCCACCCGCAAATTTGGCCCGATGATGTGGGCTTCGGTTAGCCCCCCCGCGCCGAGGTCTCCGGCCAGAACTAGGGGTCCATACAGAAACGCTTGGGTGTGAGAATCATCCGGCATGACTTCTACATGTAAGTGCATGGGAAGGCGCATCTTCACCTTATCTCCGGTTTTCCACACTCGCCTGAGAGTGAGGTACGAGCCAGGAGCAGCCGACGCATCCAGTGCCTTCTCGTTCAACTTCACAGTCGGCGCCGACTGCAGCCAACCGGGAATGCGCAGACGCAAGGCAATTTCGTCCGGCGTTGCCGCCGTCACAGTCAGTGTCACGTCCTGCGACTCCGGGTATTGAGTTTCTTGACGGAGCTTGAACCCTTTCTCGACCCAATCCAGCTCCGACGGGATGAAAAGGTTCACATACAGCCCCTCCTGATCCCTCCAGTAAATGCTGTCGTTCAGCTTCGAATACTCCTCAATTCCCGTACCCGTGCAACACCAGAATGTCTGATCCTCCGTATTGAATGTCTTCCAGGCGCCCGGAGCTAACGAGAGGTAATACTGTGTGTATCCAACGTTCGGCCGGATCGTGCCGATGCGATGATTGAGCAGCAAGCGCTCATAGTAATCAAACAGGGCGGGCGACGGATTCCAGCTGTAAAGCTGCCGGGTGAGCTTCAGCATGTTATAAGCGCAGCAGCATTCCGTCGTATTTACGCTCTGCTTCAGCTCAGCCGCCAGACGCCGCGGAGGAGCGAGCCACGCTTCCGCATTACTCGTCCCGCCTGTGACATAGGAGCGAGCGGTTGTGACTTCATAAAAGAAGTATTCAGATAAATCGCGAAAGCGGCTGTCGCCCGAGATTTCGTATCTTCGTGCGGCCGCAATTACCTGGGGGATATGGGTGTTGACGTGCAATCCCTGCAACTCATCCCGCCGCGCCGCCAGCGGATTGATGAAGCTCTTCTTCTGGAAGCGGTCGCCTAATTTCGCCCACCGGAGGTTATTCGTCTCCGCAGCGAGATGATAGAAACTCTCCGCGATGCCACCAAATTCGATCGTGAGGATCTGTTGCATGTGCTCTTCTGTCTTTGAAGCCGTCCACTCGTCCGCCCAGGCCGCCACGCCTTCGAGCACTTGCAGCGCCTGTTTGTTCCCGGCCAGCCGGTACATGTCGAACATCCCGGCCGTGATCTTGTGAATCGTGTAGAAGGGAGCCCAGACCCGCTCGCCTTTCTCGAGCCGATCCCACCATGTCGTCGGAAAGGCGCTAAGATACTTGCCGCCCAGCTTCTCCTGACACTTAGCCATCTCGGCGACCATGTAATCGCCCTTGGCTTTGGCCTCTTGATCCCCCATCACCGCCAGATGAGCGCTGGCGGAGAGGAAGTGACCGCCGAAATGTCCGCGCAGTTCGCTCGATCGCTGCCCATTCTCCGGCTGCTCCCAACCACCGAGTGGTTTCGCCGAACCCACCGACAGTCCCGCATTGGCGCGGAACGTATACAGGAGGCGGTCCGCCTGCAGTCGGGCCATGTAGCCGCGGTTCCACTCCTGCGAATCGAAGTAGACATTGTTCGGCAGCAGTCGAACCTGACTCATTGGGAAAGGCTGTACCCTGGGTACAACCTCTCGACGAGTGAAGTCTAGCGGTGCGTCGAATGCCGGCGTGTCCGCAACAAGCGGTCGCCCAAAAGATCCCGGAGCCAAACGTGTGGACGCAGCGTTCGGCTGCTGAACCTGTTGGCCACCCAACGCGGTAGCCGCCGCGCCGGCCGCAACAAGAAAGCCGAAATGGCGTCGGCTTAGAACACTTGCATTTGTCTGATCGCTCATTCGTTTACCCTCAATTAGAAACATGCCGGAAGTAGGCGCGTGTCGCGGGCACGATCGGCGCCACGACACGGACACTTCTTCCGCGCTGTTACCTCGGGACACCGCCCACAAACATTACTGGCTTTCTCGCAGGGGACATGCTTCGCGTTCCTTTGAAGCGGTATGAATCTGGGGTTTAGCTGCTGAATCACCCACGGTTCCGGATTCGAGTTTCCGGCGATGCGCAAAATCATACCCGGAAGTGGTCCGTTCTCGCGATTCGTATCGAGAAAGGGTTGGGAGATTAACGCCCGAATCGTCGACAATACGGACACTCGCCCGAAACGGGCTTTCTGGGAAATAGGTCCTCCTTCGTCGCCAAGGGTTTACTTGCCTGACGGCACCTGCCCGCGAGTTAGACCGTTATCGGGCCCCAAACGAGAATTTTGTTCTCGTTATCCTTTGGCGGTGTCTCTGGCTTCTGCCTCCCGGCTCCTGGCTCCTGGCTTCTCAGGGTATCAGGGGCGGAGCCCCTGGCTAGATAGCGCCCGACGTTTCTAAAAAAAAGCCCTCCCGTTCCTCGGTTGCGCAGGACGTGCACAGTGAACCGCCAAGCTCCAGCCGGCTTTAAAATAAGCAAGATACCGCAAGGCCGCGTAACATGTCCTATTAAAGGGAATGTCAAGAAAAAAAAGCTCCCCTTAGGCTCGATGCCGATCTTTTTTTCTCGGCATTCAGCCCGACCGATTGAAGCTCCACTCCGAGAGTGGTCTTGTTCAGGTG
>Ga0310916_10001267_pt1 | contig 14901 bp, 15 predicted proteins | sample GREbulkMGLF176_FD_203444 | JGI IMG/M metagenome (GOLD analysis project Ga0310916, IMG submission 203444) | Lab enrichment of tropical soil microbial communities from Luquillo Experimental Forest, Puerto Rico - GRE.bulkMG.LF176 | ecosystem: Environmental > Terrestrial > Soil > Tropical forest >...
GCCTCCACCGCCGCCGCCCATTCCGCCACCACCACCGCCGCCTCCGCCGCCGTGATGGCCCTGCGCGTAAGCGCCGCCCGCAAGGACGAGCGCCAAGGCCGTTGTGACTACGAATTTCTTCATTGGCGTCCTCATTCATTTGTAGATTAGAGATAGCTGATAACGCGGAACCGAGCGGAGCGGTTTCGTGAACGGAACTTAAACGGGCTGTTCAGGCCGCGAGCGCGAGCTTGATGGCGGGCCGGATAGTTGGCGTTCGCGGCGTCGATCGCGAACGGATCGTTCGCATCGATTGGCAATATCCGTGGCAATTGCCGCCGCAATTTCGCAATCACTGCGCTTTTGAGGTTTTCACGGCGCGTCCTTATTGTTCCAATCATTGCGGCAGCGACTATCAATTCTTGTATTGCTCGAAAGCCTCGTTCGGCTGCTGTCATGTCGGTCGCGGTTATTGGCGCGGCGGATCGCTGCCAATATCGCGAAGCTGCCGGAGCTTTTGCGGGAAGCAGTAATCAGATCAGTGGAATAGATCGTTCAACCCGACGGGCAACACATTAAAACTCGTGTGACTGAAATTGCATTTGTGTTCTGTAGCAACGAGTTGAGGCGACGACCGGAACTAAAATCGGTCAGTACGCATTATTTACGTGTTCGTGGATCAACTTCTGCGGCCCCTGAGGCGGGGCCGCTTTCTTTTGGTCAGCGGTGGAGGGCATAACGTTATGTCAAAGTTCCCATTTGTTGCCGTGATGTTGTTGTTGATCACCTTCGGCGTGATCCTTCTGGTTTTCCATTAGGGTTGTAGTTGGGCCGCAGCCAGCAGTACGTCCGTGCTAGCCGCGGCCCCTTGCGGAAGCGGACGAGCCGCGGCGGCTCCTGAGAGCGGACATTCATCCAACTCATCGGCATGTCCACTTTGTGCCAAAAGCAGACGTCAATTCCCAACCAGGATTCCTATCGCGACCTCACCGGGCAGGCGGCACCGCTTGCGTTCCCATTTCTCTAGCTGAGGTCGAGAGTCGCACCACGGGGATGTCCTCATCCTCGAACTTCACTAATGTGCCGCGGCGAACCATCCCGGCGAGGTCGAGAGCGTCCCAGTTTGTCAGCCGGATGCAGCCGTGGGATTGGGTCTTGCTGATGTTCTTAGGTTCGGGCGTGCCGTGGATGCCATAAGAAGGCGCTGTTAGATCGATCCAAACGAGCCCTACCGGATTGTTTGGTCCCGGCTTAATTGTCAGGTCGTGTTTAGCCTTTACGCCTTTCCATGCGAATTTGGGGTTGTTGTGGTAATCCGGGTTCCAGGCGACACGCCGCACTTTAAAGGTGCCTTTGGGGGCCGGCTTCTCTTCACTGCCAATCGTCGCGGGGTAGAACGCTGCAAGGTTTCCGCCTTCATTATAGGCGCGGACGTCACTTGTCGCTTTATCAACGACTATGGTCGCGACGCGTTCGCCGTCTCCGTTGTGCTTTTTCGGCGGAATCGCTTCCACCGTGCGGTCGCGCCCCTGCCGGAGCTGCATCGGCTCCACGTTCGCCGCCGCGATATTCTCGCCCGCACGGTCGAAATGGGCCCCTGGGTTCAGCTTGCGTAACAGGTCCTCACTCATGTGGAATTTTTCGGCGAGTTCCTCCAACGGCTCTTTATAGGAAAGGCCTTGCAGCTTCGCCATCTCCTCCAGATTGCGCGGGGTGCGCTTATCAAACGGTCCGGCGACATCTTCATCTGAGATTGTGTAAGACGTAAGCACCGCCTCGGAGAAATTTGAAGTCAGCGCGTTCCAGGTATCAGCATCAATCTTTCCGGTCACTTCAAGGTCATTGGCCTGTTGGAACGCTTTAACGGCCTTGCGGAAGTTCTCGCCATTCTTGCCGTCAATTTCGCCAGGCGAAAAATGGCTTCGGGCGAGGAGCACTTCCGCTCTTACGATGAGCGAGGGATCCTCAGCATTGCCACTCGGGGCGGCCTGGTTGACCGAGCTCACGGTAATTTTCGGCGCCGTCGTAAAGCTTTTATGATGGGCTGCGGCTTTATGATGGGCTGCAACTGCAGGGGTAGTGCTCAGAGCGGCGAGTAGAACCGCGATCCGCTGGAGTTTCATTGAAGATCAACGGGTATGGCGTTGCTGGGTTCCTCGGCGGTTGCACCATAACGGGAGGGTGAAAAGTCAAAAAGCTGATCTCCGCTTTGTCTGCTGAAGGCAAATTCAAAGCATCGACGGAACGTCCGGCTAGTCTCTGGGTTCCCCATCCAACTGGAGATAGGTCATGGACGAAAATCGACTTGAAGGTACTGTTCGCGAGTATGGCGGTAGGTTTGAAGAAGCGGCCGGCACAATAACGGGCGATACCAAGACGCGGGCCGAAGGCACAATGAACGAGGCGGCGGGCGCTGCGCAGCAGCTGTATGGGCAGACCGCTGACACGGCTCGCCAGACCGCGACGACACTTGATTCGTGGTTCCGCAACGCGATCGAAACCCAGCCCTACACGACTGCCGCTGTTGCATTGGGAATTGGCTGGTTGCTCGGCCGAATGCGCCGACCCCTGTAATCGAGCAGCAAATCCCGAAAGAAATAGACCATGAAAGCTCCCGCAAGCATACTCCGCGACCGCGGCAAGATTGTCCTCGACAGCGAAAATCAGGTCAGGCTTTGGACCAGGCATTTTGGCGTAACACATCAAGAGCTTGCACGCGCAATCGAGACCGTCGGCAACTCTGCCGCTACCGTGCGTAAGCAGCTCGCCGCATCCAGGCCCGCTTTGCAGTTGAAGTAGATAATTGAGCTGAAAGCATCGTCTCAAAGTCGCTAACGTGCCGTAAAGCTAGCAACGTCCATCGCCTGCTTATCTGATGAACCAATTGCGAGTCGAATGGCTTTGAGTCAAGCAATCCAAGAGCGCGGTCGCGGAAGGTACGCAGGGACCCCATCCGAGAATCCCGCGTGGGGTTGGAAGGACATCCTGCTGCGTGTCTGGAAGAACATTGGCGAGGATCGCGTTCTGCTAGTCGCAGCCGGCGTAACCTTTTACTGCTTGCTTGCGATCTTTCCTGCAATCGCTGCACTGGTCGCGATCTACGGCTTCTTTACCGATCCGGCGAACATCTCTGCGCAGGTCGATAAACTTTCGGGCGTTATGCCCGGCGGTGCGCTCGATGTAATCCGTAACCAGATGAACATGGTCGCGTCTCAAGGCGCGAGCAATCTCGGCGTCGCGTTCATCATTGGCTTCTTTATCTCGCTATGGAGCGCGAACGCGGGAATCAAATCTATCTTCGACGCTCTCAACCTCGTCTACGACGAGCCAGAAAAACGTGGCCTAATCCGATTGAATCTTGTATCGCTGGCTTTTACGGTTGCCGCTATTGTTTTCATCCTCATTGCAGGCGCTTGCATCGCAGCGTTGCCAGCAATTGCTTCGAGCCAATTGCAAGGTGCAACTGCTCTCATCGTGCAAACCGTCCGCTGGCCGATTCTGTTTGTTATTATCGCAGTAGGTCTTGCCTTTGTTTATCGATATGGGCCAAGTCGCGCTGAACCTCAATGGCGTTGGATAACGTGGGGCAGTGCCTTTGCCGCAATAGCTTGGATCGCAGTTTCGATTGGGTTTTCCTGGTACGCAGCCAACTTCGGGAGTTATAACAAGACTTATGGTTCGCTTGCCGCAATCGTGGTCTTCATGATGTGGCTGTGGCTCTCGATAGCAGTCATACTCATCGGGGCGGAGCTTGACGCTGAACTGGAGCATCAGACCGCGCGGGATACGACCACCGGCGACGGCAAGCCGATGGGGCGGCGGAGCTAAGATAGTGGATACCGTCAGTCCAGCACAGGTCTCGGCTGTGGGTCATCAGCGGTCTTTCAGCGATGTCCGTGTCTGGACGGGATAGGGCCGCATCTAATGGCCGAAAGATGGGTCAATCGATGTATTTGCCGGGCTTGGTTTCGGTCAGCCCCGTCCACAACAGCGCGGTGGCCGCAATGGCGGCGGCGGCAAGAATCAAAAATCCGTGCATGTGGCCGAGCTTCTCAAACACAAAACCGCTGGCGCCAGTGCTGATCGCCGCGGCAATGGCGATGATTGTGCCGATGAAGCCTTGAACGAGATTGAAGCGCCCGGTGCCGGTCGTCATGTCGGTAATCATCAGCACCGTGAGCACGGTGACGGCGGCGGCGCTGACGCCACCCAGGCATTGGCCGATGACAAGAGCGGGGTAGCTCGTAAAGAAGGCGAATACCAATCCGCGCAAAGCCTCGATGCCGAACCCGATCAACAACAGCGGCTTGCGGCCGAATTTCTCGGAATGGTATCCGATCCATGGCGACAAGATCGCGGCGATGATCTGCGGTGTAACGATGAGGCCGGCCACCAGCAGCGATGCGGACCGATTTTTGCCCAGCGCCAGATTCTGGCTGATCACCGGAAGCATCGAGGCATCGGCAAGCTGAAACAAGAAAATGCAGCCGGCGAAAATGTAAAGCCGCAGATTTTTTGTTAGGTCGAAAATGCGCTGAAAATTCGTGGCGCCTTGGCCGAGGCCCGCATTGCGTGCACGCGCGTAGTTGATCTCGTCGCCGCGGATGAAGCTCAGCGCGATCAGCGCCGGGATGCACAACGCAGCCGCGCCGAGGAATATCGCGCTCTTGGAGATATACTGGCCGGCAGCGCCCATGGCGCCGGCGGTGAGCGCGTTGCCGGCCGCATCGAAGGCGTTGTTACGCCCGGTCCGCGCCGACATGGCGCCGCGTCCGACCAGTCCGAGGCTGATGGCGGCGATCGCCGGGGTGACGATGCCGCTGGTGATGCCGTGCAAAATTTCGGCGATGAAGACCATGAACAATGTTGGAGCGAACGCTAGGATGAGTGCCGAAGCCGCAATCGTCACAACGCCGATCGCGGCGAGAGCTCGCTTCCAGGGTACCCAGTCGACGATCGCTCCGCCCGGCAGCAGCGTTATCAAACCGGCGACGGTGCCGGCGGACAAAGCGAGCCCGACCTGATTTTTGTCCCAGCCTAAATCCGCCAAATAGAAAGCGACGAAAGCGCCAAAGCCGGTCTGAATATCAGCAAGAAAGAAATTCAGCCAATCGAGGCCCTGGCGGCTTTTCCGCGAGATGGATCCGCGCAGCGCTTTGCGGGCGTCGAGGAACTGGCCAAACCCGGTCAGAATCGAACGCCCGACCGATTTGAGGCTTCGAGCGATCGACTCTTCCAACGCGGCCAAAGCGTGCGCCATCGTGTAAAAGAAGCCGCCAGAGGGCGTCGGCGTTCCCGGATGCGGTGCAATCAATCCGCTTAGACATCACGTCGCACGGTCGGCGTGAGGCGGCGATCAGGCCAGAGCTTGACCAGCGACCGTGCGAAAAATCAAATTCGACCCATGAGGACCAAGATCAACAGAATTACGATGATGAGGCCCAAGCCGCCGCCGCCATAGTAGCCGGTGCCGTAGAATGGCGAGCCGCCGAGGCCGCCGAGGCCGCCGAGAAGAATCAGAATCAAAATGATGAGAATGATTGTTCCAACAGACATGAATTCGTCCTTCAATTTTGGCAATTTTGCACGGCGTACCAATACCGCTTTCGTAACGCGATTCTTAGTATTGCATTGAAGTTCCATGACGGGATCCAGATCATACCATTGCTACGCAGTTCATCTGGATGAGATGTGCGAACCCGCCTGGTTGATCAACGACCCTGACCTAATCCTTCCTGGATTTGCATGCCGCGTCGGTCCCGTGACAGACGAAGCGCTCTTAGGCGGTATAGGTTTTTGACCAAGGCAGCTCGCCGTTCTTCTTCGAGCCGTATAGCATCCTTTATTTCCTCGCGCGCCTGGCTTGGGAACAGGGTTTCTGCGAGCTCACGTTGCTCCGTATCCATGGCATTAGCCGTGCAGCCCACCGAGCAACCAAATCAGAAAAATAATCGGCAATGGAATACCGATAAGCCAAAGCAATAATCCGCGTCCCACGACGTGTACTCCCATTTTGCGTTACACAAGCTGAATCCAACAACGACTGTGGAGTTGAATCGTTCCGGTGGTGATCGATCGGGCGTATTTTGTCGCTCTTCGAGTGCTGACCGCTTCAAAGTTGTCGTGGATTTCATCTCGCGCAATCCGCTGTCGGAACCACAGGAACTAACAACCGATACTAACGTTATGGACCTGAAAAATGGTAGGCCAATATGCGCTGCCCTTCTTGCCACTTAATGATTGATCCAAGGACTGCTTGGAAAAGCTTGAACAATCGCTTCTATTGCAGCGAGTTTTGCGCTGATTCCGAAATCTCTGCGCCCGTCGAGCGATCCGCGCAGAAGGAAATTCATGATCGACAATATCTGGACCGGCTGCGACGCCTTTTGCTACTTGTTCATGAGTTAAAATCGAACCGAGTCAGTCCATCATCCATCGGCACCAGTTAAATGAAAACAATCGTGGCCGTGCGCGGGCTCTTCAGTGCCGCCGTAAAAACTAGTGAGGCCTCAAGCTCATTGTGCTGCGACCACTGCCGCGGAAAGATGAGGTTTCCTGCACATCATTATTGGCGCATGAGCGGCTTGCGTGAACGCATACAAACAGCGACTGTCTCCACACACTCGGCAAAAAATATATAAACTCGATGATTATCGTCCGTCGTGGAAAGCGGCGAGCTGAATGCGCACCATGGAGAAGGTCGCGCGAGGAGCCCTCACGAAGAGAGTTATGCCCGATCGTAGTAAGATCGCTGTGACAAGCGACAATGAGGTGAAATACTGGACAAAGCACTTCGGTGTGACCGCAAGGATTTGGAACGCGCCGTCGATCGAGTGGGCAATTCCGCCGCAAGCGTTCGGAAAGAGCTACGAATCGCCCCTGATCCTCAATAACATTTAGACCCGCAGGCAAGACTGGGTTGGTGTTTGGGCCAGCCGATGATCTCGGCTTGATGCGCTTCAAGAAAGCCCTATCGTTTCCCTCATCACGCGAACCAAATCGTTCTGCAAAAATGGCTTTCGCAACAACGGATAGCCATAGCCATCCGTTTCACGTCCCGATACTAGTATTGGCTTCACCCCCGGTCGCAATCTCTTTGCCTCTTCCGCAAGCTCAAAGCCTGCAATGCCCGGCATGTTGATGTCGGTCAGCAGAATTTCGATCCGTCGGTCTTCTCTGAGAACGGTTAAAGCTTCGGAAGCATCTTGCTGCGTAATCACCTCGCAGCCGAGCTCTTGCAGCATTTCGGCTAGTAATTCGAGGACCGCCGGATCGTCGTCTACTACAAGTGCAACTCTGCTCATAAGGGAACCAAGACAAATAAGTTTCCAGCGCTCTAGTTCGAACGCGAGCGCTTTTGTCTTGTTCCTTATTAAGTATTTTCACCTGGGGGCGGTTCTGGTCGCCCAGTCAAACCCGAAGCGTGATCTCACAGACGAGCCCCTGGGCGTGCCAATCAAATCGGGTCTTTCCCTTTAGTTGCCCAATCATTTGTTCCATGATCCGCCCGCCGAAGCCCTTGCGCGTTGGTGCATTCACCGCCGGACCGCCGTTTTCCGACCAGCGCAGCCTTAGCCGGCCATCGGCTTCGTGAGACCATATCAACTCGATCTGGCCATCAGCCATAGACAAAGCTCCGTATTTGCCGGCGTTGGTCGCTAGTTCGTGTAAAGTTACGGCGATGGCCTGTGCGGCGTTGGGCTCTAACAAGACTTGCGGCCCGTCAATCCGCACTCGATGCTTTCCGGTCCCTGAGTAAGGAGCAAGCTCCTGTTCGGCGATTGTCGATAGTTCGGCGCCGATCCACCGGGTCGCGACAAATAGCGAGTGAACGTTCGCAAGGGCCTGAATACGCCCTTCAATTGCTTTTTTTAGGTCCCCGACCGCATCAGCCTGCGAAAGATTGACCATAGCCTGTACGTTCGCAAGCAGGTTCTTGCTGCGGTGTTCTGCCTCCCGGGCCAACGTAGCGATCTGCTCTTGGTTTCGCTTTTGTTCCGTAACGTCCCTGGCGATCTTCGACGCTCCGACGATCTTCCCCGCCGCGTTTTTGACAGGAGAAATTGTTAGGGACACCACAATCAGGCTGCCGTGCTTACGCTGTCGGACAGTTTCAAAGTGGTCGATGCGCTCACCCCGCCTGATGCGCGTTAATATTGTACGTTCTTCATCCCATCGGTCGTGCGGGATCACGATAGTGATGGGTTGACCTATCGCCTCTTCGGCAGTGTAGCCGAAGACCCGCTCGGCACCGTTATTCCAGCTTGTGATAATGCCGTCGAGATTTTTGCTTACAATTGCGTCGTCACTCGACTGAACAATCGACGCCAACCGCTGCAATTGCTCTTCCCTTTCGTTAAGTGCAGCTTCGATTTGCTTGCGATCAGTAACGTCGCGATTGACCTCAATCACTGTCCCGTCATCGAGCAGTTGCTGCCGGCTTTCTACAACGACTTCGTGGCCATCTTTGCAGATATGACGTAGTTCACCGGACCAGTAACGTTCATTTTGAAGCTGCGTAATCAACTCGTTCAATGCGACCGGAAATTTTGTTTTAAGGAGAACGTGGCTAATGCGCCCCACTGCCTCCCCCGGCGTAAAGCCATAAAGCCGCTCAGCCCCGGTGTTCCAAAATTCGATTGGTCCATTTAAGTCCCACACAAGCATGGGTTCATAGGACAGTGTCAGCAGGCTGGCCAACCGCTCTGCGCGCTCGGAGCCTGCTTCGACTCCGAAGAACTCGCGTTCAATTAGCTCGCTCGACACTACGGAAACCTTCAAGAACAGCGATCAAGCTCCACCCCAGTAGTCACTAAGGCAATCCTACAAAGACTAATATTACGTCGTCGCCAATGTCCGCTTTGGGTCAAAAGCAGACATTCGGTTCTACAGAACGCAACGTCTTAGTTCGAACTCACTCGAACGCCCCTGACTTCGAGAACGCCGCAGGCCCTACATTCGAAGGTGTAGAGGTCGCGAGCGGCGCCCTCCGCCTCTATTCCGAACAAACACATTTCCACGTTGCAGTTCGGGCAAAGAAGCAGCGCCTTGATTGGCTCTTCCGAGGGCGTGTCGGTCTTTGGGAACGAACGAACGTTAGTCATGCTTGTACACCCTTGGTGGTTGCTTTTGTTGCTCACTGAGAGAGGCGACGTTCTCACGGGCTATTGGATCGGACTTAAATTCCTTAATGGTGGTCATATGCAACGTCGTCGGATTTTTAATTCCGCGTTGTGCCAATTCGATGATCGTTTCGGCAACCAAGTTGGTCATGGCGTCATCTCGATTGCTCAACCCAAGCGCCGCGCACGTTGTAACGAACGCTTTTGCCATCGCCTCAACTGTTTCGGGATCGAATGCCTGACCGCGCAGAAACGGTGTGATCGGCGCGCTCGCTTTACGCGTGATCTCATGAGTGAAATCGTCGAGCCGCTCGCCAAGTTGAAAGCTGCGCGCCAGAGACAGCCAACGCTGCTCCATGGCGAGGAAGTCTTGGCGTAACATCGATCCGTCCGGTTGAGCGGCGGCTTTTCGCGCGCAATCTTCCGCGTGCTGCAAGCAATCGCGGATTTGCTCACTCAGATTGTTTAGCATTGCGTGCCCATTTTCGCTTCTAGGCGGGAGCACGATTGCCGTTGGTGTCGCCGCCTGGTCAGCGATGGGTCACGCTGCGCCATATTATTCTCTGGCGCAATCCGGCATGCTCTAACTCAATTAATCTGCAGCGGAATTCAGCATTGTCCAACTAAATTAATCTGTAGCGCAATTCGGCAACGTCTTACTTTACTCATTTATGCTTTGCGAGCCGGCCCAACCCCTTTGGGGGCTTTCAGCACGTTGTAGTCACCGGACCTGACGCCGGTGTTCTCCATTACTGACCCCACCGCCCCAATCCCGTGCCGAAGCAGTTCACGAACTGCTGCCGCGCGGCTCGGCATGCGATGCTGGAATCTATAATTGTCCACTGCGTTTAGCTCTGCGGGACTCAGCATGATTTGGAGCCGCTCCTCCCGCGCAAGACCGGTTCCGCCGCTGCTATTCTTCATGACAAGATCTCCACAAAAACGGCTAGCTAGACCATTGTTGCTAGTCAGACTATCATGTCTAACTAGACAGTAAAGATCAATAAGCCACTTACTCATTTGTGTCGATTAGGTTCCCGACTTTGCACAGGATCTAGGCAAAATGCCGCACTCAGTCGCGCTCGCCAGTTCCGGCTTTATGGGTCGCCACGCCAGATGCAGGCCGACCTACGGCCCATCATCGGTATCTCCAACCAATGTCTGCTTTACCCCCAAAAGCGGACATTCATCGACCGCGTTGGGATGTCCGCTTTGTGCCGAAAGCGGACATCGGCTCGGCATCATTCAATATCAGCTGCCTCGCGCGCGAGCGCCCACAACGCCAGCACCCCGACGATCGCCACCACGGCAAGCGCACCGGGGGGACCGGTCGTAGCAAAGGCGAGCGCGCCGACCGCAGTGCCGACGAGAAATCCCAAGGCGATCGTCAGCACGGTGAAAAGCCGGGCCCATACCTGTGCCAGTACACGGTCGGCCACATCGCCACGCAGGTTTCCGGCAAAGCGCCGCCGCGTCATGATCAATTCGGTCACGGTAATGCCGAGCTGAGTCATATTGCCCGTCATCACATTCGTCTGCGGAATATCCTTCATCAACAACCGGACCAGCACGCTCTGCGCACCCATCGCCATCGCGGCAAACAGGCCGGCGACGATGCCGTGCCAGTCGCGCGCGTCGTGCACTGTCGGCCCGAACACCAGGATGGCGGCAAAGATCGCGAGAAAGAGTGTCTCAAGGCCGAGCATCCACGGCAGCACGGCGCGGTTCGCTTCACGTGCGGTAATAATGAGCACCGTGGTCGCCACCGCGGCGGCGAGGAAGGCGGCGATGGCAATGAGCTTGCCGGCAATGCCGTAATCGCTGGTGACAAATTCGGCGCCGGCGGTGACAAAACTGCCAGTGACCTGCGCCGCGAACAGGCCGAATAAGCTCAGATAGGTGTAGCTGTCGAGATAACCGGCAACAAAGCTGAGCAGCACCGCCATCAAATGTGGCTTCGACGGATCGTCGCGCCGCGCGATGAATTCGCTCATGGCAAAGCTCCGCTTCTCGTCATTCCGGAATGCGGACAAAGCCCGCAGGCCCCGAAATCCATTCAGAAACTAGATTCGGGCCGAGCACTCAACAACAGAGGTCGGATAGCCCCAAATGCCAAGGTTGGAAGTTGGAAGTGGTCACAGGTCGGTGCGGTCGGTTCAATGAACGCAAAAGGGGAAGGATGGGATCAGCGATTACAGCCGAGACTGTCGCTTTGTCAGGAATATCGCCTCCACGATCCTTCGCTCCTGATCGCGCGTGAGCGCTTGGCCGCAATGTCCCCTTTACTCCCGAAAGCGGACGTTGCTAAGCGTGTCCGCCTTGATGCCAATAGCGGACATCGCCAACCGTAATTATCATTGGCTCTATTCGGCGTAACCCGAGGGCCGAATTTCGGATTGGAGCTCCTACAGGAGGTCCAGATGTTGCCATCAAGCTGGATAGCCGCTGCGGCCGGCGCGGCACTCGGTTTTGCCACCGTCATCGTGAGCCTGAGCGCCGGCGCGGTCGCTGCTGAGGAAATCGGCGCGACTCTCACTCCCGAAATACTGCAGGATATCGCCCGTGTAGAGGCCGAGATCGACCTCATTGAAGCGCAGACGCTCGAGCGGCTCGCGACACCTCCGGACAATCAAGTCCAGCAGATCGAACTGCTCGGTAAGTCGATGCTGTATGACAAGCAGCTCTCGGTACTGCGTAATGAAGCTTGTGCTTTTTGCCATATGCCCGAAACCGGATTCACCGGACCGGTTTCGGAACTCAATCGTTCGACCGGGGCTTACCCCGGCTCGGTGCGCACGCGCTATAGTGAACGCAAACCGCAGACGCATGCCTATGCGCCGCTGTCGCCGGTGCTTCACTACAATCCGGCCCAAGGTGACTTGGTCGGGGGAAATTTCTGGGACATGCGTGCGACCGGTCGCCGATTGGGCAATCCGGCGGCTGAACAGGCCGAGGGGCCGCCCACCAATCCCGTCGAGATGGGACTGCCAGATATTGCGTGTGCGGTCTACCGAGCCTCGCAGCGGCCGTATCGTGCTCTATTCGAAAAAGTCTGGGGACGTCAGGCTTTCGCGATCGGGTGGCCGAGCGACGTGGAGCAGGTCTGTGATCAACCGGGACCGCCTGCCTCCACAAATCCCCTCCCGGTTCATCTCAACGAGGCGGATCGCGGACGCGCCGGCGCGACGTTCGATCAAATGGCGCAATCTATTGCATCCTACGAAGCATCTGCCGAGGTGACTCCGTTTACGTCAAAGTACGACGCCGTGCTCACAGACAAGGCACAGTTTACGCCGCAGGAGAAGGCGGGCTACGACTTGTTCCGCGGCAAAGCAGGCTGCAACGCGTGTCACCGCGACGGCGGGCCGGGCGAGGATCCGCTGTTTACCGATTTCACCGCGAGCAATATCGGAGTCCCCGCCAATCCGCGGCTGCCTTACTATCGAGAGGACCGACCCGACGCGCGGGGGTATGTCGCCAATCCGGCTGGATCATCATTCGTCGATGGTGGTGTCGGGAGTTTCCTAAGCAAAGGTCATCCGCTGAGCCAGCCCTCCGTCGCGGATGCTAACTGGGTCAAGTTCGCGCCGAAAAATCTAGGGCTCTTTCAAGTTCCGACGCTGCGGAACGTCGACAAACGACCTAATTCCGGCTTTGTGAAGGCCTACGGACACAACGGATACTTCACCAGCCTGAAGATGATCGTCCATTTCTACAACACGCGCGACGTACTGCCGCGCTGCAAGAGCAACGATGCCGGCGAGGGGACGACCTGCTGGCCGAAGCCAGAGTCGGATGACAACTTGAACACAACAGAGTTGGGGCGACTCGGTCTGTCCGACACAGAGGAGGATGCGCTCGTCAGCTTCATGCGAACGCTGACGGACGGCTTCATGTCGCGCGACCAGAAATAGCGATCATTCCGGAATTAATCCCGCGCCTGCTGTCATTTGCAGTCTCCCTTCGTAGGTTCGGGGTTATGAGGTGACGCGCTTAGCGCTGTGCGCAAATTCTCTGCGCTTCTCTCCAATCCACTTTTCTCCTCGGCAGACAGGTCGGGAGGCAAAGTCATCGTCACGCCGCCGCGACCAACAGCGCTCGGCAAGGACAGCGTGACGCCAAATTCTCGTTGGTAACTGCCGATCGGGATCACGCTGCGCTCGTCGCGGAGCACCATTTCGGCAATGCGGGCTGATACGATACCGATTCCGTACTGGCTCGCCTCGTGGCCTTCGATGATAGTGATGTTGGCGTAACGCACGTCCTTTTCGACTTTCGCGCGTAGATCTGCCAGGTTCTCGCCGCGTTCCTGCAACAGCGTCGCCAGGGGCACGCCAGCAACACGAGCCGAGGATGATAAGAAAACCTGCGATGTGCCATGGTCGCCAACGACCTGCGCTTCGACATTGCGGGGATCAACACCAAAGTGCGCACCGAGATGCACACGAAACCTTAAACTGTCCAGCAAGGTGCCAGTGCTCAGCACGCGATCATGGCCAGCAATGTTTCGCGCAATATCGGCAAGAGGATCAGGTGGATCAGTAACAGCGACCAGCACGGCTTGCGGAGCAGCGCTCACGATTCTTGGAACGATATCGCGATAAATCGCGGCATTCTTTTCCAGAAGCCGCAGTCGCCCCTGCGGATCGCTCCGGTCGGTTGCCCCGCCGGTCTTTTCGTTTACGCCGGACGTGATCAGCACCACGCCGGCGCCGTTCAATGCATCGTAATCACCATCGGAAATATCGATCCGTGGACCGAGTGGTATCCCATAACGCAGGTCGGTCGCTACGGCTTCCGCCACCTTTCGCGTTCGGTTCACGAGAACGATCTCGCGAGCACTACCGCGCGTCGCGGCCGCGAGCGCGATGGCGTTTCCAACGTTGCCTGTGCCGATGATGCCGAGCTTCACTGCAGCGCTCCAGTGCTAACCCACCGATGTCGTAACCGTGGATGCCGCGATACGTTCTATCCGGTGGGTAAAACTCATAACGCGGTTTTTCCTACAACACCTCCAGCCCATTCCCGCACACATCGGGCAAGATCGATTAGATTATGGTGGAGCTGCTCGAGCGCGAAACTAAGCGCGAATAGGTGCTCAACTTCGCTGTTGGAAAGAGCGCGCGTCAGGCCCTCGCTGCGAAGCGAATTAATCGCCAAGCCATAAGTCTTCAGCGATGCCTCCGTCGCCTGGAGTGAGGGGGAATCGCGGCGCAGTACGAACGCGGTTGCGCCACCGCCCAGAAATTCACTTGCATCTTGTCCCACGCGGCTGAGCAGCGGTTCCAGCCGCTGCGCGATGTCATTTGGAAATGGCGTTACCGCGCGCCCGATAATGACAAAATCATGCCGGAGCCGCAGCAAGGTTCGTGAAAGCGGCGCTAAATCGGGCTCAGACCCAAGCGCGACCAGGCGCTCGCGCTTCGCCTCTGCCGCGATCTCTTGAAAGGCGATGACTGACCTGCCCAAGTCATCTTGCAACTGTCGCATTTTGTTTGCATCGAGCCGTTGCGTGAAACCCGCTAATAGCTCTGGAAAGCCCTGGGCCATACGCTGCAAAATTTGCGCGGCCGTCTCCGCTCCCAGGTGATGAGCTCTTTGGGAGAACACCAGCAGCGAAACGATTATCGCGATTGCGCCTCCAAGCGCGACCTCCAAAAATCGAGTGAACGCCGACTCGATCGGACCTTCGCCAAGTTGTCCGGAAAGCAGCAGCACCAGCACAGCTGAAAACGGCGCAACGCGAAAATTCGGGTTGATCGCTGCCACAAACGCCAATGGAGCGATTGTGAGGGCAAGA